>Ga0208769_1000069_pt1 | contig 50038 bp, 59 predicted proteins | sample AntAceMetag02UKC_FD_184768 | JGI IMG/M metagenome (GOLD analysis project Ga0208769, IMG submission 184768) | Saline lake microbial communities from Ace Lake, Antarctica- Antarctic Ace Lake Metagenome 02UKC (SPAdes) (version 2) | ecosystem: Environmental > Aquatic > Non-marine Saline and Alkaline...
TCTGCCGGTCTAGGATATCTAACCCTTTTAATTTTGTTTTTCCAAGTTGTTCACCTCGTCCTCCTGCGAATTTTGCGCCGAGTACCGATGCAGGGTTTGCTCCATGTTTCATTTCGATAGCCATTATTTACTCCTAAAAAGTTAAGGTCGATTTTTACAGAACCTGTATCGTTGGTTCTTCCGCTTCTTCAGGGTCTTCCCAAGTTACATCCTTCACACGGTAACGAAGAAAGCCGCACCCATCAGGGATAAAAGTAACATACATGGTGAAATACTCTCCAGGCACAGCATTAAACCCCATAGCGTTCAGCTCTTCCAGGGTAATTACACTTTCAAGAGTGATATCCTCCCCCAAAGCTAGGCCCGAAAAAACGTTGTGATTTTCAAAATACGGCCCATGAAAAACTATAGGGTCAAAAGTATCAACAACCTCACCAAAAACCACCTGTGTTTTTCTTTGCAGGTTGGTAAAATCCGGCCAGGACTCATACATGTAATAACCTGGGCCAGGGTTCCACCCGTCATCATCATAGTGAAGACAGAAACCTCCGTCAGGGCAAGTGTAAACCCCAGTCTCTCTTGGTTCAACGAGACAGGCCCCGTCTTCCTCTGGAGCGGGGGTAGGCTCCTCAATGGTAAGGACAGTTGGTGTTACAATAGCGACATCATGACTGGACAACCTCCAGTCATGAAAAACAATTCCCCGCTGATTTTTATGTAATCTCCAAACATATTTTACCTGCCTGGTTCCCCAACGCCAATCAACTGTATTGTTTGTCTGCAACCACCATCCGTCTGGAGGTATTCTAGGGTCTTCTGAAGTTCCTGGCCACACGTAAAGCCAATAATATGTAAAGTAAAGGGTAGAATAAAGATATTGACTATAATAAATATTGTTGCCATAAAAAATATTCTCACTACCTCGAACTCCCAATGGAGATCTGTAACAAACACCTAAAGGGCTTCTGCCCGGAGCATCAATCATGCTTCAGCCTCCGCCGCCCAACATCGCCCAGCATTGTTCAAGTCAACCCAATGCTCTTGAAATTTTACAGCAATAATTTGCTCTCCGATTAAATATGGCGGAGTAATAAATTGGTCTTCTTCTTCTCCGTCATATTCGCCATCATCTACCCCGGTAGCTGTGCGACTAAAATTGCCTACATAGACATATGCTATTTCATCAACCGTTTTCTGGTCAAAAGGAGAGCGCCTAAGCATGTAAGGTTTATACACTATAATTCTCTGCCCGTCATCAGTAGGATCGGTCTTCCTGCACCAAATAACATCATAGAAATCAACAGAGTCAGTATCAAAACCTATGACATCCATAACCACGATATCGCCAGAAACATCGCCAAAATGCAACATCTTCCCAGACATGGGGTCAAAGGGATGTTGAGGCATCCCGAAGGGCCTTGTCTTTCGGAGTCTAGGGACAGCCATTAAGGAGTGCCCCCTTCGATAGACCCAACACCGATCTTAGAGACTGCATCCCCAATAGAAGTAAGATCAGGATACGAATCGGTCCTGCGCTCTACAAACGTACACAGGCCAACAACTGCCTGATTTCTCATGTCAAGCCGTTTCACGGTTAACTCATTTATTAGTTTCCAGAGACTCTCTTGTGCTGTAAATTGCCGGGTTTGTTTGTCTTTCATGCCATCATAAAGCAGTTTTTCAATAGTTAATCGGGCCTGATACATCCTTGTGTTCGCTTGATTTATGTTTGAATAGACAAGCTCTTTAATTTGTGTTTGGAAGCTGCTCATTCTCGAACGGGATCCACTCTGATATGTGGCCAACTGCTCCTGCAGTGCGATCTTCTGCTTTGCCAGAGCGTCGTCAACAGCCAGAAGAGCACGACTTCTTTCCCGCTCGATCCCGGCGTTGGTTGAGTTGACAATGGTAGTATTGTAAAGCCCTTTTGTAGTTAGGGAGTTAGAAACTTTTGCCAGTTCTGCGTCGAACCTGGCATTGATTTCTGCTTTCTGGGAAGCCTCATAGTCGTCGATTATCCCGTCAGTTATGGCAAGTAGTGCAGTTGTCGCAGTCGTCTCGGCTGAGAGGAAGGCGTTAACTAAAGCTATTTCATCAGCATCAAAATCAGCTATAGTATTTTCCTCCAGGGTCAACATGCTGGACAATGATGCCCGGACCTTAACCTCAAAGGCTGTAAAATCAGAGTCAAAGTCGTCTATAATGTCTTGAAGTTTTGTTTCATTAACGGCATCGTCAGTTTCCAGGGCGGTAAACTCAGTCTCAAGGCTAGTAATAAGCTGCTTATATAAACTGATAGCGTAGTCGTATCTCTGGTCGTTTATTTCTCGGCCTTCATTATATGCAGCAATATAGTCAGCAGTCAATGTGACAAGCGCCCTAGCACTGTCAATGCTTGTTCTCTTTAGATAATAGTACCTATATACAATTGGGGCCTCTCCCGTATAGGTTATACTGGAACTGGAAGTATCATAAACTTTCCAGCCCTGAGCCGTAAGCCAACCAATTATGTTAGGATCCGAGGTAGACATGTGTTCGGTTTTATACCAGCCGTCAACAGTCGGAGCGGTTACAGGTACTGGGTCAGAGATGTCACTTGGTAAAGTAATATTTTCCATTATAAAACCTCTTTGCTAAAATAAATATTCACAACTACCATGCTGCCACTACAGCAGTTTTCTTATATTGTATTAAGACTCCAAACACATGTGCATCCACGTCCATTACAGCTCCAACACCAGCATAATCGTAGTTCCTTGCCAGCTTGCCATGGACCATATCGCCTAGGGCAGCAGTGCCGCCGACGGTCACAGCTGAACTCGCAGCCGTAACATGAAGGTCGCCATCAACAATCAGTTGGTCCTCTACAGCTATTGATTCTCCCAAAGTAGCGTCCAAAGCGTCGTCGTTTGACCTCGCGCCTAGCTTAAGATAGAACTGAACATATTCATCAGTGTTTGAATCAGCGTGACCGTTCGACCAGAAAACCTTATATTTCAAAGTGCCTAGATTCCAAGCCGGAGGCATGACAATGTCAAACTCCGCGCTTTCATCAGCATCAGCTCCAGCAAAAGTCATCACACTATGAGACATGTCATTTGTCGCATATTCAATAGTTGCTGCAGTTGCTCCAGCAGTTGTACTCGCAATCAAATCTTTTGCAGGGATCCAAATTTCATCATATTCCGTACCTGGAGGTGTAGCCCAGGTCCCATCAGCCCTCAAAAAATGACCAGTAGCATCAGTTAGCTTTAGAAGCAGGCCATGCCGTGCATTAGAAGCGTTAAGATCAGTGTTGTCGCCGGGAGTATCCAGATCATCAAGATTAAACAGGTTTAGCCTATTCTCTGCAAACCATTCCCACAGCACATCAATAGTTATTGTCTTCAAATTGTTACTATCATCAGCATCTTGAAACATTATGATATCAGCAGAAGTAATGGCATCAGAATCAATCTCCGACAGACCTTGAATTTTTCCCGTAATATATGTCCACAACCGACTGACAGCACTTTTCCTTTGAGCTGTTCCCAAACCCCCGTCATCGACCAGAATAGTGTCAGCGTCAGCAAGTGCAGCCCCTATAAGAGTTGATTCATAAATTATAGTAGAAGTGTCTGCATTCGTTGCGTCGATTGCATCTTGAACAGCTTTTGAAGTGGGAATGTCTGTATCTGATCCCGGGGAGACAATCGATGTAACCATCGTTAGGAGAGATTTCAGACTATTAGCACCACTCCATTGAGCAATCATGCCGTCGACACCATTGCCTGCGCCAGTTATCGAAAAACCAGCATGAGCTATGATCTGGTCCAATGTCATTTTTTTTGCTGTACCACTTTGTAAAACATAAAAAACGTCAGAATCAACCGTTGTCGCAACTTCGTCCAAGCCTGTAACGTGAGCGGCTAGAGCTAAATAAACTTCAGCAGTCAAATTCGCAAAAGTTATTTTCTTCCCCGTAGTTGTTTGCGTTACGGCGAACATATCTGCAGCAGCCAGTGGGGTTGTGGCAGCGCTTAAACCCGCCAAGTTGAGAACGGTTGCTTGCAAGGCAGTATTGAAAAATGTCGTCAAGGTTCCAAGAGTAATGGTCTTTTCAGTCACTCCACCATCTTTTAAGACCAGAACATCAGCAGAGTCTGGAACTGTTTCAGCAGCCTTATCCCACATGACAGTTGTTGCATATTGTGCCACAAGAGCAATAGCCATAGGCTTTAAAACTCCGCTTTGAAGGACATATACAGCATCAGCGACAGTTATGGAACTTCCAGCCTCAATTTCCTCAATTGCGTCAATAGTTGCGGTCTGGATTGCGCTACTGAGATAAGCTTTCAAAACTGCATAAGTGACAGTTTTTTCAGTTGTATTACCGTCTTTCAAGGGAAACACATCAAGGTCATCGGGAACTGTCTCAACCGCTTTACCCCAAACAATATCGATCGCATATTGTGCAATAAGATCAATATCGGCAGGCTTCATCACGCCACCCTGAAGAACAAAAACACTGTCCGAACCAGATGGAGCAGAGCCTGTGGGGATCGCCTCAATCTGGTCAATCGTGTAATTTTTTAAACCGGCAGTTGTTATGCTTTTCGCTGAAGCACCGTCAGATACAGGAATTTTTTCACTACCGCCGATACTATCATCTGGCGTCATCGCTGATATTTTAATAGCCATTTCTTAATCTCCCAAGTGTTTGAGCTGTAACTGCGACAGACTGGTAGGCCCAGCTATCTGCAGATGATAATAAGATTGCACACCATTGTCCTCGGACGCGCGGCCTAACGATTCGATTTCGATCTTCTGCCCATGTCCCGGTCGCTTTAACCGCAGAAGGCGTTTCAGCTGCCAAAAGTGCCGTGATCGCTGCCACAGCATCATCTCCAACATCTTCTGCGCTTGAACCGACAAACGCTCTCCAGGTAACAGTTCCAGCGTTGTCCGCCAAAGTTCCCCGAAGTTCTTTCATTATTGAGTCAGCGCTTTCGCTGGTTGTTAACCTGAAAGGTCCCAATACTACATAACTATTTAACGCGGTCTCGTCATCGTCGTTTTCAGACGCTGAGAAGTTCCTTAAATATCCATCCTTACAGCCGAGCACAACTTCCGACCGTTCATCTCCAATATCATATCGCCCAATTGCCACGGGTTGCTGGGTTTGAGGCAGAATCACCGGCCACATTGCCTTGTTCTCAAGATCCAACCACCAGTGCGTTCCAACAGTAGCCGCCTCCGGAGTAACAAATAAATGAAACCCTTTCGCTTTTATATCATATTCCATCAGAACAATGTTAGCCGTCACATCTACATCTTTAAGCAGTTCAGGCACCCGTTCATCACTGAAAGGCACTGGCTCAGCAGAACTGCCGAGTTTCCAAAGGTAAACGCCATTATAACTCAGAAACGCCACGGTCCCTTCTGGAGACACCGCCCAAGCTTTTGGAGCGATTATACCAAACTGATCACTTACGTTGAACAGGTTGCCGTCTGAGGGCTCTCCGGACAACACGTGAAGACTGTTTGGAGTAGCAATTGCCAGAAACTTGTCCTTATACGGAATCATAGCCTTTATGACCCCTGTAACCTGGCCAGCTTCGCCAGATTGCCCAGCGATCGCACGAGCTGTATCCGCATAATCATCATTAAAGTTCCAGTCTGTAACATCTCCTTGTCTGCAGGCATACCAGATATGATCAACCCCGGCAAGAAACAACCTTCCACGATAAGCAGTCACAAGAGGTTGAAGTATCGGGATTGCCCCAGCGGAAGCAATTATCGTGTCAACAATACTGGTGCTCGGATCGTAAGCAGCCAAGGCAGAGTCAGCAATATACAATTTTTGTCCAAACATAGACGTATCAAACCCACCAACAGCCGCAAAAGGGCTTGTCGCAGTAACCACAGAATCGAAGACAATAGTATTACCATCTTCGTCCTCGATCGCCACGCCGTCTTCAGTGTGAAGCTCAGACTCACCAGTTAAAACCGCATCACTTCGGAGAACATAAAGCTCCCCGTCAGCTATAACATAAAGGTCATACTGGTGGTTCCCGTCACCGTCCACAACCCTGGCGGAAGCAATCGCGGTAATTTCCCCAGCCACCGCTGGGGGGAAATGGTTTGCATAAAACTTCTCTAACCCCGGTCGAGATCCGCCTCGGACCCGGTTCTCAAGAAGCCCAACACCCCGGACATTTACAGCCCACGGCGCAGTATAGGGCTTATCCCTATCCCAATATCCCACCCGACGGGAAACCCCGCCAAGTGGGAATGAGATTACAAGTTCACGCTGCTTTGTCATTATGCAGCTGCCACAGTAACAAGGTTAAAGTCGCATGACGCTGAAGTTCCCTCATTAACATAGAGGGCATCGCCATCACCACCATCGGTATGCTGAAACAAGCATCCGACTGCATAACCAGCAGTTCCGTCAACAGGCTTGGTCGTCCCACTAACAATCAGCAATCCTGCATCCTGAGCTGGAGGTGCTATTCTTAAAAGTTTAGCAATACGTTGTAACATCAGTCTTCTCCTTTTTTAGTTTCACTAGTTTTTGTATCTGTGCTTCTTCTGTTTTTGTTTTCGCCATCATATCCGAATTGCGCACGGCATGCAGCAGTATTCACCATTACTTCCTGAATACTCTCATCCATTTTAGAAAACCATAGAAGATGCTCATCATCTCTTTTTTCATGATTATCCATTTTAACCTCAAGCTCTATCAGTTTTCGCCCCTGGTCGATTACTTTAACAGCGAGCCAACCCCAGAAGCTCAAAACACCACCTATTAAAACAACAGCAATAGCGATCAACAGTGTAACCAGCGCAGTACTCACCAAGTATCCTCCTTATAGGTAATATCGTAACTCGTTTGCCGGACACCATCAGAGACAAGAGCATTACTATTGCCTCCCATAGCACCATAATAACGAGCACCGTTTTTATTGTCATAAAGCACGCCGGCAATCAGCAACCGGGAGAAAGCATCCCAATGGATACCCTTCTCATCGTTTGCTCTTTGCTCTGCGATCGCAAGACAGCTTTCAGTCGCCAACTCGGCGTATTTCATCCCGCCAAGAGGGTACTGGAAGTCGTCCTTCAACTTCCCCTGATAAGCTTCAAACCTGTAAGTCAGCGTAAAGACTGCATTAGGCACCGGCCATAACACAATCTGTTTCCTCTGGCCCTCAAAGCCATCAGACGGCTTGTCTCTTACAGCAGCATACCGAGGAATGCCAGCATCATCAGACCCAGACATCAATGCAGACAGCTGGGCCTCACTCACAAGCACAATCGAATGGTTATAAAGTTCTGGCTCAAAGGTTAGATCACCGAGAATCCGACCCAAAGAATTAGGCAGGTTTACGGTGCTCGTGCTCGCAACTGTCACGAGGGTAGTTGTCGGATATAGAAACGTCCAGCTATGGCCATTTTCTACGCCTTCAACCGCAGGAGGATAATAAAACTGCCGAACACCTGACTGGACATACAAATCAATCTCAGCCTTTTGTGAAGTGTTCCAGTCGTCCTTATCACCACCATACCCCAGATAGAGGCCAACAGCCTTCATCAAGTCGTCGTAAGAAATTGACAGTTCTGATTCAGCCATGACTATTCTTCCTTATAAAAATTAAGATCGCCGTCAATCATGTCGGCCATCAGTGAAACTATGGCTATACCTTCGCATGATGTCTGCCCAGCGTTCAGCAAGTCTTTCCGTCGCTTAAATTCCTTATAGACAGAAACCAGCGTGTCGGAAAAAGGCTCTTTTATCCCTATAGCATTCAGCTTAAGGGCAGAGTTCTCATCAATCTTAAGTTTAGCCACAGCCTCTTCTTTTTTCTTTGGTGCTGCCATCCACAAACCTTCCTTTAAAAAAAGGGACCAGGCCGAAACTTGGCCCCTTTTGGTTAATTGTTAACTATTGACTACGCCTCTGCTGCAGCACCAAGAAGTCCCTGTGTCAGCCAGGTAGCCCCGTCAAACTCAAGGAAGCAACCATCACCAGCAGCGTCCATCGCGCCAATTTCGGCCAGAGCTGTAAGAGCTCCACCCTCAGTTCTGATCTGCATGGTAGAAGCGGTTACAAGATCAATAACCAGCGGAGTAGTTGCTAAAGCACCAAGAACTAGAAACGCCTTCTTGTCGCCAGGAAGTAGGCCCTGTGCAAAGGTTACGTCTGCGGCTGCAGCAACAGTAACGCCACCACAACAGTAAGTTACTCCGCCAACCATATGAGCCAGGCCAACCAGGCCGGCATTAGGAGGACAGATAAACTCAACGCCACCACATTCATCACCTTCAAGCAAATCAGCCTGACAGACAGGATTGCCTGTGTAGACATATCCCGTGAAAGAGATTGTTCCGGTTGAGAAAGTTGACAGCGCAGATGATTTTAGGACAAAATGTGTGGCATCTGTGATCGAAGCAATTTCATATTTTCCAGGAACCAGAACACCAGTAGCATCATTTTCACCGGCAAGAATAACGAGAACATCACCAGCTGCAATGCCATTGGCGGCAGCGTGGGTCACAATAATTCCAGCGACAGCCTCAACAGTGAATGCACCTGTCATGCTTGCTTCCAGAATGGCAGTCTTTGTCTGGCGAGGGATTACAGATCCACGACCCTTATATTTCCCGGTATAAAACCGACCGGCTTCTCCACCAGTTCCAGCGATAAAGGACAGGAGTCCTTCACCGATAACAGTGTTAATGCCAAGAGCAACCTTAACGCCTTTGCTGCCGGGAACGTAAATCTCAATCAGCCGACCAGTTGAGCTTGCAGGATAGCTGCGAGCAGCGACACCGGCAAAGGCCATATTGTTACTAGTGCTTGGACGTTCAACGCGATTTCCACGTCTTGCGTCATAGCTTGCAGCAACGCCATAATCAGTATTGTAACAAACTGCCTCGCCCTCTTTCAGAGCGTCAACCCCTTCATACCATACCCACTCGGCTACGATATTGGGACCTTTTGAATGTCCGTTTATACTCTTATCCATTTTCACTTCTCCTTCTCAGATATTTACTATTTAACTTCATTCACTTCATTTACCGCTTTTCAAACACTATACCTTATAAAGAATTGTCTGACGACGAGGGTCAGTACAAACTACGTTCAGAGAAGCATCAAGGTCAATTCTACGGACAAGATGTTTTCCTGGCACCATATAAGGTGCTGTCATGTTATTTTCCCATCCAGCCATAACGCCAACAGCTAACCACTTCCAGTCAAGCATGTAGAGAGGATCAGTATCGTCATCATCCAGAAACGGAACGTAAGTAAGCGGAGTAGACTTGAACATTGTCTTTCCGTCTTTGCTCGCCAGATCGTTACCGAGGTTCATGTTCTGAGCCTCAAGCAGTGTTTCCAGGGAACTAATGAGATCATTGTTGCAATAGATCCCGTTACTCATTCCACCAAGATCCGGGGTAGCATGAGAAACTGGAGAACGGAACTTGCTCTTGCGATGCGCCTCGCGCATGGTTAAGATAATATCGTTAGAAGCCACAGCGGCATAAGTTCCACTGTAGTTTTTAAATCTTGCATTTGCTGGCACGCTGGCATCAATTCCGCCCTTACCGCCAGTAAAGCCCACAGCATTCCCGCCATTGAAACCCTTGGTAGCATTTCTAGTAACCCAATAAGGGATACCATAAGGGGTTTTCAGGTCAGAAGAGTCGTCTGGCTTGTTCCAGAGTGCATCCTCAAGAAACTCATAGAAAGAAACCATCATCGCAACATACTTTGTTTTGATGAGGTCAACAATAGCAGTCCCGCCACGCTGAAAAGCTTTTTCTCTCTGGTCATAAAGATAATGAGCATTGATATGCCTTGGGGCAACTTCACCCTTAACCATGGTGTCATTGATGCTTGAACCATCGGTTTCATACAGACCAACAGAGCGAGTTGAATGATTGTGATCCATCTGGACCTCAAACTCCCAATTTTCTCCGCCGGTAAATTTTTTCTTTTTGCCTTTCCACATCTCACGAACCGCAACATGATCGGTAAGATCAGTCTGCATGTCCACGAAGGCACCACGTTTTACGAGCGTATTCTGAGTAAGCAGAACAGCGTCGTCTATTTGACTAAATGATAAACCCATTTTTTAGGCTCCTTTCACTACATTAAAACTATTTGAAGAATTTATTGTCAATCGCCTCGGCAACTTCGTCGAAGGCATCAACCTTTCCTTTAATTTTTTTACCACCAGGTCGCTGTGTAATCTGGCCGCTTCGCTTTTTCAACTGACCAGTCTTCTCTGCAAGAGCTTTCGCCTGGGTTTCTGCACCCAGGATCACGCTAACTGCCTGCTCAAAGATTTCCGCAGAAGAAACATCGTCTCCCTTGGCTTCATAACCAGATTTTAAAACGTCAGCCATGCCACGCAACTCAGCTCGCTTCTGTGCCTGCGGGCTGTTAGGGTCCAGTTTCCCTTTTCCAACCGCATCAACATAAGACTCGCCAAGCTCATCAACCTGTTTGTCGAAAGACAGCGCGTCAGACTCCTGGCCCTTTTGCTCCATCCCCACAATCTTCCCCTGCATGGCACGAATAACATCTTTGAGACCATTGAACGTCTCAATGAGGCCCTCATCGTATTCCTCAGGGTCAAGGTCCGGAACAGCATCCAGGACAGCATCAATATCTAAATCACCATCGTCCTTGTCGTCACCGTCAGACGTATCGTCGTCAGGCTTGCTCTTCGCCTCTAATAGCTCGCAAGTTCTAGTCAGGGCATCCGCATCCTGAAAGGTTCTAGCATCTGTCAGAGACAGTCCTGCTTTCACTGCTCTTGTCAGAATATCGTCTGAAACAGGAACAGGCTTGTCGTCATCATCAGGCTTATCATCATCGCCAGACTTGTCGTCTTCGTCAGAGATATCATCGCCATCAGTTTCAGACTTTTCGCCAAGGGCATCGCCATCTTGACTGTTATCATCATCGGTGTCAGCTGCCGGATCGTCATCTTCGCCAGCTTCCTCCGAATTAAGTTCATTCACTATACTCTCGACACCGGCATCAATCTCCGAAGTTAATTCTTTGGTGATTCCCTCTTCCGATGTATTATTTTCATTTTCGATTGTCATAATTCTCCCTCTCTAATATTAATATTATTTATAGCCGTTTTTATCAAACATTCCTCGCGCTTTTAAAGCTTTATTCCTATGGGACGAGCTTGTGTAGATTGGGTCTCCATCTCTGGTCACTTCCGTTGGCACGCCCTTCCGCGCCAGCTCTGCCCTTAAATCACCGGCCTGAGCTGCATTTACTCCAGAACCCAGGCAAGTCATCGGCCATCCTCTAGGAGATGCAGACTTGACTCCTTCTGCAGCAAAGCTGCGTTTAGCACAAACAATCCCCTCAGCTGGATCTGCATGAGTAATATGTGCAGGGGCCTTCCCTACAGGAAACACACGGTCAGTTATTGTTCCGCCCGGAGTTTTATAACAATATATTGGCATTATTTCTTCACCTTCTTTTTTCTACCAGAAGCTTCTCTGTCGATGCCCTTGGCCCTCCTAATTAAGAGCTCAGCCATTCGGGACCGTTTCTTTTCTTTCTTGTATTTCGGGAGTTCCATCCGTTTCTTTTCTTTCTTGTATTTCGGGAGTTCCATCCGTTTTATTTTTTCTGACATTACTCGTCCTCCAAAATAAGCTTAACGCCTAAAAATCTCTGCATTAGTTTACCTTCCTGTTAAGGGTTGCGGCTTCCGCAGGCTGAGGGTTTCCGCCCATCAATACTTGTGAAAGCACATTATTCCTGCCGCTCCTGGTTGCTCCGGGTCTGTTAACCCGTTCATACGTTCTTTTTGTCTCTGCAGGTTTTGGATTCGGATCCCCGTGGACCTGTCCTTGTTCCTGAGGCATGCCTTGGAACTGCACAACCTCTGCCAACTCAGGAAAATTACTGAGTTCAGCAACCATGTCAAGGATAGCTTTTACATCTACCGTTCCGCCCTGCTGTTGTATAAAAGGCATTAGCGGCATGATGTACTGCTGGACGATCTGACTAAGCTTCTGCAGCCTTGTAGCAGGAGAATTGTCCTGCATAGAGTAAACGTCAATACCAAAGTTATAATCTAAAAAGTTACCTTGCCGTGTTTCTTCAGACCATGCGGCCGGCACAGACATACCAGTTTTACCAATCGGTTTCTCAACTTGGCGTTTCCGCACCGGATCAGTCCATTCATACCATGCAAGGGCCTCGAAGATTCCCCTTGCAAATTTAATCGTTTGCTGGGACATATCCTGAGCACGAGCACCTGCAGCTTCAGATATTAGCTTGTCTTGGCCAACCGTCTCAGTAGACGGCCCAAGTCCTCCCAAAGAGTTTAAGTTCCCACCAAAATAATCAAACAGATCCTGAACCTGCAGGAAGAACGCAAGAGACTGATTATCAATACCACCAACCGTGATAGTTTCAGGTTTCTGGCCGCTATACTTAATCCCGTCTCCGTCGTTAGCCGCTATAAGGTTATTAGCACCGTCGTCGTCGTTATGGAAAGCAGCAACGGTTTTCTTGGCATCGGCCTGCTTTGCCAGCTTCCGGAACAAAGTGTTCCCAAGCTCGTGCAGGTCCAGCCAAAGAGCAACCGGAGGCAAAGGCATAAGATTGCCAGGGACATCAGAAAAACCAAGGACATGATATGGGCCATCGTCTGGACCGTCCCAATCAATAGTCCTGAGCAGCTTGCCAGTTTTTACAGAATATGTGAGCAGCTGATTGTCTTCGTGGAGGTAAATGTCTCGAAGCCATATTTTCTCTTTATAAAGGTCAGCCCCTTCGTCAACAGATACACTTTCAGCGCGGGTTTCGCCCTGCTCGCCAATAACGGTATGGTCGTCAGCTTCAAGCTTCATATCGAACAACGCCTCAGCGCTATTCTTAGACATCCAGTAATCGTTGCCTTCATATTGCATCGACTTACGACTCTTGGCAGACATGTCACAAAAATAATCATCAATAGTTATTAGATCAGCATAAGATTCTCCGATATCATGGCCAAGCATGGCCACACCGCTATTGCAAATTCCAACTTTTATAATTGCCATAGAGAACAGAGCTTCAACTACGGCACGGCGAAGAGTTCCGCCAAGATTAATCTCGTCCGGGATCTGGTTAATAGCGATCTCGGTGGTTTTTGCAAACGGCCTCAACGCTATGTTTTTTGTTGAGACAATTGCCCTCGGTGAGTTTGCTGCCAGTATCCTGACATAAACCGTGACAGCCAGCTCGATAAAGTTCGTCGGGACCCGCTTTTTTGATCCGCCAGAAGCATAATGATTACCAACAAACTCCGTGATAGCCTCGACCCGCTTTTTTCTGGGAGTCTCAAGCTGCCGGAGCGACCATTCAACTGCCGTCTTCAACTGTTCAAAATCAACCTTAATAGTCATGTCTCTAATTAATCCCTAATTGAATTTTTGCAGCTATTGTTAATCTGTCTCTAAGGACTCCGCCCTCAATATAAGTCATAAGTTCATTAAATTTGTTGTCCGTCTCGTCTACTCCTTCTGTGAGCGGGTTGTCCGGGGTGTTAACAAACTTAACCTTAAACTTCCCAGAATTGCCAGAGACCGGGACAGCACCGTTATATCTCCGATACACGATAGTTGCTGTTTGAAACCTAACGCTAATAATAAATTTTTCTATTTTCACGTTAGTTGCGCCGTCAAGAATTGCAAGATCAGACGAAATATCTCCAGGGTCTGCTACGACAACCGCAACGGCACAAAACATAATAAACAGTGAAACCAATAAAACCTTTTTCATTTTTATCTCCTTAATAAGTTTCTATAGCTACGCTCTTCCAAGCACCAGACGCAGTACAAACATACATAAAACCTGAACCCCAGGCAATTTCCCCGGCAGTGCAAGCATCAGCAGCCGCTGGAGTTTGAGCCGTTGCTATCACGATAGAATCCCCAGCAGCAGTAAGAACGCCATCTACGTTCATGTCAGTGTCAAACGTGACATCATCTTCGAAAGTAAACGTATCTGCTGAAACAAGTCCAGTCCCGTCGGAATAAAGCCTTTGCCCTCGATCATGGCAATATGTAACTATCTTGCCATATGTCATGTCGGGATCGTCACCTCCAGTTGCCCAAACATATAACTTATCTTCGGCCGCATCATAAGAAAACGTGCCTTCTGACATGGCGGCCCAATTCACAGCATCAGAAGAACCATCAACCCAAACATATTCGATAAGAAGAATGTTGTCCTGCCTTACCTTGTATTGGTCCCATGTAACCCCTCCAGCAGTCCAGTCTGACACGTATATTTCACCAGACGCTGCAAGCCAACCAGTAACAGTCTCCGTAGTAATATCAGACCCCAGCCACATTCCGTCACCGGAAGTTATACCGGCCAGCGTAAGTTGGATATTCTTGCCATATGTAACCGTCGCGCCGTATGTAACGCCAGCCAAAGCCGGAGAATCTATAAACACACCATAATCGTCGCCGTAATGTTTACCGCCATCTGGCGCGCTTATAAAGCTATTGCCTGCTCGAAAAGAGAAGCTGTCGCCGTAGACCTTAACCATAGAGGAAACGGAGCTCGTCTGCAAACCATAAAAATCTTGCCCAGATAAATGACTCCCAGTCCCGATCCCGCCGGTCACTACCGCCCCAAAATAGTCAACGTGCTCATTACCGCCATGCCCTAATCCCCCCCAAGGAACCAACAAGGAGGTATTACTAAACTTTAAACCTATGAAGCTCGCACCTTTACCGTAATGATCCCCACCCACCACATTATATCCAAACACGCTATACACATTCGACGCGAACCTTGGATCTGAAGAATTGTTGTCATCATTCCCATCGTCATAAGGATCAACAGAATTAAGGATATTAAGAACCATGGTATTCGAGTTTTCAGTAGTAGGGTTGGCTATATTATCAAAGTCAATCCGCTTCCAGCCATACGCCGTAGGATTCATAGAAATAGAATTAACATTTAACGAGTCAAACGTTACCTCGGCTCCTTCATCGACTTCCTGATCCATACCTCCAACATAACCCCATTGTGCAGCGTCTATTGTGGTGGCCCCAATTAGTTCAAGCTGGTTTACCTCGGCAGCCGACAAAGCACTTAATCCTATTGTTGTGTACAAATTATCATGCTCGCTTTTAATTGTATTAAGTTCGGTGCCAGTAACGGTCGTGTCAAGAGAAGAAAGCGCATCCCCTGGCTGGGTTGCGGTATCAGCATCAGCAAGGCTTGTCCCTATAGCAGCAACCAAATCTCCAACATCGATACTGTTCGCATCTATCGTGGCACTAATCGCTTGACCCGTAACAACAATATCTATGTCCCCGGCAGTTGTCCCGGTCGCAGCTACATGATCGTTATCTACCGAAAGCAAGCCCTCACCAATACCCCCGTCAGTGTAAGTCAACCCCGTTCCCGCCATACTTCCAACAAAGTCCTCCACCTCCTCTTCTGTAAGGTTTGTGTCTGTAGCCTTTAACGAGTTAGCTACAATCTCATCCCATTTGCCTGCACCCAAAAGCCCAGCGGAATCTGTATTTGCCTCTGGAAGTATAATGTCATTTGCACTACCGTCTGAGGTGATTCCATATGTAGTTGCGCTTACTGTCCCAGCTTCGAGGGTAGTAGGTACGTTTGTTACTTTTGCCGTATTGGTTACTATCGCAGAAGCCTGCCCAGAAGTAATTCCTGTCTTTGCTGTATTGGTTACTATCGCCGAAGTTTGCCCAGAAGTTATTGTTGTCGGCTTATTTAATATTAAAGCATCCCCAGTAGTGGCATCCCAGTTAGATTGAACATTTTGTTCTTGAGTAGTAACACCGACTTTAGCCGTGTTAGTTACTATCGCAGAAGCCTGCCCAGAAGTAATTCCTGTCTTTGCTGTATTGGCTGTGATTGCAGAAGCCTGTCCTGAAGTTATTGTTGTCGGCTTATTTAATATTAACGCATCGCCAGCAGTTTCGTTCCAGTCCGATTGAACGTTCTGCTCTTCGGTAGTAACGCCGACCTTTGCTGTGTTTGCGGTTACGACAAGATTGTTCTCAACCTCAGTATCAAAATCACTAATTGTGCTGGCGGCTTGAGTCCCAGTGTGGTTTGTCCTATCAAGAAGTGTGGCGTCAGAACTGTTCGCCGTCGCTCCGTCGGCTACATTTAAATCGCTTCTAGTTTCACTATAAGAACGACCCTCTAAAGTATCTGAATCTGTAAACCTGGCGTAATCATATTGAACTGGAGTTCCAGAAACATCTAAAGTGCCTGTGCTCGGAGCCCCCCATGCAATATCGGTCCCATCGCTAGTAAGAACCTGCCCGGTAGTTCCGGCGCCAAGTCTTGCAGTTGTTCCAGCGCTGGTCTTATAAATCAAATCTCCCCTTGTTGTCATTGGATCAGGAAAACCGCTCACCTTTGCAGTGTTAAACCCAACAGCTGTAACGAGAGCATTAAGGTCAACAGCCCCAACAATCGTTATCAGTCCGAGCTTAGACTGTTCAGCTGAAGTGTACGGCACTGCTACGGTTATTGAGTTTGCAGTATCGTTGTAAGTAAGCGTTCCATCGAGAAGCATGGCGCCGACAATATCTTGAATAGCCTCATCACTGGCACCACCTGTAACATCCCCGACATAAAGAAAAGAACCGTCGGTTAGCCAAGCATCAAACTCCGCTTTCGTATCAATCGTGCTGCTAATAAAATCAGCTACCGCAGATTGAGCCGCGGTACCGAGCGCCTGAGTCGTAACGCTAGACCCGCTAATCAAAAGGTATTCACCGTCCACAGCGGTCCAGCTATCCGGAAAGTCTAAAAGGTCAGTTGACTTTGCGTCCGCTGCATTTCCGATATAATCACCATTGGTGTTTGCAGCCCTGGCCGTTGTGCAAAAAATAACCAACATCGTTAAAACAACTAAAACATATGCCCAAAAAAATTTATTTTGAATCACTATGATCTCCTCCAACTTCCTACCATGTTAAGTAGTATCCATCTTTTTATTGAAAAAACAGGCTGAAGAGTTACAGACACATAAACCTGATCCGTATCGTTATAAATGCTTCCACCCTCAACGCCAAAGCCAACATAATCGCTTGCGTCGCCATCGATAATCAATTTCCCAGCGCCAAGTTTTGCCAGGGTAATCGGTGCTATCATGCCAGAGATTATTGCTGGCAGCGTAAAAGTCCTATCCTCGGTAGGATGAGTCATGCCAATTGTTTTACCCACACCAAGGTCCGCAGCCAAAACAGAGTAATCAATTTCTTTAATGCTAAAAGCCGAATCAGCCTGACCAGCAGTAACTGTGACAGGATACTCCCCAAACTCAAGAATAAGCTCAGAGGCTAAGGATGCACTTATTAAGTCGATCTCTACCGTTTCCTGTAAAAAATCAAGATATATATCGCCCATTATTCATCCACCTGAACAAGATCCTGGAGTTGTTTCCATGCAAAAGTTTCGCTGCTCATAATATTCCCAGCACTATCCTTGATTTGAAATTCAGCAAAATATTTTTCTCCGACTTCATTAACGGCAAAATCCATGTCTTCAGCAGAACAGTTGGTATTTGACAACCCGTTTGCATAAGGAGCTGTATGCTCCGTAGGGCCGATCTCTTTAAGCAATAACGCACCATTCTGGGCCAAGATACTATTGTCCGGATCAGCTTCAACCGCCACATCAGGGTCTGCTTCTTGTATCTTAATCGTGAACCAGATCGTCGCACCTGTAATATTAATCGGCTCATATGTGATAGCGCCAGTATCCGGGTCAACGGTTTTTGTTCGTACCCTTATAATGCTATTGAAGGAATCGCCCTTTTTATGTGTGATAACGTTCATGCTTCTCCCCTTGGATCGCCGACCAAATATTGGCCTGTAAAATTTTTATGAGCCGTGCTTGTCTTCTTGCCGGAAATTCCGTCCATTTTCAGTTCTGGATCCGGCTTAATATTTGCGTTTAAAAACATCTGATAAACAAGAACATCTTCATTCCTGGCCAAATAAGTCACAGGCCAAGGTTTTTGGGGGCCAGGAGCATAAATCCCCTTTTCCATAAGTTTATGTAAAATAACATAAGCACCTGCCTGCTTAGAGCGCAGGATCGGGCTGTATTCGCCATCTGAGCCATAAAGACCGAGATCGACACCCCATTGGCAGCCAGAGAACAAATAAGGGCTTAAAAGACCGTTGTTGCGATATCCGAAGCCATTGTGCCGTTCAAGATGATAACCCATCACCCCGACATCCCAATGATCGACGGTCACATAGTTTTGAAGGCCCTCAATTGCCGCAGTATGCCAGAACTTCCATGGGCCATGTCCTTTCGGCACGATTGTCGTCATCTCGTCAAGGCGCTGTCCGTTTAATATCTGCCGGTCGAAACTGCAGTCGCATTCCATTTCATGGATAAGCGCAGTAAAAACCCAGGGGATTCCAGTCTCTCCTTCGACGGCTTTATATTGGTTTATGCCAAAAATAATTCTCTCAACACAGATTTTCAGCTGATATTCAAAATCAGCAGAAGGAGTAATTCCATCAAAATACCTTTGATATTCATTTGGAGTTAAGCAATAAAGTCTTTTTGTCATGACCAACCCTCTCCAAGTTCTCCGGAATAAACAACTTCTGCGGCTTTTTTCTGAGCAATTCGCCATGCAAGACAACCTTCCGGGATTTCCGGAGCGCTAGATTCTTTAATTCGTTCTTTTTCTGATAACGCCAGACTTGCCAAGGCATCTGCAACAACTTCATCACCATGAGCGGATTTTGCGCCAGATGGATCCTGAGAGTTCGCGGCCTTTGAATGTTCAACTAACCCACCCGGTTTAACAATGAATTGCAGGCATTCGATATATGCCGGGGCAGACCTGTTAATAAACGTCTGAGAGCCCAAAGCATCCCGATAATTTTCAAACACATGCGTCCTGGCTTCCGGATTAAGAAAATAACCGGGTTCGTCAGTTACACGCTGGCCGACCTTCTTTTCCATCTTGCGGTAATAAATATTTCCATAACCTGTTGCCATGACTCTCATCGTAAAAGTTTTTCCAGTGGGCCCTGACGCATCCCAGATCATAAAAGCGTTATTAAAGAATTTTGCAAGGGCCATCGTATAGTTAGCGAATCCGTTTGGTCTGACGTGAGGTGTCCTCAAAACACCAATTTTTTCTCCGGTTGCGATATTAACAATCGATGACACGGAATTTGATGCACCAGTTCCAGCAGAAACATCTGACCCGATAGCAAATTTCATGTCATGAGGAATTTTCCCAGAAGAATTTAAAGGCAGCCAAAGAGAAATATCGCCATGAATGTTTTCAGTGAAGCGTTTCGGGATTTGTGTTTCTGGATCAAATTCAAGATCCCCGATTAATATCGGTGGCCGTGCGTTCTTTTTCCGCAAAATGTCGATCGTCTCCGAATCGAAAAACTGATAATCAGAACCCAGAAAATCAATGTCAAGTTCCTGTGCAATCTCCATTTCCGACACGCATCTTGAACATTCGTTGTCATACCATGGACTTCTGGTCTTTCCATCAAGGCGAAAAGGATAGTCTTCCGGAAATTTTACTTCCCGAGCTTCTTCCCCCTTTTTCCGAACAGTAACAACAGTACTATAACCGTCAAGGAGTTCTAGTTTCCCATCTTTGTCAGCCCGGTATAGACCTTTGTTATATTCCGGATGTGAGGTCCAGTGCAGTCGAATGTTTCTGGCTGATGAATTATGGCAAATTTCATAAAAGGCATTATTTGCGCCCTGAGGTGTAGAGTTAAATCCACGGCATTTCGTTGTGTCCCGGGTCGCTCTTAAAACTTTAAAGCCGTCATTTATATCGAAAGCTGCATGTTCGTCAATGAACATCGCGGTCCGTCGATCGCCGCGGCCAGCGTCACCAGTCGTTGACTCACCGTCAATAACACTATCGTTATCAGCGTTCGCTAAATGAAGAAGTCTTCTCCCGGGATCTTTGTCCGCCATCCATCTTCCGGTCGGGAGTAACCATTTCGGCTGATATTTATGTAAAAAATCTATTTTCCAAAAAAGCGTTTTTGGGTTTCCGGACTCATCAACATATTTCTCGTTTCTCGATATAAGTAAAAAACTCAAATCTTTCTTAAAATGCCAAAACCACTCAAAAACCGTCAGACCCATCCATGATGCACCCATAGTCCTCGATTTCGGCACAACAAAATCCTCACCGGATTGAATACAATCGGCCATGGATAACATCGCTTCGTCTTGAAAGTCATAAGTAATAAAAGGAAGTACAGGAGTTTTATGGCGAGGATCATACGTCCAGCAGAAAGTATTGATATAAAACATCAAATCATCAGCGCACATCTGCTTAACCGCGGCTGCTTTAAAAGGATCGCTCCGGCAGATTGAAAGGACATTTTTCCGGAATGTTAAATTTGCAGCCATACTTTTCGGAACCATGCCGTAATGTGGGCAAGACATCGATCCCAAAACAGTTAAAACCGCCACTAAAAACCATTTCCGCATAGTTTTTCAGCCTCTTTACTGATGCTCAACAATTCATCAATAACTTCAGTCGTTTTACTACCGTCTGTGTCCTTTTCGCCTTTAGATGCTTCCATTTGCGCTCGACTCGGAAGCAATTTTGTAAATGTCGTCTTCCAAAATTCTGCGGCGGACATATTACTCTGTCTGCAATGGGCCAATAACCCCCACGCAGATCCGTCTGGACATTCCGCAATCGATGGATCGTTTACCATCATGTTTCTGGCAACCCACCTTATAATCTCAACTTCAGTAGCCTGCTTCCCTTCAAATACACTTAAATCAACAGGCTTTAAAGGATCTGCCGTTGCTGATAGGCCAGCCAGAAGCTTTCTAACCTCCGGCTGACCATCATCGGAGACAACACCATTTTCAGAACCCACGACAGGTTTCTTTTCAGGACTTAAATCCTGTTTCTTATCATTTTTGTTTTTTGAAGTTTTTTCCGTAGCCGGCTTTGTCTCTGTCCTTTTACGACTTCCAGACTGGCCAATAACTTTAGGAGGATTTTTGAAAAACTCTGCGACGGCTCTGGCTTGAGCCTCCTTAGGAGAACAACCCTGGAGCTTTAACTCATCTCGTAAACGAATGAATCCGGGCCATTGTCCAGCCTCCTTTAATTGATTCTTTAAAGATTCGCTTAATTTCGCCATGTCTACCATATAGCCTCTGATATTTTTCATGTCAAGTAAAAACTATAAAACTTTTTTATAATTCCCTGCTTTCTTGAGAACATTGTAAAATTTTTTTATATATTTTTTTGGGTTTTTGTCTCTAATAAATTTATATCAGGGAAAAGTGTGCAGCGCTATACACAATTTTATATATTTTTGGGACTTTTCCGGCTAAACAAATAAAACGTAAACCGGCAAATTAGCCGCTTACCCACTTTTTTTAAGTTTACATTATGAATTACCTTCGATTATCGACACGGAAGGGCTGAGGTAACTAGGGACTCCAACAGCTTTCGGGCCGGGGGGTGTGGTAAGAAAATCCCAGGCCAAAATAAAAAGAAATAAGATAATAAATCATCTAATCAAATTACAGCCCACAGCCTCACAGCTCACCACCTCACAGCACAGCTCACAGCACAGGACCCGCACTGCCCACAGCCCACCACACCACATGACAGCCCATGTATTATAGGTGATATTGGTATTGTGTTACTTACCAAGCGAACGCTTGGACATTATCGCAGCTCAACTAGTTATAAAGCCAAGATCTAACAGGTCCATAAGCAGATAACCAGAACGGCCTGACTACCCACCACCTCCACCTATACACACGGGAGGCCAAAACACTCCAAATTTATAACCCCTAACCCCCTGATATACCTTCATAAAGGGCCAAGTTTATACGATTTATAACTTGTGATTATAAATTTACCCTCTGTCTAACTACCTGTTATTACTTTATAAAACACCTCTTTTTATCAAGTTTATAATTTATAACCCGTTACCCCCATACAATAAAAAGTCTAAATCAACATAAATTCACAGAATAATTAACACAATAGTATTTAAAAAAAAAAAAAATATAAAAATAAAATAACACTACACTACTCAAGCAAAATCAAGCACTTAGCAACATTTCAAGTTTATAATAAGTGCAATATGAAGAGCTATAAACTTATAAACTTCTCCCTGTACCACGAATAGGTTGTTGACAACCTCGCCTTAGTAATATATAAGTACAGGTAGAATATAAACAATATTGGAGGTTACACCATGCCAAGAACATCAAACAATATAACAGACAAAACGGGCAGAATAATTGATGGTTATGATTATGATTTGCAGGTCTGGATTTTGTCCGGCAGATATCAAAACTGTGGACATCCTGAAGACATGAATTGTGATTGTTTTGGCCGACTACATCAGGGAGAGGAAAACAAATAATCATGAAATTAACAAGTGATGGATATATCTTGAAAGTAATTAAATCGACCTATTATAAAACATTAAATATTACTTGCAGTCTGGTATTAAAAAGACTTCCAGACGGCAGAAAAACAAAGTTAAATATTATAACGAAAGGCCAGTAAATGAAAATTGAAACATTAAAAGAATTATCAAAACTATCTGACCGCATTTTAGACATTGCGGACAAATTCGACGAACTCACCACTTCAGACCTTCAGGGCATTATTGGGGCTGTTCTTCTGGACGCTTTCAACCTTGAAAGAATTAAGAAACCCAAACCCACACCCACAGCAGGAGCAGGAAACAAGAAGAAATTTAATTATGTTGATGAACAGTTTAAAAAAATTGTTCCTTATGATTCTGGATATAAAGCCACGATCAAAATCATGACAACCGCAGGCCATACAAACAACATGGATATAACCGTTCCACAACTTAATAAAATCAAATTAATCTTAGCAGGAGAATGACATGGTAAAAGAAAACTTTCAGAAAATGACAACAATTGAATTGTTGCAACATGATAAAGTCTGGGAAAATAACGGCAAATATACCCTGAGATATTTGGTAAATAAGTTAATAAAAGATCGTGAAGAACTTCAAACAATAATTGATTCACTCTTAAAATAACTGGAGGCCATACCATGACAGAATTAACAAAACAAAATATTTATGACTGGTTAGGCTCTGACAACACCGAAGCCCAAGCCGTTGAGATCATCCAAGATTTAGCCAATGGGAATTATGATATTGAAGCCCTGAAAAGTGATATCTCAGGATATCAAGATAATTTGAAGCCATAACCCATGATGATATTTGTCAAACTTGTGAGACTATCGCTAAAAAATTGAACTTAACTATCGGGGCAAAACATGCACGTTTACAGCAAAGACATTAACAATAAAAGAATAGTTCTAACTGAAGTAAAAGGCATTTGGAAACTGACTGTAATTAATAGATCAAGTAATAATTATACAACATCAAAAGTATATGGAAAGGATGAAAAAAAGGCCCGGGCAGAATATAAACAGAAAATAAAAGATAATTCTTAAAAGCTTGAGGAAATAAGCGCACCTGCTTATTTCTTAAACTTTTTAATAATAACAGGAGACATAAAATGAAATATACAGAACTAAAAGCAAAGCATTCGGCCGAAGTAAACAACTTCCCCATGGCCTTCTCTTTCTCAGACGATCAGCTTGTTAAGGCTTTGAAAAAATTAAATGTAAAACGTGAAAACATGGAGGCGGAACTTATGGGCCTTGACGGTGGCGGAATGATCCGAAAAACGGACGTAGAAGCTTTTGACAACATGTTTGCAAGACACCGGACAGAACGGGCCGAAGCCTTTAAAGACGACGAATTTTTAATTAATGCGATTAATTACGAACTGGGAAATCATGAATTTATTATAACTTATGACCCACAGCCAGTAATTGACGCGCTCAACCTTGATATTGAAGACGAACGGGTTTTGAAATGTTTTTGTATTGCAAGAAAAAAATATCTGGAATGGCAGGAAGAACACGGCTGTTTTGCATAACTTTTTAAACTTTTTAGGAAATAGGCTTAAGGGCTTATTTCTTAAGATGTTTAAATAATAATATCAATTACTTGAAAGGTGCATTATGAAAACCTACGCAGATTTAGAAACCGCTTTAATGCTCGAATTAAAAATTTGGTTTAAAAGACAGTGCTTGCTTCCTTCTGAAAGTTTTTATCTTTATTATCAAGAGAAAACATCAGAACATAACGGGGGAATTATTATTTTAGTGGATCCGCCGGCAAATAAAAACTATCGCCTTGCCTCTGCTGAAAGAATTAACAAAGGCGCAACAATTGAACAGAATTCTAATTACTTCCGCAATTCAATACTTGGTGGACTTCCGGTATTAGGATAAACAATTATTAATCATTAACAAAGGGATTAAACAAATGAAATTAGATTATAAGTATATTTTAAATCAAACTACTTTAGTAGGGAATGGTGATTGTGGACATTCTTTTTATGATTCTATTATTGAAGTATGCCGACTATTGTTTAAAAATGTAACCTACAAAGACGGGCTTATAACTTCTAAAACAAAACTTGGAAAACTCCGTATTATTTGCAGCTTTAACGAGCCTAAAGTATATATTGATATTTCTAATTGTTGGTGTCAAGAAAGTCAGTTAAATTCTTCAAATATAAGATTTTTAAATTATGAATCTTGTTGCAACTTCCTGGACGGAGTAAAGGACCTTGAAGATATTATTGTTAAAAACGAAGGATAATAAACAATTAAACAGGAGCTAAAAACATGAAAAAATTTAACACTATAAACACAAAAGAACAAAATAATATAATTTATGACCTTTGTTTGTTACATGATAAGTTAAACGAAATTAAAAGGAGCGACAAGCTATTAACGCCAGCCGTTGAAAAGCTTATTATTGACATGCAGAATGAAATTAAAGATAGAATCCGCCTTGCAGCAAGATTAATAAAAGAACTTAACGCCAAATAAACAATTAACTCGGAGGCTTAAAAATGAAAACCTGCACCTTGTCAGAAGAGACACAAAAAGAGCTTTACGACGTATTAGTACAAATTGAAAAAATACGGAGAGTTGAACACATTTAACTATAAAATCATACGAGAGGACAAGCCATGGCCGATACAGCTAAAGTTATTTTAATCGAGGGAAACCCACATAATAAAATTCCCAGGTGGATCAATTGCAGTTTGCAGAACTTCAGACAATGAGTATTGGGCGCATATCGAAGTAAATCACAAAGACGGGCCAAACGGTCAGATCCTTGAAGACGATCACCGGCAGAGCAAGAACGGGGAAGTCGTCACAAGCCGGGTTGATTACAACTATCCTCATACAGACATTCCGGCCATTCAGTACCATGAAAACATAAACCACATAGCCGTCCGGATCAAGACGAAAGGAGGCAAGTAGTATGGACACGATAACCAGAAAATATAATCTTTACCAGTATCAGGAGCTTTCAGAACAGGCCAAACAGAAGGTGCAGCAGATGTTTGGCGAGGATCCGATTGATGAAACGAGCATGCTGACAGAAGACTTTAAAATGTTACTTGAACAGGATAACCCGTATTTTACAAACCCAGAATTTCAGTGGAGTTTGGGCCATTGCCAGGGAGACGGATTGAGCTTTTCCTGTGATGTTGATGTTTTAGCGTTTGTAAAGGCAGAACTGGAAAGCATTAAAAAACCTAGTGTGCAGAATGTGATTTCTAACTATTTAACAATCAGGTCAACGGGGAATAAAGGCCGATATTGTTACGCATCAAAGAACGATATTGATTTTGATTTTGAGACAGATGTCGGTGGGAACATAGAGCAGGTTTTTGATTCTGTAATTAAAGCCGTACAGGATAAGTATATGGATCTTTGTGCTAAATTCGAGAAAAGCGGTTATGAGCAATATGCTTACAGGTATTCCGACGAGAACGCACAGGAAATGTCTGAGGGGAATGATTACACTTACCTTGAAGACGGAACGATGTTTAACAAAGAGGAAGGAGATACACCGAGCAATGGTTGAATATACAACAGTACCCATGGACGACGGGACGGACGATTTTATTTTGCAGTGTAACAACTGCGGAGCATTTAAACTGAATGCAGGAAGTGGATCCGAAATCGAACACCACAAGACCTGCAAACCTAACGACGATGACTGGACGGAAGGAGCAGGCGAGTCATGGTAAAGAAGTAAACAGAGACATTAACCCATAATTTTAAAAACGGAGACAGTATCATGGCACAAAAAAAAGTAGTTAAATCACCAGCGATCAAAATCCAATTTATGAACCTTATTTTAGTGGGAGATTCCCCGTTGGTTTGTCATGCTTGGAGCGAAAAGGCAAAGAAAATAATGGCAGACGACCAGGACCCCGAAAAGGTCAAGCCTCCAAGAACAAAAAGAGACAAAATAGCAGAATATCAGGCGAGCATGTATCATCTTCCGAACGGAAAACATGGTTTCCCGTCAATTGCTTTTAAATCTTCCGCCGTCCGAGCAGCAAAGAACGTGGAAGGGATGACCATGGCCGACACCAGAAACGCTTTTCATGTTCAGGGGGAACTGGTAGAGATAAAAGGAAAACCGGAAATGCGTGAGGATATGATCCGCGTTAAAACTGGCGGAGCAGATTTGCGCTATCGTGGAGGTTTTAACGAATGGGAGGTTGAGATTACCGTCCGGTTTAATTCTTCAGTTATTAGCGCAGAAAAGATTGTGAACCTGTTTAATCTTGCAGGGTTTGGCGTAGGTGTTGGAGAATACAGACCAGAAAAAAACGGATCTTGGGGCTTATTTCATGTTAAAACGGAGAAGGAATAATGGAATATGACTGGAAATACGGCTCAAGAATCTCCGGTAATGCGAGTGTTGTTGGCGGTCAGATTGAATCTATACGTCAAAAAAAGGGCGGTTTTGTTGGTGCTAGAGACGTTTTGCAGAGTGCAAAGAGAAAAACATCTCCCCTGCACGAATATTTTGAATGGGACGATGGTTTGGCTGCTGATGAATATCGGTTAGTTCAGGCAAGAGAATTGCTGCGAGCTATTGTTATTGTCAGGGAAGATGTTACTGTTCGAGGATTTGTAAACGTCCAAATTGAAGACGATCTAACTTATACCAGTATTGACTTTGCTTTGTCAGATGCGGAGTTGAGGTTACAAGTTATAAATAAAGCAAAAAAAGAAATGATATCATGGCATCAAAGGTATAAAGATTTAGTAGAGTTTAATCCCATTCATGAAGCTATTGCGAGGTTTGCAGACTAGGCAGGCGTGGACTGGCGGGGCGGGGCATGGTCAGGCCCGGCGCGGAATGGCTTGGCAGGCATGGCCAGGCGCGGTGAGGCAAGGCGAGGTGAGTGGGGCGAGGCATGGCAGGCGTGGTCAGGTCTGGTTTGGCATCGCTGGGCGAGGCGAGGTATGGCGGGGCAGGCTGGGCGCGGCAAGGTTCGGCGGGGAGAGGCAAGGCGTGGCAGGGCAGGGCAGGTTAGGCGTGGCGAGGCAGGGCAGGGCACGGCAGGCTAGGCGTGGCGAGGTTTGGCTTTGCAAGGTCAGGCATGGCAGGGCGAGGCAGGCAGGGAAATCTATAACGAAAGGAGGAACAAAGTGACTAATGCAATTATTTACGCGAGGTTTTCTCCGCGCAGAAACGCTGAAACTTCAGACTCAAACGAGATCCAGAAGGCATATTGTGAACAGCATGCTCATGACAAAAAATACACTGTGGCCGGTTTTCATGAGGACAAGGCCCTTTCCGGATCCGACGCAGATCGTCCGGCTTTGTGGGCCGCCCTGGAGCAATTAGAAAAGGGCTCCGTCTTGCTGGTTTATAAGCTCGACAGACTGGCCAGAAACGTCTATCTGATGGAATTAATAAAGCAGGCAGTGAAAACCTGCGGCGCAAGGATTGAAGCCGTTGAGGGCGATGTTGAAGGCGATACGGCTGAATCTGTGCTGATTAGACAGATACTTTCTAGTATATCGGAGTATGAACGCAAGATCATAGCCTTAAGGACTAAATTTGCAATGCAGCAACATCAGCGAAACGGAAAGAGAATGGGTAGGTTTCCGCCTTATGGTTTCCAGATCGATCCGGAAGACAATACCATGCTCATCCCGGTTGAACTAGAGCAAAAGGCAATCGTCCGGATCTGGGCGATGAAGGCCGAAGGATATGAGACTATGCAGATTGCCAGAAAGATGAACCATGAGAAGTTGCATAAGACCCGGAACGGAAATCGCTGGGCCAGAAAACAAATTGATAAAATCTTAAGTAATCACAAACAAATAAAAGGAGACAGTAAATGAACAAGAATCCAATAGATAGTTCAGTAATTGCAAAAAGGCTAGCAACTGCGCTGGACAGAACTCAAAAGGATATTGAATCCTATTTTGACCGGGTTAAACAGGGGGCAACTGATATTATCCGGGAGAATGTAGCCGACGCAATAAGGAGTAAAACCTTGACAGAAGATATCGCAAAGCATGTCGATAAAAATGTTTCTTTTGTTGTCGCTAAACACTTCAGGCAAAAGGACTTCAAAGGGGATCTTGACAGGAAAATTGAATCTATTGTTGGAGAAGAATTCAGCGCTTTTATTAATAAGTCTGTAAAGGAGGTTTTTGAGGACTATTTCCGTGAGAACATCAGGGTTATGATACAGGACTCAATAGAAAAACAAACAGACTATGTTATTGAGACGACTAAAAAGATTGCCTTAACAACTTTTACTGACGCTATATCGACAAGAGTTAAAGAGCAGTTTAATGATGTGGCTTGTAAACATGTCATTACAAAAAAGATCGACGAGCTGATGGGAGCTCTTGGGAAAAGTCACGTTAAGCGGCTTTTAGAGACTGAGCTTGAGCACAGGGAAGGGGAAAGCGACAAGCATTAATATTTTTGTTCCCTCTATACTTACACTACTCATACACCATTGTGGTGTATGCAGTGGTGTATCTGTATCCTGCCGTTTTTGCATGGTTTTCCTTCCAGACACACCATTACCTACACCTATACTTACACTACGACTTACACTACTATTTTTCTTCTATAATCTGAACAATACTCTTTAAAACGTCCAGTGGTACCTCTGACCCGTGAGCAGCAACATGCGCTATGGATTCTGGCTCTCCCATCGAGGGATGTAACGTGGCTACTCTTAGCTTTTTCTTTTTGGTGATTTCATCTTGAGTGATAACAAATCCGGTCGTGGTTGCAAAATTGGTTGTAAATGTGGCGTGAAGAACTTTCATGTTATTTCTGTCTTTCTATTGTTAATTCAACCCTTGACGTCTTCTTGTCGATAAAAAACTCTGCCGGCAACGTGGTTAAATGTTCCGAATCGTCGTCTACCAGTAGGTTTGCGTCAACCAACCCGTCATATGTCGGCTTTAACATTGCCAGATGGTTAATGTCGTCACGTCGGCGCTTTTGCTTGTGATAGAATTTCGCCTTGATCGTAGCTCTCCGCCATGGCCCGGAACTGATCCCTTCACGTTCTGCAGCTTCCATGGCCAGTCTCCGGGACTTCTTTGTTACTGCAGCTCGTTTCATCCTACCGCCAATAGATCCGCACACGGTATTTGGAGACAATATCGCAGGTGGAAGCGGTAGGATTATAACGACGGTTTCTTTGGTAAATTTACTTTTTACTTTCATTAACCTGTGCTATGTGGTCGTTGTAAGAAGTGTAGGGGACAAATACTGAAGAAATCGAGCTGATTGGTTTTTCATATATCCAACCGCCAGGGACGCGATGAATAATTAGTGCGTTCGGCTCTTTCCCTGGCATTTTCATAATTTTAACTTCATGTAGCTTCATGTCGTAAACAGTGTACGGCTCATCCCCGAAGGAATCTTCATACTCAATAACTCTTTTCTCTGTCATCATCTTCTCCTTTTTTCGGCCTAGGCCAAGTATTCTGTTAGCGATCTTTTCTTTTTTCCAATCGACCGGACCGCCTTCGTCGTCGAATGGATCGTGAATATCTTTAAAAAGTGAATGGTCCATATCAGTAATTTGGGATCGTTACATTAATCGTGAAAGTGTATTTAATCTCATTGTTAGCAAGTATCTTAGCTTTCATTTTAGAGTCGTCCATTACCTTCTTTGCCATTTGTCTTTTTATGCCAGCCTTGACCATTTTCTGTAAGATAGCTATTTCGTGAATGTTCTTCCTGGTAAAGTACGCCGGGGATCCTGCTTTCGGGGCTGGGATCTCTGGCGTGATTAGCCCAGCGAATACCCAGCCGGTAAGTGTCATATATTTAAGATCGAGCATTTTGCAAACTTCACCTTTTTGCCATAAGGGATCTTTCATTTATTGTCCTTTCTGTTTAATGGATGACAGATAGAATTACAACCATGCCAATCAAGATTACGCTTAGAGATGTCGCCCATAGTTTCGATAAACTTAACAATCATTTCTGCCATCAAATAATCTGGCATATCAAAATCATTCTCAACATTATACTTATTTATTAATTTTTGTAAGTCTACTTGAAAAGCTACTGAAGCCATTACACCACCCCCCTATTCAGGTTCTTGTTTTGTTTCTTCCAATCCATACGGGTATGCCCAGACCATCAAGGCGCGTTTCCCCGGTTTTGTTCCGATTACAACATGTTTTTGTTCTTGTAAATCAGCTAAATGGTCGTCGCGTTGACGTTTGCTGTGTTTCGGGGTTTTTTGTGCAAGTACACTTTTCGGGATCCCTTTTGCTCCGGCCTTTTTAATATGGCTAAATATTCTCAGTTTGTCTTTTTCGTAAACACTTTCTACGACATGGTTCTCTACCATATTCACAGTTCTGGTCAGGAGTGCATTTGCCAGTTGACACGCCCAATCAGCGTGCATATCTGAGATCTCGGGATTGTCGAATCTATCCCCTGCAGCGACATTAAGCGCAAGCCGGCGAGCGTTCTCCCCGGACTTTAACCATAATTTATCAACACCTTTATTCTGGTTCTGTCTGGCCATTCGGTCTGACGCTAGTTCAAAATCCATAAAGCATTCATGGGCCTGCGCGTTTGTAGGGATTACTGCCGGGAATATGCCCGTTGCCGCGTCGATGTCCGGAGTTCCTGCAGGGGCCATAATTGATCTTGTCCACCATGCCTGCAGCTGAGTGACCAGATGCTCTGGAACAGGTTTTGTTTCGTGTTCTTTCCATCTTTTAGCTGGATTTGTGTTTGATATAAATATCAACACACGACCCAGCCATCCGTCCTCGATCTCTGCAGGACTGATACCCTCGCAAAGCTTTTCAGGTGTCGTCGTACCATATAGGCAGCAACATGGTTGAACGATAACCTTGCGCTCCTGTTTTGCATATTCTTTGCCATAATATGTCGATTTCGCACATGAATAAAGTTTCATTAATATCGGGACAATAGATGCTAAATGTGGATTAACTCCGCCAGAAGCCTTGATGCTACCCATCATGTGGCCAATTTCATCCATGGGGAAATATATCGAAGGAGATTCTGTCAGGCGTGATTCGATCGCTGCATCTCCAGTGACACTTTCTCCGCCCAAAATTGCGTGAATCCCTGCGGTTTCTATCAGTCTTTTAATCTGATCTCTGGCGTGCTCCTTCCCTGCGCTGGAAGGAGCGACACCCATTGCGTACAGGTTTGTCCGATTGTTCCATTGATCTCTGACCTTCTGTCCGAATAGTGCTCCACAGAAAGGCAGGACAGCCCCAAGAGTGAGTAAAGGTTGATCTTTTAAAGCAGTTGCGTTGATCCATGCACAAATGTCTCCAATTAAGCCTGGCGGTTTCAATAACCATTCAGGGAATGCTTCTTCAGGTTTTATCTCGGAAACTGATTCAATTCTGGGTTCGTTTTTTACTTCTTTTTTCACACTGGCCAATAATCCAGCTGCCAGTTTTCCGCCATAGTCCATGAGTTCCTCATCGTCTGGCCTTAACCCGTATTCTTCTAATAACCAGCCTGCAGGTTTCTTCCCGGGCGTTTTCTTAGCTTCATGTACTTTTCTCTCGAAGTCTTTCCGTTCCTTTTGTGGATCCCATGGCGGATTGCACATGGGATTGTATACGCTCCATAACAGCTGGATTGCCGTACCCTCATCGAGTTCAAAACCAACTACCAAAGAGCGAGCGGCCCATAATAGAGCCTCATGGCCGTCCTGTCCCTGATTTGCCGGCGCACATTTCTTCAGGTACAGTTTCGCTCTGTCAATAATGTCTGTTTTGGGAAGATTTACTTTGTTTATTATTTCCCTGGGCTTTTCCCATGGTAATGCCGGTGCTTCTTTTTCTGGCTTCAGATGTTCCGGATATTCTGCCAGCTCGACATCATCAGGGCCATGTTTCGGCATCCATTGATACTTCTTCCCGTTTGGATGCGTGGACGGGGTTAGAATAATATAATAGCCGTCACCCCGGATATCGATTCCGTTCCGGAAGTTGTTTCTATTTGCAGGAGGATCGTCTGATTTAAACAGATAATGCGCTCCGCCTCTCGGTGTGATCTGAACGGCTGTTTTTGGCATGGTTTCGGAGAATTCTTCGAGAGATTCAAACCCGTCCTCACCTTTCTCTGGGTCATAGTCGATATCGACGGTATAAACTCCGGAAGCTTCACCACAGGCAAGTCCGATATTTGCCTCTGGCCATCTTTGCCACCAGGCGCGAATGGTTTTTTCGTCGGTCGTTGCGTCTCTGCAGCCATGTTTTGTCAGCGGTGTTTTGACTTTAGCTCCACATGGGAAGATGTGCCAGCCTCTTTGCGAGTAGTTCAGTGCGTGATTAATCATTTAAGCTATACCCTATTATTTCAGCGTTTTTCCCGCGCTGCCGCACGGTGATTGTTCGGGTTCTGTCGTTGATCCATTGTGGTAAAAACATGTCCTGTAGTGCTTCTCTTACAGTTATTGTATCCCAACTAGAAAAGCCCCTAGCTCTCCACCATTGCCGAGCTTGTCGTTCGGCATATCCACCATGATCCAAACAGATCCATTCTCTAAACGTGCTGATCCCGCATCGATATTGCACCCGGAGACTATCAGGTTTTTCTGGCTTAATATGCCGATGAACAGTGACGGCATCAACTAAGAGAGTTTCTGGTTCGCTACCCAAGATATTCTTATTACTGTGTTTTGCTTCGTTAAGTCTTCTTTCTCCTTCTTCAGATTCAAGCCTTTCAATTTCCTTTTTAGGGATCACCCAACCACAATGAGGGCATTCCCCAATAGCACGACTAAAGGTATCACCACAGTCTTTGCACTCGATTATTTTAACCACTCCAGCGTCCAGGCAATCAATTGGCCCATGCTCTTCAATACACCCAGCATAGTCAAGCACTAGACAATCCTCTTTCCCGGGATGCGTCCGCAGACCACGCCCGACCATCTGCATATAGAGCCCTTTTGACAGCGTAGGGCGAAATAGGGCAACACAATCCACCTGCTTTGCATTAAACCCTTCGGTATAAACATTGATGTTACAGATAGCTTTAATCCTACCGGCCTTAAATTCATCTGCTATGCGATCGCGTTCTGAGGCCGGAGTTTTTGCCGTCACAACCGGAGCGTGGAGCCCGTATTTTCGAAGTTCTTGGGACACGGCTTTGCAATGGCTAATGTCAACACAAAAGAAAATAATGTTTTTCCGTTTTTCAGCCATGATGGTCTGCATCGAGGATTGGACAGCCACAGCGACAACATCGCTTTTATCAACTGCCTCGGCCAGTGATTTTATGATATAGTCACCGCCCGAGTTCCGCTTTACTTCTGTTAGGTCGGGTTGAGCGTCACCGATTTTAGATCTCAGCCTGCAGAGATATCCACCCTCGATCAGATCCCCGACATTAGCCTCATAACAGACGTGATGTAAAATGTGGTCCTTATGACAAATTGGGCCACATCCCATCCGGTAAGGTGTCGCAGTAAACCCGACAATTCTCAGGTTTTTGTTAAGGCTCCGGCAACCTTTAATAAACTTCCGATATTTACCTTCCCCTTTGGCCGGTATCCTATGAGCCTCATCAATAATGATGCAATCGAAAGGTGCGAAGTTCCCCCATCTTCTGTGAATGCTGTCAATACTGGCATAAGTAACAGAATGATCTTCATCTCGTTTTCTTAGCCCTGCAGAGTAGATCCCAATATCCCCACCGGGCCAGACTTCCATCAACTCTTCAGCGTTTTGTTTAACCAGTTCTTTCCTGTGGGCTAAGATACAAACACGGAAAGCAGGATAGTCAGCTTTCCATCTCTGAATCGCCCACGCCATCATTAAAGACTTGCCTCCGCCGGTTGGGATTACTACGCAAGGATTCGACTCATAGATACAAATATGGTGATGCAGCGCACTTATTCCGTCCTCTTGAAAAGGATAGGGTTGTAGAATACTACTATTTGCCGTCGCAGGGAACAGTGTCATTTACTTTATTTCGTCTACCTTCCTATACCGCTTCTTAGTTGCTTTAGTTACGCTCCGCAAACTTGAAAAAGACCTCTTTGTTGAAGCTTTGGCTTTCCCTACTACCTTCCTCCCGGCCTGTTTAAGCCTCTTAAGGCCCTTCTTTAATTCTGCTTGTCGTCTTGTCATTTCACTCATGTTTTTGCCCTTTCCTTTCGTACTTATTCCTTCTTCTTTTTAGACTTTTTAGACTTTTGTTCAGTCATTTCTTTAATCTTGAACTCATACTCGTAAGGAGAAAGCGCAATGAACTTTTCTGCTAGTTCCTTAGTCTCAAACCTTTTCTCCATTTGTGTTTTTATTAATGTTCCGTGTGCGACTAAACATTTCGAGTTACCGCCCGGATTGTATTCGTCCATCTTGTACCCGGGACATGGTGTTGATATCCACGTTGTCACTATCCAAACTACCATAAAAAACTTTGTCATGATTTCCTCCTATACTATTAGTTTAATATTGGGTTTCGTTCTTGCCTAAAAAATATAATTGTTTCATTGTCTTTAATCTCAACTAGTTGATAATACGGGTAGAATCCATAGTAATCATCCATTGGCTGCACCTGATATTTGTCGTTTTTCAGTCCACCTATAAGATATCGACAATCGTCTCCGGTCTGAACATAAAGAGAAATTTCTTCAAACTGGCTACATTTTTTTTCCTTTATTTCTACCTGAATGCCAGTGCAGTTACCTCCAGTAATAGTCCCGGTAATAGTCCCGGTCTGTGCTCCAGAGTTCTTTGCAACAAAGATTAGAGGGGTCAGGCATCCAATCGTAAAAAATATTACTATTGTCCATACTTTTTTGCTCATTTTAAACCTCCACTGGCCGTTCATGTGACAAGCACCCTTTAAGTAACTTTAATTGTCTGTCTGTGGAGAAGTCTGCAGGGATATATTCATTAGAAGGCAGTTCTTCGCTTAACAGTTCCATCCGCTGATATCCTTCTGCAGTTAGCTCTGAGCAAAAAATGCTGGTCAGGTCTTCGGTGTTCATACCACCCCAGCCGTCATACATCGCTTTAAGAAGCTCAATAGTGTCCTTCTCATACGGCAGGCCAACAACTTCGTTTCTGAAGTTTTTTAGAGCCATACGCATCCCGTAGGTTCTCTCAACTTCCAAGTGCCGGATTGCAACTTCTCCATTATAGCGTCTGATCCGCTCTCTTAATGGCCCTACCTGGACACCCCTTGTCTCAAGGCCAGACTCAATGTCAGCGACGTTACTCATAATAGTTGATTCAAAAATCAGTTTCATGTCGTACTCTGGGAGGCTCATAGCTATCCCAACATGCGACCATTTACTACCGGAACGCTTCCGGATCTGCTCACTAAAGAATCCTTTTCCAGAGAACAGCACGATATCTCCTGTTTGAATATCCTTTCTCATTAGATGGTACTTCACGACGGTTCCTCCTTCCCTAGTTTAAACCCGATCTCGTTAGCTTTAAACTTCTTTGTGGCAGGGTCAATTTCAACACCCTTAAGAACAAATTCTATGTCTCTAGTCACTACACCGTTAGCTACCGCTATACAGTCTCTCAAGACATCGGTCAGGGTCTTCATAATTTCCATGGTTCCTCCTTATTTGTTTGGTCCTGTTAATTCTAGTATCCATGCTGTTTGTGAGCATTTAACAATAACGGCAACACGCCGTCCCTTGATCTCTTTCGCCATATATTTGCCGTCATGCTGTGTTGCTGTTGGATTCACGTTTGCCAGAGATTCGTTATAAAACGATTCCCACGCCTTATTGAGCATAGACGCTGGCCCGCTCCACTTCTGGACGCTCAAATCACTCTCGTACCGCTCCATAACATTGCCAATCGGCACTCCACCATAAACGACCTCAGATCCCGAAAACTCTTCCTTGATTATTTGAGTTTTGTCGTTGAGACTTGAAGGAGTACAGGCCATAAGTTCTTTTGTGCTCCATTTTCCATCACCGTCGCCGTTTACCCAAATTGATCCATCCTTATTTGTGAATTCAATGCTGTTGTCTGTTGAGTCTGTTGGTTTTGCGAAGTGGATCAGGTCTGGCAGAACGATGTGATGAGGGCAGGCTTCAAGCTGTTTTTCGCGTGAAATTGTCGCTCCGGTATAGTTACAGCTCCAGCGTCCATGGTCCGTGTCCGTTTCGGGAGTAGAATGGCAACATTGCCTGCAGGAAATGTACGGTACCGGCAAAGCTTTTAAGGATTCCCCCCAACATAAATCGGAGGCAGGACAAAACCTGCAGGTAAATGTTCCGGGTTTTGAAACACATCTTTCTGGAGCATGTCTGGCTAGAATTATCCGACGGGCCTTCGCTATTAGTTCGTTAGATTCCCGTCCACTATAATGAATCCGCTCGGTGTAAAGTTCATCGGTGTTTTTGTTTACAGCCATATACAAGGCACGCTTCATGCCCGTCTTATGCATATACATTTGCATCTGAGCATAGTGCTTGAAGAATCCGACCTTAACGCCTTTTTTCTTCAGGATCTTAAAATATTTGTCGTTGTGGGTTTTGCCTTCGAATACATGCCAAGTTTTAGGAGCTTCAGGAATACCTAAGCAGCAACCGTCCATATGACCGCTAAAATGACCGCTGACATCCGACATACCAAACTGTTCACCTTTGTCATCAACGTCGTGAACGGTTACGCCTATAGACCTTAGATCCCTTACCATCCGGCCTTCCTGCAGGTGTCCTGTCTCAAACAACCTGTAAAGTCTGCCAGGGAAATTCTCTTGTACGCAATCGTTAAAATCGTACCAGAGATAACGATCACACTCATGGCCAATGATACTGGCCCCCAGATATCCCCTTGGAGGCTCAGTATCGCCATCAACCTTAAGGCTAATATATATGGCCGTGACTGTTTGTGAATCAGTTGGGAGACAGGAACTAATATCTCCCATTACTTAATCACTAATATTTTTTCACGTTTTGGAAGGCATGCACCTTCAACCGCAATCCCAGCTTTGAGATCGGCGCGAATGTCGTCGGTCAAGACCTTGGTTGTGGTTACTTCTTTAAGGTATTTCCTAGCCAAATCCGGCACGCCTTCGCTGTCCACTTCGGCAAAAATATCAATCGGTGCTTTCCCTCCGGGGTTCTGGACGTTCAAGGTATGTTTTGTGGTTTTGACTTTTGGGATGTTTGAGGATTCCATGGCATGTTTTAATAACTCTTTGACTTTATCAGCCTTTGCAGAAAACTGCTTCGCCATGGCCTGCAGCCTTCCAGCCTCAAGCTTGAGAGTTTTTTCCTGAGCGATAGCATCTTTGATTATATAAACAAACTCATCAGCTCTTTCGGCCAAGTTCTCTTTGATATCGTCATAAAACGATTTCAAAGCGTCCTGAACGGCCGCGGAAGGGCCTTCGGCCTCACCTTGAACACCAGAGGCCAATGTTTCATTCTGCTCTTCAGTATAGAGGTCCCATGCGCTTGCAAAGCTGTCGGGGGTTCCGAACGATGTCAGCTCGGGCTTAACTAATTTCAATGCTGTGTTCATAAGGTGGTCTCTCTTCTATCGCTCCCATGGCGGTTTAGTTTTGGTTGATGACGTAGTTGCTGGTTTGATGGTTTTTTTTGCCTGAGGCTTTGCCTTTGTGGTCCCACTGTCTGGCTCAGTACCAGCAGTCGCTTCTTTTTCTTCTTTTTCTTCTTCTGCTTCTACTTCCTGATCCGGGTTAGCTGGCTTGTACGTCCGGACTTCGTTCTCAGCTTCACGATCACCGTCACCAGCCTTAACTTTGAGCTTGACGATAATTATTTTCTCGATCAGTTCCTGGCTGTCGGTAATCGCAGCCAAGCCAAGGGCCTGCCCAAGAGCGGCCAGTTGCTTAATGCCAATCTCAACGCATTTCGAATTTGGGTTGCTAAGGTTAATGTTATCAAAGACTTTCCGGCCCTCATATTCTTCTCCAATAACAGAAAGCTGAAGTTTGAGATATGATCCATCGCCTTTTTTAGTCTCTTTTACTTCTGCTTTCTCGATGAACATGTGGTATTCACCAGGAGGCAAAGGTTTAAAGTCTTCTGTCTTTTCATGCTGGCCTGGCTCGAAAGCGTTCCCACCATAACTATCTGAAATATCGCCCATGGTTCTACTCCTTATGTGTTGTTATTATTTAACTACCTTAGTCAATGCTTTCATAAATTCATTCCAGTCAAGAGGCAGTTCATATGGCAATCGGCCATAAGGGCCACGACCACCACCCGGATGAGCTGGTCTTTTCTGGGTGAACAGAAATCGGGATCCACCAGTTACGTCAATACCGCGTTTCTTTTCCTGTCCAAACCCTTTGTCTTCTTTCTGCACCTTAACTTTAGTGTTGCAAAACAGAATTACATCTGCCCAACGAAAAAGCATATTTACGGCTTTCTCGTTAATGTCAAGAATGTACTGATCGTAGCTGTCACCGGATGGATCGTCAAAGCGTTTAACCTTAACATGTCCGATAATAATACTGGACATCCCTTTGTGGCTTCTCAGGGCGTCCAACCCTTCTGTGAGCTGTCTCCAATAGTTCACTGATTCGGTGTATCCTTTGCCATACCCACCGCCAACGGCCTCAATATTCTTTACGTTTGCAGCGTCGCAAACAGCGTTCCAGACAAGAGGCTCCATCGCGCTTGCGCTGTCTAAAACTACGGTTCTGTGCTCATGTTCTTCGGAGTAAAGGGATCCAAGTGCTTCGATAATATCTTCAAATTTATTGCAAACTGGAAACTTTGGGATTTCCAAGTCGTCTGCTCCCTCTTCACCTTTCATCGATAATAGGATAGGAGCGTTCAAGCCGGTCTTGAATATTTTATTGTCCTTAAATTGCGTTCCGCAGGAAAAGGTCGTGTTGTGTGTTACGACCAAATCTCGTCCCGCTAGATAGGTGTGAGAGGGTGAATCGACGGATATACATTTAACAGGGACGGACTTTACAGGTGTAACGGAGACGATAGCATCTTTATTGGCTTTCCTTCTGGAGTTTTTTGTTTTAAAGCAGTTAAACTTAAACTTTGAAAACCTAAAAGGATTTTCTTTCGGGAAAAATGCTACACGAAAATTGGGCCCACAATCTTTGCCATTAAGTTTTGCACGACATCTTGTAATAGATGCTTTGACCCCGAGAGATCGAAGCAGTTCGATAAATCCGTCACAGAGACACTCTTTGACCGTTGAGAATTCACACTGGCCTTTGTTGTTGTCGTAGCAACATCCGTCAGTATCCATGAGCCCAGCCAGCAAGCTTCTCCTGTCTTCTTCGGTACTTTCCCAAACTGAAGCATGGGGGATGTGCTTATTGCCTAGCAGGTTTCTGTTTCTTAGTTTTACTTTAAGACCTAAGATCGTAGAAGTCTTGCAGCCAGCAGTTTGGTATGGTTTACCAGTTGATCCCAAATTATTTCCAATTAGAGCGTCCCTGTCTGATATTGTTACTCGACCATCGCTAGAACTTCCATCTCCGAGCCAAACTCCCAAAACATATGGGTCAATGCCTATTACTGAAGTCTTCTTTATCTTGAGCGGGAGCGTGATTGGGACTGCATGATTGTAACGATCTCCGTTGGGAGGTCTAAGGGTCTTAAGGATTTGGCCTGTAGTCAACACTCGTTCTTTATTGTCCCGTATCGACCTTGTGAGCCATTGATGCTCTTTATCGGCTATCAATGAGGCCCCGCTCTTAAACTTCACTTCATAGCAGGTTCGTTTTTCCATGATACCCGTCACATCGGTAACGCGTACCATGCTGCCGTCTCTATCAAAGACATAATCCCCTCTTTTAATAAATTTCAGTGGTTGCCATCCCCTGTTTGTAAAAATTGGGGTATTGTAGTCGAGAGCCTTCCCGATCTTTTCAACACCTAGAACCAGGATCCTTGGTGCTCTTAAAATTGTTTCTTTTTTAATACTGTTAAGGTCAAACGTCATTGTTAGTAACTCCTTCCCTTTCCTCTTTTAACTGCTGTTTGGCGAATATAATGATTTTAAGCTTGCTAATATCACCCCACCTAATTCTATGCGCACACGATTGAATGTACTGGAGTAGCAAAAAAGTTCTTGACGATCTTACACAGGTAGAATGTTTGTTTTGACCTAATTTAGAAAGAAAAGTCCTTTCGTTCGACGTTGTGTATCTCATACATCACCTCCAAAAATTCGGCATAAAAAAAGACCGAAATTATAAAGCGGTGTGTGGCCTGCTTCGTAGAAATCGGTCTTTTTTTATGCCTATTGTTTGTTTGATCATTAAATATCCCCACACGGAATCAAAGTTTAAGCCCGATAAAAACACACTTTCAAAAGTCTGTCAAGATTTTATTTTTCATTAAAAATTTTATTTAGATGTCGCATTCTCTTCCAATAACTTTTAGTACCTACCTTCCTGCCTGATCGCCTACCGTCAAGAGTAAATATCCAGCGATTCCTGAAAGCAGCTGCAACAAATTTAAAATCATCCTCATACTGTGGGTTGTTATGAATCGCGTCAAGAAGCTCTTCTTTCCGAGCCGGTGTAATGTTTGGGTTTGTTAGCTGCCATGCAGCGTTCCGGATGATCTGGACATCGCCTTTTACCTGGTCGTCAACTTGTGCCTGAGTTAATTTCAGCTCATAATACATCGCAAGAGATGTCGGGTCCGGATCAATTTCGTTTTTACGTTTCTTTATCAGCTGGTCCCATGCCTGTGCTCTTTCTTCTTTACTGGAGATAGAAAACACATTAACTGCCTGGTCGAATGATAGCCTTTTAAACGATGCTTTAAACGGAGACATTTTGGCCGTGGCTTTGATGTTTTTCTGCTGTCTGGCCGTAAATCCCTCGTAATCCTCTGCAGGGATTATTTTTCCTTTCCGGATGCTATTGATTATCTTTCTGCGACGATCTGATTCCTCAGCGTCCGCATGAGAGATGTTACTGCGACCTCCTTTTTCTCGGTTGTAGTCAATCATCCTCTTCTGAGCCGGTGATCTCGTGATATATGCGGGAGCCGGCGATATTCCGGACGCTCCTATGATCCATGAGACGGACGTTTTCTCTCCGTTCTCATGTAGCTTCATACCGTTTCTAACAGAAAATGGCATGAACATGTTTTCAACAAAATAAAGCGATCCTTGCGCTAGTCTGGTTAAAGGATCACCTTCTTTGATCTGCCGCCCAAAATAATCTTCATTAGTGAGGAGGTCAACTGCAGTACCCCACAAGGGGTTCAGTTTATGTGTGAGCGTCTTCCATGGCTGTGTCATCCACGCCACTATGTCTTTAGAATAATGTGGGTTAGAAAGCCGCTCAGGGCTTCCGTCGGTATTCTTGCGGCCAGTTTTTGGAAAGTAAAGGTCCTTTGGTTCTTCTGGCGGTTCTCCAGTAAAAAGATATTGAAGCAACGCGCCCTGAATGGCGTAAGAGATCCCAGCTCCGAAGGCATAACCCATTCTGCGAGTGACAACATCCTGATCGTTGCCAATCCTTCTCCAGAACGTCGCAGCGTCCACTGCTCCGCCTCCAAACTCCCTTATCGATCCCAACGTCCAACCAGGAGCACGAAAGGCCAGCATAACGATCTCCTTGACCGTCCTGTTCCAGTTCAGGTTATCATACCGGAGTTGACCCATCCTGTTATCAACATTATCCCATGCACTGGCAAGTTCTGACTGTATCCGGATATCGTCCCAATCCTTTTTATTGGCCTGTTCATAGACATCGGAAGCCATATGGTAAAAGATCCCTAATTTAAGGCGCGGTACCTCCATCTGCATGATCGGAATAGAAAGTCCTTCGATCAGAGCCATGGAAGCATGAATCGGTGCTGCCATCGCACCCTTAACTTTGCCAGAAGCATCTTTGCTAAATTTAACATCTCTCAGGGCCTTAAGTAAATTGCTCCCGGCATTATTCCTGTATGCTGCATCCATGGTCGCACTACCACCGCCATCAATTACGGCCTGAACAATTTTTCTCATAAAAGGATCTTCAATCTCGCTAAGTTCCTGCCCCATGGCCTTCATTACTTTGTCGCCGGTAAGATAATCTGAAACCGGAGCTTTCCATGATTTCTTCACCCATTCGTCGATTGCACCACTAACATCTCCCCTTGAGAGTTTCTGCAGGCCAAGACCAATGTGCGTATTTATACTGTCTGATGCCACATTAATTCCGTGAAACGCGCTTAAGCCGTGACTTGCCATCAGGGTAACATTCCGCAATTTGCGAAGGCCGTCATAGATGTTTCTGGTGATGAGACTTGGGCTCGAGCCAAGGCCCGGGGAAAGATGTCTGTTAAGAATTGTTGCGGCTTCTTTAGGTACGGCCCACTTCCCAATTTCAAGAACTCCCGGTTGAGTATGTGTTGACGATCGGGTCCCGAGAACTACCGATCTGTCAAGATTCAGCAGTGGTTTTACAATATCGTTATCATTTAAGAAGGTTTTCCATGCTGCAGAGATCTTCGGGGCAACCTTTGCCATTTTCTCCGGAGCTGCAAGCCATGCTTCAAGAATTACAGCTTCCTTCTCTTCTTTTTTACGGCGGTACCTTTCCCTCGTTTTCCCAAGATCTCCCAGGGTCTCGTCTCTGAGATCAGCTAGGGCCTGAAATTCTTTCCGGATCGCAGCACGATTAGCAGTTTGCTCGAATTTTATGGGCTGTCCTTCACGTTTACCGCTTTCATGTACGCGGCCGATCGTATGGTCGCCATGCAGCATGTAATTAAATAAATCGTACTGGTTTCCGATCTGATGGCCTATTTCATGAGCCAGCACAGATGTTGGTCCTGCGAATCGAGTCTCTATTTTGTTTTGACCGGGATATGACAAACCCCATACTTGACCGCGCATTTTTGCTACACGTTCATGGGAAACGCCCATTCTGGTCGCTACGCCCATGAGTTGGTCCACAAGAAGCTTGTCATATGCTTCAGGGAGGGTAAGCTCAGGTGTCACCTTAACTTCCATATCCGGATCGTCAATAAACTCCCATCCGGCCTTTTTATAATTCTTCTCTAATGAAGACGGAACGAATACAGCCATGCCCAGCTCTTTAAAATCCTGTTTGATCCTCTTGCCGGCAACGAAACGATTCATCTCATGAAGTCTTAAAATTGTCATCTCAACCGGATTGTAATGGGCCAACTCAAGGCCAGCATCAAGGCCGTCTTTTAACGTGAGATATTTTCTTTTATGAAGGAAGCCTTTCGGGACCAGTCTTCTTTTAGACAGTAATCCGGAAATCACGTCAGAGGCATGTTCTGGTCTTTTAAATAAGTGAGGGAAATAATTTTCAATATAATCTTCTAGTGCACCAAACTCCTGAACCCTTTTACGGCCCTTGTCCAACATTTCACGCAGGAGTGCTGCAGCGTCATCCAGTTCTGTTGTTACTTGAGGACGCGCACCTTTTGGATCCTCCATCTTGTCAATAAAATCAACGATGTCCTCCGGAGCCATCCAGTGAAACTGTTTGCCCGTCTCATGAAGCTTGGCCCGTGTCATCTCGTCAAGCTGAGCGGCTTCTGCGGTTCTTTTTCTTTTAACTAATGCCGCGACTTTTCCAATAACCCCACGTTTATGAGGCATAAGGATCTCCATTACATTGTCGGCAACTTCCCCTGCAGTCATTTTTGCCTGGGCAACTTTAGTCAGGATCTCGTTTGAAGGTTCATTCTGGGAATAACTGTCATCATCTGAAACTGCGACGTTTGCGTTTCCGGAGGATCCACCGCCTTTTTTCTTCTTGTCGTCGGGCAGGTCAGTCTGCTTACCCTGTTTCTTTTTCCTTACTTCGTCAAACTCGAAATCTTCGCCTTTTGCGTCTTTCTTGGCCTGTTCCAAATCTGCTGCAGCGTCGCCATCAGTTTCGGTCTTAAACATTTTAGGCTGAACAGGCTTTGCCTTCTTTTTCTTACCCTTGTTTTTTTCTTTTTGCTGTTCGAGAATAAGAGGCTCTTTGGTGATATCTTCTCCGGCCTCTATTTTTTTATTTAGAGCGTCCTGCCCTTCCTGTAAGCTTTTGTCGAGATCCTCAATGGTAGGTTTTTTCTTTTCCTTGGAAAGAATATCTGCAGTCTTTACCAACATGTGTCCGATGTGCTCATGTTCTGTGTTGTTGCCAGTCTTCGGGTCCTCCATTGACCAGCGGCCATCTTCTTTCTTGGTCCCCCTAAACCTGTCATTGATGTGGAGCCCTCTTCCGCCCATAACCTGTCTGATGTCAAGATCGTCAAACATGGCAATCTTTTCTAGCTCAGTTTCTGTCAGATTAGGCTCTTTTTTTTCGTCCTTAAGCTCATAGTCTTCCCGTTTTTTGTCCGGAGCTACTTCTTCACCCGCAGGCTTTTTAACAGCTTCTTGCTTAAGTTTATCAATCTCCCGCGCTTTTTTAGCAGATTCAGCTTGCAAGAATTCCTCTTCGAAGTTGTCTTCTTTGCCCTGCTCAACCTCTTTTTCTATTTCAGCTTTCCGTTTGTCTTCACCCTCAAATGGTTTCTGCTCTTTTCTGTTGTCAATTTTTTCGTGATGTTTAAGCCTCTTGAGCTGTCGTTCTTTTATTGCCAGTTGTGTCTTTAAGTCCCTTTCTTTTTCTTGCTGTCCAGCGAACCATTTTATAGTTTCGTCGGCGGCTTGATCTGCCTCTTCTTTGGAAAGCCCAGCTTCGATGCTATCTCGGAGAACTTCTTCCCGTATGCTTTCTTCCTGAGATCTCTCAGCTTTGCTAATTGCTGTTCGTTCAATGCCTTCATCTGTTAGCTCCTTACTAATATAATTTTCATACTCCTGTTGTTGAATATCGGCCTCATCAGATGCCTTCTGTGCGATGTCTCCAATTGCAGAGACTTCTGTTCCGGAATAAGATTCCTCCATTTTCTTAAAAAAGTCATCGATGTCAGCTTTTCCATGCTCATCTGTCTTGATATATCCTGCTTCGGCCAGAGATTCTGCCATATGGTCAATACTCATTCCACCTTTTTTCCGGAGAACAGGTCTTCCAACCATTTTGGTGTTAATTCGTTTATCTTTTGACATGTCAGAGATTATGGATCCCCATTGTCCATGAACATCATCAAAGTCTAAACCGCCGACCTTTGAAATGTGCTGCAGCATAGTGTCGGGTTTCTTAACCTTTAAGCCTTTACTTTTAATTTTGGATCCGATTTTGTTTCCCGGATCCTCTTTCTGCCTTTTTTCAATTGCAGAGATCAATTCAGTTTTTTTCATGTTAGTTTTAAGGCCAAGCCCTTTGGCCAGTGCTCTAATTTCTTTAAATGGTTTCGCCTGCAGGTCAGAGTTTGGTAATACTTTGTCAAGCTGATCTTCCAGATCTGCCGGTTTTTTGTCTTGCACGGCTTCTTGCACGCCCTGTGGAAGTTGCGTCTCATCACCGGCAGGTTTTATCTTTTCCTGCACTTCAGCTACAGTTTTATCCTCTTCCTTCGCTTGCACGGCTTGCACTTCAGGTGTAATTTTCTCACTCCCACCAACTCCCACCTCCTCTGTCGTGGGAGTAGTTTCTTCCTCTTCTGACGCCTCAGAAACCAACCCTCTCGCATTGTCAGCAAAAGCCGATCGATCTTCTTTAGACATCTCCGGGAGACCGTATTTTGCAAAAACCTTCCGGGATGGTTTTTCTTCACGGGCCAACTCTATTGCTTCCCCTGGGTTTTCTGAAACCCATGTCGCTGTCCCAAGCTCGGTCTTTAACACTTCTTTCTCAATTTCACGGCCTAAAGCGATTTCTGTGTCCTCTTTTGACTTAGAGGCGCGATGGAGCATGTTTTTCGTAGTTTCTTTGTCAAGGCCATATGTGTTTGCAAGGGAATCAGTGAAAGCATCACGTTCTTTTAGGTTTTTTTGACCTTTCCATCCTTGATACGTCCCGGTACCACCAACAGCAAGGAAGGTCTGCATTATCGTGTCAATAGCCGTGTCCCAAAGTGCCTTTGGTTCCAAGGCGTTCGGGTCAATATCGCTTATTTTCCTATTTGCGCTATGAAGCCCTTCTGTGATTAACTCTTCCGGGGCCTCACGCCCAAGACTTTTCCCGATGTCCTTCATTACCTGCTTAAAGCCTGCTCTTATGATTTGTTTTCCGCCGCCAAACATTGACTCGAAGCCGCCCCAGCCAAGTTTTTGAAATATGCTGGCAACGGCTCCCTCGATTACTGCAGCCCGACCGGCATAAAGTAAACGATCTGAACCTTCAAGACCTTTGTCTGTAGCAGTAGTTAAAGCATCATTTCCCTCAAAAAGAGAAAAACCGGCAATGATCCCATAAGGACCAGCTCCAGCAAGTCCTGCAGCGGTAATCACAGAGTCAGCTGCACCCCTGACCCATCCGACACCTCTTGCGCCTTTTCTACCAAGTTGTTCTATATCTTTCTGCCGAACGCCCTCCTGAAAAGTCTGGTTGGACCGAATCATCTCATCTGCAAGCTCAGGATTGAAAGGCCGATTAGTAAGTGCGGCAACCTTTGAGATTGTTCCTAAGCCAAGAGCTGAAACCTGCCTCCCGACAAAATTATCAGGAATTAAAGAGATGTCTCTTTCCGTCCGTGCCTGGTCGAGTTTACGATCGTTTCCCTCAATCCGCATATCAGCTGCAGCAGACGCATTTTCAGCTATTTGTGCTTTCAGGATCGCATTCTCAAAGCCAACAAACTGTTCGGTGTATTTCTTTTTGTCAGCGTCAGACTCTCCGGCTACAAGATCCTCAGCTGTCAAGCCCATGTCCAGAGACTGCCGTACAAAGTCTTCAGAGAAGTTCTCTTGTCTCATTTTTATGTCGCCTCTTCTGTACTGTCTTTAAGGAGTTGAAGTCGTTTCAGGTCCGCTTTTTCTTTTATTTTCAGTGCATCTTCCATGTCTTTGAGGCCGTTGCGTTTCTGTTCAAGAGCCTTAATCTCTTCCTTGGCCTGTTTCTGCCTTGCATCACGGGTCCCGGAACTAAAATATGTCTCTTTTTTACGTTTGCTAAAAGGCTTCTTCTTAGAGCCTTGTTTTCCGTGAGCTTTAACCTCAGTGGCAAGAGCTTCTTTTGCCTTAGTGAGTTCATTTTCCAGAGAATCCAAGCTTTCAATCTGTCCGTTCTCGGATCCGATCCTGAGAGCGTTTAGCTTGTCCCTTGATGCCTCAACCGCTCCAGCAGCCTTGTTCCATGCGATTTTAAGTGCAGGCTGGTCATAAGCTTGTGATGGAGCAGGGAAGTCCTTAACTTCGACCACTTCCTGTTCTGCGATAGTTGCCTCCGGGCCTTCTTGCTGAACGCCATCTGGTTGCCCCTCTACAGGCCCAAATCCGCCTTCTGACAGACTTTGCTGCATCTGCCCGACATCTTGTTGCTGAGTACCAACTGGTTGTCCCTCTGTAGGCCCAAATCCGCCTTCTGCGCTAGCATCTGAGAGTCCTTTCGCACGGTCAACTATCTCCTGCACTTGCCCGACACCATCTGGCTTCGGGCCGTAGCCAATCATCTTAAGCCTTTGCTGATAATATTCATTAGCCTTCTCAGGATTCACTACGTTTGTGATCGAATCAGTCGCCAGATCAAAGGACTGCTGACTAATGTCGATCTTGTCTTTATCGCTAAGGCCCCGTTTTTCAGTATCTTTGACTTCGGTATTCCCCTCTAAATCCATGCTAAATTGTCGGTTGTTCCCTTCGTCAAACCAGACATCTCCGGGGCCTTGCCCTTTCGGATGCCGGGAAGGATCTTGCCGCTTAAAAATAGGTTCTATGTTTGCCGCTTTAGCTTCCAGCATGCGAACAGCTTTAACTTTTTCATCAGGACTAAAATCAGGATTGTTCTGGACTTTATAGATTTCGTTTCGTAGTTTCTCTTCATCATGTTTCTGTTCTGCAGTCAGCTCATAGTCAAACATGTCACGGTCAAGGCCGGCATTAAAGAGAGTATCTTCACGGTCAAATAATCGGTCGCGATCGGACTCATTAGCACTAAAAGATTGCTTTCGGTCTAGCAGTTCCAGTTTATTAGCATTCCGATTTTCTTCAGTCTTAGAAAGGAAATCCTGCCGGCTATTCTGCCGAGTCTGCCGGTCTAGGATATCTAACCCTTTTAATTTTGTTTTTCCAAGTTGTTCACCTCGTCCTCCTGCGAATTTTGCGCCGAGTACCGATGCAGGGTTTGCTCCATGTTTCATTTCGATAGCCATTATCTGCTCCTAGTACGTAGTTAAAAGTTTAAATTTAAACCGGCTCGTTCCCTCTGGAATGAGGGTGACATGTAGATCTAACGGCTCCCCAGGTTGGGCAGTATCCCAACCAAGACTGATTAGGTCTTCAAGGGTAACAATTTCGTCGCTATATCTTACAGGGAGGTTAAAAGCCCAAGACAGAGCTGAGTCTCCAGGGTTTGCTTCAATCAAGGCTTTCAGACCAGAATCATCGAGATCGAAGGAGTCACTTTCGGACTTCAGGGTAAAGTTATAAGTCCTTCTTAAATTTGGATAGGTAGCATTGCCAGGAGAAGAATAGTAAGAAAAGTGAATATAGTCGGTCTGGCTAAGAAGAAAGCCGCCTTGAGAACAACTATAGCTGGCAGTTTCTTTGGGAAGGGCAATACAGTTTCCAAAAGGATCTGGCTCTGATGTAGGTTCAGAAATGGCTAGAGAGACCGGAGTTACAATGACAAAATCAGAGATAATGCTTTCTGAAAACTTAATGCCATGTTGACTGCTATGCAAAGTCAGCTGTTGTTCAAGGATTCTTGTCTCGTAAGGCCATTCAGTACCATTTACATATCTTTCCCAGGTATTGGCAGGGCTGAGCAATTTAGCCAGTTGATAATATTTGGTAAAAGTAAGCGCGTCTGAAGTTAGCTCGTCAACGGAAAGTAGAAGTAGGGGTTGAGCTTGGGCCAGACTACTGCCTCGAACCCCCAATGGAGATCTGTAACAAACACCTAAAGGACTTCTCCCTGGGACATCAATCACGCTTCAGCCTCCGCCGCCCAACATCGGCCCGCATTATTCAAATCAACCCAATGCTCTTGGAACTTAACAGCAATAATTTGCTCTCCGATTAAATATGGCGGAGTAATAAATTGGTCTTCTTCTTCTCCGTCATATTCGCCATCATCTACCCCGGTAGCTGTGCGACTAAAATTGCCTGCATAGTCATATGCTATTTCATCAACCGTTTTCTGGTCGAAAGGAGAGCGTCTAAGCATGTAAGGTTTATAAACTATAATCCGCTGCCCGTCATCAGTGGGATCGGTCTTCCTGCACCAAATAACATCATAGAAATCAACTGAAGAAGTATCAAAACCTATGACATCCATAACCACGATATCGCCAGAAACATCGCCAAAATGCAACATCTTCCCAGACATGGGGTCAAGGGGATGTTGAGGCATCCCGAAGGGCCTTGTCTTTCGGAGTCTAGGGACAGCCATTAAGGAGTGCCCCCTTCGATAGACCCAACACCGATCTTAGAAACCGCATCACCGATAGAGGTAAGATCGGGATATGAATCGGTCCTGCGCTCTACAAAGGTACACAGGCCAACAACTGCCTGATTTCTCATGTCAAGCCGTTTCACGGTTAACTCATTTATTAGTTTCCAGAGACTCTCTTGTGCTGTAAATTGCCGGGTTTGTT
>Ga0208769_1000070_pt1 | contig 49727 bp, 51 predicted proteins | sample AntAceMetag02UKC_FD_184768 | JGI IMG/M metagenome (GOLD analysis project Ga0208769, IMG submission 184768) | Saline lake microbial communities from Ace Lake, Antarctica- Antarctic Ace Lake Metagenome 02UKC (SPAdes) (version 2) | ecosystem: Environmental > Aquatic > Non-marine Saline and Alkaline...
TTATGGTTATTTCTTTGTTTATTATTGGTTTTATCCAACGATATTTTTCTTCTTGGGTTGATTTTGGCATAGTTTTCATAATGCCCCTAGTTTATCAAGAAAGTGCAATATGTGTGTACACATTACCAGAAAGCATTGACATTGTTGGTAATTGGGTGGGAAGTTTAGGTAATGACTATTGTGATATTGATTGGACACATCTAAGTGCGAGTTGTGAATTTCCTGATTTAGATTATTATCCAAAAGCAGAGGGTGGTGGATTTGGTATTAGTGGTCCTGATATTAGGAACTCTTTTGACTGGAATTATATTTGGTTAGAAAACACCTCAGAAAACAGAAAGAAAAACCCTCCTTTACCAGGGGATATTATAACTAATAGTCATCATACTATGATTGTAAAAGATGTTTCATATTCTGAAGATGGCAAATTACAGGTGGAACAAATTTCTGGTAATGTTGGTACAGATAGTTTTCCTAATTGTAATGAAGAAGATCGTGATGGGTGTATTATTAGTGACGGTGCTTTACCGGGTTTTGAAGATGGAATTTGGGGTTGGGGTAGAGTTTTTACGAGAGGCGGTACTGGACAATTTTATAATCCAGAACCTAATTTCCCTGATATATATAGCCCAAAATTATCCTTTAGTGAAGATGGAATCAAATTCAAAGGCTTTTATACAAAAATAAGTCGCACTGGATTTACAATGGATAAAAAATTTCAAGACACTTTTTTTCCATATGTAAAATTATCATCTAACTATGTTGTTGGCTTTGATGGAGATCAAGATTCTTATGGTAGGGGAATTGGTAAGCGATATTATAACAAAGCTAAAAATGCTTCTGAAGCCGTGACTCATAAAGACACTTTTTCAAATCCACTTTTAGGTCGTTTGGAAATTTTAAGACCAGATAGGAGTGCAGCGAATACGAGTTTGATGTATTTGAGCGATGTTAAAATAGTTAGTTTTGATGGTCCTGTTTTTGGAAGGTATGATAATAGTCAAGGTTCATCAGCTATGTGTCAAAATAACGGAGGTCTTCTTCGGGAGTATGATAAAAAATTTATAAATTTAAATTCAATATCAGGATCAATATCTCTTCAAAATGTTTGGTTGGAAGATTATAAAATACAAGTGAATGTTTATGTTGAAAATGGTTGTTGTGATGATGATGTCCAAATTGAAATTGGTAGCTTCCTGACTGATAATACATATGATGTTAAAGTATTAAACGAACAAATTACTACACAGAATTTTGATATACCTATTAATGAAGTTATTAATTATGTCGCTGGCGCAGGCTATAGTTTGGTTTTTGAAATAGCTATTTTAGATTCAACAAATAAATCAACGGTTATTCATGTTCAAAGTTACGAATTAGAGCCCGAGAGAGAGGATGGTGAGGTGTTATGTGGTAAGACTAGCAATTTTGATCAAACTGGTTTTCAAGAAGATGATTTGATTAAAGAAATTGGAAATAGATTGTATTTTGGAGGCGAGATGTTTGGTGGAGTGATTGAAAAGGATACCATGATGATTGACCCAAGGGGGATGATTGAGATTACTACACCTGATTGCGAAATTTCTCCTGGAGAAGCAATGATTACTTCTTTGAGGATCGATGAAATAGGATTTTTACCAGGTAGCTTTGACGATATTAGTTTTTATAAAATAGGGAGTTTTGATTCAGAAACTGGTAATTATGGATATGCTAATAATTTACTATTCTATAATAGTAGTGAATCTATAAATATAGATGATTTTGGCTCTATCAATAATGGTATAATAACAACAATTGATATGACTAAGTCTATTGACCCAAGCACGGGCGTGGTTTTTGTAAATAGTAATACTATTAATGCTAGTGCGTTTGAAGCAGCTTATCAAGACTTAATGAATAATTTAAATATGCAGGGCAGTGGCTTTAATGTTAATTAGTAATTAATAATATTGGTTATGGAAAATTTTGTTTATTATTTGTTTTTTGGTGTAATTTTTATAGTGGCAATAGGTTATTTATTTATTAAGAAGGGTGGTTTAAATAAAATGAAAACGCATGGTAAGAATGGTGTTTTAATGATGTATGCTAGGGACTTAACAAAAGAGGCTGCTGAAAAAAAATTAGATCCTATTATTGGCAGAAAAGATGAAATTGCTCAAACCATACAAATATTAGCTAGACGAAATAAAAATAATCCAGTATTGGTAGGAAAAGCGGGCGTTGGTAAAACAGCAATAGTGGAGGGTTTGGCCCATGCCATTGTTAATGGTGATGTCCCAAATCAATTAAAGAATAAAAAGGTTATAGCCTTGGACTTGTCGGGGATTTTGGCTGGTACAAAATACCGAGGAGAATTTGAACAGCGTTTGAAGCAGATATCTGATGAGATTATTTCTTCAAATAGAGTAATAATATTGTTTATAGATGAAATTCATACCTTGGCTGAGGCAGGTGAGGCTGAGGGGGCTATAGAAGCTTCAGATATTTTAAAGCCCGCATTGGCTAGGGGGGAATTACAGGTTGTGGGCGCAACTACATTGGGAGAATATAAAAAATATATTTCTCCTGATACAACCTTGGCAAGGAGATTTGAGCCGGTAATAGTTGAAGAACCAAGTGAAGACCAAACCTTAGAAATATTAAGAGGTATTAAGGGTAAATATGAAAAATATCACAGAGTTAAAATAGCTGATGAGTCTTTAAGGTATGCAATTTCTGAAGCAAAAAATAAAATTCCCGAAAGGTCTTTCCCTGATAAGGCAATAGACATAATAGATGAAGCTTCAGCTAGAATTAGTCTAAAAAGAGTCGAGGATAGCAATGAAGAATTAATTGTAAAAAAAGACGATATAGATGAAGTTGTCAAAGAAAGGGTTGAATCTATCCAGGCTGGTTTGTAATGAATTAAATAATTTTTTATGAGAACTAAGGTAAAAACTAAAATTAGAACTAAGGTTGTGATTTCCGTGCTTTTGACAGTTGTTATTTTTGGAGGCCTTTATTCTATTGGACACTTAAGTTATTCTTCTATCCCGTTTATAAGAAGTAAAGTTGATTTGTTTAGAGGAAGACGCGAAGTAAACAAATTAAATAAGTATCTTTCAGGCAGTAAATTAGAATGGAAAGCTAGCATGACTAATTTGTCTACCATGAATCCTGACCAGTTCAGCAAATATTTTGGTAGCGTAGATTTGAGCACGGGTGAAAATATTGATTTTTATGATGAGATATATAAAAATAATTTTGGAAATGATATGCGAACACCCTATTCCAAAAAACATACTTGGGATAATGTAGAGGGCATTAATTATATGAGTCCGGTAAGAGATCAACAAGGATGTGGAAGTTGTTGGGCGCATACTGCGGTGGGGGTTACTGAAGGTCAACTTAATATTGACATTGATAATCAATCTAATTTATTAGAACAAGATATTGATAATAAATTTAATTTATCAGAACAAGAGCTGGTGTCGTGTAGTGATGCAGGCACTTGTAGTGGTGGCAGTATAAGACGGGCTTTTTCATATATTAATATTTTTGGATTGTTAAAAGAGGATTGTTTTAAATATAAAGCTAATGACCTCTTATGTGATCCGGTTTGTTATACACGATATTATATACATGATTGGTTTCATATTCCTGAGAGTTATACTGACTCAGAAATGGTAGGTCAAATTAAAAAAATTATTTATAATAATGGACCAACGTCTTTAGCAATTAAGGTTTTTCCAAGTTATAGACATTATGATAGTGGTGTTTATCAGCACATTGATGGAGAAAATGTTGTTTCTAATCATGGCGTTGTTTTACTTGGATATAATGATGATTTACGAGCTTTTAGAATAAAAGATTCACATGGGACAGATTGGGGTGAAGATGGATATGCTTGGATTTCATATGATGAATGTTGTGGCGATGAAGTAGATGGAGACCTTGAGAAGAAAGCAATGGTTAAAAAATCGATTTATGGAGTATTAACCAAATAATTATTTTTTAAAAAGGTAAAGCTGGTTTATAAAAATAAAATTTTTATGAAAACAATTTTAAAAACAAATATTCGAACTAGAATAGCCGTCGTAGCGGTTTTATTAGTGGTTGTTTTTGGAGGCCTTTATTCTATTGGACACTTAAGTTATTCTTCTATCCCGTTTATAAGAAGTAAAGTTGATTTGTTTAGATTAAATAGCCAGGTAAAAAGTTTAAATAAAAAAATAGCTAAAAAAGAATTAGTCTGGACAGCTGGGATAACTGATTTATCCGTCATGAGCTACAAGCAATTTGGTAAATATTTAGGAAATGTTGATTTTAGTGTGCCTGACAATATTAGATATTATAATAATAATTTTTTTGAAATGGTTGAAAATTTTCAGATTCAGCCAATTTTTCCAAAAGAATATTCTTGGGATAATATTAATGGGATTAATTATATGACACCAGTTAGAAATCAGCGCGGGTGTGGAAGTTGTTGGGCTCATTCTGTAATAGGTATTGTGGAATCACAAACGAAAATTAAAGATGGCAATGATCACAATTTATCAGAGCAGGAGTTGATTTCATGTAGCGGAGCTGGGGATTGTGTGGGGGGGAATTTAGACGATGCTTTGTTTTATATAGCGGAAAACGAATTATTATTAGAAAGATGTTTTGAATATGAGGCTGATGAAATTCCTTGTAGGCCTGTTTGTGGTGATAGATTAGGAATAGACGATTATTATCATATTCCTGAAACTTATAGTGATTTAGAGATGATAAACCAAATTAAAAAAGTTATTAAAAATAATGGGCCGGTTACTTTAGGTATTAGGGTTTTTAGAAGTTATAGAGACTATACAAATGGCGTTTATCAGCACATTGATGGAGAAAATATTGTTTCTAACCATGCCATTGTTTTACTTGGATATAATGATGATTTACGAGCTTTTAGAATAAAAGATTCTCACGGAACGGGTTGGGGAGAGGGTGGATACGCTTGGCTTTCATATGATGAATGTTGCGGTGATGAAAATGATGGTGATATGGACGTTAAGGCAATGGTCAAAAAATCAATGTATGGAGCTTTTATTGATTAGATTGTTCTAATTTTATAAAAAAACCGGGAAATATCCCGGTTTTTTTATGGGCTTAATTTTTAACAAATAAAAAAGAGCCTCACTGTTCTGGCGTCGACCTACTTTCCCAACTTGAGTATCATCGGCGCTGAAGGGCTTAACTTCCGAGTTCGAAATGGGATCGGGTGTGGCCCCTTCGCTAGAGACACCAGAACACTAAGGCTCTTTATTCAATATATAATTGTCTTTATCTGTGTAATTGCTTTGCAAATGCTCGGATTAAAGTGAAGCAGTTGAAAGAGCTAAAGTTAGCCCGACCACTGCTACCACCAACATCATAACCATGACCAAGGTTATGCCTGCTATATATTTTTTCATAATGATATTGTAACGCAAAGACAATAATTTGTTAACATACTTAATTGTTGTGGTTAATTCCCGCACTAGATAGTAGCAGAAAAAAATTTATGATATTAGTACTCCTCGGCTAAGGATATCACTACCCTTACACCTAGAGCCTATCAACCCAGTCTTCTTCTGGGATCTTACGAAACCTAATCTTAAGAAGTGCTTCGCGCTTAGATGCTTTCAGCGCTTATCACTGCCAAACGTCGCTACCCAGCAATGCCCTTGGCAGGACAACTGGTACACAAGAGGTTTGTTCTTCCCGGTCCTCTCGTACTAGGGAAGAGTTCTTTCAAGTTTCAACGCCCACAGCGGATAGGAGACCGAACTGTCTCACGACGTTCTGAACCCAGCTCGCGTGCCGCTTTAATTGGCGAACAGCCAAACCCTTGGGAGCTGCTTCACCCCCAGGATGCGACGAGCCGACATCGAGGTGCCGAACCCTTTCGTCGATGTGGACTCTTGGAAAGGACTAGCCTGTTATCCCCGGAGTAACTTTTATCCGATGAGCTACGACCATCCTACATTGGATCGTCGGATCACTAAGTTCTACTTTCGTAACTGCGCGGCTTGTAGGCCTTGCAGTAAAGCTAGCTTATGCCTTTGCACTATCAAACGCGTTTCCATCGCGCTCTAGCTAACCTTTGTAAACGCCTCCATTACCATTTAGGAGGCGACTGCCCCAGTCAAACTACCCACCAGACACTGTCCTTCTTCCAGATTCATGGAAGTAAGTTAGAACTAAAACGACACCAAAGTGGTATCTCACTGGTGACTCCACCTTGACTAACGTCAAGGCTTCAAAGTCTCCCACCTATACTGAATAAGTATTATCCTAGCTCAATGCCAAGCTGTAGTGAAGCTTCACGGGGTCTTTTCGTCCTGCTGTGGGTAACCGGCATCTTTACCGGTAATGTAATTTCGCCGAGTCCTTCGTTGAGACAGTCTCCAAATCGTTATGCCATTCGTGCAGGTCGGAACTTACCCGACAAGGAATTTCGCTACCTTAGGACCGTTATAGTTACGGCCGGCGTTCATCCGGGCTTCGGATCAAGGCTTGCACCCATCCCCTTAACCTTCGGACACTGGCCAGGCATCAGCCCCTATACTTCACCTTACGGTTTAGCAGGGACCTGTGTTTTTGGTAAACAGTCGCTTGGAGTCTTTCGCTGCGGCCGAGCACTTGCAAGCAAGTACCCGGCAGGCCTTATCCCTAGGTTACGGCCGCTGTTTTGCCGAGTTCCTAAACGAAGGTTCTCTCGTACACCTGAGGCTACTCGCCTCGTCTACCTGTGTTGGTTTGCGGTACGGATTGCTATATATTAGCGCTTCAAACCTTTTCTTGACACTCCTTACGTTTGAATTGAATAGGCATATGCTTCATCTTTCCCACCGGTGCTAACCTAGGGACGCCTATAGCCAAAAAACGATCAAAGTTGGGGAGTGTGTCAGCTTGAAACAATATATAGTAAGTGCTGGAATATTAACCAGCTCATCCATCGCCTACGCCTTTCGGCCTCGGCTTAGGACCGACTAACCCTGGGTCGATTCACGTTGCCCAGGAACCCTCAGACTTGCGGTGGGCAGGATTCTCACCCGCCTTTTTGCTACTCATGCCTGCATTCTCACTTCTATGCGCTCCACAATCCCTCACGGGTACTGCTTCGACGCCCATAGAACGCTCTCCTACCAGACCTTATCCGAAGATAAGGAATTCGTAATTTCGGTACTTAGTTTAGCCCCGTTAGATTTTCGGCGCAGTAAGGCTTGACCAGTGAGCTATTACGCTTTCTTTAAAGGGTGGCTGCTTCTAAGCCAACCTCCTGGTTGTATAAGCCAAACTACTACCTTTTACACTTAACTAAGATTTAGGGACCTTAATTGACGATCTGGGCTGTTTCCCTTTCGACCAGTGAAGCTTTGCCCCCACGGTCTAACTCTGTTGATAATCTGTACAGGAATTCGGAGTTTGGTTAGGTAAGGTAGGATAAATCCACCCTTACCCGATCAGTGCTCTACCTCCTGTAGGTAGTTTCAACAGGCCATCCCTAAAGATGTTTCGGAGAGAACCAGCTATTGCCAAGTTCGATTGGAATTTCTCCGCTATCCACAGCTCATCCCCTCGTGTTGCACGGCGAGTGGGTTCGGACTTCCTCCGCTTGTTACAGCGGACTCATCCTGGCCATGGATAGATCACTTGGTTTCGGGTCCTATACGGCAAGCTTAATTTCGCGCTATTAACACTCGCTTTCGCTTTGCCTTCGCTCCGTAGAGCTTAAACAGCTTGACGCATAGACTCACAGGCTCATTCTTCAATAGGCACGCCATCGCTCTTGCGAGCTTTGACTAATTGTAAACATATGGTTTCAGATACTATTTCATCGCCCTCACCGGGCTGCTTTTCACCTTTCCCTCACGGTACTGGTTCACTATCGGTCAGATAACGTATTTAGTCTTGGATCGTAGTCGACCCGATTTCCTATAAGATTTCACGTGTCTCATAGTACTTAAGAACAAATATCGTAGAGCATAAACCCCTTTCGTGTACAGGACTATCACCTTCTTTGGTAGGCCTTTCCAGGACCTTTTTACTAGGGAAGTTTAAAGAGTCTCTACCTCTGCATGTAAGTGCAGAATATATCTATCTATTAACCCCTTTTTGGCAGCGCCTTACAGCTCTCCCGCCCGAGGGCGGGACCAAAAAGGTTTAGACTGTTCCCCGTTCGTTCGCCACTACTAGGGGAATCTCAATCATTGAAAACGCTAAAGCGGCATCTTGTGTTTCGCCTTAGCGTAGTCAATGACTTTTTTTGATTTCTTTTCCTCTGGCTACTAAGATGTTTCAATTCGCCAGGTGCCTTTCATATACCTATGTATTCAGTATATGATGACAGAGGTTTGCTCTGCCGGGTTTCCCCATTCGGACATCTCCGGATCAAAGGTTGCTTGCCACCTCCCCGAAGCTTATCGCAGGCTGCTACGTCCTTCATCAGCGTTATCTGCCAAGGCATCCACCATATGCTCTTGTTTATTATTTCGTACTATTTAGTACGGGATATTACATTAACCACAACAATAAAGTATATTATCGTGTTGTTACTTAAAATTTTTTACTAAAAATTTTGAAAAAATATATATTGACTCTCGTTGTTACTTTGTTACTTTATAACATTGTATTTGATTGTTAAGGTTCGCTATCAAGGCTAACAAAAAACTGCCATTTTGGCAGACTTTACAGATTAAACAAAATTTAACTGTCGCTCTTAGAGCGTCTGCTCATAGTTAATTATTAAGTTGTTTGTCATACGATTTCTCCTTAATATTTAAGTGAAATATGTGTCTCGATAGACAATAAGTATTATATGGTAATTAGACTTGACTGTCAAATGTTTTTGTTTTCGTATTTTTGGGGTAAAAAGTGAATAACATGTGGATAACTATTTAAACATATATTTGGCTAGCTTTAGAATAAAATTTGAAAATAAAACAACCCGGGATTTATCTCTCGGGCTGTTTCGAGTTATGTTGAAAACCTCTTGATTATTCGGCTTTTTTTTCTTCTTCAGCTTTTTCTTCTTTTTTAGGTTCTTCAGCTGGTTTTTCTTCTGGTTTTTCAGTTGGAGTTTCAGGAGAAGCGGGCTTGGCTTGAGCTGCTTTCTTTTCCTCTTCGGTTAGCTTTTTCTTTTTAATAGCAACAGATTTTCGTTTTTTTCCTTCGACTACACCTTTTTCTACTAACATGTTCCAAACAGTATTTGAAGGCTGACAACCTTTGGCAATCCAGGCTTTAATTTGATCTTCTTTAAGAGTGATAGTTGCTGGATCAGTTAATGGATTGTAGGTTCCTACATTATCAATATAAGAAGAACTAGGTGCTTTTGATTTTTCTTGGATAACTATTCTAAATTGTGGCGCGTTTTTTTTACCGACGCGCGCGAGCCGCATAACTAGCATAAATATTTTTAATTAAAAAACATACTTGATTAAGTATGAGCATTTGCGATGTTGTCTATATATTAGGTATTTTTCTATTTTTTGTCAACAAAAAAAGACTAGCTGTGTTTGCTAGTCTTTTTTTTATTAAGATGGTTGTTTTTCGAGGAGTTTCTTTTTTTCGATATCTTCGAGTTTGACAGAGAGGACTTTGCTGACGCCATCATCATTCATGGTGACTCCGTAGAGTATTTCAGCGTTGTTAATTGAAACTCGATTATGAGAGATGAGGATAAATTGGGTATGTTTTGTAAATTCTTTGACTATGGCAATAAATTTTTCAGAGTTAGCTTCATCAAGAGCAGCCTCGACTTCATCGAGAATAATAAATGGTGGAGGATTGGACGAGATGATTGCGCAGAGTAGGGCAATAGCTGTCATGGATTTTTCTCCGCCTGAGAGGCCAGCAATAGCGCGGATTTTTTTATTAGCTGGTTGAGCAACAATATCAATTCCGGAGACATTTTTCTTTTTGTGTTGAAAAAGTTTTTTGTATTTATTTTCTTCAGTTTTTTGAATATCTTCTTCTGTTTGTTCTAGGGTGTTTTCAGCTACTCCTGAACGAGCTAATTCTTCAGCTTTTTCTTTTTCTTTTTCCTCATCACTTTCTTGTTCGGTGACAAGTTTTAATCTGGCTGTGCCGCCATTGAATAAAACTCGAAAGTATTTTTGAAAATGATCATTAATATTTTTAAAAGACTTGTTGAATTGTTTTTTGATGGTGTCGTCCAGCTTATCGACTATGTCATTTAGACAGGAGATAGTTTCATTGAGATCTTTTACTTGTGTTGAGAGAAAAGTAAATCTCTCATTAGTATCTTGGTATTCTTTTTGAACTTCAGGATCAATCCCGCCAATTAGTTCAAGTTGTTTTTTTATCTTGATGATTTCTTCTCGAAGCTGATTAGTATTAAAAATTGCCTCAACCTTGTATTTAACAATTTTTTGGTAAATATTTTTATCAACTTCTTCTCGAAGTTCATTTTCAATATCTTCTTTTTTGGTTTCCAGCTTAGCTTTTTCTACGTTAACAAGATTGAGTTGATTTGAGATTACGTTGATTTGGCCTTGGAGTTCTCGAGCTTGTTGCTGTTTGTCTAAAATAATTTCTTTTTTCCTTTGCTCCTCTTGGTTAAAGGCTTCAAGGCGGTCAGTAACTGTTTTTAAATCTTTTTGTCTAATAGTTATTTCTTTTTCTAGAGCTTCAAACTTAGCTTGAAAATCTTTGAGCCTGCTGTCTGCTGTTATTTTTTTATCAAAAGCAGCTTGCAAATCTTTAATTTGTTCATCAAATTTAGCCTTGTTTTGTTGGGCGAGGTTTAATTCTCCCTGACTAGCTAGTAGAGATCTTTCCTGGGTTGAAAATTCAATTTTAAGATTAGTAATTTCGTCGACTAGATTATCTTTTCTAGTTAGATAATTTGTTACTTTTTCTTGAAGAGAGTCGACTTTAGTTTTACCTTCTGCTAATTTTTCTTTATTTTCTTGGTTTAATTCATTTACTAATTTATCTAATTGAGTGGTTATTTTTTTGGCTTTTGTTTTGAGAAGTTTAAATTCAGTTATATTTTCAGCTTTTTCTAATTCAGCAAAAAATTCAGCCTGCTGTTTGAGTAAGTCTTGGAGACGGTTTTTTATCTCTGGCATAGATAGGGCAGCAGCTTCGTCTCTCATTTCTTCTCGAGCTTTGAGAAGCTGGTATTCTAAATCGCGGTATTCTTTTTGGAAACTTTCTTGTTCTCGAGATTTATTTTCGACTTGAGTTGATAGTTTTTGGGTTAGAGCTTGTAGTCTTTGAAGTTGGTTTTCAATATTTTTGGTTTTGAGCTTAGTTTCTTCACGTTGGTTGGTGATAAAAGCCAGCTTAACTTCGCCGTGTTTTTCTTGCTCGATTTCAAGTTGTCCCTTGAGGACTGTTTGCTCTTTTATTAAAGCATTTATTTCATTGTTAATACTTGAGTGTTGCTGTTGGTATTTATTATAAATAGTTTCGCGGTTGTCTTCCTCGGCCAGAGTGTCAATTTCAGCTTGGACTTCATTTAGTAAATTGTCGTTGGTGTGTTTTTTATTTTCAAGTTCAATTTGCTCACCAATAGATTTTTTAAGTTTAAGAGAAATTTCTTGCCAAAGAGTGCCATAGTAGTTAATTTGTTTATCAATAAGTTCACGGGTTAGTGCTTCTCTTTTTTCTAATTTTTTAACTTGGCGAGTTAAAGATTTAAGTCGAGGTCCAATTTCAGTTATTAAAAGTTCAGCTTGTTCTAGATTGTTAATTGTTCTAAGAAGTTTGTTGACTGATTGATCACGTTTAATCTGATATTGTTTGACTCCACTAGCCTCATCAAAAAATTCTTTGCGTTCTTCTGCTGACTGAGTGAGAATTTTGTCGATCATGCCTTGGCCAATGACGGCGTAGCTTTTTTGACCAAAATTTGCTTTTGCTAATAATAATAAAATATCAGCTAGTCTAACCTTTTTTTCGTTAAGTAAATACTCTGATTCACCATTGCGGTAAATGCGACGGGATATTACAACCTCGGAATATTCAATGGGAATTTTTTTATCTTGATTGTCAAAATGAATAGAGACTTCAGCCATTCCCATTTTTGAGGAAGTATTTGAACCATGGAAAATAACATCTTCAGCTTTTTTACCACGAAGTAGTTTGAGGCTTTGTTCACCCAGGACCCAGCGAATAGCATCAGCTACATTTGATTTGCCCGAGCCATTGGGGCCGACTATTGCTGTCAGATTAGTATCAAATAAAAAAACCGTCTTTTGGGCAAAAGACTTGAATCCGTGAATTTCAAGTTTTTTTAGATACATTTTAGAGTAAGATTTTCAAAACTTATACTTTAATTATAGCAATTTTTCCTTATTTTTGACAAGTTAATATTAGTTTCTAAAACTGCTATTTTTTGCTAAAATCAAATCAAGATAATAAATACAAATAAATATTATGACTTACGTTATCGTCGTTATTTTAGTTCTTTTTTCAGGTCTTTTTTCAGGTTTGACTTTAGGTCTTTTGAGCTTAAATAAAAATGAGTTAGAGAGAAAAATTTCGCTTGGTGATAAAAATGCTAAAAAAGTTTATGCAGTTAGAAAAAGAGGTAATTTATTGCTTTGTACGCTTTTGTTGGGAAATGTAGCAGTTAATTCAACATTAGCTATTTTCCTTGGGGACATTGCCAGTGGTTTTATGGCTGGTATTCTTGCGACTGGTTTGATTGTAATTTTTGGGGAGATCATTCCTCAAGCGACTTTTTCTCGCTATGCCTTGGCTGTTGGTGCTAAGACTGCTTGGTTGGTTAAGATTTTTATGGTTATTCTCTCGCCGATTTGTTATCCTATTTCTTGGATTTTGGACAAAGCCTTGGGTGAAGAAATGACTAGTATCTATTCTAAAAAGGAATTGATGAAAATAGTTGAAGAGCATGAATCTTCAACAGAAAGCAGTCTAGACGCTGATGAAGAGCGAATTATCAAGGGCGCGCTTTGTCTTTTTCAAATAAAACCGCTCAAGATGTAATGACTCCTTGGGCAGTTGTTTTTACCCTGGAGGCGAATGGATTAATTACTAAAAAAAATTTAACAGAGATTAAGAAGAGTGGTTTTACCCGCATTCCGGTATATCAAGATGTTGTTGATAATATTGTTGGCTTGGTCTATGTTAAGGATTTATTAGCTATCCCCATTGGTAAAAGGGTCAAAGATGTTTGTCGTCAGGAAAAATTTTTAAAAGTTAAGTTAGGATTTAAATTAGACGAATTACTAAATAAGTTTATTCAAGCTAAGCAACATTTGGCCTTGGTGGTTGATGAGTATGAAAAATTGCAAGGAGTTGTTACCTTGGAGGATGTGATTGAAGAAATTTTAAAAAGGGAAATAGTTGATGAAGATGACCGCGTAGCTGATATGCAAAAATTAGCTAAGGATAAAGCTAGGGTTTAGATTAGTTTAAAATAAAAAACAGGTCGTCGCAGGACGCCCTGTTTGATTTTTTATTGTTCGATTTTGTTGATTTCCTCGATAACCTTATTTAGGTTTTGTTTTCTCCAAAAGTAGCCAATGATTATCATAAAACAAAACCAGCAGCAAACTCCCAGAAGAATTGTATAAAAAATAGGGATGTTATTATGTCTGGCGATTTCTTCAACCATTAGCGCTAGAAGGCTAAAAAGGTAGATGGTTGCAGGTTTGAAATATTTATTCTTCATGATTTGGATAATGCAATAACCAAATGCTACAAATAATGCACCAATCCATATTGGCACATCAAAAAGAATTGCCACCAAAAGTGTTAATAAAAAAAACAAGATAAACATTGTCATCCCTCCATTTTTTCAAAGATCTATTGTATTAAAATTAGTTCCAGTTTTTTTTATTGATAGCTGCTGTCGCGGCATTAACTTGAGCTTCTTGTTTGCTTGAGCCTTCGCCCGTTGCTATCATTTCTTTATCTAAATAAACGCCAATTATAAATTTTTTAGCATGATCTGGGCCAGATTCTTCAAGGACTTTATAATAAGGAGTAGCCCCTTCTTTTTCTTGAGATAATTCTTGAAATTTTGATTTGGGATCTTCAAAAAGATTGTTTTCTAAAATATAATTAAGCCGGGCAATAAAATATTTATCAATAAATTTTTTGGACTCTGTATAGCCAGCGTCAAGATATATTGCTCCAATCAAAGCTTCAACTGCGTCAGCAATGATTGAGCCACGTGCCTTGGAGTTGGTATCCTGGCGCTCACCTTTAGAAAGTTGCATAAAATTCTCCAAGCCTATTTTTTCAGCTACTTCTTGGAGGCTGGTTGAATTTACTAGAGCTGCGCGCCAATTGGTGAGATCGCCTTCAGGATTTGGATAATTTTTAAAAATATATTCGGTTACTATTAATTCTAAAACCGCATCACCTAAAAATTCGAGTCGTTCATTGTGGTCAAGTTTAAAGTTCCGATTTTCATTAATAAAAGACCGGTGAGTCAGAGCTTCTAAAAGAAGGTCTTTGTTTTTAAAGCTATAGGGAATAATATTTTCGAGTTCAGCTATCTTGTTCTGCATAATTAATCTTGAATTGATTTTTTTTCTTCTGGTCTTTGTCTTTTGGGGGCATTTTTTTTCTCAGCACTGTCTGTAATTTCTCCTGCTTTTTCCATGTCTTTATATATTGATCCCAGCACGCCGTTTATAAATTTACCAGATGATTCACCGCCAAAATTTTTAGCAAGTTCTATGGCTTCGTTGATAGCAACCTTAGGAGGAATTTCATTATTAAATTTTAGCTCATAAATACCGATTCGGAGCGCATTACGATCAACGGTTGTAATTTGTTCGAGTGGCCATTCTGGGGCGTATTTTTCTATCATTTGATTGATCGTGCCAATATTTTCCAAAACCCCATTGATCAAATGCATGATAAAACCATCGTCATTAAAGCCAGGTGCAAATTCGGCTTTCATCCTAGTGACGATTTCTTCGATTTTGTTTTCGTTGTATTTATTAAAGTCAAGCTCAAATAAGCTTTGTAAGACAATTGTTCGGGCGAGATGACGATTAGACATGATTTGTTTTTTTAAAAAGTTTGTTTTAAACAGTAACTTTTTTAGCTTCTGGCTCTGATTTTTTGTTTGGAGATTTTTTAGTGGTTTTAGTTTGAGCAGCTTCTTTTCGAGATTCTTCTTTGTCTTTTCTCCTTTGTTCAGCTTTGGTTCTTTTTTTAGCTAGTCTTTTTTCAACACTCAAGACCTCTTGACCTTTATAATAGCCACAAAATGAACAAGCTTTATGAGGCAAAGTTTTCTTTTTGCATTTTGGACAAATTGTTAGCTTGGTAATCGTTAAAGCGTGATGAGCCCGTCTTGAACGAACTTTTTTGCTTGGCAACCTTTTCTTTGGAACACTCATGGTTTTATGATTCTAATTTATTTCTTAATTTTTTCTCCAATTCAGTCTTTACTATAGTGTTTAGCCCTAAAAAAGTCAAGAAATATTTTTAGTAAATAAAAAAGCGCCCCGTCAAAGACGAAGCGCTGGTGAACAAAGTTCAGTAGGCTAGTTGATATACCTGAGTCTCATGGGCTCAATTTTTTTTTCTTTGAGCTCGCGTAGAGAGTCCCAAGCCAGGGCTTGGTAGTAGCCAACCAGTTGGCCGAGGTAGTCCCGGCTCTCGGCTCTATAGTAGTAGCCGCAGTGCCACTCCATATCGCCAGACTCAAAATCGTCGCGTTCTTGGGCGTCGACATAGTCGGCGTTGATTTTTTGGCACTCGGCGAGTCTCGCTTGGCACGAGCGTTCGTACTCGCCCTGTTTTTGGACGAGCTCCATATATTGTCTCGCCCTGGCGATGACTTGCTCTTCGCTGAGGTAGTCATCGTCGTCGTCTGCGACAGCGTCGTTGGTGTAATCGGCATTGTTGTCGTTGTCGTTGTCAGTTTTTTCGCAGCCGGTCATTAGTATGACTAGACTGAGGACGATGATTACCACCAAAAGTTTCCTCTTCATTGAAGTATCTCCTTTTTGGCATTGATTTTAAGGAACAGTTAATACTGTGTATTATACAGTATTATTAATATTTTGTCAATGTATGTCTAATAATTTAGCTAAAGTTAGTATTATTTATTTATTAAATTAATTATGCTCATAATTAAAACATTATGAGGAGGAAAAAATAAATACTTTAAATATATTTAATAATTAGTTTTATCTTAATGAAAAAGAATAAAATTATTATTGCTTGTGGTATTGTTGCTACATTTTTATTGTGTTTTGGCACAGCTCAAGCAACTCAAATTTTTTCAGATGTTGTAAAAGTCCCCGGTTTAATTGTCGGAGAACAAGGTGTTGGCGGGGTTACGGCTTTTAATGGAACTATTATCAACACAACCACTAATGATGGTGTTGAAAATCCTGTTACTTTCGGTGATGATTTGCGAGTTGATGGAGCGATTTGGCGTGGCGCTACAGCTGGCCCTGGTGACAATTACCCGATCAAATTTAACGACGACGTTAGATTCTACGGGGATATTTATGGGCTTACCATGACTAGTGTTAGTGGATTAGTTAGCACTATAACAGAGCTAGGAGCAGCTGACACTGAACTTGAATCAAATGTTAATAGTTTGGACGTCTCTTTAACAGCTTTAGAAGATACTGTTGATGGATTAGGAGGTGATGATGATTATGTTTCTAAAACAAATCCAACCTGGTCAGCTCAGGCTGGTTATGTAACTATACATGCTAGTGATTGTTCAACCTCGGATACACATTATAATTACGTACCTCATCAAAGTGCTTTTATGAATGATGAACCAGGTCATGTTTACGCTGATGATGGTGAGAATTTATTTTTAAATTGTCCTGTTTATTTACCCAATGGTTCTGTCTACAAAGGTGTAACTGTTTATTATAGTCATGGTGGTGCGGGGTTCACTTTTGGCATTGAAGAAATTGATATGAGTGGATCAGCGCCAGATTATTCGAAAGTATTGGCAGATGTTTTTGGTTGGTCTACTGGATATAATGCTTTAGAACAAGCAAATTCACAAGGACATGTTATAGATAATGAAAATAATTTGTATGTTGCTGAAGCTAGTTTTTATCCAGGCTCTGGATCTGATTCAAAATTTTATGGTGCAAGAATTGAATATGAAATAACTCAACCTTACTAATATTAAACAGTAAGAAGTATAAAAAATACTCCTGAACTAACAGGAGTATTTTTTATTGTAGTTAATTCTGGTATACTGTTAATATATGAGGGAAAAATATATAATTGCCAATTGGAAAGCTAACCCTGGTTCACTAGTTGAAGCTAAAAAATTAGTAACTACCAGTTATCAAACTAAATCTGCTAAAGCAGAGATTATCTTGGCTGTGCCAAGTGTTTATTTGAGTAGTTTAAATGCAAGTGGTAGAAAAATTGCTGCTCAGGATTTTTTTCGCGAAGTTGAGGGTCCTTATACAAGTCAGATAACATTGCCCATGCTTAAGAGTTTGAAAATAAATTATGTCATAATTGGTCATTCAGAGGTAAAGTTGGAAAACGGTGATACAAATGAAGAAATAAATAAAAAAATTCATTTTGCTCTCAGCTCTGGAGTTACTCCAATAATTTGTTTGGGAGAAAAGATTGCTAGTCAACAGCGTCGGATTTTAAAGAAACAATTTACTGAATATTTTAAAAATATTTCTGAAAAATATTTTCAGAAAATTATCTTGTGTTATGAGCCAGTCTGGGCTATTTCTAAAGGTAAGAAAAATTCAGCAGCGGCTACAGATCGTGATATTGAAAGAGTGATGCTCTTTTTGAGAAAATTAATTAGTCAGAAATATTCTAAAAAAATAGCTGAAGAAATTTCGATAATCTATGGCGGGTCTATTAATGATAAAAATGCTCAAGAAATATTTCAGATACCAGGAGTAGATGGTGGCTTGATTGGTTTAGCTTCACTTGATGGTGAAAAATTTGCTAAAATTGTTAACGCTATATAAATAAAATCTAAAACCCGCCCCACTGCTTAAGCAGTGGGGCGGGTTTTTTAGTAAAAGTTTTTAAATAAAAGTCACGGAGGCGACCTTGTCTGACTTTTCTTTGAAGCGCATAAGCCTGACTCCTTGGGTTGCTCGACCTAAAATATTAACTGATTTGAGAGGGAGGCGAATAACTTGGCCATTTTCAGAAATAATTATTAGGTCTTCACTCTCGAGTTTGGCAGAAACAATAAAAGCAGAATCAATCTCACCGGTCTTGTCAGTGATTTTGGCAGTTTTAATACCTGAGCCACCACGACCCTGTATTTTGTAGGCAGCTAAGCCAGTTCGTTTGCCATAGCCATTTTGCATGACTACTAAAAGTTGTTCATTAGTAGTGGCTTGTCCGTTGGTGATGACATCCATTCCAACAATTTTGTCATTTTTTTTGATTCTAATTCCTCGGACGCCAGCAGCGCTCCTGCCCATAGCCCTGATCTCAGCTTCTTTAAAACGAATAGCTTGACCCTGAAGAGTAATAAGCATCATGTGGTCTTTACCAGTGGTTGGTTTGACCCAACGTAAGAAATCACCATCTTTAAGTTTAATAGCAATTAGGCCTGATTTTCTGATGTTTTGAAATTTTTCAATAGCTACTTTTTTGACTAGACCTTGGTTTGTGGCAAAGAAGAGAAATTTAAAGTCACCAAGCTCATCCATCGGCATTACGCTTTTTACAATTTCCTCTGGACCAAGTTGGAGAAAATTAGCCAGAGATTGGCCTTTGGCTGTACGAGTTGAGGATGGAATCTCATGAGCTTTAATCTCAAAAACTCGGCCTGTGGAAGTAAAAAATAAAACATCAGCATGAGTATTGGTAGTGAAGAAGTGTTCGACAATATCTTCTTCTTTGGTGGTTAAGCCAATTACTCCTTTGCCACCTCGAGATTGGCTTTTAAAGGTGTCAGCTGCCACGCGCTTGATATAGCCATCTTTGGTAATGGCGACAATTACAGTTTCTTTGGGGATCAAATCTTCTTGACTAAAACTACCAACTTCGTGGGCATTAACAATAGTTCTTCTTTCGTCGCCATAATTTTTTTTGATTTCTTTGAGTTCGTCTTTGATTATGGTTAGCATCTTAGATTGGCTACCTAGAATAGTTTTTAAATTTTTGATTAGGATTTTCTTTTCTTTGAGCTCATCAAGTATTTTTTGGGTTTCGAGGTTGGCAAGTTGCTGTAAACGCATTTCTAAAATTGCGACAGCTTGGATTTCAGTTAGTTTGAATTTTTTTATCAAATTAATTCGGGCGACTTCTTTGTCTTTTGATTGTTTGATAATTTTAATTACAGCATCAATATGATCAAGGGCAATTTTTAACCCTTCTAAGATATGAGCGCGAGCTTCTGCTTCAGCTAATTCATATTCAGTTCTTCTTTTTATTACTTCTCGTCGATGTTCAATGTATTCTTCGAGAACCATTTTTAAATTTAAAACTCGAGGTTGCAATCCTCCGTCAACCAAGGCCAACATGTTGGTGTGAAATTTTGTTTGGAGCGTGGTAAGTTTAAAAATTTTATTTAAGACTTTTTTTGGATAGGCTTCTTTTTTTAACTCAATTACTATCCTGACACCTTCTCGATTTGATTCATCGCGAATATCCTTAATACCCTCAAGTTTTTTGTCCTTAACCAGATCTGCCATTTTTTCAATCAAAGTCGCCTTGTTGGTTTGGTAGGGAACTTCATGAACTAAAATATTAAATTTACCATTTTTGTCTTCAACTATTTCAGTTTTAGCACGCATAACAACAGAGCCTTTGCCAGTTGCATACATGCGAGCAATTTCTTTAATATCAAAAATTTCTCCACCAGTTGGAAAATCAGGACCTTTGACATATTCCATTAGATCGTTGACTTCAGCATCTCGGTGATCGATCAAATGAATGATTCCATCACAGATCTCATTTAGATTATGAGGGGGAATAGCCGTCGCCATTCCAACTGCAATGCCAACCGTGCCATTTAAAAGCATATTGGGTAATTTGGCAGGTAAGACTGACGGCTCTTTGTGTGAGCCATCATAGGTGGGGACAAAGTCAACCGTGCCTTTGTCAATGTCATAAAGCATTTCTTCAGCTATTTTTTTCATTTTAGCCTCAGTGTATCGGTAGGCAGCGGCAGAGTCTCCATCCATTGAACCGAAGTTACCTTGGCCCCAGACAAGTGGATAGCGTAAGCTAAATTCTTGAGCCATTCTAACCATTGATTCATAAACCGCAGTGTCACCATGAGGATGGTATTTACCTAAAACTTCACCAACGATAGTCGCTGATTTTCTAAATTTAGCTGTAGATTTGAGGCCGATCGTCCACATGGCATATAGAATTTTACGGTGAACTGGCTTGAAACCATCTCGGACATCAGGTAGGGCTCGAGCGACAATAACACTCATGGCGTAATCAAGGTAGGATTCCTCCATCTCAGTAGTAATTGACCTTGGTATTAGAGCGGCTAAGGTTGGCTTCTTTTCCTCTGGGACTGAATTTTTTTTAGGGCTAGTAACTTTTTTCGGCATATTTATAGATAAAGATGTTATTAATTAAATTCAGGAAAAACTTTTTCTTCCCATTCGTTGATTTTTTCGTTCGTGGGCACGACTTGATCATCTTTGCCAGAAATAACTTCTTTAACTTTAGCAAAGCTGGTTGAAAAAGTGTCGATTATTTCTGAAAAATCATTTTTAAGCCCAATTAATGCGGAATTGTCTCCTTCTTTGGAAAATTCAAGACGCCAAGAAAAAATTCCAATTATTACAAAAAAAACAGTAAAAATACCAACTAAAAACCAGAGTAACATTTTTTTGGAGCGGTCGTTTAATTTATCAATGGTTGGCTTTTGACGAGGGTGAGATTTTTTTTTGAGCATGGATTTATTTTTCTATATCAAGGAAAATAATTTGTGTTTCATCTTGAGGTAGGTCTTTTTTACTGATTTTTAATTTGTTTATATGTTCTTTGTCTTTGATTCCCAAGGTTTTAGTAAAGCTGGAAAGATCATCAGCTTTTAATTTTAGTTTTGGTGATTTGTAGAACATGGGAATGATAATCCTCGGCTCTAAGATGCTTACCAGTTTTGAGAGAGCTTTTGGAGACAGACCGGTTATTGGTAAGAGAAGAATGTCTACATTTTTTAGTTGTTTGAGCTCACTTTCTTCTAATTCTTTTTCTAAAAATCCCAAATGAGCAATAAAAATTCCCTCATCTTCAATTAGATAAATATTATTGCCATTACCATTGGTCGAGATACCATAGATAAAGCTGCCAGATTTTTCATATTCACCAGGGTGCTCAATAACTAGCTGTGGTGACAGGATGGGTTTCAGGTTGTTAGCGTTTTCATTATTCTGATTGCTAATGGTTACTATTTCGGCTTTGAATCTCGGTAGGGTTAGCCCGGATTTATCTCCATAGGGATCAGTAACAATAAGATTATTTTTGGTTTGAATTTTAAAACAATTTAAACCAAGATAACTGATTTGCATATATTAAACTTAAAAAATTATCCACTTACAGTGGATCCACGTTAAGGTGGAAAAAATGCTTTATTAATTACTATAATTATAGCACTTGCCAGGGGTTTTGTTAAGGACAATTATTGACAATATTTAATTAATATTGTTTGATTTTGCTCGGGTTGACCAGACTAATAAAATCATTTATAATTCGCATATTAACTTAATAAATCCCTAGATAATTTTAGGGGCTCTAGGTTTGCCAATAGCCAGAGCTAAATAATAATAATTAACAATATGGCAAAAGACATTATGACAACAGAAGAATCCAAAGCTATGCTTGAGATTATGGAAAAGCATAGTTTTAATTTGCCTCAAGAAGGTGAAAAAATTGAAGGAATAGTGGTTGGAATTGGTAAAAATGAAGTTTTAGTTGATTTATCAGGTAAGTTGATTGGAATGGCTAGAGGGCCTGAGTTGTTTGATGAATCAGGTGAGTATAACAATTTAAAGGTTGGTGATAAAGTCGAGGCAACTGTTTTGGAACAAGAAAATGAAAAAGGTTTAGTGGAGATATCTTTTAGAGCTGCTGGGCATAAAAAAGCCTGGGACGGCTTAATAAAGTTGATGGAAGATAAAAAAGTTGTTGAGTCTGATGTTATTGACGCTAACAAGGGTGGTTTATTGGTTCGAGTTGGCAGAATTTCAGGATTTTTACCTGTTTCGCAATTAACCATGGAGCATTATCCTCGAGTTGATGGGGGTAATAAAAATAGGATTTTAGAAAGACTTCAAAGCTATATTACTAAGAAATTTAAAGTCAGAGTGATTGCGGTTGATGAACCAGAAAATAAATTAATTGTTTCAGAAAAGGCAGCTTTTTCAGAAATCCAAAAAGAATCTATTAATAAATATAAAGTTGGTGACAAGGTCTCGGGGATAATTACTGGAGTAGTGGGTTTTGGTGCTTTTATAGAATTTGGCGACAATGATGATAAACTCGAAGGTTTAGTTCATATTTCTGAATTAGCCTGGCAAAGGATTGATGACCCTAAAGACGTAGTAGCTGTTGGTGATGAAGTTAAAGCTGAAATTATTTCAATTGAAGATGGTAGGATCTCTCTTTCTACTCGTAAGTTAATTACAGATCCATGGGTTAAAGCCGTTGATAAGTATAAGCCTGGTCAAACTGTTAAGGGCTTGGTTATAAAAACTAATCCTTTTGGTGCTTTTGTTGAACTTGATAAAGATATCCATGGCTTAGTTCATATTTCTGAATTATCTTGGGATAAAGTAAATGATCCAAAGGACATTGTTGAACCAGGTAAGGAGTATAAATTCAAAATACTTTCTATAGAACCAAAAAATCACCGTCTCGGGCTTTCTCTAAAAGCTTTACATGAAAAGAAATTAATTGATAAATCTGAAGAAAAATCTGGAAAAGACAAAGAGACTAAAGAAGATAAAAAAGAAGAAATCAAAGAAGATAAAAAACCAGCAGAAAAATCTAAGAAAGCTAAAGAGACCAAAGAAGATAAAAAAGAAGAAAAAAAATCTAAAAAAGAGGTTTCTTCAGAAGAGGTTGAGGTAGAAAAAGGCAAAAAACAATAAATTGCTTAAACACTCAAAATTTATTATAATAAAGACTGATTAAGCCTGTATTTAACAAGCTTTCAGTAATGTTTAATTTCTAAAAAATTTATTCATGGCAAATAATTTGAAAAAAAACGACAAACCAAATTTATGGCGTAATTTTGGTATATTTTTAGCTATTTTTATCATAATTGCTATTGGTCTTTCACTCTACCAATCTCCTTTTGAAAGTGAGAAGGCTGAAGTCGGAGTTAGTCGCTTAATCCAAGAGGTCGAAGCTGATAATGTAGCCTCTGTTGAAGTTAGTGGGAGTACTGTTGATTTTACTCTTGATGACGAGACAGTGTATACAACGCAAAAAGAAATTAGTGAATCTTTAAGTGATCTATTCTCAAACTATGGAGTTGATTCAGCAAAGCTTCAAGATATTAAAATTGAAATAAAAGGCGAGTCTGGCTGGGCTTATTGGTTAGAGATGATTTTTCCTTTTTTGATTCCATTTATTTTGATTGTGGGCTTTATTTATTTAATGATGCGTAATGTTTCTGGTCAAAATAATCGAGCGATGATGTTTGGTCAGGTTAAAAAAGATGAAGACACTAAGAAAAACAAGCGCGAAAAAATTACCTTTAATGAAGTCGCAGGTGCTAAAGAAGCTAAGGAAGAATTAGAAGAGGTTGTAGAATTTTTAAAAAATCCAAAAAAGTTTACTAATTTAGGAGCTAAAATCCCTAAAGGTGTTTTGTTGGTAGGTGCTCCAGGGACTGGTAAAACTTTATTAGCTCGAGCAGTATCTGGCGAAGCAGCAGTGCCTTTTTATCATATTTCTGGTTCTGAATTTGTTGAAATGTTTGTGGGTGTTGGTGCTAGTCGAGTTCGTGATCTTTTTAAAAAAGCTAAAAAAACTACGCCGTGTATTGTTTTTATTGATGAAATAGATGCAGTTGGCCGACAGCGTGGTGCGGGCTTAGGTGGTTCTCATGATGAACGTGAACAAACTCTTAATCAGATATTAGTGGAAATGGATGGCTTTGATACTGATACAAATATTATTGTGATTGCTGCCACTAATCGTCCTGACATTTTGGATCCAGCTTTGCTTAGACCTGGGAGATTTGATCGTCGAGTGGCTTTGGATTTACCAGATATTGCTGATCGTGAAGCGATCCTTAAAGTTCATTCAAAAAATAAGCCTCTTTCTGAAAAATCTGATTTAAGAGTAGTTGCTCAAAGAACGCCAGGTTTTTCTGGAGCAGATTTAGCCAATCTTTTAAACGAAGCTGCTATTTCCGCAGGTAGAGAAAATAAAAAAATTGTTTCACAAACTCATTTATTAGAGTCAATTGAAAAAGTTATGTTGGGGCCTGAACGAAAAAGTCGAGTTATTTCAGATAAAGAAAAAGAAATCACAGCTTATCATGAAGCTGGTCATGCCTTGATTAGCAAACTTTTACCCGAATCCGATCCCGTCCAAAAAATCTCGATTATTTCAAGGGGGAGTGCTGGTGGCTATACTTTAAAAGTTCCAGAAAACGACAAACATATGCATCCCAAGTCAGAGTTTATTGCTGATTTAGCCGTGCTTTTGGGTGGGCATGTGGCTGAAAAAATAATTTATAGTGAAGTGACAACCGGAGCTTCGAGCGATTTACGTCGAGCCACTCAGTTAGCTCGTAAAATGGTAGCTGAGTTTGGGATGAGTGAAGTCTTGGGACCTAGAACTTTTGGCGAGAAAGAAGAATTGATTTTTTTGGGACGAGAGATTTCTGAGCAAAAAGATTATTCAGAAAAAACCGCTGAACAAATTGATGATGAAGTTTCAAGATTTATTAACAATGCTTTTGATAAAGCTAGCGAATTAATTACTCAACATAAAAAAGAGTTAGATAAAATAGTTAAAGTGCTTTTGGAAAAGGAAACTATTGAACGTGAAGAATTTGAGGCCTTGTTTGAAGAAAAAAAAGAAGCTTAAATATTTAAATAATACAAAAATAAATATGAAAAAAACATCACCCAATTTTTACAAGAATTTGGTATCTGAGGCTTGGCAAATCACTAAGCAACATAAGTTTTTATGGTTTTTTGGTTTTTTTAGTGCAATTTTGGTCGGAGCGGCTGGTGAGTTTAACGTCCTCATCAAAAATATTGAAAATATTGCCAATAAATCAGGAGCTTTTTGGGGAATTGAAAATTCTATTTTTTCCCCGGATAGATTAACAGATATTTATTATCGGTTTATCTCTTTGTCTGAATGGATGGGCGCAGGCTGGTTTTGGTCAGTTTTGGCAATTTTTATTCTCTTAGGTTTGTATGCTTTGTACGCTGTCTTGATTTCTGAGCCAGCAATTGTCTATGCTGCTAATAAATACGACGGAAAAGTGCGCGTTAGTTTTTCAAAAACCTTAGTAGAAGGCAAAAAATATTTATGGCCAAGTTTGATTTTAAATTTTATTGCTAAAATTTTGGTTTGGTTAGTATTTTTTGGAGTAGAAGTTTTATTGGGTTATCTATTTTTAAAAACTGATGTTTATGCTTGGGTAGTGTTATACATGGTAATATCTTTTGTAATATTGTTACCGATTGCAATAATAATTTCTTTTGTAACTAAATATGCTTTAGCTTATGTGGTTTTACAAAAAGAAAAAACTTGGCCAGCTTTTGTCAAGGCCTGGAAATTATTTTTCAAAAATTGGCTAGTGAGTTTAGAACAGGCTTTAATAATTTTTGTTCTTTACTTTTTGATTGGCTTGGCTTTGTTTGTGGCTTTAGCAATTATTACTGTGCCGTTGTTTGTTTTAATGGCAGTGGGGATTACTAGTGGTGCTCCAATGTTAGCTTGGTTTGTTTTTATACTTGATATAATAGTATTTTTCTTAGCAATTATTTGGGTGGGTTCGATGATGGCTGCTTGGCAACTGATTTCTTGGATTTTGCTTTTTGATCACTTAACAAAAGGTCGGGCTGAGTCAAGTATTCTCAAGGCTGCCACTAAATTGGCTGAAAAAAGACCCTTTACAAAAAAGTTATAAATCTTTAAAATAGCAAAAAGAACTCTCTGGTTTTACTGGGGGCTTCGTTTTGTCGATGGGCCTGTAGCTCAGGGGTTAGAGCACAGCTCTTATAAAGCTGGGGTCGATGGTTCGATTCCATCCAGGCCCACAATATAGACTGGGGGTGATTAGCTCAGTTGGTTAGAGCGCTTGCATGACATGCAAGAGGTCAGAGGTTCAACTCCTCTATCACCCACATTAAAATAAGTAATAACGAAGTCGTCCACAGTAGGTGGGTTTTTTATTAGCTATATTAATTTAAACCAGTTATTATTAAGCTGACAACTAATAATATTTATATGAAATAAATGTCTAATATAAAAATAATCGCGCAGACTGATGACTACCTGGTTATAGATAAACCAGCTGGGATTTTGGTTCATAAAACTGAACGCAAGGATTTTGTAGAAGAAACTTTAGTTGATTGGTTGCTTGAAAAATTTCCGCAAGTCAAAGAAGTCGGAGATGATCCAGACACCAGGCCAGGCATAGTCCACCGACTTGATAAAGACGTTTCAGGCTTAATGGTGATTGCACTTAACCAAGCTACATTTGAATTTTTAAAAAAGCAATTTCAAGCCAAACAAGTTGATAAAGAATACATTGCCTTAGTCCATGATATTGTTCAGAAGCTTGAAGGAGAAATAAACTTTTCTATTCAGCGCAAAGTTAGTGGTGGTAAAATGGCTGCTCGTCCTGATGATGTCGGTAGAGAGGCTTTGACAAAATTTATTGTTTTAGGGGTAAAAAAGAAATTAACTTTACTAAAAGTTAACATTGAGACTGGTCGAACAAATCAAATTCGGGTTCATCTGAATGCGTATGGCCACCCAATTTTTGGAGATTTTATCTATCGTCCTAAAAAATTAAAACCTCGGAACGGCGAAAAAGAGCTGGGTCGGATTTTTTTACAAGCTAAAAAGTTGTCTTTTTTGGATAAAAATGGCGAAATAGTGAAGTTTGAAGTGCCTTTAGACCTTATTCTTGACTCTTTTTATAAAAGTTTGTAATATAAAGAAGTCTTGGATTTTTCCAGGGCTTTAATTTAAGTAAAATTTAAGATATGTCTGAAGAGAAAAAGCTAGAAGAAAGTCAAAAGCCAGCAGCTCCAGTTGCTAAAGCTGAGGTTAAGGTTGAAGACAAAAAAGTTGAAAAGCAAGCAGCTAAAGAATCATTACCTCATTTAAGACCTGGTTATACTGTGCGAATTCATCAAAAAATTAAAGAAGGGGAAAAAGAAAGAGTTCAGGTTTTTGAAGGTATTATAATTGCCTTGAGAGGTAAAACTCCTGTAACCAAAACAGTTACTGTTCGTAAGGTTTCTTCTGGGATTGGTGTAGAAAAGATTTTTCCACTTGCCTCTCCAACTATTGAAAAAATAGAGATAGTAAAAAAGGCCAGAGTTAAAAGAGCAAAGCTTTATTTTCTTAGAGATTATAAAAAAAGGCTTAAAGAGACTTTGGTAAAATAAGTCACGCCCAGGTGGTGGAATTGGTATACACACTAGGTTGAGGGCCTAGGCACAATTTTGTGCGTATGGGTTCAAGTCCCATCCTGGGCACCCGTGCGTTTGCTAAAGCAACCGCACGGGTAAACCAGAAAATCTAGTTTAAAAAGTTTACCCGTGCAGTTCGCGTAAGCGAAATGCCCCGGGGGCAGTTAGCTCAGTTGGTAGAGCATCTCGTTTACACCGAGGAGGTCGGGGGTTCGAGACCCTCACTGCCCACAGTAAGGCGTCCCAATTATAACGGGATATGTATTACATGTATATTTTACAAAGTTTAGTTGATCTTGGTTTTTATATAGGTTTTACTTCAGATTTGAAAGCGAGGTATAATAAACATCAAAAAGGTGGCGTTAAGTCGACAAAGAATAGGCGTCCATTCAAGCTAATTTATTGCGAGGTTTATTCCAGGGAGAAACTTGCAAGATTACGTGAGATTGAGTTGAAAAAACATGGTCAAAAAAGAGAAGAGTTGTTAAATAGGTTTAAATTAATAAATTAATTTAAAGGGTTTCCACCTGCGGTGGACCCGCCGTAGGCGGGCGAGACCCTCACTGCCCACTATGACAAAATATATCATTGGGATATTAATAGTTGCTTTTGGTATTTTAATGGTCATTAAGACTGAATGGTTTTTGAGATTTACTGGTAAGATCGCTTGGGCAGAAGATAAACTTGGATCTGAGGGCGGAACGCGTTTGTTTTATAAGTTGCTTGGAATAATTGGAATAATAATTGCCATTTTAATTATGACCGGTCATATCCAAACTTGGATATTTGAATTATTTAATTAAATACTGGGCCAGTAGCTTCAGAAGCGTTTGCTTTGCAAACGCACTGACAAGCATCTGGTAAAATTGTTTCGAATTGCGCGAATGAATCTGTTAATCTAACGGTTTCACCCGTGCAGTTATGCGAAGCATAAATGCTCGGGGGCCAGTAGCTCATCTGGTAGAGCGCCTCGCTTGCACCGAGGAGGTGGCGGGTTCAAGTCCTGTCTGGTCCACTAATAAAAAAACAGGCTTAAGCCTGTTTTTTTGTAGATACTTTATTTTAGTAAATTTTTTATTTCACTAATTTTTTTACGAGTAGCTTTTTCGCCGACTTTGACGAGCGCACTGCCATTGGCAAATTTATCCCAGTTGACATTGCCGGTTTTGGGTTCGATGATGATGTCAGCAGACTGGCTAACACGTTTGGCTAAGTGATGTCGGAGGACATTGAGTGAACGAATAGAAGTTTTAGCAATCGTAAATTTTGTGTATTTAGTTGAGATGAGATTGTGATCAAGATTAACCGCAATTATGATATCCATCCCAGATTTTTTAAGAATTTCAACTGGGACCGGCATTGAGAGCCCACCATCGACCAAGGCTTGGTTTTTGATGATGACTGGCTTGAAAAGAGAGGGAAAGCTAGCGCTAGCTCTAACCGCAGTAACCACGTCTCCTTTGTCTAGATAAATAGTTTTACCAGTTTTAAGATCACAGGCTACAGCAATAAAGGAAATCATTAAATCTTTAAAATCAGGGTGGCCGGCATATTCAGAAAAAAATATTTTAACTTTTTCACCACTAAAAATACCTCCTCGCAAAGAAGGATCCATCATTTTAAAAATACGCTTCCAGCTAGATTTTTGAACAACCTCCTCAATACTTAGAATATTTTTAGTAGAAGCGTAGGCTCCACCGACCATGGCGCCAATCGAAGCACCAGCAATCATGTCAATCGGAATATTATTTTTTTCCAATTCTTTGATGACGCCAATATGAGCGATGCCCTTGGCCCCACCTGAGCCTAAAGCTAGACCAACTTTTAATCTTTTTTTCATATGTTTATTTTACCACGGAAAAGCCAAAAGGAGAATAGATATCCTTTCGGTTTTGTTTCGGCTATGTTATAATATCTTTGTATAATTCAAAATATTGATAAATAATTACCATGGATTTATTTGATAAAAATTTAGAAAAAACAAAACCTTTGGCTGATCGGATGAGACCTAAGGTTTTGGCAGATTTTCAGGGACAAAAAGATATTGTTGGCAAAGACAAGCTGCTTAGATTGGCTATTGAGCGTGATCAGCTTCAGAGTATTATTCTCTGGGGACCACCAGGGACTGGTAAAACTACCTTGGCTCATGTGATTGCTAATATGACCAAGGCTGAATTTATTGAGTTTTCAGCAGTAACTGCGGGGGTTAAAGATTTACGGATTGAAATTGACAAAGCTGTTAATCGTAAAAAATTATATCAAAAAAATACTATTTTATTTATTGATGAGATTCACCGTTGGAACAAAGCTCAACAAGATGCTTTGTTGCCGCATGTTGAGCGAGGCTCTATTGTCTTGATCGGGGCGACTACAGAAAATCCGTCATTTGAACTTAACTCAGCCTTGCTTTCTAGGAGCAGGGTTTTTGTTCTTAAGGCTTTAACTGGACAAGACATTTTAAAGATTTTAATCAAAACAGTTAAAGATAAGGATAATGGGTTTGGCAAACTAAAAATAAAATCAGCAGAAAAAGATCAAGAAACAATTTTAACTTATTTGGCAGGGTTGGCAGCTGGAGACGCGCGGATTGCTTTGAATGCTTTGGAGCTGGCTGTTTTAACAAGTAAAAAAAATAAACAAGGAGAAATTACCTTAGATAAGAATATTATTAAACAAGCCTTGCAAAAAACTCATCTGCTCTATGATAAAGCCGGAGAAGAACATTATAATATTATTTCTGCTTTACATAAAAGTTTGCGTGGAAGTGATGCTAATGCTGGCCTGTATTGGTTAGCTAGAATGCTCGAAGCTGGAGAAAATCCTTTGTATGTAGCTAGGCGTCTAGTTAGATTTGCCAGTGAAGATGTGGGTATTGCGGATCCGCAAGCTATGATCCAAGCTGTAGCTGCTTATCAGGCTTGTCATTTTTTAGGTATGCCAGAATGTAATGTAAATTTAGCTCAATTAGTTGTTTACCTAGCGCAAGCCCCAAAGTCTAATGCTTTGTATACAGCTTATGAAGCAGTCAAGATAGACGCTCAAGAAACTATGCAACTTGGTGTACCTCTACATCTTAGGAACGCAGAAACAAAATTAATGAAAGATTTAAATTATGGCAAGAATTATAAATATAATCCTGATTTTGAAAAAAAAGTTGAACAAAATTATTTACCTCTGGAGCTGAAGGATAAAAAATGGTATTTGAAATAGATTTTAAAATTTTAAAATTATTGCTATAATATAAATAAGCTTTAATTAATTATTAAATAAGGCTCTATGAAAAAAATTACGCTTTTCTTGGCATTTTTTGGGTTAGGAATTTTTGTTTTCTTAGGTGCGGGCTGTTCTTTAACAGGTGAAACTTCCGATGAAAACGTAAACTTGGAAACTGACGTCGCAGTTTTTTCAAATGTTTATGAAAATTCTGATTGGGGGTTTTCTGTTGGTTATCCTGATGATTGGTCAAAACAGCAAGCCAACGAGAACACGGAATCATTGGTGGTTAGTTTTTCTTCAAATGAATTTGTTAACACCAACATTGAGCCAAATCGGGGAGTTACAGTCATGGCTTCGGTTGATTCAGGTCTAACCACGGATTTTGAAACTCACGCTCAGACAATCATTTCAGACATTAAGGCTAATGAAACCATGACTTATGAAAGCGACTCAGAGGTTGAGTTGGTCGGTCAAAAAGCTTATCGAGTTATTTATTCTCAAACTAAAGATGATGAGACTTTCAAATTTTTACATTATTTTTTCAATACTAATAATAAAATTTATCAAGTGATTTATTTATCAGCACCTGATATTTTTGATGAGTATAGTCAGATTTGTGAAGACATGGCTTCTTCTTTTAAAATTTTGTAAAAACTATTTGCAAATTTTTTAAACATGCTATAATTAAAGTAACTTAAACAAAGCTTTGTCCATTTTAAAAAATGCGACAGGCAGAGGAGGAAGGAGGTGAAAATTATGCCAGCAAAAAAAAGAACAAAAAAAAGAAAACCAGCTGCCAAAAAAAGAACAGTTAAAAGAGCTGCTCCAAAAAGAAAGGTAGCTAAAAAAAGAAAACCAGCTGCCAAAAAAAGAACAGTTAAAAGAGCTGCTCCAAAAAGAAAGGTAGCTAAAAAAAGAAAACCAGCTGCCAAAAAAAGAACCACTAAAAAACGAAGATAGTAGCTGAGGTAAAAAAATTCTCAGAGCCAAAATTAGCCCTGGGAATTTTTTTTGTTTAAATATAAGAGAGTGTTTAAGCCCAGCCAAAGCCAAAAGAGTAAGGCTAAGTCATTTTTAAAATAAGGCACGTCAACTAGACCGCAGATAATAATAGTGACTAAAACCCCCAAAAGACTAATAGCCAGGGGGTCTTTTTTTCTTATAAGATTAGCAATATTTTTAGCATAAGTAATGAGAGTGCTTAGTAAGGCCATCAAGCCTAATAAGCCAAGTTCAATCCACCAGTTTAGGAAAATATTGTGAGGGTAAACTAAAAATTCTGTGTGTTTGGTTAGTTTGTAATCGGTATACATTTCTTGAAAACTAGCTAAGCCTGCTCCAAAAATTGGTCGATCTTTTAGTAAATTCCAGCTACCTTGCCAAAGTGTTAATCTAACATCTCCAGAAATATCTTGGAAAAATATTTTACTTTCAGCAAAGTTAGCGACTGGTGGGACAAAAAGACTTGCGCCAATAATAATTAAAATACTCCCGAGCCAGAGCCAGCGATATTTTGTAAAAAGTAAATAAACAATGATTACAGCTCCGAGAGCAATAAGCGCGCTTTCGGTTTTGGCTGCTAAGATTCCTAAGATGCCAAGTGTTAAGCTAACTGTAAAAAATATTTTTTCAGATTTTTTTATTTTTTTTGACCAAATAACTAAGCCACTTAAAAAAGCAACAATTGGTGCTAAGATTAGGCCAACTGCGTTTGGATAAGCAAAAACACTAACTGCTCGGTAATCAATGGCTGTATTCCAAGGATTTGGGATATTAAAGCCTGTCAGATATTGAAAAGCAGCGTACAAACCAATGTAGCTTGTGAGGATGGCCAGTGAATAATATATTTTTTTTCTTAAAGCTTGGCTTGTTACGGAATTAATAAAAACAAAATAAAACAAAATTGGCTCAATTAAATAAGCTTTCCAGATCCCCAGGGCCTTGCTAAGCTCGGGGGCGACTATTAGACTGACTAGGCCAGCCACAACAAAAAGAATTAAAGAAATTTTAAAACTCGGTAATTTGAGGGTTTGTTTTGTTGATAAAGAGTAAATTAACCACGCAGTAAAAATAACCAGAATTAACACTTCTAAAAGAGTTAGGGGAATAGAAAAAATGCTAAATCTAATTTGATAGGTAGGTAGCAAAATAATAATCAAGCCTAATAAAGAGCTAAAGATTTTATTGGCTGAGTTTGGCATGATTGGAAAAAATAATGTTTTGGATAGCAATTATAAAACCTATTGTAAACCAAATATGAGTAATATAGAGAATGGAAAAAGTTTGATATTGAGCCACGATTCCAATAAAGGCAGCTAATGAGCCAATTAAAACATATTTTAAGTAAGGATCATTTTTTGCCAAACGGATTGCCTTAAGTGAACGAATAATAATAATCAGAGCGATTATCCCTATTAAGCTTAGACCTAGGATGCCAGTTTCAGCTAAAAGCTCTAACGGTTCGTTGTTGACAATAGCGTAGCCATCTCCTGGTACAACATAAGGGTGAACTGATACATAGGTTCCAAATGATCCTGTTCCCCAGCCAATTAGGGGGTGTTGGTACCACATGCTTAAAGCTTGTTCAAAAGTATAAACTCTTTCAAAATAAGAAGCTCCGGAAAATATAGCAAAAGTATGTTCTGTAAATTTTTCATAGGAGTTTTCTAGGTTAAAAAAGCGAAAAGCAATTGAACCAATAATTAGTAAAACAATTAGCAGAATTAAAATGTTTTTTGGCTTAAAAACTTTTTTAGCTAAAAATAGGGCGATTACCAAGAGCATGATTGCTCCGGCAATATATCCACCCCGAGAGACTGTTAAAATAAAATTAATACCGCCTAGGGCCAAAAGTCCTAAGGTTGGGATGGTTTTAAAATTTGATTTTTTAGATAAGAATAAAGCTAGTAAAATGCCAAGTGGGAGTAATAAGTAATTAGCAAAGTAAAGCGGCTCTAGAGAAGTTGATTGGACTCGTGGAAAACCCAAGACATCCTTGGTGTACATATCCCTTAGACCAGTTATAGTCGTAGGTAAGCCAGCAATATCACCCATAAATTGAAAGATTCCAAAAATAGTTACCAAAAAGTAACCAAGTAACAAAAAGGTTATAACGCGTTTAGCCTGAATTTTATTAGTAATTAAGTTTGGGATTAATATTGCAATTAGCATGGTAAAAATAGTAAAAATCAGAGTAGAAATTGATCTTTCTAAGTTAGGTGCATAAGCAAGGCCAGCTACATTAACGCCAATAAATAAAATAATCGGCCAGAAAAGAGGATTCTTCACTAAAGGGAATTTTTTGTGCCTTAAGTTGTTAACAATCCAAGCGACCATGGTTACCAAGAAAATTATTTGGCTCGGTCGGATGGTCATGCCAGAAATATCATAAGAGCCGATTCTTTCAAGAGGTAATAAAAGAGAAAATAATAAAATTCCCCAGGTTGGTTTTTCTAAAATAAAGACAAAAATGCCAGCACCAAAAACAAGAATCAGAATTATTAAGGGGGTCAAAATATTGCTGACCGCTGCTAAGATAATTGCTAAAATAATAACAATTAAAAATTGAAATATTTGTATTTTAGAAATATTTATTTTTATTTTTTGCCAAATATTCATTTAAAAAATATTTTTAAATTCTTGTAAGGTTTTTTCAAGTAAAAAATCTTTGTAAACTCTGGCTTGGCCATTTTGTCCCAAAAACAGAGCACTTTCCCAATTTTGTCTGACCCAAATCATCGCGTTGGCTAGCTCTTGGCTTGAACCCGGAGTTACTAAGAGGCCGGTTTGTTGGTCTTTGATTATCTCTGGAATTCCTCCAATTTTTGAAGCAATAACTGGGAGTTGAAAATCAAGAGCTTCTAAAAGAACAATTCCAAAAGATTCTCTTTTTTTTGAAGGTAAGACGAAACAGTTAAAGCGTTGATAATATTTGGCTAGTTCTTTTTGAAAACCAATAAAAAAAACTTTTTCTTCCAACCTGAGCGAACTAACGATTTTTTTTAAATTTGATTTTTCTGGTCCATCACCAATTATGATTAGTTGGCAGTTTTTAACTACGTCAGCAACTGTTTTAAAAGCCTTTAACAGTAAATTTAGGCCTTTTTCAGTTGTTAATCTGCTGACTGTGCCATAGGTAAAAGGCTCAATTAATTCATTTGTTCTTTGAAAATTACTAATTTTATCCAAGCCAAAATAAATTGTTTGGATATTTTTTGGATTAATTCCTAGGGTGATAAGTTCTTGCTGGATTGATTGAGATGCACAAATTATTTTTGTAAATTTAGCATATTTTTTGTACCAGAATCTAAAAATATTTTTAGTTAGCCAGCGTTGGATACTTAGGTGCTCCATCCAAACAATATTAAGCCCTAGTTTTTTGAAAAGTGGTGTGAAGAGAATTTTTTCTGTGAGAGAAAGACAAAAAATAGTCTGAATATTATTTTTTTGAATGTAATTTTTAAGTTTTTTTTCAAAACGGAGTTTAAAAATTGGACCTGTTAAAAAAAATCTAATAATTGCTGATTTACTAACAGGCTCTTGAGGCGCGGGAATATTTTTTAGAGGAATGTTTCGGATTTTTAATTCTTTTAATAAAACTTGGCAATTACCTAAAAAATAAAAAGAATAATCTTCTTGACTAAGCTTGTCTACTAAAGTCAGAGTATGTTTTTCACCCCCACCAAATAGAGAAGAATAGGGAAATTTTAAAATCAAGATATTTTTCATAGGTTATTTAACTTGTTCTGGTTTTATAATTTCTAAAATCATTTTTTTGGTAATTCCGCGCAAGAGATACATAACAATAAAATAAATTAGTACAGCAATAATAAGCAAGATAATAACATTCCAATTAGGTAATAAGTAAATAGCTAAGGCCATAGCAAGACTAGCTAATAGGGCTTTAAAAGTTGTCTTAAGGTTTGGAAAAATTTTAGTATGTTTGGTAACAATATAAAAAGCTATTAAGACAATCATGGCTTCAGAATAAATAGTTATTCCAGCTGCTGCCCAGTAGCTATATTTGGGAATAAGGATAAAGTAGGCGGCTAGGGCTGTGATGGCCACAAAAACATAAGAAGCAATCATGGCTTTTTGTTTGTTGATGACTACTACTAAATAGCCATAGAGTGTTCCAATAAAGATTGTTCCTACTGCAAAGATTAGGATAGAAAGTATTGGCCCTGACTCGATAAATTCTTCACCAGCAATTAAGCGCATAATAGGGGTCGAGAGCATGACAGTGCCTGCGATCATGGGAATGGCAATAATCATCAAAAAATCAAAAGCCTTGTTAAGAATTTTTTGGTAGCGCTTTTTGTTGTGTGCAGTCCAGGCAACGGTCAATAGAGGTAAAACCAAGCCAACAAACATGGCTGGGAAAGATATTAAAACTTCCAGTATTTTATAAGGGGCTCCGTAAAGCCCAACAGTTGCGTCAGAATGATAGAGAGAGAGAATAACTGTATCAGCTTTAAAATATATAAGATTTAAAGAAATCGAGATGGCAATTGGCCAGGAAGCTTTGAGGATTTTTTTCCAAACTTGTTTATCGTAGGTTAGCTTGATAGTTGTGTAGCGTTGGCTGTAATAAAAAGTTAAGAAAAAATTCACACCAGCCCCAAATGATACACAAGCCATTACCCAGAGGAGGTTTAGATTTAAAAATACAATTATTAAAACCGAAGCTACCAAGGCTATCTTGCCAATCATTTCTGCGATTGCTACTTTGTAGGTGGCTAAGTGTTTTTGGAAGATTCCTGAGAGAGCTTGGTTAAGGGTGGTAAATAAAAAGAACAGGGAAGTAATCAAAATTCCCCATTTAATTAGACTAGGATAAGGAAAAAATAAACCAACGACCGGAGCAACTCCTAAAAAGATTAGAGCCGAGATAAGTCTCAAGGTGAAGATATTAGAGGTTATTTTGTTTTCTTCAGTCTGATCAACATGTTTTTCAGAAATCATTTTTACTAGAACAATGTAAAAGCCGAAATCAGCTAAGATTCCAAATAATTGTAAAAAGGCATAGATAGTAGTGTATTGCCCGTAGCCATCTCTCCCAAGATAGCGGGTAAGGATAGCAATAGCAATTAAACCTAAAAATGTGCCGACAACTTTGCCGACCATCTGCCATCCGGTATTTACAGCTATTTTTTTAGTTAAACTCATAAATTTATATCAAAACTTTACCATTTTTAATTGGATTTATCAAGGTTGACTTTTTGTAAAATCTATGCTAAACTTTAGGTAGGTGGTGCTAGAACTGACGCAAGTCGTTCCAGCATTTTTTTATCCAAAAATACTTATGAAAACAAATATAAAAATAGAAAACCCTTATAAAATAGAGCTTAAAGACTTATTTTCTATACTTATTTTTTCAATGTTAGTAGTTTCTTGTATGGCTTATGGCTTAACTTTTGTGGAGAAAGTTTTGGAGCCTAAATTAGCTTTAGCTGAGCCAATGGCAGATTATTCAAATATTACTTTTTATACTCATCAAGATGGTTGTGTAGGTAATTTTGGGCAAGTAAACATTCTTATTGAAGAAACTTTTCAGCTGTCTTTAGCTGAGTAAATATATAAAATATGGGCTCGCATCGTTTTTTTTGGCGACGCGGGCTTTTTATTTTTCCAGGTTGTCTTCCTGGGTTTTGAGCCAACGAAGGAGTTGGCAGACCTCTGCTCTTAACCAGAAGTCTTTGTTTTTTTCAATTTGGGGGATTATTATTTCTTCCCCAAGAAATTGGCGAGTGGCTTTGACCACTCCAATTGCTAAGGATCTAGCAATCTCAGGGGAACAAGAAACTATTTCCCTTCCAGCTCTCAAGATAGATCTAATCATTTTATCCTCCTAACCTGTTTTGTGCTTATTTGTATTATAGCACATTATAAGGTGAGCTTATTTGATTAACATCCCGTCTCCAAATGAAAAAAAGCGGTATTTATTTTTTATAGCTTTGTCATAAGCCTTAAGAATCAATTTTTTAGAAGCAAAGGCTCCGACCAGCATGAGCAGAGAAGATTCTGGCAGATGAAAATTAGTAATTAATTTGTCGACAAACTTAAATTTATATGGAGAATAGATGAAAATGTCAACTTTTTTTTTGCCAGATTTTAATATTCCCTGAGAGTTTGTCATGGCCTCCAGGGTTCTAGCTGTTGTAGTACCAACAGCAACTATGTTTTTGCCTTGTTTTTTATAAGTATTTAATTTTTTTGCAGTTAAAGTATTAATTTCAACTTGCTCAGCATGAAGTTTTTTCTCTTGAATGTTTTTTGCTGAAAGTGGTGCAAAAGTCCCTAGGCCAACATGCAAGGTAACATACTCAATATTTATACCTTGTTTTTTAAGCTTTGATATAAGTTGAGGAGTAAAATGAAGACCAGCTGTTGGGGCAGCTGCTGAGCCAGTTTTTTTGGCATAGACTGTTTGATATCTTTGTTTGATGCTTTTCTGATTTTTTGTTTTTTTGATGTATGGTGGTGTCGGAACCAGGCCATATTTATTGGCGGTTAACAGCGGGTTTTTACTAAAAGTTACTTGCCAAGTTGATTTGTGAATTTGTTTTTTGAGCACTGCTTCGAGCTGATTTGGTAGCTGGATAGTTAAACCGGGTTTTTGTCCATGTGCTCCAATCAAACATTCCCAGCCATTTTTATTTATTTTGGTTAGTAAAAATACTTCAGCTTTGCCACCACTTTGTTTTTGTCCAAGTAGTCGGGCAGGAAATACTTTGGAATTGTTAAATACTAAGACATCATTTTTGTCTAAAAATTTTGGTAAATCAAAAAAATGATGCTCAGCATCAATGGTTTTTTTTCGTTTGTCAATTACCATTAGCCTCGAAAAATCTCTTTTGGTGTTTGGTTCTTGGGCAATCAGTTCTTGTGGTAGGTGATAATTATAAGAATTTTTTTTCATTTTTCTGATGTTCTCGGAGGGTTTTGTCAGTATAGGAATGTTGATGGTCAATTTTACTTGTCATAGGTGGTTCAAGGGAAAGATCCCTTTCTGGGGATTGATTTTTATTAAGCATTATTTGTTTTGGATCTACTCCTCCTTGTCGCATAGCTTCAACTAAGGATTCTCTATCTTCCCTTTCTTCTTGATCTTCAACACGATCATGGACATCTTGAATCATTTTAGAAATTTTTGAAGGATGGGGAACTTCTTCAAAAACAAAACGTTGTTCTTCTCCTGCAGTTTGAATATAAACATTTCCATAATCTAAAAAAGTTGCCATTTTTCCCTTGATTTCGCTAGTTACATCCTGGACTCTTTCGATTGATTGGGAAGAGGCTGTTCTATTAAAGAGTCCTTCTTGCTCCATGTTAATAATCCTTTGATCAGTTACCACCCAGAGGTCGAGCTGGTAATCTATAAAATTATTTAGAAAAAGGAGCATAATAAATAAATAATATAAAGAAACTAGTAAAGAAGTGATAACTAAAACCAGATCTGAATATGTATAAATAGAAAATTCAAAAACAAAAATAAGGACAATGGCTAGGACAGCAGGAATAATTGCTAAAAAAATAAATTTAACAACATCTTTGAATAGTCTGGTCCAGTGTCTGCGGACTAGGAGGATTAATTTTTCATCCGGGCGTTGGCCTGGGAAGTCTATAGCTTTTTTCATATTAAATAGATAAAGTCAATAAAGGTTGCCACCAGTCTACTCCATGTGTTGCATAAAGTGCCAAAGTAATGCAGGCAATTGAGAGGATTATAAATAAAAATAGGATTATTTTTGATCTAAGGTCAAACATGCTGTATTTGATGAGGTGGTAGACATTAAAAAATGCTAAAATCAGAAAAATCCCGATGATAATCAGGTAAATGACGAGAATAGCATAAAATGGTATTTCCATGTTTATATTATACTAGATTTGTTGTTCTTTTTCCATTTTTGAGAAAACACAGCCACAATAGTCTTGGCAATACATTTTTTCTTCGTGAGCAGTTTTTCGGCTCTTGGTAAAGCCAGCTCGAAAGCCTTTATATTTTTTATTAGTTTTCATGTCTGAATTATCAAAAAAATCAACTATATATTTTTTTTCAGCTAATTCACTTAGTTCTTTAATTTTATTTATATCTTGATGAGGACTGATTAAAAGCGTAGAAGTAAAAAAATCATATTTATTTTTAGCTGCATATTCAGCGGTCTTCTCTAGTCTTAGTTGCCAGCAGAGTGGGCAACGTTTGTCAGGATTTTTTTCAAAGCCTTTGATAGCTTGTAAATGTTCTTGAGGATTATATTCAACTTCGATTAAATCTATCTTGTTTTTGGTTAAATATTTTTTGAGAGTAGCTAATCTTTTCTTATATTCATCTTCAGGCTGAATATTGGGATTATAATAAAAAGCTGTGACTTCATAATCTTTTTGAAGTAACTCAAGTGGGTAAATTCCGCACGGCCCACAGCAGACGTGAAGTAATAGTCTTGGCATAAATTTAGCTTAACTTATTTTTTGAAAAAAATAAAACCACTCAATTGAGTGGTTTTATTAAGTTCTAATTAATTTCGTTAATTAGTGATTTCGCATTTTAGGATTGGTGAGTCTCCTTTTTTTACGTTATTTTTCCAGTGCAGAGGTTGTAAGTTGTTAAGTTCATCTGTCCCTCCAAGTGATTCAGGGTGTATATGATCAATTTCCCAACCATATTTTGCTTCTCGGTCACCATGATCATTGAATTTCATCCATGCACCACAAGCATCTCTTCTATATATTTTAGGATCATTGTTTAAAACAATTTTTCCTTTTTCCCAGATTTTTTGCATGGTGATCTGTGACCATTTTTCTTTTATATACATAAAGTATATTTTAGTTAATAAATTTTACATTTTCCAAAATATTTAAATTATGATATCCTTTAATTATTAGTTGGTTTGGTGGATAGACGACCATACATATTTAAAGCAGAGTTCGTGAGACTCTGTTTTTTGATTGGAAACTGTAGACTAACCTTAACACGCCACTTATATTTTGTCAAGTGTCATAAAATAATTAATTTTATGCCAATGTTAGCAAAAATATATACTCTGTTTACTTGACAAGTAGTTTTTTATATGATAGTATTATAGTAATCAAAAAAAATGTCTTTATGAAAATATATAAAATTGGGGGAAAAATTAAAGGATTAAGAAGGTCTCGTAGTATGACACAGAAAGAATTGGGCAATATTTTAGGATATTCAGAGTCTTTTATGTCTTATGTCGAAAAAGGAAAAAGAAATATTTCAAAAGATGATCTTCAAAAAATATCAAAAATTTTTTCCGTAGGTATTGATTTTTTATTAGAAGGCTCTAGAGAAGTAAATTCTAAAACTAGTGGTAGTTTTGTTAATTTTCGTCATGATAAAGACTTAGGCGAATATTCTATGACAGATGATATGTTAGATGATTTTAAGAAATATGCAAAAAACCAAATAAATGAATAATATTGAAAAAGTAGAGAACATATTAAATAAATTAAATATAAATGAGCCACCTATTCCCTTAGAAAGAGTGGCTGGTTTCTTTGCGCTTTCCATAATTGAATATCCAAAGTTTCCTGATTCAGTTTCTGGGACCATAATTAAAGATGATGATCTTTTAGCCATTGGAGTAAATTCAAATCATCCAAAAGTACGTCAGAGATTTACTGCAGCTCATGAGCTTGGTCATTACATTTTAAATCATGATCAAAATAAGGTTCTGGACGATACTTTTGACAAGAGCTCAAATATAGAAGTAGAAGCAAATAAATTTGCTAGTGAATTACTCATGCCAAAAAAAATGTTAAAAAAAGATTTAGACAATCAATCTTGGGACATACCAAGGCTCTCTCAAAGATATGGTGTAAGTGAACAAGCCATGTCAGTTAGATTGCTTGAGGCAAACTTTATTAATCACTCGAATTTAGGCCGACCTGAATAATTTTGAATAAAAATAGATTAAATATAGTCAATTTTTAATTTTGCCTAAAATCTAGCTAAAAAGTATAATTAATGTATAAAAATCAGGATTGCTTAACTAATATATTAGTATAATATGTCAAAACCTGAAATATTAAAAATTGGCTTTAAAGTCAATGAGCCACAGCTCTGGGCAGTTGAGCTACCTGTCGAAGAAATTAACATCAGAGATATAAAATACAATCTTGATATACTATATTTGGAAAAAGAAGGTACTGATGATTGGAATTTATCACCAAGAAAGCTGATAGAAAATTTTGATCAGGAAAAATCCCATGCCAAGAGAGTTGCTGGGGTTGATCTGATTTATCCAATTGATATTTATCTTAATCAAGATAAATGGATTATCCTAGATGGTGTTCATAGATTTACCAAGGCCGTGAAAGAGGGCCGTAAAATTATAAAAGTACGTAAAATACCTCATGAAGTTGCTTATCGGGTAAGAAGAAAGTAAATTTATACATTTTTTTAAAACCGAGTTAAAAAGTATAATTATCATATGAAAAATAACAAAAAGATAATTTTAGTTGGCGGATGCTTTGATATACTACATATCGGCCATCTTCGATTATTGGAAAAAGCAAAAAAATTAGGCGATGTCTTAATGGTGGGTATAAATGATGACTTATTTATAAAGAAAACAAAAGGCAAGAATAGACCAATAATTCCAGCTAAACAAAGAAGGGAAATTTTATTAGGGTTGAAATGTGTTGATAAGGTTTTTGTGACAAATATGGCTTTATATGATGATAGAAATTTAATTAAATATTCTCCTGATGTGTTAGTTTTTGGAACTGAAAAAGCTAAACTTAAGAGAAGAAAAAAAATTGCCAAAGAGGTTGAGGATAAATTTCCAAAAATTAAAACAGTTTTTCTCAATTCGGGAGTAAATTATGTAAGTACGACTAAAATAGAAAATAAAATAATCAAAAAATAAATGCTAAATAAAATAGTTGCTTATTAGCCCGCAGGACTTTTTTAAGCGTTTTTTTATTTTGTCTAAAGTTTAGTTAAAAAGTATAATTATTGTATGAAAATAGCCTTAATCCATAGCTTAGATTTTGCTCAAGAAGCTATAGAAATCAGGAAAAAATTACAACAAGTTGGACACGAGGTCTCAGAGTGTTATTCGGTGACTAAAATAAGCAAAGGAGATTTGAGCGTTCAAAAAGTTAAAGATATGAAGGAGTTTGGTAATTTTTCTGATTATACAATATCTAAAGATTTGATTAAATGGAATTATGAGCGCATTAAAAAAGATGATGCTATTTTAGTTTTGAATTTTGATAAAAAAGGTATCAAAAATTACATTGGTGGTAATACTTTATTAGAAATAGGCTTTGCCTATGTTTTAGAGAAAAAGATATTTTTCTGGAACGATATTCCTGATATGTTTTATACTGATGAACTTAAAGCTATGCAGCCCGTGGTTATAAAACAAAAATTGATTCTAATAAAATGAAAAAAATTATTATAACAAGTATTTTTTTGAGCTTGGTAATATTAGCTGGTTGCTCTTCAGGGGAAGTTATTTCTTCTGAAGAAGAAGTAACTTCTTGTGCTCAAGAGGGTGAAAAAATAGGAGCGTCTAGTATGCCTTCTGTGTGTTGCGAGGGCTTGTCAGCCATGGGTGGTTTTGGTGGAGGTTACCAAGGAGATTGTAATGCTTTTCCTCCTGGGACTGGCTTACAGATTTGTTCAGTTTGTGGGGATGGTTTTTGCGATACTTATAATATTGAAAATAAATGTAATTGTCCAGATGATTGTACGGGTGAAGAATTACACTGCGTTGATTATTTTCAGGAAATAACTGATCTTTCCAGGCAAGCGTGTTGCTTGGATTATAAGCCCATTAAAATAACATATTATGATGATGATTGTTCTACTAGCGTAAATATGGCAGTTAGGTATAAATGTATGAAATGTGGAGATGGAATTTGTGATCAAGGAACATATTTGGAGAATAAATGCAATTGTCCAGAGGATTGTCAGTAGATTATTTTCTTTTATCTATAACTTGATGGCGGATAAAAAACAAAAAGGAACCGCCAATTAAGCAAATTACAAAAATAAGAAAGAAAAGTTTTTCAAAGCCAAAGCTTTCGGCCAGGTAACCGCCTATAGTTGCCGTTCCAGCTGCACCCAGGTTAATAATAGTATCATACAGGCTCCATTCAAAGCCTTCTCTTTTTTTGTCGATAAATTTGGTAAAGATTGTCATCCAACCTGGGAAAGACAGAGCTCCACCGATCCCATAGAAAGCTTGGATAAGATAGATGTGCCAAATGTCGGTCGCCACTATATAAAACAAAGGAGTAATGACAATGATAATCGTTCCAATCAGCATCGTCCAAAATTCACGACGATTGCCAGTATCCTTGTCGGTATATTTACTGACCCAGAGCTGAAGAACAGATTTGACGATTAGGTAAATACCAGAAGCTATCCCAATAGCGGCAATCGTTGCTCCTTGAATATCATTTTCTAAAAACAGCGCAAAAATCGGACTCACTAGCCCAAAGGCGCCAATCAAGAAAAGATCAGAAAGCGTTAAATACTTTAAGACTCTGTTCATGATACTTAAATTAATTTGTTTTGTTTTTTATTAAGTGAATCAACTGGATTTTTGCCAATATGCTCGTAGCCTGATTCAGAAATTATGCGACCTCGAGGTGTTCTTTGCAAAAAACCAATTTGTAAAAGATAAGGCTCATACATTTCTTCAATAGTTTGGATTTCTTCGCCCAGAGCAGCACAAATAGTATTTAAGCCAACAGGTCCGCCTTTAAATTTGTCTGCTATTAGCTCTAAAATTTGGCGGTCAACAGCATCCAGTCCCATTTGATCTATTTCTAACATCTCTAAAGCTTCGATAGCTAACTCAGGGGTGATTTGACCATTGTTTTTTACCTCAGCATAATCCCTAACTCTTTTTAAAAGACGATTAGCAATTCGAGGAGTTTGCCTGGATCTGCTAGCTATCTCTTGAGCCGCTTTTTTGTCTAGAAGGCAATTTAATATTTTAGCTGAGCGTTCAATAATATTTTGAATTTCAGCGGATTGGTAATAGTTGAGTTTGTAAGAAGCTCCAAAGCGATCTCGCAAAGGTGAAGAAAGTGAACTAGGCTTGGTCGTTGCTCCAATCAAAGTGAATTTTGGTAAGTCGAGTTTTAAAGTTTTAGCTCCAGGACCTTTGCCTACCACTAGATCTAAAAAGAAATCTTCCATAGCGGGGTAAAGTATTTCTTCAACTGTGCGATGGATACGATGAATTTCATCAATAAATAAAATATCTCCTTCTTCAAGATTGGTCAGAATAGCTGCTAGATCTCCAGCTCGCTCGATGGCTGGGCCTGAAGTTGTTTTAATATTAGTACCTGTCTCATTGGCAATAATATAAGCTAAGGTAGTTTTGCCAAGTCCTGGTCCACCATGAATTAATATATGTTCAATAGGCTCTTGCCTTTTTTTAGCTGCTTGAACCAATATATCTAAGTTTTCTTTAGCTTTGGTTTGGCCAATATAGTCTGCCATTTTTTGAGGACGTAAAGTCAGGTCTAACCTTTTGTCAGTTTCTGTTTCCTCAACTTGGAGTATTTCTTCTTCTGAAGAATTTTTTTCTATCATAGAAAATTTAGCTAAGATTAGTCAAAAATTTTACTTAAACAAGCTTTTATTTCAATCTAAGCATAGCAAAAAATATAACTCTTCGCAATTATGCCCTTGACAGATTTATTGGAGTATGCTAATATAATCTATTCTCAAGTGAGAGAATATTTTTTTAACAGGGTATATCAAATTGATTACCCGACAATATTATACTGAAAAGGATTTGTTCTCAGTTTTCTGTGGGCACGACAAGCATGAAAGCTATTTTTAGGATGTTTATTCTGGCTCCGGCTCGAATCTTCCTATAAATAACTTTCTTGTCCACAGTAATTTGAGAGTAAATAAAAAGTTCGCCCTGTCAAAACATTGGGGCGACTTTTTTTATTGATTAGTATTTGTATTTAAGTTTGTTGTTGGTTCTGCTTCTGGCTCTGGTTCTTCTTCGGGGACAATGCCAAGCTGACAAACAGCTGGCCAAGCCTTGTAGGCGCTTTCAAAAGTGTTTTGCATAATATTTCCATCAGCATAGGTGACTGTTCTGTCAAAAGCAGCTTTGATTCCAGGAATAGCATTTTCAGTACAATGTTTTTCTCCAGGAGCTAGATCAGTGGTTTCATGATAAATAGTTGCTGGTGGGGAAGTTCGATCCCAATATCTAAAACTTGTTTTTTCTATTTGTCGATTGTCACTGGTTCCCCAAAATTCAAATTTTAAATAACGATTAGGAATATCAATAATTGTTTGAATTAAAATATAATGTCCAGTGTCATTGGTAAATCTCATGTCTGGGTTTGGGTCATAGATAGTTGCATCAAAACCAACTGGATTATAATAAGAAACTTGATATGAATGTGGTCGACGCTGGGTAATTGGTAGGCCAGAATTAATTGCTACTCGGAACATAGTGGTTCCAATTTGGCACAAGCCTCCTCCTAACTCAGGGATAGTCTCACTGCCCTTGATAACCAGCTCAGATAAATAGCCATTAGCTCGAGTGATAGGGGTCAGATTACCAATAGTGGTGAATTCTTCATCTGGAGCTATCAAAAGGCCATTAAGCATATTAGCACCGATTTGAACATTGTGGATCCTGGTTGTTGAGCTGCCATAAAAATTAGACTCACCACTTCCAATCAACTCCTCAATCCCTAAGTTGTTTAGATCTCCGATTGGTAGGGCAGGCTCAGTCACATCAACAATTAATTCGGCAATAGCAGATTTATCTTGTAAGGCTTGGTCAATGCTATTTAGGGAATTTTCAATATTTAAGGCTTTGCCTGATTGACTGCCTTGAAACTCAGTTACCCGGTCGTTCTCTAAGGTGAATTTTCCGTTTTGAGTTTCTACATAAATTTGCCCAGCCACTTCATTCATAACTTTGGTACTTTTTTTTCGGTCAATGCCTAGATATGTTTGTTGAGCGTCTTTTTTTACACTCAGCCAAGTTTTTAATAAATCAATTCCAACTTCGAAATTTTGATCTTCATAAGTTAGCTTCAGTGGAGCTAGTTCTAAAACCTGATCAATTTGAGAAATAAAATTTTGAGCTGTTTCCTCAGCTATTTCAGGATATTTTGTAGTAAGCTGGAGAGTGAATTTAGCACTTTGAATATATTTTAAATTTTCTTTGATCTCTTTTATGTATGAGGAATATGCAAATTCAGTGCCATTTTTTTCAGGAGAAGTTGACCAAGTATCTGTTTCTGAATTGTAAACAATGTCGGCGTTGAGTGCCTTGGTCTCAAAATTTGAAAAATATTTTTCCAGCTCCTCAATAAAAGTAGCTTGCTTAAAAGTATAATCAGCTTCTAGTTTGTAGCCCATTAAAAGTGTTTGCCAAATTTCCTTGAATTTTTTTTGCCAGTTGCCAGTATGACCTATTTGGTAGATTTTTTTTGCTAAGTCGTCTTTATTAAAAGAAATTATTTCTAGGGTTGAGTCCAAATCATTTGACAATAAAACTGTCGGGTAGATAGTTGCCGTAATTTCTTGGTAAGAGAAAGTTAAGCCTTGTTGCTCAAAAGTAGTTATTAATTCAGCCACCTTGGTTTGAGTCTCAACCTGGGTTAAACCAGTAAAAGTTGTGTTACCTAGTGAAATCCTGGGTAATGTTTTATTCTGAAAATAATAAAAAAATCCAGCTGAAGCAGCTAGAAAAATAATAATTAAGCTTAAAAAAATTATCAAGATAGTTAGCCAAGCTCTAGTTGGTGAGGCTGGAGTCTTCTGCTTGGTTTTTTTCGATTTTTGTTTTTGGTTCATGGTTTAAAACTTCATTAAGAATAGTTTTAGCTAGTTCATCTTTGTCTTCTTGAATTAGAGTTTGAGAAGTTAGGGTCAGTCTACCCATTTCCCCAGAAGCAAGCTGAGCTGGAACGTCATTGATTGGCCAGCTGATCTCTTGGCCTGATTCAGTTACTAAAATAGCAGTCTCCCCCTGGGTTCTTAGGAGTTTAACTGAAAGACTGAATTGATTATTGTGATCTGGCATAGTAGCTTGCTGTGGTTAGTTTTTTGTTGTTTTTTTCTTTTTTGGTTTTTCAGTAATATCTTTGACCTTAATTCCTCTAACCTTGGGTTTGTTAGCCTTGGGTAGGGTAATAGTCAAAATACCGTTTTCTATTTCTGCTTTGATTTGATCAGATTTTATATCCACGGGCAAAATTATCGAACGACTAAAACCTCCCCAGTAGCATTCTCGACAAAAATAATCTTCTTCTGAAATTTCTTCTTTTTGTTTGCGAACACCTTTGACAGTAATTGTATCGCTATGCAGACTGATATCAATATCTTCTGGCTTAATTCCAGCAATCGCTGACTTTATTACTAAGTCTTTAAGAGTTTGGAAAACATCAACTGAAAGCTGACCTTCGTAGACATCTTCATCTTCAAACCAACCTTCTTCAAGGTCATCACTGGTTGGTGGAGTTAGACTAGTAGCTGCTTGGGTATTATTAAGATCCTCGCGGATTAATTTATCAATAGTTAGTTCATTATTTTTACTCATTTTTGTTTTTATTTTAAATATTTCATGGTTACTATAACAGATTTTATATCTATTGACAATTTGAATTATTTATAATTAATAATTGTTTGTTTTTTTATTTGGTAAATTCAGCTGATTTAAATAAAAAACAAACCTAATGCCAAGTAGCGTTTTTTGGAGTTGTGATTGCTAAGTGATTTGAATAAAAATCAGTTTTTAAATTTTTAAATAATCTCCTTCGCTTATAACCTTAATATTGTTGTTAGTAATTTTTAAAGCGGATCGGTCATCCATGGCGTATAATGGATATTTAAGTTTATTTTTACATTTTTCAATTATTATTTTTCTGGCATTTGGAAATGATGAGGAGTTTAAGTGTGGAATAAAATTTAAATCAACATAGCCTAGGGATGGTTCTAATTTATTTTCAAAAGTATTATCCGGATAAATAATATCAAAAAGCTGAGGAGTCAAAAATTGGCCAGCCACCATACTGCCGGCACTAATGCCAATATACAGTCTATCTTTGAGTAAGTCTGATAAAATATTTCTTAAGCCCGTTTCTGTCAAGGCCTTGGCAAGGTATTGTTCATCACCGCCACCAAAACAGAGCATGTTAGCGTTTTTTAATCTAGGTAACCAGATTTTTTTTGGTAGGGCCTTGATATCAACGATGTCAATTATTTTATAGCCTTGTTCTTGAAAGTGCTTTAAATCATTTATAATCCAGTCCTTATCTCCCTCAATGATATTTCCCGCAGTTGGAATAAAAGCTAATTTAATCTCAGACGCTTTTAAGCCTGAGGAGTTTAGTATCGCCTTTGCTATTGACTTATTGGTTATTCCTGCTGATGTTAGGATTAGTTTCATAAATATATTTTATATTAAAAATGTTTATAAAACAACAAAAAACATAATTAATTAAAATTATGTCTTTTTTAGTTTGTGACCCCTAGGGGAATCGAACCCCTATTACCAGGATGAAAACCTGGCGTCCTAACCATTAGACGAAGGGGCCAGAGCATTTTTTGCCTTTGGCAAAAACTACACTGGCGAAGGCCAGTAAAAGATTAACCATTAGACTTGTCCGTGCAGTTCGAATGAAATGAGAAATGCTTCGGACGAAGGGGCCCTGTACCGGTCGATACAGGGCACTGCCCTAACACCAACTCTTACAAGACCTTTTTAAAATTACCCCCCGTAGCTCGAGAAGTAACAAAAATATAATAACCTTTTTTTTATTTTTTGTCAATAAAAACCTGTTTTAGGTACACACATTTTGCACTCTCTTTAAAGCCTCATTTGGCGTAAGACCTTCTAGGGAGCAATGTTCTAAATTATTATATATATTATTCCACTGACGAATTGCATATTTTAATCCTAACAC
>Ga0208769_1000072_pt1 | contig 48892 bp, 73 predicted proteins | sample AntAceMetag02UKC_FD_184768 | JGI IMG/M metagenome (GOLD analysis project Ga0208769, IMG submission 184768) | Saline lake microbial communities from Ace Lake, Antarctica- Antarctic Ace Lake Metagenome 02UKC (SPAdes) (version 2) | ecosystem: Environmental > Aquatic > Non-marine Saline and Alkaline...
AATGGACAAAACAGTGCTTTCTGTGCATTGCAATTAGCAATAGTTTTGGGTTATAAAAACATATACTTACTAGGACTTGATTTGACTTGCAAAAACAAAACACATTTTCATAGTGGATATGGTCAAAACATTGAGAAATTTAAAAAATCTCTTAATGAATATTATAGTTATTTTTATTTTAGTATTCTAGAATTACAAGAAAAATCAGACATCAATATTTATAGTTGTTCAAAAATTTCACGTTTAAATGATATATTAAAATATAAGGAAATTTAGATGGAAAAAATAAGCGTATTGATTCCTGTTTATAATAGAGAAGGGTTTGTTGTTGAAGCAGTTATTTCTGCATGTAATCAAACATATAAAAATCTAGATATTATTATTTATGACGATGGCTCAACAGATTCTACTATTGAAAAAATAAAGACAATAAACGACTCAAGAATAAGAATTATTGATGGTATTACTAATAAGGGGATAGGCAATGCAAGAAATGAGCTAATAAATGCTTGTGAAACACGATATGCTTGTTGGCTTGATAGTGATGATATTATAGTTGACACAAAAATTGAAGAACAGTTTAGCAAGATGAATATAGATAAAATTATTTTTACAGATTGGCGTTGGTTGAAATTAGTAAAAGACCAGTGGGTAATAAATAATAATAAAACATCCAGAACAGCATTTGCAACAGCAATGTTTCCTGTAAATAAAAATGTTAAATTTAATGTAAAGCAACAATTTGGTGGAGAAGATTGGTCTTGGTTAAATTTAATGTTTAAAATATATCCAACTGAACCACATAACAAAATTTTATATTATGTAAGGTCACATGAAAATAGAATAGGAGTTTGGAAAAGAAAAATTCGTAAAAAATTTAAAAATGAAGAAATAATACAATATTCTTATTCTGATTTAATAGAAAAATATAAACAACTCGGAGAAACCAAATGAAAAAATATAAAGGATATGTGTCTTTTGATTTTGATGGTGTAATTGCATCTTATGTAAGACCTTTTGTTGTTGATAAGTTTGGTAAACCACAGCTTGCAATTATTGACACTATGAAATATTTATCTAAAAAAGGATATTATGTTTTAATATTCACAGGACGACTTGAATCTCCTAAGTTTGTGAAATGGTTAAAAAAGAATAATGTTCCTTATGACGGAATAAATGTTCAACCATTAAACATGGCACAAGTAAATAACGGAAAACCATTTTTTAATGTTGTTGTTGATGATAAAGCTGTAAGCTATCATTGGAAACATAATAAAAAATCTAGAGAAATTCTGATTTCTGAAATAGAGGAAAAATTAACATGGTCAAAAGAATAAGAATTTTATTAATTGGTTCAGAAGGATATATTGGTAGCAGATTTAACGAAATGCTAAATGATAAATATAACATCGATGCTCCTAGCATGGATGCTTTAGACATTACAGACGAATCAAGTGTTAATAAATATATTGGAAAATCAAAAGTGTCTATAATTATAAATCTAAGTGGATGTGGGGATATTGACGATTGTGAGATAAATTCACAAGAAACATCAAAGATTAATGTACTTGGTGTAAGACATTTAGCTCTTGCTTGTAAAAAATATAAAAAGAAATTAATTCAGTTATCTAGTACATCTGCTGAATTTCAAAAGAGTGAATATGGAAAAGAAAAATTTGTGGCAGATATGACTATAGCTGATATTTTCTCAGAATATTTAATTTTACGTTCAGATAAAGTTTATAATGATATTAAACCTTTTGTTTCAATAACACAAAATAAAATTGCGTGTTATTCTAATATATATCATCCAGTGTTTTTAGATGATTTGATTTGTATAATCGATGAATCAATTGCAAAGAATTTATATGGAATCATTAATATAAGTTCATCAACAGGAATCGATAAAATTCGTTGGGCATATATGTATATTAAAAGTTTAAATTTAGATAAAATTAAAATAGTTGATTTAGGATATAATAGTCTTAGACCAAAAAACTCTAAAGTAAGCACTGTTCGACTTTACAAGAATGAACTGACTATTCCAAGAACATTCGAAGATGGAATAAAAACAATAAAAGCAAGGATTAAACAATGAAAGTCATAATACTATGTGCCGGAATGGGAACAAGACTTGGCAATATGACTGAAACAAAGCCTAAATGTTTGATATCGTTTAAAAACAAAACGTTGTTAGAACATAGTATGAACACATTAATAAAAAACGGTTTTGATGATATTATTGTTGTTGGTGGATATAAACATAAAATGTTAAAGTCATATTGTGACAAAATTGTTATTAATGAAGACTACAATATAACACAGCCACCTCATTCTGTTAAAATGGGATTAAATATTATTGAATCAGAAGAGTCAGTTTTGATTGTTGATGGCGACTTGATATTCAATGATGATGTAATAAAGGAAATTAAAAAGAATTTAGATGTTTCAAAACTTGTCACATATATCGCTAAAAGTCCTATTGAGGCTGGTAGTCGAGTTGAATTAAAAAATTGTCATGTGATTAAAATAGGTAGGTATATATCTCCACAGTTTCCTTTTCAAATTCATGCAGGTATAACTTACATTGCGAAAAAAGACTTTACAATCTATAAAGAGTTTATTAATAAGAATCAATACAAAAAAACAGAAATGCATGTTTTATTAAATGATTTTTGTAAAGAAGTGAATTTAGAATCAATAAATATTGATAAAGAATCTATTGGTCTACAGCCAAAAACAATTGCTCTTGATGGTGGTTCATTTTCAAGCGTAACAGTGACTAAAGATGCTAATATCATCCAGAAGCAATGTACAAAAGACACTAAAAGAATTATAAACGAAATACAATTTCTTCAGAATTTACCAGAGCATAGTAAATCATATTTCACAGAGATTTTAGAGTGTGATATTTCACCAGATTTTGTGTCGTATAAAATGCCACTGTATAACTATTCTTCATTAAAAAAATTGATTTTATCAAACACAATCAAAACAGAAACAGCTATTGATTTTATTAAACATCTGTGTATGTTTTTAAGAGATAACATATACAATACACATAAAATAGAAGCTTCTGAGACTTATACAGAATCTGTTCATTATCACAGAGTATTGGCCAGAAAAGACATAACGATTCAAAAGTCTCCTATTTTCAAGTCAATATTTGATGCAAATAGAGTGTATATAAATGGCGTTGAACATCAGAACGCTATATCTATTGTTAATCAGATGATTAAGTGTGATGCGTTTAATGAGTATATTAAACCAAAACATTTGTCCTTGATTCATGGTGATTTACATTTTGACAATATTTTATTAGACTTAGAAAATAGTGGGTCTGATTATGTGTTTAAACTTGTTGACCCTAAAGGATTTAAAGCTGGAGACTATGCGTATGATATGTCAAAAATAATTCATAATATAAATGGTCTATACGATTTGATTTATGAATACATGTTTGATTTAGATTACAAAATAGAAAACAATATCATTAATGCCAATTTAAACATATTTGATTGTGAAGCAAAAAGCAAAATGGAAACACTAAACAAATATTTAATACCAGAGCTTAATAGTGTTTTTTCAGAAACAGATTCTATGTGGTATAAAAGAGCAAAATTCATAGAAGCTATAAACTTCTGTTGTTTACAACCGTTTCATTTGGTTGGAGATAATGTTGAGAAAAAAGCAATTGCAATGTATTTGGTTGGAGTTCAACTAATCAATCAGTTTTGGAGTACAATTCCTAACAAACTAAAGATTACTAATAACAAATGCAAGATTGTAAATATTAACACAATCGAAGATTACACATATGCTCAAAATTTATTTACAAACTTAGATAAAGAACAATTTCCGGGAGTTTAAATGGACAAGAAACTAGCCTTTCAATTATTAGACGTTGTTAGTTCAATATTGCTAAAATATGACATCAAATCATTTTTAATAGGTGGTACTTTGCTTGGTGTAATAAGAGATAATGATTTCATTGAACACGATAATGATGTTGATTTGGCTATAACATATGATTTGTTTTCTAATCCAAAAAAATTATTAGTATTTATAAAAGATTTGGATGATAATAATTTACGATGTGGAAGCCTATGGGATTTTCATCAATTATCTATATTAGATAAAAATATAAAAAAGCTTCATCTAGACTTAGTATATTGTAAAAAAGAAAATGATTATTATAAATTTACTTATAATAGTGGTTATCATAAATATCCAGAAGTCTATTTTAACACTTTAAAACAAATAAAGTTTAAAAATAAATCTTTCTATGTTCCTAACAAATCTGAAGAGCTTTTAAGACTACAATTTGGTGAGAATTGGGAAACGCCAATAGAGAATAAAAAAACAAACGATATTATAGACACAAGAAAAAAGCCAATAAAGACTTTTAATTTTCCATTAATGATACCTGATTTTGGAAACGACGATAATGATTTATAAATTAATAAAAAATAAAGACATTGCTATTGTAGGAAATGCTAAAAGTGTTTTCAATAAAAAACGAGATATTGATAATCATGAAGTTGTTATTAGATTGAATCGTGGATTTCCAAAAGATGGAATAGGAACAAGAACAGATATATTAGGAACTTCATTTGGATTAACACAGAAAGAAATTAAACGATATAATCCAAAAGCTATTCTTTGGTGTACACCTAAACATGAACTAATGACCGATTATTTAAAAAAAGTTGCTTATATATTTCCTAAAAGTTCGTGGGTTAATTTAGAATCGAGAATTAACGCAAGACCATCAACTGGATTAATGATGATTTATTATGTTTTATCATCTTGCAAATCTATAACATTATATGGATTTGATTTCTGGACTTCCGACACATGGTATTCTAATGAAAATAGACACGGCCCACACAATCCAAAATCAGAAGAACAGTTTATACGACAACTAACGAAAGTGAAGATTATACAATGACTAAACGAGCAATAATTATAAATGATACCACTTGGGAAAATCATATTGGATGTGCCAGTGTAATTATGTCTATTAAGCAACAATGTAAAAAACGTCAAATAGATGTTGTGCGAACATATCAACGAAGTGATATTATTCATGGGTATCGAGCAATTCAGAAAAGTATGAATAAAATTGATATTATTTTAGTTAATGGAGAAGGTTCATTACATCATTCACCACAATGGTTTGGTGATTTATTAAAAATATTACCTGATAACAAAGCGTGTTTTCTTATTAATACAATTTGGGATAAAATGTTTTTTAGTGATGTTAATCTATTAAATAAATTTAAACTTATTAGTGTAAGAGAAAGTAGTTCATATAATGAATTATTAAAGACTTATTCAAAACCAGAAAAAATAAGCATTGTCCCAGATTTAATTTTTGGATTAGATACAGTCAATAAAAACCTTGCTAGAAATGAACATGGGTTTGGAGATAGTGTATTATATTCTCTTAGAGAATATTTGTCTTCATTTGATAATTATTTTCCATTAAACTATCAAGATAAAAAGATAGATGCTCAAGAATATATTGATTGGTTGCGGTCATTAAATCTTTATATAACAGGACGATTTCATGGCGTATGTTTGTCTATTATGGCAGAAACAAACTTTTTTGCATTTCCTTCAAACTCTCATAAAATTGAAGGAATATTAAAAGATTTAAATTGTGAAGAACTATTAATTCATTCTTTAAATGATACAAAGAAAATAAACAAAGATAAAAATTATATTGAAATTTTTAGAAAATATCAAACAAATGCTAAAGAAAAAATAAATACGTTTTTCGATAAAGTTGCAGAGGTGTCATCATGAAATTTATATCATACGGCACTCTTAACACCCCATATGCAACTGTTATAAAAGATTATCTTATAAAATCTTTAGACAAACTTGGTTTATCTTATCATGTAGAATATCCTGAAGACTTTGGAAATTGGCAGAGAAACACTCATTACAAAGCAGAGTTTGTAAAGAAGTGCTTGCTTGAACTTAAAGAATCTGTTATTTTTGTTGATTCAGATGCTACAGTTTTAAGAGACCCAGTTTTATTTGATGAAATTGAGAAAGGCGATAACGATATTGCCTTACATTATTTAGATTGGTTTAAAAATTGGAGAAATCAAGATGACGGAGATAGATTCGAAGCATTGAGCGGAACAATGTATTTTCGATATAATCAAAAGGTTCTAGATTTTTTAGATATTTGGATTAAAAAAAATAAAGAAAACGCTCAATGGGAACAACGAAACATGCAAGAAATATTAGAAGAAAATGTTGTGAATTTAGATATTGAAAAACTTCCTTATTCTTATTGTGTTGTTGTTAATCATTCTAATAAAATTCCAAAACATATGATAAATCCTGGAGAAGTCATAATTTTGCATTGGCAGAAGTCAAGATTGTACAAGAATAAAAGATTATGGAAAACTACTTGACAAATAGCACTTTCATGTGCTATACTTATAATATAAAGACAAGGACATACAAAGGAGATAAATTATGAAACCACTCACAGCTAATGTACAAGCAACAAATCAAACAGTAACGGTTATTGATTGTGTGTATCTTTCTAAAATAAATATAAGTTTGTATTTAGTAAGATTTAAAAATAAAAAAGAACAAATATTCGACGAAGATGAACTAAGGGATATTAGATGAGCGACAAATCAATAGACAAAATTGTAGACGATATAATTAAAAGATTAAGAGAAGTAGGAACAACAGGACAAATACTTCATTGTGAGAATTGTCATCACGAATGGTCATCTTTATTAGGAACTATTTGTGATTGGTGTGGAAGCAGAGGAAAATAAATTGTATAAACTTTACAACAAGAAAAGCTAATGAAATCACAAGATATTCTATTTAACCGAATTTGTCAACTAATAGCAATGTCCTTCGCTCTAGATATCAAAGATGTGTTGGAAATCTATTCAAAAACAAATTCAATAGATAAGACAATATTAACCATAAAAGAAGCTCAATAAATCGCTCATATTTACGATTTAAGACACTTTCTTTATATCTTAGTCTACATCTATACTTTATTAACAATCGTTGAAATTTATTCAACGAAAACGTCAATACGTTGATTTTAACAACACATCTAGGAGCTTTATGACATTTTATATAACTATATTGATTTTATCTGTTATTATTCATGAATTTGGGCATCTTTTTGCCTCTTTGTTATTTAATGTCAAAGTTAAAGCATTTTCGGTTGGATTTGGTAAAATACTGCTTCATAAGACATGGAAGGGTATTGATTGGCGAATATCTTTGCTTCCTTTTGGTGGTTATTGTGATATTGAAGAAGGACTAACAACTGAAAATAGTCTTGCTTGTATTCCTTATTGGAAACAGTTTATAATATTAACTGCTGGTGTTAATCTTAATTTATTGATTGCTTTAGTAGTGTATTTAATTCACTATGGTTCTATTGCTAAAGGATTATATATTGATTGGAATTTTCTTATGTTTATGATTAATGGAGATACAACCATAAACTTTTCTGTTCCTTTAAATTTTAATATCTCGTTATTTTATGTGAGTTTTTTAAACCTTACATTATTTTTATTTAATATGATACCTTTCCCGGCCCTTGATGGTGGTTATTTATGGTTAATGCCTTTAAGACGAAAAATGGGAGAAACATTTTATAGGTATTTAATAAGTATTTCTTTCTATTTTTTAATGGTGGGTCAAGTCGTATTAATTATTTACTGGTGGTTTATAAAATGAAAAAACCTTTAAAAAAACTAAAAAGAAAAGAATTTGAATTACTTAAATCAATGGGTTTTCTTTGGGAATTTTATACAGATGCACCAGACACATACGAAAAAATACATCGTGATAAACGCAAGAAAGATAAATCATGTTAGAACAGCTACTTGGATGGATAGGTAATATATTTTTTATTGGTGGTGTTTATATGTTAGGTGAAAAAAACATCAAAGGATTCTATTTAAACACAATCGCTAATATGCTATATGTTTATCAATCTATATTAATGAATAATCAAGCTTTACTCTGGTTAAGTATAGGTCTTGCTATTTTAAATATAAAAGGCATATATCAGTGGAGAAAGAAAAGCTTAATTGAATCTGGGTTAGAGGATGCCAAGAAAGGTCGTTTAGTTGACGCTTCGGAAGATTATTCTAAATATATTGAAATTAAAGAAGGAGAGTGAGAAATGAGAGATAAGATAAGAGAGATAGTTGAAGGCTCATCTTGGTATGAAAAAGGAGAGTGGGGTGTTAGAGATGCTATAAGAGATACGCTTGTAAACGCAATCTACCAAGCCACTCGGTTAGATGAGGAGAAGGTGGCAGATATTATTGAAGCCTTCGATGGAAATTCAATAATATTTACAAGTTATGATGATGAACCAAGTATAACTAAGAATGGAATAAAAAGAATATCCAAAAAACTCTGCTCACAACAAGACGAACTGACTAAGGAGGGGTGAGATGAGATATAGAAAGAAACCAGTAGTGATTGAGGCAATTCAGTTCACAGGAGATAATCACAAAGAATGTAAAAACTTTATAAAACCAAACTTTGATAACACATTGAATTATCCAAATATAAAAACATTAGAAGGTGTTATGAGAGTGAATATAGGCGTTTTTATAATTAAAGGAGTGCAGGGAGAATTTTATTCCTGTAAGCCAGACATATTTGAACAAACTTATGAGCTTATAACTGACTAAGGAGTGAGGATATGAAAGAGATATTAAAAGTTGATATAAGGAAGAATAAAACATTAATATGTATGGTTGGGATTCCATACTCAGGGAAATCTACAAAAGCAAAAGAGATTGCAATTAATAAGAATGCACCAATAGTTTGTCCTGATTGCATAAGAGTAGCAATACATGGGTGTAAGTTTATTCCTTCAGCTGAGGGATTAGTCTGGTCGGTAGCTAAGATAATGGTTTCGTCTTTATTTCTAACTGGGGTGGACAATGTTATTTTAGACGCAACAAATACTACACCAGAAAGAAGAAAAGAATGGATGTCCTCTAAATGGAAAACCATATTTCATGTAATTGATACTTCAAAAGAAGAATGTATAAAGAGAGCTGAAGCGATAGGAGATTATACAATAATACCAATTATAGAGAAAATGTTTGAACAAAAATCTTTTTATAACTAAGGAGGAATGATATGAAAGATAAGATAAGAGAGATAGTTAAAGAAGAGTTAAAGAGGTATAAGATTTGTGAAGATAAAGAACTTTCATCAACTTTCGCATCTTTAATAGCTCATAAAATTATAGAGATTACTCGGTTAGATGAGGAGAAGGTGGCTAATGCTATTCATAAAAGCGACCATCCTGAGTATAAAGATTGTGTTGATTGTAAGAATGCTAGATATTTCGCTGAAACAATAATCTCTAAACAAGACGAACTGACTAAGGAGTGAGGATATGAGTCCAAAAACATTAATTGACAGAATTAAGAACTTTGTAGGAAAGATTTCATTCGATATATTTCTATGGTCTATTAATATGACAGAGAATCAATATCTTGAAGAAATACGAAAGGATTAAGTGAGGATATGAAAAGACCTGAGAAGAAAGAACAACATGATATAAATAAATGTAATTGTTTTGCTCATAGTGAGAACGAATGTGCCTGTGGTAATTATCCATCAGACAGAATAGAAGGCTACAACCAAGCCTGTAGTGATTGGGAGAAGTATTGTAATGAAGTAGTTGTTAAAACAATAGAAGAATATGCTCACGATGTTATTCCTAAGCTTAATGATAAATGGAGAAAAAGATTAGAAAAAACTCTACCTACTGTTGAGGAGATAGATTTAATTATACATATGTTTCAAAATAAACACGTAGTAAAGAAAGAAAGATTGACTAATATAACAGTATCAATGTTATCTAAAGCCATTTACAAGAGAATAACTAAGGAGTGAGGAAATGGAACAATGCTTAAACACCAACCAATGACCTATAAAGTCAACTTCCTAAATACGAAATCAACGTACTCGACACACTGCGAGTTTTCTAAGTTGCCTTCGGCTAAAATCAAATCAATTGAATTATTTGTTTTAAACAACAAACGAATTGTTTTAGAGGGGTTTGAAAAGTATTTAATTATTTCAACGAAATATAAATTTCTTTCTTCAACGAAGAAGGATTTACTTGATTCAATTAATATTCTCGGCAAATGGAAAAACGAGGTTTTTCAAATTTCTTTTCATAGAAAAGGTAAATTGTTTCAATGTAAGAATGAATATTCTCAATGGAAACCATTGATATTGAAACCATTATTAAATAAAAAATTTGTTATAGAATATTCTAAGACCCAGAACATAGATGAAAAGCTTTGGAGAATAGGCGATTTAAAGGATAAGCCACGAATTTTTGTGGTTATAACTTAGAATTTGAGTTCGGAAAACAAGGGATAATTGGGGAGATTTAGAAAATGAGTTAGTAGTTAGGCAAGAAAACCAATTAAAAGAAAAGGTGGTATAAGATGAAAACTATCGATAAACATTGTCACAAAAAGTTATATCTTTTGTGACAGAAAGCGAGGATTAAATGTCAATGAACACTTGTAAAATCTGTGGGGAAGTGTACGATACAGATTGGGAAATGGAAACAATAAATGGGGAAATGGTATGGTAAAAGGAATTTTTACAGCTATATTTGAATTTATAACTGATAAATTAAATAAAAGGGATTAATATGTATATATATTATAATTTTGCAACAGATTTAGTTGTTATTTGGATGATAGCTAACTTAATGAATGTATTAGATAAATAAGCATTATTAATAGATTTTTATTAGCTTGTGGCGGAATAGATAACGTCTAAATATATAAGGACTACGGAAACAATAGAAACGACAACCCTCTTGACAATGGGCAAACAGGACACCCGTAGCTGTAAGGTGACTATACGAGTAATGTGATATTATCATCATTAAAGGGTGACACAGCGTTACTCAAAACATTATGTCCTCGTCAAATCCTTGCCAAGCTAATTTTATACAAAAGAAGAAGGACAGTCGTTTTATTGACTGTCCTTTTTTGTTTTACTAAATAATGAGTGAAACGAATCGTTCACTTAGAAGCGAATAATATGAGCTTCACTGGGATTGTGTTCGGAATTAAAGTGTTATTTGGAAAGTTTTAAAGAATCTACACATACCTATTTGGATTTATAAATTGTATTAGGAATTTAGCATAATTATCTATAGTTGTTTGAGGTTCTATATATATATATGCATGTAGTGTTACTTTCTTCATATATGTTTCATGTTCAATATCTTCAATAATAAAATAATATCCTGTTTGAACATCATCATGCCAAAACCATTCATTACCTATATCATTAACTTCATTTTTACAAACAACGTTTACATCAATACATGATAATAAACGATAATCAAATTTTAAAAAAGATACTGACCAATTTGCATAATAATCTGGATTTGTGTTTCCAGAAGATGTCATTAGTTGCCAATCAGTTCCAAAATTTTTGATTTTTGTGAATAAATAGTTTGATGAAGATAACACAATCATGTTAGTTTCTATTCTGTTATTATCAGTTTTCTTATCTGTTATTATAATCTGATTTGAATTAATAAGTTTATTTAAATTTTGTATACTATTTTTGCAAGTCATAAGATTCTATTCCTGAATAATCCTTTAGTTTATTTAATGTTAATAATACTTTTAATTCTATATTGATGTTATCAGAAATTACATATCTAATATTATCTTTAGGGTCTCTATTTTCAGAATCTAAACCATATGACGTAGAAGTAGCACCATAATTTTCATCAGCAAAAGAAACTGTATAAGGGTCAAGAGTTTCATTAGGCATAGAAACTATAAATTGCCCAGATATTTTAGCTATATATTTTCCTTCTTCTTTTTTTATCCAAATAATTTTTTCTTGTTCAGTTTCTTGCGGAGAAGTTTTTGTTCTCGTCTGTTCAGGTAAATCACTAGAATTGTTACATTCAACAGTTAGATTAGAATATGGTAATGTTTCTGTTTGATAACCGTTTTTGTATGGGAAATTTGTTAAAGTAAAAAAAACATTTGAGATATTTTTAACTTCAAAAGCTCTTTTAGTTGAGTAAAAAAGTTTATAAGCACCTATTTTTGTGTAATTAAACTTTGATGGTACAGAGGATGACAAAAACGATATAGTATATGGGTTATCAGTGGAATATGTAGCTTGATATACATCATCCTTATATAATATTCCAGACACACTAAATTCTGTTAAATATTGAAGTAATGGTGCTGTCATTGTTATATTTTTTGTATAAATATCAATCGGTTCCATTTGTTCATCTGGTGGCAATGCATGATTGTATGTAAAAAAATATTCATGAAGCGTTCCTGTTCCTGTTACAGAAGTTGTATATAAACTATCAATTGCAGGACATGTGAATTCTTTATAATCATAAATATTAGGGTCTGAATTTAAATCATATTTCGTATAAACACTGGTTACATAAGAATTATCTCCCCTAACAGCGTATGAATATCCACTCTGTGACCATTCTATTGTTCCAAAATATAATGAGCTTGTCATATTTAAAGAAATATTTCCATTATTAATATCTTCTTGAGAAAACGCTCTATTACCAAGAAATGCATGTGGGTTATAACCTTGATAAATAAGAGTAGAATCGCCTTTTATTTGATAATAATCACTACCATATGTGGAAACATCCGCAGCCCAAATTCCATGACCTTTTAAATTAGGTTGACTTTTTACCAATATTGAGCTTTGTATAAAAGGCAAATATTCTTCATCAATTTCAATATCTATTCCAAAATTATATGAAACAAGGGCCGGAAGACCTTGACTTTCTTTCAATGCAGAATATCTATTTGCTACAGGTTCAAATTCTACAATAGGATATTCATCATTTGCATCAGCATATCTCAACTGTTCAGCTTGACTAGAAATCCAGTCAGATTCATGTAGAACATTTGGAATTTTAAAAAAATTGTCTTTTTTTTGAGTTTTACCAGAATACTTAGAGTTTAATTGATATAAATTCTTTTTAGATTTTTCATTTAATTTACTAATAGGCTGTGATTTTTTCATTTTAATTTTTCCCAAAGTTTTGGATTTTTAATAATCAATTTAACAGTAAAATATAATGGAAAATATGTGTGTAACCTATTCGGCCAGCTACCAGACCATTCGTCTGAATATCCTCCAACCAATGCATGAAATATTTTTCCTTTATCTGCTGTAATATCATCAGATAGAGTTAGATTTTCTGTCCAAAACGGTTGAAACCAAAGTTCTGTTGATTCACGATTTACCTTTTCTTTAAATCCATCAGTTGTCTCAACCATCATAAATGGATGAATAGATTTGATATCATTATCTGTTATATTAGAAAAATCATGATATATTATCATATCATCAGATGAATTATAATCCCAATAAAAATGGTCTAATAAAATAATTTCATTTTTCTTCTTAATAAAAGTTGCAGGAGAAGTTATAAGTTTAAATTTGGCAAGATTGAAAATTCTTTGACTATTTTTTTGTTCTTTCTGCCACAATTCTTGAATTACTTTTCTATGCTTACTTAGTGGGTTTGGCATTATGTTATATATCCAGATACATTAGGGTCATATTTACGATAATTTAAAACACTTTCTTTATCATTTATATATTCATCAGAATTCACATCTGGATAATTTCTATCTATTTCACCAATCTCTTCAACAGATAATTGATTATCACATTCAATAGATACTCTCATACTATTTGTATCAATAGAAATAGATTTTACTGATACAGGAAATCCATTAGAACCAAAGTATATTCCTGATGCTGTTGTGTTTGATAGATTTAAACGAGTTAATAATTTAATAGCATAATAATAATATCCATCTATCGTTAAATCAATTTGAGATGATGTGACAGGAATTATACTGTTATTTATTGTTTTTAATTTACTATATTCTAAAGCAGCAGCATCTTTTGCATATTGAATATAATCATAAGAAGCATCCTTTTCTCTATATAAACCATCGCTTTTATCAACCCATTTATCTTTAGTTGTTAATTTTCCGTTTTGAAGAGAGATAATTTGAAATGGTGCAGAACCAACATAATAGTTTCCTAAATCCGCAGTATCATCATCAAGTTGTTTTTGACGTTTATAAGAAGCACCATTTATTTTCCATGTATCAGCAGATAGACTTCCTAAAGAAGTTCCCAAATATCTTGAACTTGTTGTTATTACGTTTGATATAAAATTTTCAAAAGAAGCAAACCAAAAATATGACCAATTTTGTTTTGGGTTAAATGTTCCTTCTTCAATTTTTGTTGCTAAAGCAGCAGAGTCTGTAAAAGAACTATATCTTTCAATGTTCTGTGTTATACTTGTTCCTAAATTTACTTGAATTCCTTTATAATACGCAGGACTTTCTTCGTAATTTGTTGGCCATGCTTGTTGAGAAGTATAATCACTAGGAATACTAGACTCAGCCAAAGCATGCGATGCAAAAACTTGTGCTTCATTTAAATCTCCAACCCATTCATTACCACTCCAATATAAACCATTTTCATTAGTAATTACGGCTTGAGTGTTTAAATCTGGATTTTCAACATAAACAGAATTTAATAAACAATGATATAAATTTAAAGATTCTCCAACAGAAGCCAATGGAATAGACCTTGTTTGTTTATTTCTTGAAGGTTCAGTCATTCTAGCATTAACAACAATTGACTCTAATTCACTTTCAGCATTAAAACTTTGAATTGTTCCACTAAATTCTAAATGCCCATCAATATATATAAGAACAGCGTTTTGGTTAGTGATTTGAGAAGAGTTTCCTTGATTATCATAATTTGGATTATCATGTCTTCTGTTTAAACTAAAAGAAGCTGTACTATATTCGCCTTTAGTATGAGTAATATTAATTGATTTTAAATCAACATCGTTTAATGGAGCTAAATCAGTTCCATTTATTTTTACTTGAATATCATTAAAATCTACAGGATGTTGTGTTAAATCAGCATATTCATATTTTAACCAACGAATATCTGTTTTTAATACAGACTCTACATTCTCAGAAAAACGAACATCACAGTTTATTTTTTTACCTAATATTGTGTTTACTAAACAAGATATTGTATTAGTAATACGTTTAGACCATCTAACATCTGTATTAATTTTACTTATTGTTGCTTCATCAATCATTATGATTTCACCAGAAGAATCATCTGTAGAAGCAAATGTTCTAAAAAACGTTTCTAACGATGATATTTTTTGAAAATCATCAGTATCAGATGTATCTACAATCGTCTGAGCATCTAAATCAGCTTTTTCAATTTTTACAACAATTCCATCCGCACCTGCTAAATAAAAATAATCATTTGAATCATTTAAAACAACATCTTTTGCGTTTGTTATTCCTGATACAACGTGAGTTGTTACAACTGGAACTGCTGGTGTTGATATATCAATATGTGTTAATTTAACCGTATTTATTCCAGACAAAATAATTAATGGGTTATAAGATATTATTCTTACACCATATTCCACTTGTTCGTTTAAGTGAGCATCTGAACTTTCACCAAGATAAACTGATTCATTAATGTTTAATATTAATTTAGATAAATTAACATCAATATTTTCTCCAAGATATAAAGATTCATTAATCGCCAATATTAATTTAGGTATATTTACATCAATATTTTCTCCAAGATATAAAGATTCATTAATATCTATTGATAATTTATCAAAAACAACACTAGATTCTTCTCCAAGATATAAAGATTCATTAATCGCCAATATTAATTTAGGTATATTTACATCTGATTCTTCACCTAAATATACAGATTCTTCAACAGAAATTGTTTCTGATGATGATGTTTCTTCTCTATAACTCTCTGGATAATCTACGGTATCATCTATTGACCAAATACTAGTATTTACATCCTCGTATAACCAAGATGGGCCAACAATAGTTCCATTATTAGCTCCAATATCATCTGTTAATGTAGTTCCAGAACCTTCATTTAATTTCCAACGCCCTACTAAATTATTTGTGACTTCTTCATTTTCAAGTATATTAAGTCTTTCGGCAGCACTTATAATATCATCGTAAATTAAAATCTCACTTAAATTGCCAGGAAAATATCCTGCACCATCGTCAAAAGCACCAAAATGTAAGTCTCCTACCATCGGAAGATTTCCAGAACCTGATAAACAAGTTATAGTTCCCAAATATACATTATCTAAATATACTTTTGTTTCTGCTGTTGTGGTGTCCATCGTAACTATTATATTGTGCCATCCAAGATTCAACATTCCAGTTGGATAAGAAACTTCATATCTAGCAGCAGTTCCAGATACAATAGAAAATTGACATTCATCTGAACGAATATATATAGTTAAATCTTCATTCCAATCTCCCCAACCCATTAAACAAACATTAACAGACATAAAATCTGTTAATTTAAACTTTACAGATAATGTTATTTTATTTGTAGCATAATCAACACTTCCTACATTTACATCATTACTACCAGATAAACCTAATACATTAGTTTCATTTGGTGTATAAGTGACATCACCTTTATCAAAAATAGCCCAAGGAGTAACTAATCCAGCAGAAGCAGTAGGATAATCATAATCAGTATAACATAAAATATTTTTTAATTGTACAGTTGTTCTTCCTTTAGCATTTCCAGTTGTGGTTGCCTGTAACGATATGTCTGTATCAAAAAAGTTCCCTTCATCTCGATATGCACCTCCTGTTCTTTCTGAACCAGCAAAACCTTTATCTGTTGGATGTGGGCCAGTTTCCCATTCTACTTTACCTGTTGAAAAATTATTTATAAAGGTGGCTCTATCATTAAATCCAACAAATCCACCAAAATTAATTTCTACACCAGAAATTCTAGTTACACTTCCTTTAGAATAACAATTTAAAATTAATCCGGCTAACGCAGAAAACCCAACAGTTCCGTCACTATAATTATATCCACAAAATCCACCTACCCATTTTGTTCCTGACACATTACATGATGAACCTGAACCTATAACAGTTCCTTGATAAGCATGGTCAGCGTTGAGAAAACCTACAATTCCACCAACTCTTTCTGCTCCTACAATATTACCATCAGATTTACAATTTAGAATAGTTCCTCTACAATAACCTTCAATAGAAGCTGTATAATTTGCACCTGTAATATCTACATCTGATAAAAATACATTTTTAACAAGACTTCCTGCGTCTGTAAAACCAAATAATCCTATACTATCAGTTCCACTTCTATCTATAAATAGATTAGATATAGTCTTTCCATCTCCATTAAAACCACCTGCAAACTTTACAGTTACATCTCCAACAGGAAGCCAACCACTTCCTGTTATATATCCAGATTTATTAGTTGTAGGGTCGGAATAAGAACTATCTAAATCAAAATCTAAATCATTCATCAATATAAAATAACTTGATAAATCATCTCGCATTTCATTTAGTTGTTCTACCGTTGTAATTTGATAAGGTGCTATTACTGTACCTGAACCTGAGCCTGAAAAAGCCATATTTTTTTCCTTAATTATAAATTTTAATTATTATGCTGTTCTTGCAACAGTTAATGTCACTGTCACATCTAAATCTGTGTCAGAATCAACAGATTTTGCTGAAACTACTGCTCTATTAAACATTGTTGAATCAGAAGCAGTTGCACTATCAAAAAGTCCAACTTCAGTGATATCATAAGTAACACCAGAGCCAAATGTGAATGTTTTAGTAAAAATAACTTGATAATCTGTTGCAACATCAATTGCACCAAGTTCTCTTACTGATTCACTGCCTAAAGCTGTGTCTGCGTTGGCTGCTGCCACTGCACCTTCTCCAATAGCAATATACTTAGGAGCATCGACAGAAACATCTCCTAGAAAATCTCTTACTAAATTTAAACCATTGTTTACAACAAGATTATGAATATGTTCTACATCTAGAACTTCACCTGTTGACTTACATATCCTTTTTAAAGTAATATTGTATTTTATTTCAAATAAATTCTTTTCTTTTTTCATCTTATTTCTCCTTTAAAGTGTTGTAGATTGGATTGTCCAACCACCATCATCATAAACTCTTATTAATTTTGCAGCTAATTCATTTGTAACAACCCAAAGATTATTATTAGAATCAATTGTAAAAGATTCTGCATTTGTAACAGTGGATAAATCTATTGTTTCAGAAAATACACCAGCCGTAGTAAATACACATATTTTTGCATTTGTTCCACTTGTGCTTCCTGGTAATAATATATATAGATAATTCCCAACAACAATATCTATAGGTTTCTGAGTGATTCCGGAAGGAATATCAACATTTGTAACATCTCCAATAGGATTTGTTATAGAATAAATACTAGCAATATATGTGGTATCATTTAATGCAACATAAATATCTGTACTATATATAATCATTTTTGATATTTCTGTTGTGGTTATATCTATATCATAATATGTTTGTAATGGATTATGAGCCGAAACCTTTTTTAGTTTACAGTTTCCGCTTGTATCTTGTTTAAAAGCCACCCATAAATATTCAGAATTATTTGTGTCTACAGCAATGTCTGAAATCTCTGTTTCACTATAACCAAATTTTTTAATTTGCACGCTTCGAGCCTTTCTCTAAATTTTCTTTAGCCCATAAGGGCTGTAAATTACTGTAATGAAAGCACTTTTGTTGTTCGTCTTCTTTGATTAAATAAAAACTTGCACATGGTCTAATATGGTCTATATGCCATTCTTTCATGCCTCGTCCATTAAAACCTGTTCCGTAGTTATCCCAAGTCATATTGTCTTGAAATTGCATCTCTAAATGTTTCTTTAAAAATTCAACTGTGCAACCTAATAATTCTTTAGTGGATGCAGATTTTGAATTGTTTTTAATAACACAAGAAAGTCTGCATCTTAAATTAAGTAGAATTTTATATGTAACATCATTATTTTTTCTACATTTGCGATAATTTTTTATGTATTCTTTATAACACTCTTTGTTTTCTAAACGATATATTTTATTGTGTTGAGAAAACTTTTTTTTATTGTCTTGATAATATTTTTTATGATATTGTTTCTTAACATCTTTATTTTTATGTTTGTTTGTTTCTCTATATTCTTTTTGATAATTTTTATATTTTAATTCATGTTTCAGCACTTTGTGATATTTTTCGAGTGCTGTTCTAGAAAGAGAAGTTTTATTTTTAAAATAATATTCCTTTCTTCTTATGCGATTACAACAAATACATTCGTTTTGATATTTATTAGTATTTTTAAGAAAATAAAATTCAAACAACACTTTCATTTGCTTGCATTTTATACATTTTTTAGTTTTAATCTCCATTTTCAACTTCTTTCTCACTTAACATTAATTCTTCATGTTTTGATTTAATATCAATAGTTTTATATATAACATATGTCTTATCTTTATCAACCCATGCATCAATTAGAATTACTATTTGTGGTCTTTCTTTTTCTTCCATAATGTTCCTTTTGTAGAACTTATTTTTCATTATCATATGGTTGCGTATTTAATTGCTAAAACAGGGTTGGTACTACCAGCATCTTGTTGAGTTGCTGGAATAACTAATTTTAATTGACAATATAACACATCTGCAACAGATAAAGCTCCAGATTCATTATTTAACCAAAGAAAATTACCGTCAGATGAACCAGCTAATCTACTTCCTGTCCATGCTGCTCCTGGCAATGCTGATGTTGTCGTAATTCCTCTAAGCCAGCTAGAAGAAGGTGTTCCGGAACCAAGAGGAACGCTATCCACAGAATCCAAATCTGTGTCGTCCCAAGCTTCTAAAACAGGTTCACTAACAGTTGCGGTTGTGAACTCAAAACCCATAACATATCTATAGTTTCCTGCTCCCATGTTATAAACTTCTTTAAGCACGTTTGCAGAAGTATCTGATAATAAATACATTGGTATTACTTGTTCTGTTCCATCTAATATTGGAGCAGCAGAGTTTAATTGGGTGTCACTAGGAATAGCTTCACCGTCTTTAACTGTGTCATTTCCATCAGTAAATATTATTTTATCGTTTATAGTATCAATCTCAACCCAATCGATACCAGATGAACCTATTGGTAAATCGCTTGTGCTATGATTAACATGAATTGTTAAAGCTGTAGACATTTTTATTTCTCCTTTAATTAACTATCAATATTTATTTGTTTATTACTGCCACACACCAGCCCGTAACGTTAGCGTATAATATAGAAATCTAGTTAAATTTCCACGACCAGCATCAACAACGATTGGTTGTAATCGCATTATATTAATATCATCTGTTGTTGTGCTTGATTTATCTATTTTTAAAACATAATTTGTATTAACTGCTATTAATGTTTGTATACTCTCAAAAGCGGTCATTAATCCTTCGTAATTACTTGCTGCCAATCTAGCATATATCGTAATATCGTAAGGTTGATTGCCACCAGGAATAATAATAGAACCTGCACTTCTTATATTCTGATGTTCAACGAAATCTGGAACACTAATATTCAACATAGGTTCTCTACGAATAACATCTTCTATTGTATATTTTAATGTAACACCGTCTGATTGAAAAACTTTATGTGATGGAACCCATGCCATTTTAATTTCTCCTTAAATTGCTTGTTTACCTAAATATTTATTATCTACTTGTTTAATAGCCTCTTTAACAGCCTTTTTAACTAATTCTGCATCTTTTTCTGTTGCACCACCATGTAAAATAAATGAACCAGAAGCAAAATTTAAATTAGTTTCTTGTTTTGACGAACCAGATGTCAAATCGGCATTGGTTAAAGTACCAGGTCTTTTTGGAACATTTGTGAAATCAGCGTTTGTAATTGCATTTTTAGGTGTTGGTATACTACTAACAAAATCGGCATTAGTTATTGCATTTTTAGGTGTTGGTAAACCATTTGGAATAACGTTATTTAAACCAGCATTACTCGCTATTTTATTTTCACTGGCAATCTCAACGTTTTGAGCCGTAACTCTCATTGTATTGGCTTGAATTTTTTCTAACGATGTGAATTTAGATAAAGATTTAGACAATGCAATAATGGCATCAGTCGCATTTGTTTTTCCTCTTATTGCTTGTTCTTCAATTTTTATTCCAGAGCCACCTCTTAAATCTTCTAATCCAGGAACAGTGTTACCTTTAAAGAAAGCCTCTGCTTGTTGTTGTTCAAACACACTTGCAAATTTATCCTTAAATATATCAACAACTTCTCCTCCTCGTCTAACAAAATTACTAAAATCAACATCACCAGATAGAACTTCTCCTATTTGTTTTGCTGTATCAACACCATGTTCTTTAGCTATTTTAAATAATACCAACGAATCACTTCCTAATTTAGATTGTAATCTCTTTTCTTCTGATAATGATTGTTCTAATTCTAATTGACGACTTATTTTATCAATAGTTTGTTCTTCAATACCAAGTCTATCAATTAAAATAGATTTAGCTTTCAAAAGTTGAGAATTTAAAGCTCCTTGTGCTTTTAATTGGTCTAATTTTATATTTAATACCTTTTGTGCTATATCTTGCTCTTGTTCTGGGGAAGCTTTAATTGCATTATATATTAAATCACTAGCTTCTTGTTCATCCTTTTTTAATTTTGCTAATTTTTCTTCTTTTGTAACAAGTGCGTCTGTTATTCCTAAAGTTCTTAATATAGAGTTACTCAAATCTTCTGCTGCACTATATCCACTGAGAAGTGAACGTGGTATATTTTTCAAACTATCAATATAATTATCTAAACTTTCTTTATCAAAACCATTAGATAAACCTTCTATTAATGGTCTTATTGTTGCGAGAACTGAAGCAACTTTATTAAATTCTTTAAACACACCTGCTAAACTTAAGCCATCTGCCATTGCTGGCCCAATTTCCTTGGCGTTTATTTGGACTAATCGTAGGGTATCATTAATTAACATCAGAGTATTATTAAATTCTGTGCCACCAATAACACCAGACACAAATGCTTTTTTAATTTGTGTGTTTATATTTGTAAATTGTTTAGCTAATCGATGAAGTTGTTTATTTTGTTCCTTAAACTCCGCATTAAATAATTTTATACTGCTTACTTTCTCAGCATTGGCATCTAATGTTTTACCCATAACTACTAATGCTTTAGTTACTGTTCCAGCACGTATTCCAAATAAGTTAGAAATAGCTTGACTAGCTGCAATAGGATTTGATGCGTTCAACTCGTCTATAGCTCTAGTTACCATTCGTAATCTCTCAAAAGTTGAATTTGTTGATTTTAAATTCACACCAAGAGTTTTTCCAAACATATCAAAATTTTTATCCATTTTAAGAACTGCTGTAGATAATAAACGACCTGCTCTAGTTCCTCTAACACCTGCTGTTTGAAGTGTTGATAACAATGTGGCTGTTTCTTTTAATGATATATTAGAACTACGAGCTTGAGTTGCAAATCTTTCAAATGCTGCTGAAAACTCATCTATTTCAAATGCATTGTCTTTCCATAATTCAGCTATTTGGGCTAAAAAAGCTTCTAATTCTTCGCCTTTAGAAGTATATTCATTAGTTCTTCCACCTAAAATACGAAACGCTCTAGCAACAGCATTAGCAATTTGTTCAGTTTCACCAAATAATAAAATAGCTGCTTTTGTTGAAGCAGTAGCACCAGCCATTGATGTTTCAAAATCTAAACCTGTTGTAGCAAATCTTTGAAAAGCAGTTGTAATATCAGAAACACTTTCTCCTGTTATTAACGATAATTCTAAAGCTGATTCTTGTAATCTTTTAAAATTTCCATCTATTTGAGTTGTTGTTCCTTGAAGATTTCTTTTAGCTTTTTGAAAGGCTTTATCTTCTTCAAGCAATGCTTTTGCTCCATCTTTAAATGTTCCTATAACAGCTTGCATAGTGCCTCTTAATGCTAACCACAAAGGAATAGTTAAAGCTGCTCTTTTAGCAAGTCTTCCAATATTTTGACCTAAAGAAACAGTGTTTTGGTCTAAATCTTTATAAGCTGTTGTTGTTTTCGCTACACCTTTAGCATTTACCCTTGTGCTTTTTGTAACAGAAACTAATGACCCATCTAATTTTTTAAATGTTTGAGAAGTTTTTGTTGAAGTGTTAGCTAAATCATTTAAACCTTTTTTAGCCTCAGATGTTTTAATAGAACCTAAAGATTTTCCAACCTGTTTAAATTCTTTACTCATTCCGGTTCCAACACCTTTAGAGAATTTAGAATTCAACCTTTGAAGTTCTTTTAATTTGCTTTTAACATCTTGAACATCTGCTACATATGATATAACTTTTCTATCTGCTGAACTTGCCATGTTATTCTTCTTTCCTCAAATCGATATTAATCGAAGTTTCTTTTCCTGGATTTTTAAAATTCTTTTTACGACTAGCTTTCATCTGTGACTGTTGTTCATCTTCTCTATGTTTTTTCCAAAGAAAATCATGTTTTTTGTTTCTATATATTAAATAAGCATCTGTTCTATCGTTATCATCTAACACTTCAAATGTTAATAATTTATCTTCATGAGTAGCTAATTCTGAAAAAAGCATATCATAAACAGATAACCAATATAAAAATCTAGTTTGTAATCCACTATAATTGAAATTATTCTCAAACAATTGAATTCCAGAACATTTTTTACTTGCAGAATAAATATTTTGCCAATAATTTAATTTTGCTAGTTTTCTGATTTTTGTTTCGAAACTCATTTGGCACCTTTTTTTAGATTATCCTTTGACCAAAGTGGTTGTAAATTACTAAAATGAAAACATTTTTGTTGTTCTATGTCTTTTGTTAAATTAAAGCTTGCACATGGTTTTATGTGGTCAATGTGCCATTCTTTTTTATTATGAAACCCTGTTCCATAATTATTCCAATTCATACCATCTGTAAATTTTGCTTCTAAATGTCTCTTTAAAAACTCAACTGTGCATCCTAACAGTTTTTGCGTTGAAGCAGATTTATTGTTGTTTCTAATTACTTGCCCAATTCGGCATCTTAAATTGCACTTAATTTTATAGTCAATATCATTTTTTCGACGTTGTACGCAATGCTTTCTTGTATATTTATTAATTTCTTCTCTACGCATATCTCTGCGTTTCTTAATTTCTTCTCGATGTTCAATATAATATCGTTTGCCATATATTTTCTTTTGTTCTCGTATTTTATCTTTATTTTTTTCTCGATATTGTTGAATTTTATATTTGTTTTTAGTTTGATATTCTTTCTTTTGTTCTCGATGTTCAATATAATGTTTTTTCTTATATTCGTTCTTACATTTTTTACATTGAGAATATAATTTATCTTTCGTATTTTTGGCCTTAAAAAATTCAGATGATTCTTTTTCTGTTTTGCACGTTGAACAAATTTTCATATTATGCACCGTATACAAGCTCCGTTAGCCTTCCTAAAGATAAATAAGGTAATTTTGAATCGTCTTGTTCATATTTATTAAAACTAATCCACACCTGTTCCCACTTATCATTTTTTTTGTCAATTAATTTATCTGTACACATTGCCGTTAAAAACCTATAATATTCGTCTTGTGCTTGATTTTCAATAGCTGGTGATAAAAACTCTGCTTTTTCTAAAATTATTACCAATCTTTTATCTCTTATGGTTTCTAATTTAGATTTTAATTTTGTGATTGATGATTTCTCAGAAGTCTTCTTTTTTGCTAAAGTTAAATAAACCTGAGTCATTTCTTTTTCTAATTCAGATGCTTTTTTATCTAAGTCATCAATATCAATATCTTTTTTTTCTTTTAAAATTTTCTTTAACTGTTTAATAGTTAAAGTGTTATCTTCTTGTATCAACCTTATATATGTTTTATTTTTATAACCGGTTGCATTTGAATTTTCTTTTTGATTAGGCATCCTTACCCTATAAATATCATCTGATACTCTAAAATGAATTTTATTATTTTGAATTAATTCAGGATTTATTTCGTCTTTCATTAATTCCGTTAATACTTCATTAATTCCTTGTTTCTCGTCCATTTCTAACCTCACTTTTTTTAAATACAAAAACCCATATCTTATTCAGATACAGGTCTATTAAATTTTACATTGATTGTCACGCCTTCACTAAAAAGAGCTATTTGAGTTTCTATATCTCGCATAGCATTATAAGAAAATTTCTTTATAGAATCCTTTATTAGTCGTTCAGACACACTTTTCTCTATGTTCTCATTTAATAATTTTTCAATTATTTCGCAAGAATTGCCGACCAAAGAACTAAATTTTCTTTTTAAAATTTTGTTTAAAACTTTATCGTCTATAGTGTACATTTTTAACCTCACCTTTTCAAACCGTAATGCCCGTGAGAGGCCATGAGTTATTCATAACCTCTCTTAGAACCTTTTATAATTATTATGCCACTACAATATCGCCTTCTGTTGTCGAGATAAGTAAATTATCTGACTCTAATGATACTGTTGCAGAACCAAACTCATTTGCAGAAAAATCAGCCGGTGAGTCATCTGTTATTTCTAAACCAGTCATTTTATAACCAATAATAAACGATGTTTTAGCACTTGTTTCATAAACCTTTACTAAGATTGAAACTGCACTCATATCACTATAATTTATAATTCCCCAGCTTTGCCCTGCCTGAGTCATTAAAGCTTCTTGAATAGGATAGTTCTTAACAAAACCATCTAAAGATACAGAAACATCATAACTTTCAACATCATTAAATAAATTCTCAGATGTTCCAATTGCACCTTCTCCACTCCTATTAAGAGTTGCATCAATTGAAAGTCCAGTAAGTTTATCTAATTCAACAGCAGCGTTTGTTCCATCATCTATTGTTACTGTTACATTATCGGCAGAAAGATAATAATCATCAGCATCATTCAATGCTTGTGGGTCACCAGCAGCACCATATGAAGCAGCAGTAAACCAAATTCGATAATTGTCATGTGCTAAAGCAGCTATAATATTTAATTTTGTTTCTCCATTTGTCCATGTATAATCAGTTGTTACAGTTAATGCTGTGGCAACACCGGCTCTAATTCTATATACCTTTAAAATATATTCGCCAGCAGTGTTAGGATTAACAACGGGAGCAGGGTTTGATAAAACAATATCATAACTTCCTGAAGTTCCCGAAGGAGCATCATCTGAAGTAAAAATAACATATTTATTGCCTTCTCTAGCAATCTTACAATAATTTCCACTTAATTCAAACGTTCTTTCTAATCTTTCATCTGCATTAATACTGATTCCAACAGAATCAACAGATAGTCTTTCACACCATAGTGTTTGTTCTAGTGTTCCAGCATATTCTGTTTTTCCTGGACTAATAAAATCTGTCCTAGATGAATTAAAATCTTCTAATTCAAGTCCACCAGAAGGCATTGCTGATAATCCTGCCAACTGTAGATATGAATCTAGTGTGCCATATTCAAACTGAGTAATAGAAACAGATACTTCTAGTTTCTCTTTATCAGTGGCCATTTTATCCAGTCTACCAAGCTCATATAATTTCTCTTGTGGCTGATTAACCGATACTGAAAAATTCTGAACTCTGTCCATGTTATCTTCAGCGACATCTGCTCTTTCACAAACAGTAAGTGGTTTAAAAGCACTTGAGTGTCTAATTGTTGTTGCCATAATTTTTTCTCTCCTCTTTTAGTTTAAATTTATTCTATTTTTCCTGCGAGATGACTTACAGTATTTGAAATCTTACCCATAGCCTCTATATTTTGTGTGTGTCTTTCGCTATTCTTTAATTCAGATTCATGAAAATTCTTTTTTAATTCACGAACATCTTCATCTAAATGTTTCAAGTCGTTAAATTTTAAAACAGCGAAAATAACTGCTATAAAAATAAACTGAAACAAATTACATAATACTCCTACCATTCTCCAATCCATGTTGTTCTCCTTATTTTTATGATATCCAAACACTAACCGTCACTTGATGTCTATGTGCATCTGCTTTAGAAACATTCTGACCCAAATTGACTCTTGCGTTTGTTAAAAAATTTATATTTACCCAGCCACCGGCAACTGCTGTCGGTGCTTCGGGAGTAAGCGGATTATAGGTATATGAGTAATATCTAAGTCCGTCATTGATTATATCAACTAACCACTTCGTTAAATCTAATCTTTCTCCTTCATTTGATGCATAAACATCTAAAACCATAAGCTGTCTATCATCTTTTAAATTTGAACCAATCTCAAAGTTTTCAAGTGTTTCTGATTCCATGTATACAGAAAAGAATGGAATAGTCCAATTACTATCATTTTTTCTACCAATCCTAACTGGTATCGCATTACCTTTTTCATCAACCAAACTGTCAGATGCTATACTTGTATCTAAAAAATCTTTAAAACTGTTCTCTAGATTTCTATATAATCTCCAAGTCATTATTTATTCCTTTTTAAAATGTTTTTAATTTCAAGTTCCATTGATAATAATGTGCTTGCAATATAATTCATTGCAGGGATTGGTGTTTTTGGTTTTATATGTGAAAATCCTGTATCGCTTTCAACCCATCGTCCATCAACCCATATACCTTTTGGAAGAAAATGATTCCAATCAGCCCCAATACCCTCGCTACCTTTATCTTGATGATTCCAATAAGGAATTGTACTGTCTAATTCATCAATATCTCCAACGGCCCAACCATTCATAATTTTGTGTGCATAAAATCCTGATGCCATTTTTCCAGTTGGATTTGATGCTTTACTCATAATCGTTTCTTTAATAATAAGTTCACATCTTTTAGCAATTCTTTCTAAATCTGTTTCTGACATATTAACTATTCGTTGTATTTCTTTTATAACAAAGTCTTTTCCAACTTTATCTCGAATAGCAACTTTTATCTTCATTATTAATTTCCTTGTCTGAACAAAATAACACGACTAAAATTAAACTCAGATTTAAAAATCTGAACTTTATTTCCTAATGCTTGATTATAAATTGAATATTCTTCATCATTATAAACAACTTTATCACAAAATTTAAATAAATTTACATCAGATGAACTAACAACAATTTCAATAGCACCCGATTCAACCAACCCGATTTCTCTAGCAATTAAACTATTACCTAAAATTTGTCTTACATGAGCTTTAACTGGTTCTGGTGATTGACTTGTTTTTGTATATCCAGTATTCCTATAAGCGTCATAATTAGAACCTTTAGAATTACTAGATTTTAAATACACCCAAACTGTTTCAGCATATTCTTTAAATATTGTAGTTTTAATTTTTTTATGTATATTTTTGTCCATTATTTTTTTCTCATATAATATAAAACATATAATAAAAATAATATAATTATTAAATCTAACATTGTTTTATTACTCTTTACTTACGGGGTTTCCCATGTTATTTGTTCATCACTAAAAAAGATATTATCTTGATAAATTGTTAAAATTTTTCCAGTTGTATCTTCTCTTTCAATTTCAATAAAAGATTTATCCTCAAAATTCGTAGTTAAATCCTTTGCCACAGTTATTAAAAATACACCATTAGTTGCATCTGTAATTTCTATTTGAGAATTTCCACCACCAGATGCTAAATTAGCTAATTTTATACTACTTCCAGATTTATCATAAATTTCACAACGAAGTTCCCAACCAGTAATATCAACATTCACTGTGACTTCCAATTCAATTGTATCTCCTTTAACAAAATTCGATAACATCTTAATTGACTCCTTTAACATTTACAGTTATATTGGTTCGATTTTTAATTTGTAAATCAATATTATTTAAATTTTTAATTTTTACCGTGTATGGTAAAACATAACGATTAATCGTTATAAATTTCAAAGAAAGCATACCTTTTGTTATTAAACTTAACATATTAATTCTCCGTGACTTTGTATGAAGATGGATTTCCATCATCATCATAAGTAGATACCATCGCATATGTTGTTATAGCATCTTCGTCATTATCGCAATCCGTGCTATTATTATAAATTTTAATTGTAGCGGATAATAAACGATTACTTGAATCATAAACATTATCAGTTATTCTAAAATTAGATTGAACTAATCCTAGAACTTTAATCATAATTGTTTGTAATCCTGAAACATCTGCTTTAAATGCATCTTCTCTACTATTATCAGTAAAATAATCATAAATAGTGGTGTTTGATAAATTTGAAACAACTAAAATCTGACCCATTCCATTTTCATAACCAGATGGAGTTGTATAAAAAACTCGATATTGTCCTAATGATGTAAAAGTAATTGCCTTTTTATAAACATTTCCTTGACCAGTTAATGTTCCTGAAGCAAATAATGTATTATCATCACTATTTCGAACTTCATAAGTGATTGTTAAACCGGTAATAAAATCTCCAGTATCGTCATCAATAACAGAAGTTTCTAAAAAATATTCTGTATCTATATACCATTTTTTCATTATTTTCCTTAACCTTTAAAAAGATTTATTTCCTTTTGTTTATCTTTATACTTCTTAACTACATCTGTGGTATGGACTAGCCACTTATTATCCTCTGCCTTCTGTGTTTGCCATTGGTTTCCTTTAAGTTGTTGTTAGCATAATATAATAGGTTGTTCCATTTATGACAACTGGAAGTTTGTGACTAAATTTTGTCTCATCTACTTCTGTTACTATTTGAGCACTTGCCGTCAATGGCTTAGGACTAAACGCAAATGCAGAACTTCCCTCTACCACAGATACTCCGTCAAACCAAACTATATCAGTGTTTACAGAAGCATAGAAGTATATAGCAACATCTGTTGCAGAAGCATCGGTAATAAAAGTCCCTGTTTTAGTTTCCCAAGTTGTAGATGTACTGCTTGTTGTAGGCATATTTGTTGCAGCACTATTTGTTCCAACTATTGATGTATCTCCTGCTGTAACTTTTGTTCTATAAAATACTGAATAAGTTGTAGATGCTTTTAGTCCAGTTATAATCCGATAAACTCCAGCAGCAGCAGCAGCTTCGGTACTGGTTACTTTTAATGAGTAAGAACCATATCCAGTATCACCTGTGTCTCTTGCTAATGTAGCTGAATTATTTGCAATCCACCCATCAGGAGCAGCAGACGTTCCTGCACTCCAAGACTCAAAGTCTCCATTAGAGAGTAGGTTGGTAGGGTTCTCATTACCAACTCCTTTAGGAATACTACTATCTTGTAAAGCTTTAGAAGTAGCAAATTTAGCATCATCTGTTCCTGTATCTATTTCTGCTCCAGTTGCTTTTACAGCAGTGTTATAAATGGCATCAAAATATGTTTTTAATGTTGCTTTTATATTTGCCCAAGTTACTTTTTCAAGTAATGAACCTGTGGTATCTCTTATAGGTACTAAATCAGCATCAACAGGTGTTGTTTTTGCATCTGCACCATTTATTAATGAGCCAATTGTAGTTGTTGTTTCAGCTGGTGTAGCATCATCGCCACTATTAATTCCCGATGTGTTTCCAATAACTGTTTTCTCATCATCAGTTACAAAATTATCATCTTCGCCTTTAGCTGGTTCAAATCCAGTATGATTTGCACTTGCATAATCTAAATTTCCTAATTCACTATGGTCTGCTACAGAAGTTCCTGTAAAAAATCTATCTGTGACCATTTGAATTGTTGTAAATGAACCACCACCATAAGGAACAATAATACAACCTATTAAACAACCAAAATCAGTCAAATGAGTTGGTTTTGTTGGCTCTGGAGCAGATTCCGCTTGCCCTAATCTATATGAGCCTCTACCATAAACCACATATACATGTCCATCATTAACATGTCTATAAACCCAATGACAACCATATCTTCCATTTCCTATATTTGCTAAAGAACCACTACCATCATCATAATGAGCATAATCAATTGTATTTCTTGGAGTGTCATCTTCATCCCAACCATCACCACTATCTCGATAAACTGGAGTAAAAGTTGTGTCCGCAGATTTATATAAAGCCTGAATAATTCTATTTATTCCACCATAAATAACACCTGCTGTCATTTCAAAATTATTTGTTCCTGCATATGTTATAGTATTTCCATTTGTCAACTCTAAAGACCTTAATGACTTTGCTCTTTGATGAAGTTTCCTAACTCCATCTTGAAAATTATATCCTCCATTAATAAAATGAACATTATCACTGGCATCTTTCATTACTTTACCAATAACAATTTGTGTTCTATCTGGAGAAGATATTCTTGAGTAAGGGTTTGTTATACTTAAAACAATTTGGGGTGTTCCACCATTATAATCTAAACATATAAAATAAGTAGTGTCTGCTGCTGCTATAGATTGATTAGCTTGTTCTATTAAAGTGACATATTCTAACTCTCCAGTTAAACTATCAGTAATCCTTAATAAAGCCGTTAAAGCTGCCACTGTAAAAGTTCCTGTTGTTCCTTCAGTGATATCTCCACCAGTAACAATCATAGGACTATCTGCATAATCGATAAGATTTTTTATTGCTGCTGTGTCCGCAGTAACCCATGTGAATTTTCCAGTTGCAGCGTCATATGCAGGAACATAAGTATCGACTAATTCATTTGTTGCATCCATATCATTAGGTCTGACACTAGCTATCTGATTGTATTTTATGCGTGTGTTACGTTCAACCATTATTTTTTCTCTTCTTTTTTAGCGGTTTGTAAATCTTTTATAAATAAAATAACACCTTCAAGTCTATTAATTTGACTTTTTAAATCTGCTATTTTGGCTAATCCTATTAATCGTTCTTTTTCAGCCCAAGATAATTTTTTAGCAATTATATCTCGAAGAAAAAGAGTATCTTCATATCTTAATTTTTTCATTTTTTCTAAAGTTTTTTGTGCTTTTTTTACTTGACCTTTTTTCATAATTTATACCTCACTTTTAATTTATCGGTTTTTGGTGGGAGAGGTATAAAATCCTCTCCCAGATTTACTACTTACTATTAATTATCAATTATATAATGAACTAATAGAATATCATTAGTTTCTGGTGCAACATTAAACGTAACAGTTGTTCCAGCAACATTGTAATCTTTTCCAGAACCATCTTCCTGTATTAAACCATTCAAGAAAACTTGAATAGAAGCAGATAGTGGCGTATTACTTAATTCAAAATCAACTTCAGTACCATCACAATTAGCTGATTCATTTTCAACTTGAATATCACTTTCAACTATATTACCAGAAACAGCATCAGCAGCCAAAACACCATCAGTAGCTGTAAGACCTGTGCCAGCAATAGCTGTAGCAATTACAGACCAAAGGGTTTTATTACTACCATTATCAGTAGCATCTTCTAATGCAACATAATCAGCAGCAGGGTCGAAAGTAGCTTCAACAGCTAACTCATTAATATCTAAAGCCATAACTCCACCAGAAGCAGATAATCCAGCACCAGCTAAACCAGTAGCAACATCGTCATTAATCATTGTGTCAATAACTTTAGTAGCACCGATAGCAGTAATACCAGTGTTTCCCATAGTAACATCACCAGATAAAGCATGTTCAGCATTACCAGAACCAGTACCAATTGAAATTTTAGTATCAGCCATATCGTGAATTTTATCTAAATCAATAGCAGCATCAGCAGCAATTTCAGTATTAGAAATAGAACTAACTTTTAAACCACTAGCTCCCATAGCCAAAGTAGCACCATCTAAATTAATAGCAAGTTCATTCGAACTAATTTCTAAACCACTATTAGATTTTAAAGCTAATTCAGCAATGTTGTTATCACCAGAATTGCGTTTAATACCATCTCCAAAGAACGCATCATTAATTTGCAGTCCTCTTATTTGCGTGTTCATATTTTTATTTCTCCTCTTTACTTATTTTTTTTATTCATCTTTTACATAATCAACTTCGATAGAATCATCAGTAACAGAGTCAATCGGTAAAGAAAATATGCTAATTGCATCAATCGTCACAAATTTTTCTCGAAGTCCATTCAAATATACTCTTAATGTACCACTCACAAAATTATTACTTGTTTGAAACTGAGTAACAGTGAGTTTTGTTGGCACTTCATTATATATAAATTTATTATAAACCGGACTTATTTTTTTAAGAACATTTTTATTCATTTTATTCTCTAAATTTTATTATCGTTAGTATTATTCTTCAATTTCCAAAAAATCTAATGATATATATCCACGAGCAAACTGATTAAACACATAATTAATTTGGTCGCTTTTACTTTGATTTTCTGTTGAACTTATTGTAAAATCTCTTGTACGAATATCAATATTTTGTGGGTCTATATCAATAGCCGTTATAATTGCTATTACATCTCCCTCAGAACGAGTAGGATTTTCTCCGTTATCTGTAAGAACTTCATCAGATGAACTAAGATAAAATCTTTTTTTATATCTTTTTTGAGTGAATCTGGTTAAATTTGAACTAATATAACTTGTGATTTCTGTATCAGAATATTTTTCATAAAAACTATATGTTATCATTATAGCATCTCCTGATGTTAAAGAATAACCAGAACTTACCATTGATATAGTGACCTTATTAGTGTCGGAATTATATGACCATTCTGTAGCCGGAAGTACAGTTCCATTTTGATAAACAATAATACTGGAAGAACTTATTCTATTTTCGCTAAGTTTAAAAGAAGTATCTGATGTATATTCAAAGGTATTTCGTCCATCGGAACTTGATAAATCTTTAATTAGACCTCGAATAAGTGTGATTATACTGCTTGTCGTAACATTTGCCATAATTATTTCCTTTTTTGATATTTATCTTTTGGATTATAATACAAAATAAAATCTTTATCTATTTTATCAACAATTCTAAAACCATTCTTTTTTAATAAAAAACCTGTTTTATTTTTTTCGTGAATTTTTGCGTATATCTCTTTTTTCCAATTCCAAAAAAAGATTTTTAAAAGATTATTTGTTGTTTTTAGAGACTTAGAACAAATATTTATATAGTTTTTATCATTTTTTTCTATAAATATTAAACCATCTATCGTATCGTTGATTTCAGAAACAAAAGCCAGTTGTTCTTGACGAACAAACTTAGAAAATAATTTATTACTTACATTGTAATCTGAAACAAAGCAGTTGAAATTTGTTTTATCTTTTGTACAAAGTTTTCGTAGCATGTTGTTCCTTTAATATTTGTTACTCTTTTTAAGATTTTCTAATTCCCACAATGGTTGTAAATTACTGTAATGAAAACATTTTTTTTGTTCTGATTCTTTTGACAAATCAAAACTATCACATGGTTTGATATGGTCAATGTGCCATTTTCCATAATTATCAAAAGTCATATTCTTTACAAATCTTGCTTTTAAATAATTTTTTAAATCTTTTATAGAACAGCCTATTAACTTTTCTGTTGATTCACATTTTATATTATTTTTAACAGCAGACCAAATTCTATATCTTAAATTACATTTAATTTTATATTCAATATCAGTTATTCTTTTTTGTTTACGAAATTCATTTCTTTGTGCTTTATGAGTTCTACGATATTCTTTAGTTCGTTCTCTCATTTCTTCTCGATGTTCGTTACGATATTTTTCGTGACGTTTAGCAACCTTTAATTTATGAGTGTTGCGATATATTTCATCTGATTCACAAGAACATTGTCTACAATAAGAACTTAATCCAGTTTTTTTACTTTTATCTTTACAAAAATTAGATAGTTCTTTTTCGATTTTACATTTAGGACATTTTTTCATTTTAATTCCATTATTTTTAATGTTGGGGTGGGGCAATGCCCCACCTTTTAAATAAAAGCTATTCGTTATTATGAGTAGCTCTGAGCGTCCTGGTATACTGCAACACATAATGGATTGGTAACAACAGCACCATACTGCTCCATAGCGGTAATCGCATACGCCCATTTAGGATTTGAGCCAACCTGAATTCTTGGGCCAGCAGCCACAATAATTCGTTCTTTTTGACCAGCATCCTCTAGAGACTGAACTTTTCGACGTACAAACTGAATAGGTCGATTGCCTTCGGCATCACTTGTCGCAACAAGTAAAGCTTTGTCAGCAGCAAAAACAGTCTGTGAACCAGAATGAGTATAAGTCAAAGACTCAATCTTAACCCACTTAGAAATACCAGCTTTTTCAAGAGATACTTCTCTATTTTTGTCTTCTGAATAATCCATAAGGATTACATCAGTTGTTACAGTTGCACCTGTAATAAATACAAGCTTGTTGCCATACTTTGCAACACTTCGAACCATATCAACGACTTTTTCAAAGTTAATCGTTGTATCGCCTGAATCATTGTGGAACGTATTAGCTGTTCCAGCAGCAGCAGCGATTAACAAATCTAAAACATCTTTTACTTCTTTTCTATCTAAAGACTCCATACAAACCTTTGCTTTAATAGCAATTGGGTTATATTTAGCTTCCAATAGTTTTTCAACATATACATAATACTCGTCCGAACTGTAGCTGCTGAAAACCAAATCAGATTCACCACTAGGAGTAACAGCAGTTTGGTTCACAGAACCATTGCTGATTGTATAAACAACTTTTGTTTCTGCTGCTTCTACAAAATACTCATAATCTTCACCTTTTGCAACACTAGCTGTTTGTGCAATAGCCTTAATAACTTCAGGAATTGGCATTTCAGCATCATAAGGAACATTACATAACTTTGCTAGTTCCAATGAACTTCCACCACTACCTGCAACTGCAAGGTCAGTAAGCTTTGCTTTTAGCTCTTCTTGAGCCATCTCGATTTTTTTCTTATCCATTTTAATTTTCTCCTTTTATTTTTGGATTTATTTTTTTTCACCATATTTATTTTTAAGGTAGTCGTGAATTCTATTACTAGACGACTCTTCTTCAATCTGTTCTTTTTCTTCATGTCCAGTTTTTAAGTCCTTATCTTCTGGCTTCTTTTCATCAACATCTTCTTCTTTCTCGTTTGCTGTTTCTAACTCATTGACTCTTTTCTGTAAACGAGCTTTTTCCAATTTATCATCATCTAGCAAATCTTCATCAGATAAATCTTTAACAAAATCACCAAGTTCAGAACGAATCTCAATAATTTTTTGAGCATTTTCCTTTAAGAATTTAATTTCATTTTCTTTTTCAGAAATTTTTATTTCATACTCGGCCTTAATCTCTTCAACTTGAGCATAAGAATAGGTAACTTCTGACTTTGTTTTTTCAACAACTTTAATTTTATCATCATATTTAACAACACGTTCAGATTCAACTTCAATTGTTTCTTCATTTTTCTCGTCATCATATGTTACTTTTTGATTGATTTTAACATCTTCCTCAACAACTGTTTTTTCAGCCGTTTCTTCAGATTCTTTAGCTTTGTCTTCAACTTTTTTGTCTTCGACTTTTTCATCAGCTTTTTCGTCAGCTTTGTCTTCAACTTTTTTGTCTTCGACTTTTTCATCAGCTTTTTCGTCAGCTTTGTCTTCAACTTTTTTGTCTTCGACTTTTTCTTCGGTAGCCTTTAAAGACTCTCTAACTTCATCAATTTTATCTTGATTAAGAAAATCTTCATCAGACCAACCTTTGACAACTTCTTCGCCAAATTCTTCAGAAACTAATTTTTTCTGAGCAGCTAACAAAGCGTCATTCGCCTTTTTATCCATTTTTATATCTCCTTTATTTGATTTATCTTGTAAAGCTTTTTCTATTAGTTCGCCAATACGAACCCACTTTTGAGTTATATCTTTAGCACTGGCGTAAAGTAATTGTTTACCTTCATGCTCGAATGTTCTTTCGATAATCCTCATAGCTGTTTCAAGCACATGAGCATTTGCGTAAGCTGGTTTTATATCAAACAATAATCCTACACCATCAAAAGAAACATTTTTTAGTTTTCGATATCTTCCTTCAACAACTTCGACATCATTGTTATCCACCGAAAGTTCAAATGACACTGTTAATTTCTCATCTTTCATTAACTCTAATGCCAATTCATATTCTTCTGGATAAACATTTTTTGCAAACGTAAAGACAATTTCAATCTCTTCGTTTTCATTAATATAAGCATCAATGATGCTTCCCATTATATATCCTTCTCTAATATGGTCTCTATTCATCTGCGTACCAATTAAAAAAGGCACATTATCTTTCACACTTTTGGCTAAAATAACACCGTTTCCATTAGGAGTTTTTCCATCAACTTTTGCATAGATGGCTTTGAAAAATCCTAAAGACTCATGAGGATATTGAATGTTAGCCTTCTTTAAAGCTTTCTTAATACCATTATCAATTTTTTTAACTTTAGCACTTAAATTTATTTTTTCATTCATAATGTTTTTCCTTAATATTTATTTCTTTGCAATTTTCCAAGCATATTCAAGAGAAGCCTGTTCTCTTAATTTATTATCATATTTTAATTTTGTTGCGTTTACAAAACATTCATTAAAAGCTTTTTTAAAAATTTGTTGTTCCTTTTTAGATAAATCTGCTTTTATTTCTTTTGGAATATTCCGAATTGACTTCATAGGTTCCATAATACATTCGGTTTCTTCACAAGCGTTCTTATAGTTTTTTGACTCAGGTGTGTCCTTTTTCTTGTCATCTGAAACATCTTCATCTGAATTTTGCTCTAAATTCTGAATCACTCTAGGATATAAAACTTCATCATATCCTTTTTTATCTTCAATTTCTCGTTCTCGAATTTGAGTGTCATAATTAAATCCTGTTGTTCCTTCTAATGCACTCTTCTGACCAACAATACCTCTATCATACCAAGAGCGAACAAGAGTTCTCATATCATCAGTTAAAAATGCTTTAATAACACCAGGTTGAACTTCAACGTTCTCATTAACAGTATATTTTCCTGAATTCTTTTCTTTAATTTGTTGCACAATTTCTTTTAAAAGTTCAACATAATCTTTAACAGCATCTTCAACTTCTTCAACTAAAACTTTAGGATTTAATATTGCTTCTTCTCGACTAGCTGAAAATCCTTTTAACTCAATCATACCTAAAGCACTAAGTAAGTTTTTATCAGATGACTTCAGAATTTTTTCATCTAATGCTTTAGCATAATCAGGAATCATTTCTTCCATATTAACATCACCAGCAAATGCTCCAATTAATCCTTTTGAGTACACATGTTCGTCAAAATCTTTCTTGGTTCCTTGAAACTTTGCTTTAATATTATCTAAGTCTGCTTGTGTTGGCCCCATTCCTTTTTTAATAGCATCTTGAGTTCCGACTTTAACTAGCAACTGATACGGAAACGCTGTTTGAATTATTTCACTTTGACGTTCTAATATCATTGATTTAAATAAACTATGATATAATGCACCTTTTTTTACTAAATATGGAACAGGATATTCATCATACCAAGAATTGAACGGTTTACGAACAATAAAAGTTGAATCTTTAGTGTTTCTTAACGGAACTGCACCTTCAGAATCTGGTTTACCTAAATAATACGCATTTCCGTTTAACAAGCGTTTATCATTTTTAACATGAACACTCGCACCATCCATTAAATATATTCTTGAAGGCATCCAGAATCCATCAACCTTATGCCATCTTAAATTAACAACAATAAATGAACTCTTCCATCTTTCTCGTAGATATTGTTCTGTGAAACCCCTAAGTCCTCTAGGAATATCTAAATTTAAATCAGCATTAACATTCTGTTTCCAATCTGAAAAAAGGCTAGTTAAATTTTTGTTTGAAGCATTAAAATTAATATCAACTGTTCCAGATTGAATCATAAAGTCAAGTATAGAACTAACTAATCCTGTTCTATCGTTATTTAGTAACGTGTTTATTTGCTTCATCTGATTGTGAAATGTGTCCGCAACCTTAATTTTTCCAGAAGGCTGAAACATGAGTTCCATTAATTTATTATAGTATTCACTTTGAACAACCGACATAATTTTTCCTTTGTTAAATGTTTACGAACAAAACGCTCGTTTAGTTTGTGTTAAACCCTTAATCACTTCGAATTCTTTAAGAAATCTACAAATAGCAAATATCTCAAACGCTGAGTGAAGATGGTCTGCACTACTTTTATTTTCATAAATTGTTTTCATTCCTTTTGTTTGTTTCGCAATCGTACTTGTAAACTGATTTAAAAATTTTTCATCAAAAGGAATAATCATTGTTCCACCATACATAATTTTTTCTAATTCTTGAAATGCAAATTGTCTTGCGTTTTCTAATTGCATCAATGGAACACCAGATTTATCTAAAATAATATTATCTTCATCATCTCTCTGAAATCCGGTTTCAATATTAGAATTTAATTTTATTTTTAATAAATGTGATTTAGGAACACCCAATTTATACACATATTCTAATGTTTCTCCATCGTCGCTGGTAGCATCAATTCCGATGAACCCACCACGTAATTTTTGATACAACCAATAAAAAACGGCTGCTTGTTCTTCTCTAACCAATCTATATAAAGTAATGTTGTAACTATATGTGTATTTTTTACCATCAAAAAATACAATAATTATTTCTGTTGGTGCTGCGTTAAAGCCCATATCTGCCATTATAAACACTTGTTCAGAACCAGATAATCTTTCAACATGAATTAAGCTTTTAAAATCTTGAAAATTATCTTTTCCAATTTCGAAACTTTTTATAGATTTATTTTTCTTAAAACTTGCTTCTTTCAATCGAGCCATGTCCCAAAAACCATATGCACCTTCAAGTGTTATTGCTTCCACATTCAATTTAAATGAAGCACTTTTTTCTCCACCATGTTCTTCAGCAAGTTTTTCATGCATCTCTTGAGAATAATCTTCTCTTACAAATTGAGGTAATCTCCAAATCCAACTTTTATTTTTTGGATTCTTCAAAACTTTTCCCATAGGAGAACCAATACATAAATCAGGAATACCAGATAATCTTTCAATATATCCTAAAGAATTACCAGAGTCAACTCTTTTTTTAGCACCGACATCACTAGCATAGCTGAACTCTTCATAATTTAAATAATCAAAATGAAGACCATGAAATGCGGTTCCAGGATTGTCACCTTCAACTTTTTCATTTATTCCTTTAACAACAGAACCATGTTCTGTTACAATTTCAAAAGGACTTCGTTTTACTGTTTTACTTCTTGATGTTTCTTTGTTTAAATGAAAAATTCGTAAGAACTTATGACTTTCAACAAATAAAGAAATAGTATTAGTAACTTTTTTTAAATGCTGGTCATCAAAAGATGCTATACAAGCCTCTTTAACTTTATCGACCACAGTTAAAATAGTATCAATCCAAAGCCATAATGATTTTCCAAGATTTCTAGCACCAATGCTATATAAATTCCCGGCCATTTGTTTTAGATTTAAATTTTCTTTTTTAGAAAGAGCATTATCATCTGCCATTAAATATGAATAGTTTTGCATAGCAAACTGATAATTTCGTAATGTAATACAATTACAATTAGGCCAGATTTGAGGAGAATTAATATTTTCAGGAATCAAGCACTCCGTCATTGCTGTCGGGTCACTAAAAAGCTCCATAAATTCTATTTCTGTCTCTTTAATCTGTTCTATCATTTCAATTTTTCTATAGATTTTCCTAAATATGGTTTATCATCAATAAACTCATCTACTTCTTCTTTAGGAACATTATCTATTTCAACAATTTTATATCTATTTTTTATTGCCCACTCAATATATTTTACAGATGTTTGTAAATATTTTGCAGCCTGTTCTTTTGTTATAATTTCTTTTTCAACATCATCCATTATAGCAATATTAAATAAAAATCTTCCTGAAAAGAACGGATGTTTTAAAGCTTTAAAATCTTTAACTCTTCTTCGTAACAAAATTGGCTGAATATCTTTCTCGCCACATTTTTTACAAATAACAGGACTCCATAATGTGAATTCGTTGCGATTAAAATTCAAATATACTTTAAATTTCTTTTTTAATTCTTCTAAAGCAGATAATTCGTCTTGTTCTTTCTTTCCAACTATTCCTGCTTTTTCTTTCAAACTCCAGATTATTTCTTCGACCTTATGTAAAGACTCTATTAATCTATCTGGTAAAAATTTATTTGTATTGTCGGCTGCTAAATCTGAAATTTGTTGTTGAATTTTTAATTTTGTAACTTCTTCAAAAACCAAGTCTGCAACTGTCTCAATATCTGCGAAAGATGTAAAGCTGTATGTATTTAGATAGTTTTCAAACACTTCACAGGCCATTTTTTTATCTTTATCTGATGTAAATCGTTGTGCTATATCAATTTGACGAAGCCAAACGTTTTTCTGAGCGATTTCTAATAATGAAGATTTATCTGCTTTTTTATATTGAGTTAAACGAGATAATTTTTTTATCTCTTTTTCTAAGTCATTCATATTAAACACCTTACGTTAATGTATTACACATAAAAAAAATCTACGCTTAGTTTGCGTAGACAGACGAATTTCTTACCTTTGTCCTTTTAAGACATAGTAAGTCACTGTATGAGTTATTGAATTATTTTTATAAGTCATTGTGAGACAACGATTTACGTCATCTCGTGTTTTTATTTTGTGGTCAAGTTTGAGCTTGACCAAATATAGACCGAAAACTACAAACTTTATTATTTTAATTTCGGGTGTTGACCCGAATCGGTTTTAAATTATAAAATATCTTGTTTTTTTTGAACAAATAGACCTGCTACAAAGGCCACAACGGCAACTAACAATACGAAAAAGAACATTTATATCTCCTATCTTATTGTAATTAAACAAGTTATACGAAATCTTTTAAAAATTGACATAACACTACTGTATAACACTCTATATACTAAGTATAGCATATAAAAGGGGTGTTTGTCAAGGGTTAATTTCTCGACGACAATCCATTTTTTATTTACAACAAAAATAAGTTCTCGACGACATAATTAGTGGATTAATTAATTTTTAAAACGTAAAATAAATAATTTATTTTTTAAATGTTAATAATAGTTGGTTTATTAGCGAATTTATATCTATTGTTATAAATTTTTTTATTATTTATATATTTTTGAATGGTTTGATAATGACATTTTAAATGATTAGCTAATTTTAATAAACCATGAAATGTATACATTTTATTTAATTTTAAATCGGTAACTAAAATATGTTTTATGTATTGAGAATATAACCTTTGCTGCTTTGTAAAGGGTTGATAACTAAACACTGTTTTTTGATGTGAATGTCTAGTTTCTTTACAAACTTGCACAACATGATTTGGAGAATACCCATCGTTTTTGGTTTCTTGAATAGATTTATATTCTTTATATATTCTACTAATTAAATTATAAGAATACACTTTTTTCATTCGTTTCTCACCCGAACTTGTCTGACCGCCTGTTCCACCTATCGTCATATTTTTTAAATTTGGTGTTTTTGCTATCCAACAAATTTCCTGTTTTGCTACATGCTCTGAATTATTACATGTTTCTAAAATTTTAATAATGGGTCGTAAGTTTTGTTTAAGAAGATGCTTTATCCAAGAATTTTTCTTTGAAACAGACTTTAATGACGATGGTCGAATATGACGTTTTGGAGTTTTTATACCTGTACATGACTTTCCAACATATCTTATAGTATTATCTCTAGGGTCAATTAAACCATAAACTAAATATTTATACATATATTATACTCGCTTTATTTTCTAGTTTATATGCCTCGTTTAACACAGATACATTAAAAAAATTAATATTACATTGAGTTATTGATTGTCCACCAAATAAATGCAAGTGACCAAACACATGTCTTTTTGGTTTTTTTATAATTATCTCTTTCTGTAATATTTCACAACCACATCTTTCGTCTTGTAAATTTCGGTCAAGAATACCACGACTTGGGCCATGTGTTACTAAAAAATCAAGATTTTCTGGAATTTTAGACCAAATATTTTTAGCCTCTAATGAACGTCTTTGATACGAAAATGACCAATTATTAAACTCGGGAGAAAAGGGAGAACCATAAATTCGTAATCCTTCTATTTCAACTAAATCATTTTCTAAATAAATAACATTTGTAAATAATTTTTTAACATTTTCTTTTCCTATTCCCTCCAAAAAAGTATCATGATTTCCTGCACAAAAAATCACATGTTTAGCATTTTGTTGACCAAACCATCTATTTGCACGTTCTAAATCAGATAAAGAATGAATATCAAAATCACCAGCAAATATTAAAATATCACATTCAGGAATAATAACATCATTATGTAAACCATGAGTGTCTGAAAATAGACAAATTTTTTTATTCTTTTTCAAAATTTAACCCCTAATAAATTCTTTTTTAAATTAGATAATTGTTTAGCTCTATCTTTTTCTGTTTTAGTTTCCATTCTCCAACACGAAATATATTTTTTAATTGGTGTAATAGGAATATTTTTTATCCATTTACAATATACAAGTTTTTTTGAAACACTTTTACGAGTTGATTTGCTAGTTAATCCTTTGTGACATTTTGTGCTTCCTTGTGTGATACCAACATAAGACCAATTATCCGCTTTATACAAACAACCTTTTCTAGTATCAGTTTCTACAACAAACGTTTCAAAACCAATCACTTTAATATTATATAAATTTTCCCATAATTCAACAACAACTTTACGCCACTTTGATAAAATTTGTGTTGCTAAATTCTTTTTATGTAATTCTAATCTAAACACAACATTATTGATAATCGAAGGAAGATAATATTTTTCTTTAAGTTGTTTATCTTTTGGTATTTTAAAAAAATCATCTCTAGATTTCACAGCATATACAGAAGATGCACCACTAATGATTCCAACAATTTGATTTTTATAATAAATTAAAAAATGTATTTGTTGTCCATGACACCCTTTATTTTCCACATAATGACGATTTCTAAATTCTACATATTTAGGATGTGTGCGTTTACATACTTCTAAAAAAATATTATTATTCTTCATCTTTTTCTTCTTCATTTTTTGTAACTTTTTCTTTCAGTTCATAACCACAAATAGGACATTCATCTAAACTATCAATATCGCCTAGAAACTCCAGACAATTGGGGCATGAAGCACTCTGTAATTCTCTCATTTTAATTCTTCCTTTCTTTGTTAAATCCAAATTGACCAAATAAATCATCAAAAAATTCTGGTATTGTGTTGGTGTTTTTTTTACAAAAAGGACATATTTTATTATCAAGTTCAAAAAAAACTTTTTTACAATGTGGACATTTTATTGGGCTAATCATTTCTTTCTTTCTTTTGTAAATATAAAATTCTTCTTCTAATAGGAGATATAATATCTACTAAAAAAAGTAATATATTTGTTATTTTTTCTAAAATAATATTTATCATTTTATGTCTTATCTTAAAGGTGGTGTTTGTATTCCTTTTAAATCATTTCTATTTATCTCATCCTGTCTCATTTTCCAAAAAGGATAAATAATAATTAATGTTAAAATAATACTTCCTAATAATATCATTTCTGTGTTACCTCTTGCCATATCCATACAAGAAATTCCCACAATATATATAAAATAAAAAATGGAAATCCAATAATAGAAATAATAATTCGTAATATTTTTAATTTCATCTATATCTCCTTAGTTAATTAAATAATCTTAAATTTCCTAACTCGTTCTACGTAATTTCCATAAGTTTCTTTAACATATTTTTCAACTTCTATCTCTGATTTAAAATCTCTTCTGTAACTTAATACTGGTGTTTCAAAACATCCTGTATGACAATATTGCTTTTCATATATCCAAAAAAGACCTTTATTTATTTTTAATCGAAATACTTTTCCATCTGATTCGATAATATATCTCATTTTATATCTCCTTAGTTAATTCATTTCTTTATATAAGTATAGCATATTAAATCGTTATTTGTCAAGTGTTTTCACGTTTTATTTTATTTAAAGATATTTTAATTTGTTCTCTTAAATTGTTTTGATTATATGTATCATTATCAAGATGATTAAAAAAGTCATCATATGATATTTTTGGAAATGTATTTATTTTTGAATCTAAAGATACATTATAAATATTTGTTTGATTTTCAAAAGGTTTAAAATCTTTATTGACACGATTTGGGATATTATAATACCAAACTTTTCCAGTGCCTCGATGAACAATATCTTTTTGATAAAAATGTGTTTCTATTCTTTTTTTAATTATATTGTCAGTAACACTACCAGCATCAAATCCTAATAAATAAATCTCTTTTGGTTGTAAATAAATAGCAATTGATAAAGCAAAAATACCACATAAACTTTGTTTGTAAACTCCTTTAATCAATGTTGAATCATATTTATTAGAAGTTGGAAGTGTTATTGTATTTTTATGTAACTTTAAATTATCAAAATAAGTGCCTACAATTAAAGGCAATTTAGAAATTTGTTTATGTTGTTTAATATAAAATTGATTATCGACATACATATGAAACGTGCTGTCGAAATAATTAAAAGAATAATTCAAACCTATAACAAATTTATTTTGAATCTTACGCCATAAATTTTTATTAATTCCGTTTTGTATACTAACACCTGCTCCGAGAATTATCAGTTGTTTATTTTTCATAGTTGCTCTCTAAATTTAATTTTGGGATAATAAGCAAACAACACAAAGTCAAAACAGACGATATTATAACATTTGTAGAATAGCCCCAATGGTCGTATATTGCACCGGACATAATTCCACTCCCTCTAGCACAGAAGTTCGATAGAGCCGTCACACAAGCGTATAATACGCCTTCGTTGCCCTTTGGAACTATACGGGTCATGAAAGTCATAATGGCCATGAAAGAAACACCACTAAACGCACCAAACACAACACTATATGCCATAATATGCCATTGTGTAGGAATATAAAGGTAGCATAGATTTGTTATTCCTGAAAAAATAATTGAAAAAATCAACAACTTTTTCAAATCAAATTTTTTGCCCCATTTAAAAAATATAATATAACCAATTAAACCAAAAACTGTTCCAACAGAACCTAAGATACCAACAAACATTTTAGATACTTCCATTTGCTCACGCATTTCTGCCATCAATCCTAAACCAAACGAAGGACTTAACTGCAAACAGGCAATGAATAATAATCCCATTAAAAAACTTTTATTTTTAAAATGTTTACTTAGCCCTTTAAAACTAAATTTTTTCTTTTTATATTTATCTTCTTTATGTAAAAATTTCAAATAGGCCATAAATAAAAGAGGAAGAATTAAACATATACCATATGCTAAAACATAATTCATAGATTCAGCTAATTTAGCACCCATAAGACTTGTAAACAATCCAACCACAGCCAAAGCAATCCATTGAACTGAAACTCCCTTGCCACCCAAATCGTATTTACGTTCATAAACTACCATTGTCGTATCACAACAAATATCATTAAGGGCTATAAAAAAATTAATTAAAAATCCGAACAATAAATAAGTCCATATATGAAGTCCAAATATCATCATAGCGGAATATGTTAAAACTAACCCAATACAATTCATCCAAAGATAATATTTTGTACGATAACCTTTGATTGGAAAATAATCCAACAACAATGCCATGAACATTTTTAAAACCCAAGGAAGACCTATCAAAAAAGAAACCAAACTCACTTTAGTAAGAGTTAAGCCAGATACCTCACGTAAGAAGTAATATTGAATTTGACCAAACAAACCCATTATTCCTTGTCCGGAATATGTTAAGATTGCAAATATATAAAAAATTAATAAGTTTCTATTTTTCTTCATCGAATTCTGCCTTTATATATTTTTTGATTACATATAAAAATTTATTTAACATTTCTTCATTACAAGGATTTGTTAATATAACAATCTTATCTTCACTCATGTTCTCGGCTGATTCTATTTTAAATACAATATTCTTACTCATTTTGTCCTTTACTTTCAAAAAATTCTATTTTAATAGCAAAACCTTTAACAAATCCAATCGATAATTCTAAAAGTTTAAGATATGGCAATTTTAATGTTCTGTTTAAAATTTTTACAAATAAACTTTCTTTTTTATTTTTTTTCATTTCTTATGCTCCTTTGTGAAATAAATTTCTTTAATGGTCATTTGTTGTAAATATCTCATTGCTTTCTTAGTGAAAACATTAAAATCAATTTTTAATATATCTTTCGTGTCTTTCTCATAAATATTAATCTCTTTGCACTCAAGTTCTTTTAATCGGTCAATAACAACTTTTTCAATAGCATATCCTTTTATCATTCTAAAGTAATGTTTCTTTCTACTGACCTTTTTAATAAATACAAAATTATTAAATTCTCCAGCTTTTATATTTTTATTTTTAGAAACATCATAACAAATTAAATCCATAATTATACATCCCAATATTTAATTACATTTGAAGTAACAAAAACTCCATAAATTCCAAAAGCTAAAAACGCTCCTTTAGCACCCACTATTCCAAATGTTATAACACCAGAACCAAAAATACAAAAGCCACTCAATCCAAGAACTGTTAAAAATAAACCATAGATTAAAAATATCCATTTTTCCATATTATTCTCCTTTAATATTAATAGAAACTTCCCCTATTTCATGTTTTACTCCTTTTTCTTTTCTATCTTTATTTTTTAAGGCCAAATGCCTTGTCTTACTTAATAAACCTTGCCAATGTAAATATTTTATTCCTAATTTCGAATTTGAGTATAAATTTATATAACCTATTATTTTTTTCATTGTTACTCCTTATTTAATATTAAATCTGATATTGAAACAAAAAGAACAACAAACAATATGATTGCACAAACAATCAAACCTAAAAATAACAACATATCAATAATGTTCATTTTTAATTCTCCTTTGTTATTTCAGAAAGTGTGTATTTTATCTCATCAGCAAAATTACTTAAATAAACTCTTTGTTCGGTATTAAAATTTAATACATTATCGTTTAATGGATGCCCAACACAGTAAAATCTTCTTGAAAAATTATTCAAAGCTTTTCGTAATAGTTTGTTTTCTTCTTGTAATTCTTTAATATAACATTTCATTTTAATTCTCCTTTGTTCTTCTTTACTAAAGTATAGCATACATATATGTCGTTTGTCAAGTAAAACTTAAACAATCTCTAAAAACTTCCATTTCCTCTTATTTTCCGCAACGCAGAAAACTATTCTATTTCTTTAAGTATAACACACCAATAGTGTGTTTGTCAAGTAATTCTATAAAAAACCTCAATTCACCTTTAATACCGTGAAACTAAACTTTCACTTAAAATAATCCCGATAGGGATTATAAGTCGCAGTTTGCGACCTTAAAGAACAAATTATATCATATCGGGAAAATATTATACCCTAAAAGGATAAATTAAAAAACGACAATTGAATCTTTTCAAGATTCGTTTAAAAAATTTGACATATATATTTTTTGTACTTAAATACTGCTTTTTATAAGATAAAAAGCGAAATAATACCAGCCCCAACGAATTAAACATAATCAATTAATTAAATGGTGTTTTTAGAATAAAAACACAGACCTTCGGAGTATTTAAACTCCGAGGTCATAATAATAACGGAAACAAGTTTTAAGTCTTTTGTTTTCAACAACTTAGAAAACAATTAATTTGCCAAAATCAATTTTTAAGCATTTAATAGCGATTTTCGTTCCCGTTAGCCCCATTTAACGCCCAATCCGCACGGAATCTGTACGAACCCAATTTCAATTAAAAACAACAACAAAGAAAGAATTCCCCCCAATTAATTATCACTACGAAGCGTAGTGATGTTTCGCAAAGCGAAACAGTTCAGTTAGTTAGGTTCAAAATTCAAGTAACGATATCTGGGGTACGATGCTAGGGATAAATATGCCTTTTTCAATCTTGCGATATTTTACCCGACCCCGCTATTATACGCTTGAGGATTAATTTTAAGAGCCTTAATTGATGTAAACCGTTGCAATGTATAACAATTTAATACAATGAAATAATAATTACATTAAAAGAAAACAAACTGGTCTGATATCATTAAAAATTTTTTTCGTGCCATTTATTTTTACTCT
>Ga0208769_1000073_pt1 | contig 48763 bp, 54 predicted proteins | sample AntAceMetag02UKC_FD_184768 | JGI IMG/M metagenome (GOLD analysis project Ga0208769, IMG submission 184768) | Saline lake microbial communities from Ace Lake, Antarctica- Antarctic Ace Lake Metagenome 02UKC (SPAdes) (version 2) | ecosystem: Environmental > Aquatic > Non-marine Saline and Alkaline...
AAGAAACTTAAAAAGAAAAAAGTAATTTCTGATGAAGAAAAAAAGAAAAGGAAAGATCGGTGGAATAAAATGATAGAAGATGCAAGGAAAGAACACCCAAATGCTTGGACAAGTTGGAAGGAATTTCAGGACAAGGAACTTCTAACTCTTTATAACGAAGGAAAGAGTGTTGAAGAGATTACAAAAATAATGGGAAGAAATTCAAACTCAATAACAATGAGGTTAGAAAATAAACATGGAATTATTATAAAAAATTCAAAAAATGGATGAAGATTGGAACAAACACAAATTTATTGGGAATAGTGCAGAAAATATTGTTGAATATTTAATTAACTCTATGCCTGATTGGGAATGCATGAAATTTGGTGTAGAAACCCATATCAAAGATATAAAAGATATGGTAAGGGAAAAGACAAATCCAATAACTACAAAAATTAGAAAAATGCCTGATTTTATTGCGTTTAATAAAAAGACAGGAGAAACATTTTTTATAGAAGTTAAGTATAGTTCTAATTCAGAAAGAGAAGGTTATCTTTTCAAATACTTAGAAAATTATAAAGAATATTGGGAGGGAACAAAATTGATTATCGTTCGTCCAAACAAACCCCATTTTGTATGTATAGATTTAGAAAAAGTGAATAATTCAATGAAAGAAATGAAACAGGTTCTGGGGGAATGGGTACCTTCTTGGGATTTTGGAGAAATTGAACAAAAGATTAAAAAACTATTCCCGGATTTAAAAGATGAAGATATCAATGAAGCAAAAAAGAAAATCTAATTATAACTCCTCATCATCATGAACTTTGATTAAATCAGTTACAGCATCTCCTTGCTGAAGTTTAACAATCCTAACTCCTTGAGAAGCCCGACCCATTACCCTAATATTCTTCAAAGATGTTCGAATTACCATCCCCTTCGCAGTCGTCATAATTATGCTGTCGTCATCGTTAACTGAAATTGCAGTTACAACTTCCCCTGTCTTCGGAGTCACCTTCAAATTAATAACGCCTTTACCAGCTCGCGTTGTCTTTCTATAATCTTTAATTGCTGTCCTCTTTCCATAACCATTCTGCGTAATTGTCAAACTCGCCTTTGTATTCAAAATTCCTAAGCTAACAACTTCATCACCAGAATTCATTTTAATTCCAGTAACACCATAACTCGCTCGCCCCATTTCCCGAATACTATCTCCAGTAAACCTAATCGCCTTCCCTTGCCTTGTTGCTAAAGAAACATCCTGCCCTTTCTCAATAAGTTCAACTCCAATTAAATCATCAGAATTATCCAACGGCAAATTAATCGCTTTTATTCCAGATGCTCTAGGTTTTGAAAAATGCTTCAAAGAAATTTTCTTTACCATTCCTTTCTTTGTCGCCATAAACAAATTATTATCAAAATTTTTAACTGAAATGACATTCGTTACTTTCTCGTCTTTCAAACCAAGAAGATTTATCACTGCTTTTCCCTTGCTATATCTTTCAGCTTCTGGAACATCATAAGTTTTCAACCATAAAACCCGCCCTCTTGAAGTAAAAAACATCAAATAATCACGAGTGGAACACATTATCAATTGCTTTACAAAATCTCCTGTTGCTAAATGGCTTCCAATAACTCCTTTCCCACCCCGCTTTTGTTCTCTATATGTTTTACTTTCCATTCGCTTACAATAACCTTTATCTGTAATTGTAACGACAACATCCTTTCCTTGAATCAAATCTTTCTCTGAAATTTCATTAATTCTTTTCAACACAGTAGTCTTTCTATTATCTCCATATTTAGTTTTCAATTCATTAACTTCTCTCACAATTATCTTTAAAACTTCTTTTATATCTCCCAAAATCTTTTCAAATCCAGCAATACTTTCCAAAAGTTGCTTGTTCTCTCTCTCCAACTTATCCAATTCTAAAGAAGTCAATTGCTGAAGCTTTGTATCTAAAACAGCCTGAGCCTGCTTTCGCGTTAGATTGAATTTTTTCATCAAACCTTCCAACGCCTCAACAGTTCCCTTAGATTTTTTAATTAAAGAAATAACTTCATCAATATGTTTCAACGCAATCAAAAGCCCTTCAACAATTTCTAATCGCTCTTTAGCTTTTTTTAATTCAAACTTTGTTCTATTTGCAACAATCGTCTTCCTATACTTAACATATTCCTCAAGAACTTGCTTCAACCCAAGAATTTTTGGTTGCCCCCCAACTAAAGCAAGAAAATTCATATTAAATGAATCCTGCAATCTCGTATATTTATGCAAAGCATTAATTACAAAAGTTGAATTAGCCCCTTTCCTCAAACCAAGAACAATTCTTATTTTCCCTTTTGAACTCTCATCACGCAACTCAGCAATATCTCTTAATTTTTTATTTTGAACAAGACTAGCAATTTGAGTCACAAGCAAAGATTTATTCAACATATAAGGAATTTCAGTAATCACTACCAAATCCCTGTTTTTTTGTTTCTCCGTCGTAACTTTTCCCCTCATAATTAATCTCCCCCTACCTGTTTTGTAAAGCTCAAGCATGTCCCCTGAAACAGAACCCCCCGTAGGAAAGTCAGGACCTGTAACAATTCCACAAAGTTCTTCAGTAGTAATCTTAGGATTTTTCACAGTCGCCACAATCGCATCACAAACTTCTGTCAAATTATGTGGAGGAATATTTGTAGCCATACCAACAGCGATTCCTGTCGCGCCGTTAAGCATCAAAGCAGGAAGTTTCCCTGGAAGCAATTCTGGTTCTTTCATAGAATTATCAAAATTCGGCGCAAACTTCACAGTCTCTTTATCAATATCTTGCATAAGTTCTGTAGAAATCGACATTAATCTAGCTTCTGTATACCTATAAGCGGCAGGAGGATCACCATCAATACTTCCAAAATTACCTTGTCCAAAAACAAGAGGATAACGCAAAGAAAAATCTTGAGCCATTCTAACCATAGCTTCGTAAACCGCTGTATCTCCGTGAGGGTGGAACTTACCAATTACATCTCCCACAATCCTCGCTGATTTTTTAGTTTGAGTCCCGGGCTTTAATCCCATCTGACTCATAGAATAAAGAATTCTTCTCTGAACTGGTTTCATTCCATCTTCAACTGCTGGAATTGCCCTCGAAACAATAACAGACATAGCATAATCAAGATATGCCTTTTTCATTTCTGTTGAAACTTCAACATTCACTACGCCTCTTTCCTCTTCAACAATTTTTTCTTCTTTTTCTTCTGTCATTTTATATCTCAACTCCTAATTTCTTTAATTCTTGTAAAAGTTGGCTATTATTTTTGAAGTGAATTGTTTTCATTCCTAATCTTTTTGCAGGAATAAGGTTTTCTTTTATATCATCTATAAATATACATTCATTAAATTTTAATTTAAGCTTTTTCAAAGTGATATTATAAATCTCAGTTGAAGGTTTCATAAAACCCACTTCATGAGAAAAAACCATAGTGTCAAAATATGATTTTACTTCTTTAGTTAAATGTATACTATAAGGAATAGTCCATTGATTTGAAAGTATTGCTGTCTTATAATTTTCCCTTAATTTCTTTATAATCCCTAATAAATCTTTATTCAGAATAAATCTTACTTTGAATGCTTTAATCCATAATTCCCTTAATTTATTTTTATTAATTTTCAAATTCTTAGCCATTTCAAGCAATCCATTCTCTTCATCAATATTGCCTATAGAAAGATTTTTCCAGATTTGTCTTGCACCTCTTTCCCAAACATCCTTACTTAATCCTAACTTTTCTTGCATATAAATCTGAGACCTCTGCTTCCCAATATAAACCACTCCGCCAATATCAAAAATTATTGCTTTTATTTCTACCATTATGCAACTTCCTCCCCTTTATCATCTAAATATTTCATGAACTCCTCTTCTGTTAATTCCTTTTCATTAATCTCTTCTCCATGCCATTTACATTTATGGCATTCCCATTCTCTTCCTCCACCTTTTTCATTATCACTTCCACTAATCACAAGCCCAACATCATCACTCCCACATTTTGGGCATTCTCTAATTTTGAAAGTTTTGCCCTTAGCTTTTGTCTCTGATACTCCATGTGCCTTTTCCCAATCTACCTTTGAATCAAATCCTTCTGTTACCCATTCTGGTGTTGATAATTTTCCTTTTGCCATTTAAATATCCAAGTTAGCCTCCTTTGCATTTTCTGAAATAAATTGTTTCCTTCCTTGAACATCATCACCCATCAACATTGAAAAAGTTTGGTCTGCCTCAACAGCATCTTCAATAAAAATTTTCTTAATCGTTCTTGTCTTTGGATTCATAGTCGTGCTCCATAATTGTTGTAGACTCATTTCTCCCAAACCTTTAAACCGAGTAATATTCGTAGTCCCAAGTTTCTCGGTCAATTTCTTAAGTTGCTCTTCAGAATAAACATAATAATCTTTTCTCTTCCTAATTCTATACAGGGGCGGAAGAGCAACATAAATATTTCCATTCTCAATTAACTGTGGCATAAACCTAAAAAAGAAAGTCAAAAGAAGAGTTTTAATATGTTCTCCATCAACATCTGCATCTGTCATAATTATAATTTTATGGTATCTAAGTTTAGCCGGGTCAAATTGTTCTCCAATACTCGTACCAATTGCAGTAATCATATTCATAATTTCTTCACTAGCAAGCGCCCTCGCAGGATTTGATTTTTCAACATTAAGAATCTTACCTCTCAATGGGAGTATTGCCTGAGTTTCTTTGTCCCTCGCATTCTTTGCACTGCCCCCAGCACTATCCCCTTCAACCAAATACAATTCTGTATTCTCTGATTTTCTATTTGAACAATCATGAAGTTTACCTGGCAAACCACCCAAAGAAAAAGCATTTTTCCTTCTAACCAAATCTTTTGCTCTTTTAGCAGCTAACCTTGCTTTAGAAGCATCAACTACTTTTGAGATTACTTTTTTAGCAATAGCCGGATTCTCTTCAAAAAATTCTGCCAAAGCACTTGTAACTGTAGAATCAACAAAACCCTTGACTTCGCTATTACCTAATTTTGTTTTTGTCTGTCCTTCAAATTGCGGGTCTGGAATTTTTATGCTTACAATCGCCGTGAGCCCTTCCCTTACATCCTCTCCAACAATAGATTCATTTTTCAACAAACCTTTTCTCTTTGCATAATCATTCACAACTCGCGTTAAAGCAGTTTTAAATCCAGAAACATGCGTCCCACCTTCAATGGTATTAATCGTGTTCACGAAACCAAAAATATTCTCTTGATAACCACTATTATATTGTATAGCAACTTCAATTATTGTATGATCCATTTCTCGCTTAAAATAAACAGGTTTGTGCAACGATTCTTTTTTACTATTAAGCCATTTCACAAATTCAATAAGCCCCCCAGAAGCCAAAAACTCTTCCTTCTTATTTTGTGTCTCGTCATTCAATGTAATTTTCAATCCCGCATTAAGAAAAGCAATTTCCCTAAATCTTGTTTCTAAAACCTTATAATCCAAAACAACAGTAGAAAAAATCTTTTCATCTGGCCAGAAAGTAACTTTTGTCCCAGTGTCATTCGCGTCGCATTTTCCAACAACCTTTAATTTTGTTTTTGCATCTCCCCGGGAATATTCCTGCTGGTAAATCTTTCCTCCCCTTTTAATTTCAATTATTAATTTTTTTGAGAGAGCGTTCACAACACTTATTCCCACACCGTGCAACCCTCCAGAAATCATATAAGATTTTTTATCGAACTTTCCTCCCGCATGAAGTTTTGTCAAAGCCACTTGAACTGCGGGAATTTTATACGTTGGATGCATAGCAACAGGAATTCCCCGACCATTATCTTCAATAGTAGCAGAACCGTCCTTATTTATCAAAACTGTTATCTGCTTACAATATCCTGCCAAAGCCTCGTCCACAGAATTATCAACAACTTCATAAATCAGATGATGCAATCCATCTTTGCTAGTGCTACCTATATACATACTCGGCCTTTTTCTAACGCCTTCCAGCCCTTCAAGGACTCTTATCTTCTCTGCGCCGTAATCTTCTACCATATTATTTTAGAGAGGACTAGCCAAGATTAAACAAATTTTTGGTAATTACTTAACTAGATTTCCTCAAATCTATGCTCAAAAAAAGACAGAATACTTTATAAACTTTTCTACTCAAAAATTCGATTTGTCGTCGAGAAAAGAGTAAAAATTAGAATTTATTCAGAAAGCTTCTCTTTCTTATTTTTACTAATCCATCTAACTTTTCGTCTCTTCATTTTCATATTTTTTCTACACTTAGCAGAACACAAATACTTAACAGTTCCATCTTTAGAAATCAAAGTTAATCCTTTTGGAAATTCATAAGTTTTTCCGCAATAAACACATTTAGGCATGTTGCAAATCTCCAATTCTTACATTTAACCTATATACCCCTCTTTTTTTATCTGCATCAAGAATGTTCAAATTTATTTTATGCTCTCCAACACGGTTTCCATTACTCTCTAATTCTTTTTTAGCATACAAAAATGGAGCTAATTCTCCACAAAGACTCAATTCGCTTGCTCCTTTCTTAGTATCATATAAAACAAATCCCAAAATAGAATCCAGAATCTTATCTTTTTTTGTAATAATATCTACTTCTCTTAATAATCCCATTATGTGTAAACCCCCTTACTAACTTTTGACTTAATTCTTCGTGCTTCAATTTCTGTTTCTCTTAACATAAGTAAATCTCCAATTCTAATTGGACCCTTAACATTCCTTCGCATGCCCCTTCCCTTGTCTTTTCCTTCTTGCACCAAGCATTTAACTTGAGTTATTTCTCCTCTCGTTCCAGTTCTACCAATAACTTCTTCAACAATCGCAGGTACAGCAGTTTCTCCAAGAATTTTCACGCTACCCTTTGAAGCCTCTGATTGCGCTTGTTTAACTTTTTGTTGTTTTGCCATTTTTACTTAACTGAAGGAATTTCGTTTTTGGCTTCTCCTGCATCAATAATCGCAACAGAAGAAGTTGGAACAGAAATATTTACTGCGATTCCTAATTTTTGTTTACTCTCTACTTCTTGACACGGAATATTTTTTTCCTTACATAAAATTGGTAAATGTTGAACAATTTCTTTTGGCTCTACGTCAGCAGCATACACAACAAACTTTGCAGTACCTCGCTCAATTGATTTAGTAACTTCGTTAGTTCCTTTCTCAATCTTGCCTGTTTTCGCTGCGGTTTCGATTAAATTATATGCGTCCATTTTAAATTGATAAACTTAAGAGGATTAATCCTCACAAAGTGTTCATCGGATAAATAGAGATGAAAAAATCAGTTTATAAAAGTTTTGTTATTTCCAATTAATTTCAACTTCATCTGTCCTCTGTCTCGGTCGAATATCTATCTTCTCCAACTTTTTTTCAATTATCTTTTTCTTAAACATAATCTCTCCAAGAAAAGCAATCATTGCACCATTATCCACTAATAAAGTCCTCTCCGGACAAAAAAATTTAACTCCTCTTTCCGCACACATTTTTTTACACATCTCTTGAAATCGAGAATTACACGCAACACCTCCCCCTAATAATAATTCTTTCTTTCCAGTATGTGCTAATGCTCGCTCAGCCACTTCAACTAACATTGCAAAAACTGTCTCTTGCATTGAATAAGCTAAATTCTCTGGAGTATACTTCTTCGATTCTAATTTCTGTTTAAGATTTGTAAGGATGCCTGAAAGAGCTATATCCATTCCCTTAACTCTATAAGGCAATTCAATATATTTTTTACTTTTCTCTGCTAATTTCTCAATCTTTGGTCCGCCAGGAAAACCTATTCCCATAAGCCTCGCAAAGTTATCAATAAAATTCCCCACTCCCACATCAAGTGTCTCTCCAAAAATTCTATACCTTCCTTCAGCATATGCAATCACCTGAGTATTCGCTCCAGAAGTATAAAGCATAACAGGGTCTTTTGCACCTGTTAGTCTCCCCACTTCCAAATGAGAAATGCAATGATTCACTGAAACAATTGGCTTTTCTAATTTCCCCGCAAGCCATTTAGAAAACTTCATTCCTTCTAAAAGACAAGGAGCTAAACCCGGCCCCTGAGAAAAAGCAATTGCATCAATCTCCTCCTCCTTAATTCCCGCCTCCTTTAATGCAGTTAAATAAATTTCAGAACTATTCTCTCTATGATGCTTTGCAGATTCCATTGGAATAATTCCTCCTTTCTCTGTAGTATATGTCTTCTTAATATTTGCTAAGATTTTAGAATTCTTAACTATCCCAATTCCAAATGTATGGGCAGTTGATTCAATTCCCAAAATTACTGACATAAAAATAAAATAATTAAAGAACTATTTAAAACTAATTAAAAAAAATAAAAATAAAAAAATACCTACTTATCTTCTCTTTTTCTTAGCAGGTGCTTTCTTTTTAGCAGGTTTCTTTTTTACTACTTTCTTCTTAACAGGTGCTTTCTTTTTAACAACTTTCTTCTTTACTACTTTCTTTTTCTTTTTTCCTCCACGAGACATTTTTGCTTCGCATACATTCCCGCTACCATCAACATAGTAAAGATAACCTGGTTTCCTTTTCACTACAGCTTTTTTAACAACTTTTCCCATTTTTTACCTCCTTTTGAATACTATTACAAATTACTTTAGTCATCTATCTATTTAAATCTTTGGGATACCCGTCGAGAAATGCTTAAAATACTTTAATGTCTCTCGATATTTTCGGTTTAAAGGTATCTCTAAAAGATTGTGATATCTTTTTGTCGACGAGACCAGAGGAATAAATGGTTTAACTTTTTTTACCTCTATTACTCTATTTTTATCATCTAACCAAACAGCAAGAAAAGAAAAGAAAACAAAAAAAGAATGTATCGCCATTTTTGTTGGTTTAGAAAACTTAAATATTAATGCATTTGCTTTTTCTCGACGGGCAAACATTAACCCAATTGCTTGATTCATTCCCTTGCATTCTTGAACTTCCTTAATCTCAATTATTTTTTTACCTAAATGAACTTTCATTTTTTCTTTTTTGATACTCTTGGTAATATTTTTTAACATTTCTTTCTGTCACAAAATCATGGTGTTTAAATCCTCCACCAAAACATATTGGAATATGCATCAATTCATGAATTATCACTTTAGTTTTTTCTTCTTCACTCATCTTATCAAACCGTTCTGACAAAAACTCTAAAGCATAAAAAGCTTTCCTTGAAAGAGCTCTTTGCATTAATTTTCCCAAGGCATGACACCTTGCAATTGTTCGACGAGAAGACGTTCCATAACTCCTAAAACATTTAATATTAATCAAATCCACATGCGGAAATAAAATTCTAGAAATTTCTTCTGCCTCTTTCTGAAGATCCTCAGCAAATTCATACCTCATAATCCAAAAAAGAAAAGTCTTTATATAAATACTCTTATGACTAAAGATGATAAATCAAATAAAAGAAAATATTTGGCAAATGCACTTCATTGTTTTCGGCTCTTGCGTTTATTTAGTAAAATTCCCAGAGCCAATCCTCATCGATGTATCCTCTAAAGCAGCAAGCCAAGAGCTTCTAGAAGATTTAGAAAAATTAAAGATTAAATCAGAAGAAATAAAATCAATAATTTTAACTCACAATCATTATGACAATATAGAGAATTTAAATTTATTTCCAAATGCAAAAATTTATTCTATCAAAAATAAAGAAGAAATTGAAAAAGATTTTCCTGACTTTAAAATAATAAAAACACCAGGGCATACTCAAGAAGACATTTGCATTTTATACAAAGGAGTTTTATTTTCAGGGGATACTATTTTCAATAAAGAACAAACATGCATTGGACGAACAGATTTTAAAGAATCAAATCCAGAAAAAATGCAAGAAAGTTTAGAAAAATTAAAAAACATTAATTATGAATTTCTTTGTCCAGGGCATCTAATCTAATTCTATAATTTTATTCCTAGAATTTTTTCCACTTTTTACAGTCACTGTTTTACCAAAATATTTTTTCAATATTTTCATTAATTTCAAATTTGCTTTATTATCTACTGCTTTCTCTTTCAACCAAACTTCATAAACTCCTTCGCTAATTTCTTTAATTTCTTCTTTAGAAGAATTTGGATGAACATTAACTTTTAATTTCATTTTTTCTTCTTTGCTTCTTTTTTCATCTTAACGGTATCCTCTAATAAAGCACTATACATTGCTTTTTTTGCTCTATTCTTTTTTTCAGGTAATACTTTATCTTTTTTAGAAGGAACTATTTTTTTAGTTATCTCTTTTTTAGGAGATTTAACCTTTTCCTTAACTATTTTTTTTGGAACAACTATTTTTTCTTTTCTTTCACTTTTTTTAGTTAAAACGATTTCTTTTTTCTTTTTTCTTTCTAGAGGTCTTTCTTTAAAATGACGCAATATTTTTAGGATAATTAAAACTAAAAATAAAGTAATTACTAAGAAAATTATAGAAAAGATTAATAAAAGAGGAATTCGCTTTCTCTCAATGACCCTAAAACTTTCTGTTGCAGAAGCAGTAATATTTCCATAAGAGACCTTTAAGTAATAAACATAATCTCCTATCTGCGTATCTTGGGGGATATTAAGTTCTCGGATAATATCCAATTCTTTTTTGATACGCACACTTTCTTCTTTAAATGATAAAAGATTTCCCTCAAAATCTTTTACAGAATAAGATAAAAGAATATCTATATTTTCTAAATCTCCAAAATTTATCACCTTAAATCTTGCCTTTATTTTTTCTCCTGCCGCAGCCTCATCTGAAATAAGATTTACTAACACATCAAAAAGAGGTGCTTTTTCACTTACCTCAATAATCACATTTATCACTTTTGTAACCCCGGCATTATCTTTAACAAGTATTCTTCCAGTATAAGCATCAGGAACTTCTTTTTCTTTTGCAAAAAAATCTATAAAAATATCCTTGGTTTCTCCTGCATTTAAAGTAAAATTATCCTCGCTTATCACCATAAATCTTTCTAACTCATCCAATTCAAAAACAATGTTTAAAGGTGTGCTCTCTAAATTTTTTACTGACACCAATTCTCTTTGACTTTCACCTTGTTTAATTAAAACCTTAATTAAATCTGGATTTACAAAAAATCCAGAGATAGTTGTGCTTGTTCCCCCTCCTCCCGACGGAGGTGTTGCTGGAGAAGCGGGAGGAACGACTGAAGGGAGTTCAGTAGTAGTGGAAACAAAACCAACAGTTTGTTTATACGAAATTGAACTTAAATTCCCGCTTATTGAATCTAAAACAATCTCTGCATTATAATTAGTAGAACTAGCATTCCCTCCAGAAGAAACAATAGAATCTACTCCATAATTAGAACTACTAGTTTGTGAAGCACTAAAAAAAGGTAGAACCAAAAGAATTATCCAAAACAAAATAAGTTTTTTTTTTAAACATTTTAACACCATTGTGTTTCTCCTAGATTACATAAACTTGTTTTTAGTAAATCTATTTCTGTTTTCTGTGATTGAATTTCTACTTGTTGTGCGTCGTATAATGCTTTTAATTCTTGAATTGCGTTTATTAATACGGGAGCAAATCCCCCATAACCAATACTCTTTCCGCCATCTTCTCCATAAACTAACTCGGGGATGATATCATCTACTTCTTGTGCAATCATACCAATACCAACTTCTCCCGTATCCTTAAGAATATATCTTTTAGGTTGAATTTTTAAAATTTCATCTAAACCATAATCTAAATCTACAATATCTCTCTTATAAGCAATATCTGATTCAACAGTCCAACACCCTGCACCATCACATTCTGCTTGTCCTTCTACATCTAATTCTATTCCTACTGTTGGACTATCTGTGCCTATTCCAACAGCTCCGCCTTTTAATGTTATTGTTGAAAAATCATCATTTGTTCCTAAATTCATATACCATTCTGAACTTCCATCCCAAATTACGTCTATTTTTGCTCTTCCTTCATTATCCACAATTCCACCTTGTTTGAATTTTAATGTTTTCTTAGCTCCACCTGTAGTTTGTATTGACATATTCCCGCCACTAACTTCAAACTTTTCTGTTGGAGCTACTGTGCCTATTCCTACATTACCACCTTTTTTAATCGTTATTCCATCTATTCCAACTGCATCACCATAATTAGATAACCATATATAACCACTTGTTGTGTCTGTGTTATCTACAAATCCCATAACTCCCGAACGACCAGCAGATGCTGCTTTTCCAATGACAAAATAAGTGTTATAATCATCTGTGGTTGTGAAAAAATTAGCAACTTGAAACAAATCTGATGAACCAGCACCACTAACTTCAAGTGGAGCGTTTGGACTATCTGTGCCTATTCCTACATTTCCAGAAGTTACATTCACAACAAAATTAGTATTATTTATTTTAAGTGATTTACTTGCATTATTCAACACAATATCGCCCCCGCTCTCGCCCCAAATTGTATTACTTGTTTCGCTGTCTTCTGTTGTTTTCATACAGTATGTAAGAGCATAAGATGCAGGGCGTGTTTCTGCTCCTGTTCTAGGGTCGCTATTTACTCCGTCACTTTTTGGGGCAAACACGAAATTAATATTTGTGTCAGAACTACTACTTGATATTCCATATGATGCACTTGAACCTCCAAGAAAATCACTTACTTCCTCACTATCTTTTCTAGTGGTATCATGAAAATGACCTTGAAAACTATCATTCAAATATTCTCCATAAGTCGCACTCATAAATGTTCCATTAGCATATTTCATCATACTTGAAATTCCAGCACCTCTTACAAAAATACCTCTTAAATCTGGTGTTCCAGAAGTTCCGTCTGCGGGAATCCAACCTGTCGGACAAGTTGCAGAATTAAATGCCATGATTGCACCAGCAGGAACATTGCCCATACTCATATCTTTCCAAGTGCTTCCGTTATAATAATCATATCTTTTAGAAGTATCATTGAACATCAGCCGACCTTTCCCGAGACTTAAATTTCCTGTAACATTCAAATTTTCAAACTTCATATTTGTGTCATTCAATAAACTCTGAATATTAAAAGTTGTATTAACAGCTCCAATTAATGCTGTATCATTATATTTAGCATAAGTTGCATTGTAAGTTGTAGTCCAAGCATCATTCCAATTTGTATAAGTATCTAAAGTATAATTCTTTGAAACATTTGTTTTGTAAGCATCGTAAGTTGCATTGTAAGTTGTAGTCCAAGCATCATTCCAATTTGTATAAGTATCTAAAGTATAATTCTTTGAAACATTTGTTTCCCAAGCAGAAACATTAATTCCATTAGAAAAAATATCCCCTGTAACGTTCAAGCTTCCAGAAACATTTAAACTTCCTGTGATTGCTATCCAACCATCCACAATGTTATCAATCATTTCTCCTAGAGTGAAAGTTATTTTTTCTGCTAACGTAAGATTTTGCATTTCATAATTATTAAGGGGATTTACAAAATCTGTCTCATTGGATTTAAATGCATAAGGAGAGGAGGTTAAATTTATTCTTGGAACCATTTCTCCGTCTTCTCCCACTAAAATTCCCAAGTAATATTGTGTATCAAAAGGCAAGTTCACATCATTCAAAATAAAATTATAAACTCCATTTGAATCTGTAACAACAGAATTATTTGGTGAAGTGTAAAGAGAGCTTCCACCAGCCACAACATCATAAATTCTAAAAGTCATATTGTAATTCCCAGTCAAAACAGAACCAGAATTGTCAGTCAATTTCCCTTGAAGATTCAATGTCTGTGGCACTGCAGCAGAAACACTACCCACTAAAAGAAACATAATCAATAACAAAATAACAAAATTATTTCTTACCATATCCTCTCAACCTAATCTCTTTTAAATTTTCTATCACCAAACTCTTGACAAACTCTGTTTTTTTAATTCCTAAATCATCAGAAATCTTACTAATAATCTCATCCATTTCACTAGAAGTCGAAATCTTTATTTCACCCATTTTTATCCCTAATTAGATACTAATTGGTGAGTAATTCATGTATTTAAATATTTCTATCGTGTAACAATCTCTAAAGCATCCCGATGCTTTAATTTATATTCCTTACCTAAAATCTTTTTAGTTCTTGCGTCAATTGCTTTAATAAAATTCTTCCCAAAATCAGTATGTAAAAAAAATGCAAAATCTAATGCAGTGCTTCCCCCAGGTAATAAAAAACAATCCGGCAAAATATTTCCTTTGCTATCTGCAAGTTTACTCGCCCCAGCAGGAAAAATCGCAATATATTTTAATAAATCAAAAATAGCATAATTCAAAATATTCTGGACGCCGGTATTTCCATAAACATCTAAAACATTTTTCTGAATTTTATCCAAAGCCTGTTTTTGTCTTGTGCCCTTTAGGGTATTTTCGTTTATTTCTTTTTTAATTTTAAAATCTTTTTCTCCTGGAATATATTCAATTAATTCTGCCTTCCCCGCCTCTCGCAAAGCCAGTTCAGAATCTGCAGAACAAGGTATCATTATCAAATCAGAAAACTTTTCTTTCAACTTTTCATAATTCTCCTTGCCCTTTTCTGTATCAATCTTATTTATCGCGAGAATCATCGGCTTACTTTCCTTTCTCAACTCAGAAGTAAATTTCTTAACTTGTTCCTCATTCCAAGTACTCTGTCTTTCTGGCAAATTCAATTTCCTCAAAACATCCTTAACTTGTTCCTCTTTAACTTTCAAACCAGAAAATTGTTGGGCAACAGCCCCAGAAAATTTCGTATGTTCTATTTCTGTTTTCCTCGCAAATCCTTTCCAAACTTTTAAAAAAATATTATAATACCATCGATTTAATTCTTCTTCCAAAAAAATAATATCCTGAGAAACATCATAATTTTCTGTTGCCTTACCTTCAACATCTGTTTGCCCAGAGGCATCAACAATATGAATAAACACATCTGCTTTTCTCAAATCATCTAAGAATTGATTCCCTAACCCCTTGCCTTCTGAAGCACCCGGCACCAATCCTGCAACATCCATTAATTCAATTGGAACAAACCGCTGATGATTAATACAAAATCCATGATTCGGATTACATTGTGTATTAAATTCCTTGTCAATACATGCAACTTTAACATAACCCACGCCGTGGTTCGCTTTTATTGTTGTAAAAGGATAAGATGCAATTTCCACTTCTGCTAAAGTCGCTGCTTTAAAGAACGTGCTTTTCCCAACAGATGGCTTTCCAACCAAACCAATTAACATATCATTTAACCGAATGAGTCTTTTTTAAAATTATTGAACTCCTTTTTCTTGTTGTCTTTTTCTCCTAATTACTAATGCAATAATTAAGATACCAATTATCAAAATTAAGATAATTAAAATGAACATTAAACTACTCAAAAAATCTGCTGCGGTTTTATGTACTATTTCAAAGTGCGCACTTGAAGGAGCCACTCCTCCAGAATAAATTAATTCCAATCCAACAATATATTTTCCTAAGGGCAAACTTCCTGTATCAAAGTTTCTTCTAAAATTGGTTTTCCTTTCAACAAGAACAGTTTCACTCTGAGTCAAATAAATCTTCCCAGAATAATCTTTAATTACATAATTCAAAGTTACATCTAATCTTTCAGGGTCGCCCATTGGAACCAAAGTAACTCTCGTCCTTAAATCACTCTCTTGCGAAAGTTTGTAATCTGGGTTCAACACCACAATGTTTGAGTCAAAAAGCAAAAGTTTAGTTTTTATATTTAAAGAAACAGGAATTTTAACAGAACCAATATTAATAGAACCAGTAAAAATACCCGTATCATTTGAAGCAACAAAAATAACATTAAGATTTTTTATTTCACCTGCAGCCAAAGTCAAAGAAGTATCCCCAAAAATAACCATCTGAGTTAAACCTGTCTGACTAACTGAAATAGTAATTGCAGAGGTTCCAATATTTTTAACACTTATCACTTTTTCCTTGTTTGTATTTATCGCTAAATCTAAATTAATTTCTGTTGGAATAACCGTTATTGTTGAAGCAGTAGTTTCTCCCCCTGTATCTCCTTCTGCATCTCCTCCGCTTGGGGGGGTTACAGGAACTGCCACACAAACGCCAGTAGTACAAGTATAACCAGAGGCACAAGTCCCACAATTCAAAGTCCCAGCGCAACCATCTGTCCATGCCCCACAATTATATCCCAGAATAGAACAAGTTAAAGGAACACATCCAAAAAACCCTTCAATATAAGTATCCGGATTTATCACTATTGTCTCGCTCCCCCCAGAATTCAATGAGATAACATCTGCACTTAAAGTTGGTAAAATCAACAAGACTAAAATAAAAAGTATAAATTTCATAGAATTATTTTCTAGTTTCATTTTAATTAACCAACTCTCAAATCTAAATTTGGAAGTATATAAATAATCATGTCCCCTAACAAATTAAATATATTGCTTGTGTTTATTTTAGAATTTAATTTTGTCCAACCAGTATTCACATAACTTATATTTCCGCCCCCCAATTCGCAATTAAATTCAATATCACAATTTTCTGACATATCTATTATCCAATTATTTCCTTCTACAGGACAATAACAACTAGTACAAACACCTGTTCCAGTATCACAATGAAATCTTTCCTCAGGACAATATGAATCTGAACCACAATCAAACCACACCCCGTTAGCACAAACATCATCATCCCCATCTCCATCTGCATCATAAGCTTCCCCAGATTGATAACAGGTATTATCTGCAATACAAGAGTTAGATGTATCACAACAAGCAGGCTCTGAAACTACTGTTCCTACTGAATCTCCTTTTGAAATAGAATCTATATATTCTTCATTAGAATCATCACCACAACAACAATTTATTGAAGAATCAAAACCTACTCCAATAGCTACTCTTTGACCATTACAATAAAGTGTACTAGCAGTATTTCCATTTTCAGGCACATATCCATCCCCAGTAGCATCTCCATAAGATACATTCCAATGGTAATGTGGACTCGCTGCTTCGCAATAGCTTTGATGATAATCTGTATTTAACCAACCATTATTTGTGGGATAACAATGAGCTTCGCTTCTACCATCTCCATTTAAATCAAAATAATACTCAGGATAACATTTTCCATCATAAACACATTTTAGGTCTGCACCACAACAAGCATCATCTGAAGCATCATCATTCCAATCAAATTGGTCTGTCCAAGAAGAATACTCATTTCTTGAACTATAATACTCATTAACATCATCACCACAACATTCAAGGTCTCCGTTAAGATATTCTACAGAAGTATATTCTCCATTTCCCCCACTTTCACCAGAAGCAACTGCATTCCAATCTGGGTCTGCAACTGATGTTCTTGGACTTGAAACCCCTTTTTTAGGCCCACAAACATTACCACACCAGTAATCCATAAAATCTGATTGATCACACTCTAACCATTTACCTGTTCCACTAGAATCATAACAATGGGCTGCTTGGTCATTTCCTGTTCCAAGACCAGTGTCTGTTGTTCCTGCAGCTTCGGCATTATAACAAGTTGCACCATAAACACAATCAGATGCATGACTGCAACAAGCATTCTCACCATTAACCCAAGCAATAGTTTCACTATAAGCTAGTTCGTGATTAATATTTTCACTAACATCATCTCCGCAACAAGTTGTTCCATCCGCCTCTCCTCCAATTGCCCAAGAACCACACTTAGTGCAACAAGTTGCACTATTATCCCCTTCATATGTCCCAGTATAAGTGTGATAATGGTCAAAAAACATTGTATCTCCAGTACAAAATCTGTTTGCAGCAGCCTTACAATCTCCATTAACTATTGGGGTAGAACTCACTGTAATCCCACAAGTACCTGCTGTCCCATAATGAGAATGATACCAAAATTGGTCGTTATAAGTTAAATCTCCTGTGCAAGCCAGATAACTCCCAGAACAAACAACAGAAGAAGGATATCCTAATGTAGTAGCAACATCTAAACAATAAGCATTTGAATCATGCGGACTAAAATAATGTATATGTCGTGCATATTCCATATTGCTTCCATCACAATAAGGGGTTGTACAACTTACAGACTGAACATCCCCACTACCCAATGCAAATATTCCTTGAATCAAAATCAAAAAAATTAATAAAAAAACTATGAACTTGCGGAACATATTTTACCTCCACTAGGAAAAATAACACACTCGGTAGTGATATTCCCATTTACCTCAAGAGCTGTTGAAGGAGTTGTTATACCTATTCCCAAATCTCCCATAACATAAGAATCTCCATAACTTCTAAACATAACATTAGCACTTTCAGATTCATTAAATAATATAAAGTAACCCCCATTTCCATCACTATCTCCTAACTTTGCTCTATAATTATCAGAATCCCCGCTATCTGAAACTAAAAAGTAATCTGTATCTAAAGACACTTGTAAAGGGTGAAGTGGGGCGGTTATCCCTATTCCTACATTCCCCAAAAAGTAATTGTCTCCTGTTCCATTAGAATGAATTTCCCCTCCAATATGGATATCCCGCCATCTTAAACTTGCATTTCCAATATCAAAAATATTATCAAAACCCACCGTCGGTAAAAGAGAACCATTAACATTTAATGTATCTAAATTTAAAGAACTAAGATTATAAACATAAACTGTTTGAGCATATAAATCCCCATCTCCAATACTTACTCCTCCATTCATCCAACCCCCATTAAAATCTACATCCCCTTCCATTACAACATCCCCAGATAAATTTGTTGTTCCAAAAACATTCAATCCATGGGTAGGACTGTTCGTCCCAATGCCCACTCTATCTGCTAAATGATGCAAAATAACATTTGTGCTAGACCGATTCCAACTAGAAGAATTAGATGCTCCCTCAATTCCAGTCAATAAAGAACCATCTCCAAGAAAATAATTTGCAGTGATATTCCCGGATGCATTAATATTCTGCACAAAAAGAGTTGTTATTCTATTTGCTAGACTTCCAAGATAAGAAAAAAATCCATAATCTGCAGTGATATTCTTCCCAACTAAATTAACATTTGAATCATTAATTATCCCCCCAGCACTTATATTCATTGCAGTAAAAGAATAAGGCGTTCTCGCAATCTTGGAAGCATTAATTAAAACATCATCTCGATAATAACAAAGCCAATATTGCTCAGAAAAATCAAGGTTTACATTTTCAAGATAATAACTAATTATCCCCCGAGAATCTGTTGTAAGATTTGTTCTATTTGTGTAAACAACATTACTACAATCTACTAATGTTGAAATATTAAACTCAAAATCAAATGTTCCTATTTCCACACTCCCTGAACTATTAATTACTTGTATATTCAAGTGTAATTCTTCGTCAATTGCTGCTGCAGAAATAAAATTTATTGCCAATGACACACAAATTACAAATAAGATAATCCCCACACCCTTTTTCATAGCAAACTTAGTGCAATTCTCTTTATAAATTTTATTAAGATAGTAGAGTAACCCGAAGGAGACTGTTTTCCCTACAGAACAAATTAAAAGAAATCTCGTCGGTAAGTTGACTCTTCCCACAAAAAAATAAATTTAAAGTAAGGTAACAAAAGGCAATGAGTAAATTTTAAATACATTAAAAAACAATGAATTATGCGAGCCTGTAGCTCAGTCTGGTCAGAGCACTGCTCTTATATGAGTTTAATTCGTAAGGATTAATTTTTTTTGGATTCGTCTAAGAAAGGCAGGGGTCCACGGTTCAAATCCGTGCAGGCTCATTAGGGAACTGAAAGTTCCTTTTTAATCAACCTGATTTGAACATTTCAAATCTAGAGAGTTTACACGAAAAGACAAAAATTAAAAACAAATAACTTTGAGCGTGGGCTCGAATTTTGCAGGCTCATTAGTTTAGTTACTTTTAAAAACTATTTTTCTGTTTAAATCTTAGCCCCCATAGTTCAGAGGCCAAGAATGCTGCCCTTTCAAGGCAGTGACCCGGGTTCGAATCCCGGTGGGGGCGTTCATAAATTCTATAATTTCTCAAGAGAAACCATAATCTTTTAAACTCAAATATTTGAGGATAACCATGACAAATTTCAAAGGTTTTAAAGAAAAAATTATAGCTGGCACACTTGGTGCGAGCCTTCTTTTTAATGTTGCTATGGGTTTCCAAAACACCCCCTTAAACGCAGAAAATAAAAATTTAACTCAAACAAACAGGGGGCTTTCCATGGATAATCATGGATTAGAAATATTTCTAACAAACATGACTACTCAAAGAGATAATCTTCAAAAAATAAACAAAGAAGCGATACAAGTGGCTAACAATAAGCTTACTACTATGGAAAAAAGATTACCTGGAATTGGGGGGATGTTAACTTCTGCAAAATTACTTTTAGATAGAACTTTGAGATTTAATGATGCACCTGAAAACACAGATGAAGCAACAGAGATAATAAAAGAAGCACAACTTTATCCAGGAAATTTAGATGAATTACAATTTAAGTACATGTGTGATGCACATGGTATACAAAATTATGAATTCACCCGCCCTTTCTTCAAAGTACCTTTTGAAGATGATGCAATTGTTTATGTTTCTTCAGATAAAGGACCAAGAAAAAATATAGCGATTAATAAACGTACAGGGATTGAAAAATATCTTGGAGTGAGTATGCATGAAGGTGATGATATTGGTAGTAAAAATAAAAAAATCGTGGCAAAGTATGAGTTTGAAGTTGTTTTGTATGGAGATTTTCATAAATTACCAGAAGGAGACCATAACAGAGATTTATATGGTGGAACAGGAAGAACAGCAATTTTAAGAAGACATGTAGTTTATGATGGAAAAGATTATGGTTATTATCGCGAATTATTTGGACATCTCGCAGAAGATAGCAATATTATATACAAACCAGGAGACATAATTCATGCTGGAGAAACAATTGGCATCATGGGAAATACAGGATTATTATCTATGGGAGAACATTTGCATTGGGCAATTTATTATGAAGATAAAGAGAACTTTAACCTTGTAGACATCTTCGCCAATAAAACATATGGAATTGAAGGTATGCCGGAAAATGCTTTGTATTTTTTTGAAGATTAATCAAATTCTTTCAATTAAAGAAATCCATTTAGACTTAAAGGTTTCCAAACTATGATTCTCATTAAAGTACTCTAAAGCTTGTTTTGAAAAATCTTCTCTATTTTGGATAATTGTATTATATTTTTCTAGAAATTCACCAAGGTATTTTGAATTATTCAAATCTACAACAAATTCAGGTATTTCTTTTTTTATGTCTGGTCCATATCCTACCATAGTAGTTAAAACAGGACAACCACAAGCCATGGCTTCAAGGGTTATCAAACTCCCCCCCTCAAATCTGGTAGGTTGTAATAAAACTTGTGCTTGATTATATTCTTTAGCCAATTCTTTATTTTTAATAAAAAATTTGTTTTCAACATTATTAGAATCAATTTCTACATCGCTAAATAATCTTAATCTAATTCCCAACCCCGCCAATTTTTCAAGAATATCAAAACCTTTTTCATAATAATTATTTTTTCCTCTTGCAGTATAAATAGCATGATTAGAAGGAGATATCTCCTTTGGACAAAAAATATTTGAATCAGCAGTATTATTAATTACTTCATTCACTTTTATTCCAGAATTTTCTAAGCCTTCTATTGCAAAATTAGAAACAGTAACCACATATTTTCCTTCTGCAGAATCTCTTTGTATTTTTGCTCTTTCAAATCTAAGATTAGTTATTTCTGGTGAAACTAGTCCTTGTGTAGAAAGAGCATAACCATAATAATTTCCATGAAAAACATTAATTGCATGAGGATGTTTCACTGCATAACCCATCTCCCCATTACAAATAACCAAGTCATAATTTTCTTTTTTGTTAATTTTATTAAATTGCTCCCCTACTTCTAATTCTAAATTTTCAATTTTTTTCTGAGGAAGAGATTCTGCACTAATAATAGAAACTGTGTGATTTTTTTCTTCAAAAGTTTCAGATAAATCTCTAATAAAAATAGGGATTCCTGTATTTTTATTAGTAAAAAAATTAGTAACTATTGCTATTTTCATATTAAAAATTCACCTTGAATCCTTTCTCTCACTTCTTTTCCCATCAAGGCTTTTTCTTCTAATAAACTTATTCCAACTTTTACAGCATCCTTAAAAATTGCTATTCTTTCTTTTATTTCGGGTAGAAAGTGACCTTCAACAACACTAGTATATTTACTTCTAAGATTTTTTATTCCTATGTCAGAATTATAATAAGAAAAAAGCGTAATCATTTCGCTTAAAACATGTGCATGAAGATATTCTTCTTTTGGAACCCTACAACCCGTATTAAGTCGTTCTACAGAACTTTCTTCTAAAATTCTATTAAATGAAATTCCATCTATCTTAAAATTATAAGGAATTCTATTAAAATCTGAATCCCCATATCTACAATGAAAAACCCTAAATTCTCTTTCTAATGAGGGGAGATAGAAAATCCCATATCCTTCCGCCCCAAGTCTCATTAAAAATTGTGCTTCTTCTGTGTGTGCATTTTTCCAAGATAAATCTTGAAAACCCCCCACTTCCAGCAAATTTTCTTTTTCACATAAAAAAACTGCATGGGTAAATTCTACTGGGAGAGGTTGTAAAATTTTTTTATCTATATCTAAGTATTTTTCTTCTAATTTATCAAAATATTCGGTAGGAAATTTAGAATTGCAAGCATACATAATTCCTGTATCTTTTCCTACCCTTCCAATCTCTAATTCTGGAAATAATTCAGATTCTAAAGAATTTCCACTAACTGGCAAACTCATTGAACCAACCTTCACTCCTTGATTTTTTAATGAATCATAAGCAAATTCTAATTCAGGTAGAACATTTTCACTGATAATTACACAATCATCATCCATAAACCAAATTTTATCATATTTTGCTTCCATCACTCCCCTATTTCTTGATTTTGGGAGGCCCAAATTTTTTTCATGCTTTACATATCTTACATCGAGAGGTAATCTTTTTCCAATTTCTTTAATTACATATTCTGTATGATCTGTAGAACCATCATCTACAAAAACTATTTCTCCCACATTTTTTTGTGCAGATAAAGAAACAGCAGCCCACCAAGGAGGATTAAATCTTATATCATTTTTTCTTTGACATCTATTATATGTAGGAATAATTGCACTAATTGTCTCTTGTCCAGTTCTTTTTTTTAAATAATTAGGATTTTTGAGTTGCATTTTTTATGGTGTTATTTTTTATTTATTTCGTATATTTTTCCATTTTTATTGAAAAATTTTATTTTCGACATTCAAAAATTACTTCAATATATAAACATTTCGTAACCACTCATAAATTAAAAGGCATATTTATAAGAAAGATTCTTTTATTGCAAAAACAACCCTATTCTATAACCTCTTCACCATATACTCATTCTCAAGAATATAACCTAATTTTTTATAATATTCTCTAACCCCTACCCCAGAAATAACATCTATCTTCCCCCTCTTTTCTTTTTTCACAATCTTTTCTGCTTCAGACATCAACCATTTTCCAAATCCACTATGTTGAACAGCCCCTTCCTTCCCTAAATTAACTGCTTTTCCATAAACATGCAATTCTCGAACAATCGCTTTCTTTCCAAAAATTCTTAACCTCAATAACCCAAAGAGGATATTATCTTTATTCACAATTTCTAAAAAATATTCTTTTCCCCCAGAAGCCTTGTATTTTGTAATCTTTAATTTTAAATCTGAATTAAGATTTTCTTTATTTGCAAATCCCACTTCTCTAAACCGAATCTCATTTAACTTAACTTTTTTAGCCCTTAACTCTTGTTCAATATCTTTCCTCAAATCGATTTTTGTTGTTCCAGCAACGAGATATTCTGGGGGAATCTCCCGCATAACCCTCATCACTCGGCAATATCGAGGAATAATTTTCAACATTTGAACAAGAATATCCTTTGTCTCTTTTTCTGTGTAAGGTTTATACTCGCCTTTCCAATAAATCTTTTCCAATTCAGCACCTTCAAGAACTTGACAAGGATAAAGTTTAAGTTGATCTGGTTTAAATCGCTCATCTGAAAAAAGTTTCTTAAAAAGTTTCATATCTTTTTTGAAATTACTCCCAGGCAATCCAGGCATTATATGATATCCTATCTTAAATCCCGCATTCTTCAAAGCACGAGTCGCTTCTACAACTGTTTTAACAGTGTGCCCTCTTTTAACTTTTTCATAAATCTTATCATCAATAATCTGCACTCCCAATTCCACTCGTGTACATCCAAATTCCAACAACCTATCAATATACTCAACACAAACATCTGGTCTTGTTTCAATGCACAAAGCAGTACATCTATGTTTCACCTTTTCATTCAACTTCTTCGCAGTCGCTAAATCTTTCGAGTTTTTCCCATTCAAACCATCATAACATCTCTTAATAAATTCATATTGAAAACTCTTAGGATATTCTAAAAAAGTCCCTCCCATAATTATCAATTCAATTTTCTCTGTTGGATGATTCATAGATTTAAACGCTTTCAATCTTCCCTTAACCTGTTCAAACGCACTATAATCAACTTGTGCTGCTCTTAAAACAACGGGGGATTTGGGAGTATAACTTTGAGGAACATTCAAAGAAGGACAATACAAACAATTTCCATGTTCACAGGGCCGTGGAGGAAGCATTACTGCTAAAGGCGTAACTCCCGAAATTGTTCTTGTCGGCTTTCTCAATTCATTTTTTGCTGGTTTTAACATGGAGTTCAAGATGTAAAAATCTTTTTAAATTGTTTCCATTTCGTAAATTCACAAATGATAAGCATAATCATTCCCACAAAAAATGAAGAAAAGTATCTTCCAAAATTACTTAATTCTATAAAAATACAGGGCATTGAAAATTTAGAGATTATTGTGGCAGATGCAAATTCAACAGATAAAACAAGAGAGATTGCTAAAAAGTATGGCTGTAAAGTTGTTAGTGGGGGGCTTCCTGCAATAGGAAGGAATAACGGGGCAAAACATAGCAAAGGAGAATTGTTAATATTTATTGATGCAGATATTATCCTCCCAAAGAAATTTTTGAAAAATGCCTTGAAGGAATTTAATAAAAAAAGATTAGATATAGCAGGAACATTACAAAAACCATTAAAAAATCCAAAAAGATTAAAAAATGTAAAATATAATCTTATATATGAATCTTCTAATAATTTTATGAGATTTACACAGAAAAGTAAAAATCCTTTTATGCAAGTTTGCATGCTTATAAAAAAAGATGTTCATGAAAGAACAGGGGGATTTAATGAAGAACTAATCTTTGGAGAAGATAGTGAATATGCAAAAAGAGCGAGCAAAAAAGGCAATTTCGGTATATTGGATTGTGATAAAATATTTATTTCACCGAGGAGATTTGAAAGAGAAGGTTTAAGAGTTATCTTAAAAAATGTTTATTTCATAGGAAAAAGATTTTTAGGATATGAAATAACAAACAAAAGCAAAATAAAATATTTTACAACTAATGGAATCACAAAAAAAAGTTTGGAACAACATCGCACAGGAATGGTATGAATTCAAAAATAGACCCTCCATAAACCATTTGGAATTCATGATAAAACAAAAAGGGAAATTATTGGATTTAGGCTGTGGAGCTGGAAGAAATTTCGCAAAAATAGATGCAGAAATTTACGCTGTTGATTTTTCTGAAGAAATGATAAAATATGCAAAAAAGAAAGCAGAAGAATTACAAATAAAAAAAATCAAATTCTTTGTCGCAAAAGCAGATAAATTGCCCTTTGAAAATGAATTTTTTGATTCTATTCTTTGTATCTCTGCTTTACATTGCATTCCCACAGATAAAGAACGAAAGCAATCATTGAATGAAATTTTCCGAGTTTTGAAAAAAGGAGGAGAAGCCAAAATTTCTGTCTGGAATAAAGATTCTACGAGATTCAAAAAGAAAAAGAAAAAAGATTTTGTCGCATGGAGAGATAAAGGAAAGAGAATTTATTATTTTTACACCCCAGATGAAATAAAAAACGACGTGAAAAAAATCGGCTTTAAAATTATCTTTGAAAAATTCTCAAGCAAAGAACCAAACATAACTTTAATTTTACAAAAACCTATTTCTTCTTAGAAACCTTAACAATATCCAGAAGAGACTTCTTCTCAAATTCTGTTATCTCCATCTTTTCTAAATCAAGATTAACTTTAATCATGCCCAACATAGAAATAAAAACCGTGCCGACAAGAAAATCTTTTCCTTTAATATTTTGCAAAGAAAAAAGCATTTTTTGTATTTTATTCTTTATTCCTCGTTCTTCCATTTTCTTCTCAATCATCTTCTCAACTTCATGAAAATCAAAGTCCAAGTCAAACGACAATTTTTCTGGAAGCCCACCAAAATTCTCAATTGGAACAAACTGCATATTTTCTAATTGAATACTCTCAATCTTATTCTCCTTTGGAAGATAATAATCAAAATGTTGTTTATTTTCTACTTTTTCAGATTTATCAAAAATAAAAAAACCCGAACAAAAAAATGCATCTGGGTGTTTTTTCATAAAATTTTTGAAAACCCCAGAATTCTGTAATTTCTCCACATAAAATTGAAAGTTCATTTTACACCTTCCCTTCGATCTCTTCCTTAACACACTCAACAAAATCTTCAACTTTCATAGATTCTATTTTCTTATTTCCTCTAATTCTAACAGCCAACCTTTTATCTTTCTCTTCTTTTTCTCCCACAACAAGAATATACGGAACTCTCATAATCTCAGCATCTTTAACTTTGGATTGGACAGTCCTTTGAGTAAAATCAGCATCAATTCTTAAATTAGGAATTGCTTCTCCTAACTTTTGAATAACTTCCTGAGCATATTTTTCATTCCTATCTGTAAAACTCAAAACTCTCACTTGAATCGGAGCTAACCACATCGGCAATCTACCATTTGTATGTTCAATTAAAATTCCAATAAATCTCTCTAAACTTCCAAAGAGAACTCTATGCAACATTACTGGGCGTTTCTTTTTGTTATCTTTATCTGTATATTCTAATTCAAATCTCTCGGGCATTGCAAAATCAAGTTGAATTGTTGCACATTGCCATTCTCTTCCAAGAGAATCTTTAAGATGAAAATCAATCTTCGGCCCATAAAACGCACCATCCCCCTTATTAATTTTATATTTTACTTTTCTTTTTTCTAAAGCTTTCTTCAAAGAACCTTCTGCCTTATCCCATATCTTATCACTTCCAATTCTCTTCTCTGGACGCGTAGATAATTCCATTCGATAATCAAAACCAAATTTAGAATAAACAAAATCAATTAAATCCATTATCTTAAAAATTTCTTCTTCTAACTGTTTCTCTGTACAAAAAATATGCGCATCATCTTGAGTAAACTGTATCACCCTAAATAATCCTGCTAACACCCCAGAAAGCTCACACCGATGCACTACGCCTAACTCTCCAACTCTCAAAGGCAGCTCTTTATAACTTTTCGGACGATTTTTAAAAACCAACATCCCCCCAGGACAATTCATTGGCTTAACAAGAAAATCTCTCTTCTCATACGTTGTTACAAAATTATTTCCTTTATACTTATCCCAGTGTCCAGAAATTTGCCATAATTTTTTATCCATAATCTGCGGAGTTGAAATTTCTTCATATCCTGCTTTCCTATGAATCTCTCTCCAAAAATCAATAAGTGCATTCTTAATTATCAAACCGTTATTATGCCAAAACACCATTCCTGGCGCAATCTCTGAAAAAGAAAACAAATCCATTTGTTGCCCAACAATTCTATGATCATTCGCTTTAAGTTTAGAACTATCTAACTTTGTCTTCGAAACTTCCCTCAATAACTTCTTTTCATCATAAGTTTCTTCATCTCCTTCAACATTTATCTCTCGACTCAATTCAGAAAGCGGATGTCCTTTAACTTTTAATTCAAATTCTTTATAATATCCAAAGGGTGCACGCGTCACACTAAAATTCTTACTTAAAACTTTCTCTGCTTCATCTAATACTTTAACTGCCAAATCAGGTGAAGCCAAATTACTAGAAAGATGAGCATAAGGATAAAGAACAATATTTTTAGCTTTGACTTGCCCCGCAATGTCTGTTACATTTTCTACTAATTTTTTAACAATCTCTGCAACATTATTATCTCCTTTCTCAACAGCTGTCAAAATGACTAAACTTTCCTTGACATTCCCTCCTTTTTTCTCTTCTTCAGAGAGTTCACTTATTTTCTTCAAAGCTTTCTTCAGAGGTTTAAATTTAATATAATCTACATGCAAAGCCAAAAATTTCATACAATTTCCAAGAAGAAGATATTTTTAAAAGTTGGGATAAATAAAGTTATTACTCAAAGAAGGTAACAAACGAAAGATTTAAAAGGTAAAATGAAGAAAAGGTATCATGACAAAACAAATAAGAAATTTATTCACAAAATTTGGAATGGCTGTGGGAGCAATCGCACTTGGAACAATCGTTTATGGTAATGCTATATCAAAATATGAGAACAAAGAAAATCTTACTTACCAAGGATATAGGTATGATGAAGGTCAAACAATTTTAGTTTTTGATCCAAAACCAATCACAGAAAGAGAAAACAGTCCTGAATTCTCCGCAGAAGGAAATTTAAAAAAATTGGAATTGGAAAGTGGAGAGAATTATGATTTATTCGTTAAATCTAATTGGTTTAATACAAGAATCGTAGATGCAACACCTTCTAAAGAATAAATCTCAAACTATTCTTTTTCAAATTAATTGATTATATCACAGAAGAATTTTTAAAGAAAGATTCCGTATTTTACTCATAAAATGAGGAGAACAATTATTCCATTATTACTTGTAATTTTATTAATCTCTCAAGTATCTGCGACTATTATTATTAACACCCCGTTGGATGAGGTTTATAATCTTGGAGACATTATTTCTGTACCAACTACAGTCAAAGCAGTAGGAGATATTTCTGGAAGTCTTCAAATGGATTTATTATGTGAGGGGCATGAAATAAATTTCTATAAAAATGGAGTAGGATTGCTCGCAGGAGAAGAACAAACTTTCGAAGCATCTATTATTCTAAGTAAAGAAATGATTGGAGAACTAAGTGGTACTTGCAAAATCAAAGCCATGTTAGGAGAAGATTATGTTTTAACAAACGAATTCCAGATTTCTAATGTTCTAACGATAACAATAAGCACAGAACAAAAAGAATTCCTCCCTGAAGAAGGCATCCCAATAAAAGGTTCAGCTATGAAAGAAAATGGAAAAGATGTAAACGGATTCATAGATGCAGAAGTGATTGTAACTGGAGAAAACTCTTCAGACAGCATTACTCAATTAGGAACAATTAACAATGGATTTTTTTCTTTAGATATTTCTCTTCCTTCCAACATGAAAGCAGGGGCTTACTTAATCAAGTTAGATGCTTATGAAAAAAATACCCAGGAAGAAATAACTAATAACGGATTTCTTGATTACAACATAGTAATTAATCAAGTGCCAACAAATTTAGAATTAATCATAGAAACCCAAGACATTGAACCTGGAACAAGTTTAAACTTAAAACCAATCTTACACGACCAAACAGGAGGAAGCATGGATTCTACAGCAATTATTACTCTAAAAAACAATCAGAATATTGTAATAGAACAAACAGAAGTTAATACCGGAGAAGATTACATTTATCCTATAAAATCTAACGAAGCCCCAAGTGATTGGAAGGTCTTAGCAGAATCAAACGGGCTTACAACAGAATTACCTTTCACAATCTTAGAAAAAGCAAATATTGACATAGAAATAATTAACAAAACAGTAATAATAACTAATACAGGAAATGTTGTGTATAATAAAACAGTTTTAGTAAAAATTGGGGAAGAACCATTAAGCATATATGTAAATCTAGGAATTAATGAGAGTCAAAAATACGTTTTAAATGCCCCAGACGGAGAATATCCTGTAGAAATTAAAACCCAAGAAGGAAGTGAACTCACAGAACAAGTAACATTAACCGGGAAAAGCATTAGTATCAAAGAAGCTCAAGGAGAATTTTTAAGTGCCATACAAAATCCTTTTGTTTGGATTTTTGTAATAATTATCTTGGGAATTGTGGCATTTATGATATTTAGAAAGGTACGAAAAAAACCTTTTTCTGGACGTAAAGGAGATTTTAAAAAAAAAGAGAAGACAAAAGAACCAGTAAAACAAGAATCTCTTCTTAATACTCCTAATAAAGCCGAACTTGCTTTATCTATAAAAGGGGATAAACAAGATGCAAGTGTTATTTGTTTGAATGTAAAAAATTTAGAAAGTATTACTTCAAAAAAAGAAGGCACAAAGCGTTCACGTTCTTCAAAGAAAAACCCAGAAGAAGAAGGAAGTCCAAGAGAAGTATTGCAGACAATAATTGACGAAGCAGAAAAACATAAGGCTTCTGTTTATAGAAATCAAGGCAATATCTTTTTCATCTTAGCTCCAGTAAAAACAAAAACTTACAAAAATGAAAAAGTAGGATTACAAATCTCGCAAGGAATAAAACAAATTTTATCTGATTACAACAAAAAGGCAAAACAAAAAATTGACTTTGGTATTTCATTAAATTACGGACCGATTGTTGCAAAGCAAGAAGGAGATACATTAAAATTTATGAGCATGGGAAGCTTGATAACCGGAGCAAAAAAAATTGCTTCAATGGCAAAGAGGAATATTTTATTAAGTGAAAAAATTAATGATAAATTGAGGGGCCATGTTGTTACAGAAAAACATGTAGTAAATAAAGTTCTTTTCTATGTAATAACAAAAGTTAAAAGAGACGACGACGAAAGCAAAAAATTCATCAGAAGCTTTTTGAAAAGAATGGATAAAAAGGATTAAGAATTTATTCCTAAATAACCATTAACAATTGCTCTTTTTATTTCTGGATGTTTCATTTCTAATCCATTAATAAATTTAGAAATCTCATTTTCCTTTTTCTCTCTTTGCTTAAAATTTAACTTTTTAATTTTAGCATATAACAAAACTTCTTCGTCTAAAAAAAGATACAAGGGTTTAATCACTTTGCCTTCAATAGGTTCGACATTTAATTTTTTCACATTCTCTTTAACAAATGTATTAACAATGTGTTCTGCTTCTAAATCTATTGTTGAAGAAATAGCAATTTTATCAATCTTTTTCTTTGTCGGTAAAATAACTAATTCGATTGGCGCTTTCCCAGCAAACATTTTCAAGGCACATTCTAAAACTTTATCATTAAAATTATTTTTTGCAGAGTATCCCACAACTTCATTTGGTTGGATCAATTGAAATTTTCTTATTGTGTAAAGAACTTTTTTTTGAAAATACTTAACAAAGCAGTCGCTACAAAGTTTTCGTTTGTTTGTAAACTCATACACGGGTTTTAATTGACAATTTTTACACATTATAATCTGAACTTTTCAAACTGTTTTTTATCTTTTGAACTTCCTTCTCTTGAATATGCTTTTATTAATTTTTGAACTTTTCTAAAAAATTCTTTATTTCCTTTATCAAAAATTACTGCGCTTGGTCCTTTAAATTTTGGCACAATAATTTTCCCAGTCTTCAATTTTCCAATAACCTCATTCTCTTTTTTATCTCTTCCCAAGACAACCCATTTCTTATCAATTACAAAATGTCTATACCCTTTAACCAATTTAATTTCTTCGGCATTAAGTCCCCGATTTAATAAAAATTTCAAGCGATACTTTAATCCTTTTTCACATAACCAGCAACCCCCTGCAGGAAAAGGATATTCTATTTTAAATTTCTTAGCAAGAACTATTTGTTTATCTCTTTTTCTTCCTTGGATATCATGTTTCATCAAAGGACGAATCAATCTATCTCCAAGTTCAGATTCTTTTCTAGAAATTTCCAAACCCCTTTTATTTTGAGACATGGGTCTTTGGCTCAAAACTTCTCCTGTTGCAATTACTTCAATTTTCTTTTTATCTGCAAATATCTTTGCTTTTTTTAACATAAATGTTCTACAATCAATGCAAGGATTAACACCTGCTCCAACACCATGCTTTGCGTTCTTAATAACTTTCAAATATTCTTGTAAAAGTTTCCCTTTTGTATGATCAAATATCTTAAGTTTAACTTTTTGTTCTTTCAAAAAAGGTTTAAATGTTTTCTCATCTGCAATTCCGAAAGGCAATTTAAAAAATAACGCAAGCACATCAAAATCTTCTTCTTTCATAAGCTTCACAGCAAGACGACTATCTAATCCTCCAGAAAATAAAACAATACATTTCTTCTTCATAAAATACTAAAAAATGCCGAGTATAAAAAACTAATTATTTAGATTTAGTTTTCTTCTTGCTTGATCCTAAAATCTTCTTAGAATTCAATTTTATTTCTTTGCCCGACTTAACAGATTTAATCTTCCCCTTCAATTTTACTTCTTTTTCCTTGCTCTTAATTTGCTTATCCGATTTGTTTGGTTTAGATTCTATTTTCTTTGATTTTATCTTTTCAAAAAGATTAGAAATTGCAAATCCCAAGTGGAATAATTTTAATACCAATCCAGCCACCACAAGTGCTCCCCCGATAATAACTAATTTTACAAAAACACTATGTGCTTGATTAAAAAATATAAGAACTATTTTTGAGATGTACTCTTGAAATTCCCCAAGTGAACTTGTAAAAAAAGATGCTACTTGACTAATCTTCAGTAAAGGAATCGCAGAAACAACAATAAAAGTTCCTAAAAGAAAAAAGAAATTTGTTTTCCTTTCAACAAGTAAAAACATTAACGCAGACAAAGCTATGGAAATTAATAAAATAAAATAAAATTTACCTTGCCAATAATCTCTTGCTTTTTCAGAAACCAAAAATAAAGGAATAGCTTCTTCTTCAAAACAATTCCAGAATTCACAATCATACTCTGCATAATAATAAGAATCAACAAAAGAAGTAACTCCTGCTTCTATTAACGACTCTGGGCCTTGCATTGCTACATCGCAAGGAACCGTAAGAGTATAACTCCCATAATTAAACATATACTGTGAATTAGTCTGGCAATAGAATTCTATTATTGGTGAAAGTTGATTCATCTGTTCTTCTATGTTAAATTGTTCATTAACAACGTCTCCTAAAAAAGAAACAAGTTCAGATTTAACATTTTCATATTCTAAAGATGATGAAACTGTTAACAAAATATTCCCTAAAAAAAGTGAAAGGAAAAGTATAACACAAACAAAAACTAATAATGTCCCTTTAATAAATCCCATATTATATATTTTATACCTCTTAACTAAAACAAGAAAAATTAAATTTATAAACTTACTTGTCTATATTAAAAAATGGTAAGTGTAGATAAAGACAAATGCATCGGATGTGGGTTGTGTGTATCTATTTGTAGCGAAGTGTTTGAAATGAAAGACGGAAAAGCTAAAGTAAAAGCGCAAAAAGATAACCCCTGTGTAAAAGAAGCAATAAACTCTTGTCCGGTTAGTGCAATAAATGAATAAAAATATTTATTAACTCTCCTTTTTTTTATCATCTATGGCGGAAAAAAAAGAGGAAGTAGAATTTGTCAAATGGTTTTCTGAATTAGATAAAACATCTGGGAATGTTGCCGGCGGTAAAGGTGCTAATCTCGCCGAAATATACAACTTAAAAGTTCCAGTGCCCCCCGGATTTATAGTAACAGCGCAAGCTTACAAATATTTTATTGAAAAGGCAGAATTAAAAGAACAAATAAAAAAACTTCTTGAAGGATTAGACTATGAGGATACAAAAAAATTAAACGAAGCAACAAAACAGATTAGGGATGCTATTATAAAATCCAAATTTCCCAAAGAAATGGAAGAAGAAATTATAGAAAATTATGAAATATTAGACGTTAAAGATTTAAAAGAAGTTCGTGGAGGGGCATTAGATATTTTAAAGAACTCAGCAGAACCAATTTTTGTGGCCGTAAGAAGTTCTGCAACAGCAGAGGATTTAGCAGACGCGAGTTTTGCTGGGCAACAAGATTCTTTTGTGAATATTAAAGGGAATAAGAGTTTAATAGAACACATCAAAAAATGTTTCGCATCATTATTCACGGCGAGAGCAACATACTATAGAAATAAAAAAGGATTTGAGCATGAAAAAGTAAATTTAGCAGTTGTAATCCAAAAAATGGTAGACTCTGAAAAGTCAGGAGTAATCTTCTCAAAAGATCCTTCTTATAAAAATGAAAACATAATTCTTGAAGCAGTATGGGGATTAGGTGAAGGAATTGTCTCTGGAAGAATTACCCCTGATAAATACCTCATTTCCCCAGACTTAAAGATTTTAGATAAAAAAATTGCAGATAAAAAAATTGCAATTACTAGAGATTCTGGGGGGAATAAAGAAGTTGTAAAATTAAACGAAGAAAAATCAAAACACCAAGTGTTAAAAGATTTTGAAATTACAAAACTCGCAGAAATGGCATTAAATCTAGAAGAACATTACCAAAAACCCCAAGACATAGAATTTGCAATTGAAGGTGAAGAGATTTACATTGTTCAAACAAGGCCCATCACAACAATAAGCAGTAGGGTTGAGAAAGGAAAAGAAATCAAAGGAGAGCCAGTATTAGAGGGATTGGGGGCATCTCCAGGAGTAGCATCTGGAAAAATAAAAATAATTCATGATTTAAAAGAATTAAGCAAAATACAGAAAGGAGACATCCTTGTTACTACAATGACCAATCCAGATATGGTAGTTACTATGCAGAAATGTGCAGCAATTGTTACAGATGAAGGGGGATTAACTGCTCACGCCGCGATTGTCTCAAGAGAAATGGGAATTCCAGCGATTGTTGGAACACAAGAAGCAACAACAAAATTAAAGGACGGGGAAATAATTACTGTCGATGGATTTAATGGAAAAATTTACAAGGGCAAAGTAGCTGAAAATCAGCAAAAAGAAGTTCTCCCAGTATCTATTCAAACAAAAACAAAACTAAAAGTAATAGTAGATTTGCCCAGTTTTGCTAAACGTGCTGCACAATCAGGAATTAAACAAGTAGGATTAACAAGAATTGAAGGAATTATTGCAGAATCAGGAAAACATCCTCTTTATTTTTTAGAGAAAAAAGATATACAAGGATATGAAGAAGTAATCTTTAAGGGCATAAACGGAATTGCAGAATATTTTGAAGAAGTTTGGGTAAGAACTTCAGATATCAGAACAGATGAATTTCAAAGCTTAGAAGGAGCACCCAAAGAAATTGAAGCAAATCCTATGTTGGGAATGCACGGAATAAGATTTAGTTTAAAATATCCAGAAATATTAAAAGCAGAACTCAATGCAATGAAAAGAGTTGCTAAGAAAGGAAAGAAAATTGGTATCCTTATGCCTCAAGTAATTTCAGTAGATGAACTAAAAAAAGTAAAAGAAATTTTAAAAGAAATTGAATTTAACGACGCTAAGGTGGGAATAATGATTGAGACTCCTGCAGCAGTTCAATTGATAAAAGATTTTTGCGAAGAAAAAATTGATTTTATTTCTTTCGGAACAAATGACTTAACACAATATATGCTCGCAATTGACAGGGGAAATGAACAAGTTCAAAATATTTACGATGAAATGCATCCCGCAGTATTATATCAATTAGGATTTGTAATTAGGGTTTGTAAAAGATACGATGTTGAAACAAGCATCTGCGGACAAGCAGGGAGTAAAAAAGAAATGGTCAAATATTTAATAGAAAAAGGAATAGACAGCATCAGTGTAAATGCAGATATGGCAAAAGAAATTTCTGAACATATTTCTCAAATTGAAACTGGAATTTCTCAAGGAACAGATCAAGAACCAAGAAAATATCAACCAGAAAAAGAAGATTCAGTAAAAGCAGAAGAAAGCCCGATTAAAGAAGAAAAAGTAAACCTCCCGCCAAAAGAAGATTTTGTAAAACCACAAAATATTCCAGAGTATAATGCGAATGTTAATGAAGACATAAAAGCAATTGAAGAAGAAAAAAAAGAATATCTTGAAGAAAACAAGAAAGAAGATACTGAAAAGGAAATAACAGAAGAGGATGAGCCCGAAAATGAAGCAGAAGAAGAGAATTTAGAAAAAGAAGAAATAGAAATAGAAAAGCCCACAGAAGAAGATATCCCAAAAGAAGAACCTTCCTCCGAAGAAAAAGTAAACCTTCCAGTAATAAGGGGCGTAGTAAATGAAGAATTCGTGGAAGATGCAGACAAAGCTGTTGAAGCTATTGAAGAAGAGAAAAAAGAATATCTTGAGGAAAACAAGAAAGAAGATACTGAAAAGGAAATAACAGAAGAGGATGAGCCCGAAAATGAAGAAGACAAAGACCAAATTTTAGATATTTTCTAAAGTATTCCAAAATTTTATAAACGAGAGAAACTTAAATTAAATATGCCAAAAAAAATAGTTCCTAAGACAAAAGTCCCTTCAAAAAAAGTAGTTCATAAAAAAACTCCTTCTCAAAAAAATCCTAATGTAGATAAAATATTAGCCGAAAATTTTATCGCATTACAAAAAGTTATGACTCATCTTGCGGTGAAGTTTGACAATTTGAGTATTCAAATATCTAAATTACTTGAATTATTTGAGATTTCTGCAAAAACTCTTGCGAAAAAAGATGTTACAATAGACATGGGCAAGGGAGATCCAAAGATAGCAGAAAAATTAGACAACTTACTAGGTCAAAATAAAATTATTGCGAGAAGTTTAACTTTATTACATGGAAGTCCAGAACCTTCTTCTCCTCAACAATTTATGGGGCAACAAATCCCTAACCAAATTCCTCCTTCAACACCACAACCCTTACCCCCAAAACAAACAATAAATGCAAGTGGATATCAAAAATCAATGTCAACAAAAAATCAAGAATCAGAAGGCACAAGGCCTCAAAGATAGTTAGAGAATGGAAAAGTTATCTAACAATTTTAAGAAATCTTTCTTATTATATTTTACAAGAGAATTAATTCTTCATTCTTCTACAGGAGAAGTTCTTCATTTACAAAATTTAATGAAAGGGCAAATCAAAGAAGGAAAAGAAGAATTTATTCGCTCAATAAAAAAGAAAATTCCTGAAAAAAAAGAAGAGTTAAAAAAAGAGGATTTAGATTTTTACAAGGTTTTCAAAAAAATGCAACCTAAACAAACACCTATACCTCAACGAAGAGTTCTAATTATCCCAGAACCAAAGTTACCCCCCCATTTGCAATATTTAAAACCTGTTGCAAGAGAAGTAAATATTGATTTAGAAAGATTAAATCCATTGATTAAGGATCCCGCTGTAAAAGTGATAGAATGCAACGGTCCTGATGAACATATTTTTGTAAGAGGAACTATGGGCGCCAAGCCAACAAAGACTGTTTTAAGTAAAGAAGAAATAGATAAAATAATAAAAAAGTTTTCAGAACTTTCTAGAATCCCTATGAACGAAGGAGTTTATCGGGTAGTAGTCGGAAGATTAATTTTATCTGCAATTATTTCAGATGTAGTCGGTTCAAAATTTATGATTAAAAAAATGTTTTATTCTCCTCATTTCCAAGGTCAAACTTATCCCCAATCAAGAAAAAGGCAATTCAGATAAGATAATTATTTTCAAAACCTTCAAGCTCTTGTGCTTGAGTTTCTTCTTCTAAAATTTGTTTAATCAAATCTCTAAGCCAATTTATCCTATCTAACTCCATCTGCGTTTCTAATTCTTCTTTCGTCAATTCAGAATCATAAGAATTTTCTATCCACATTACTCCATATTCATAACGAACAATAATTCGTTCATTAAACAAATTTACTTCACTTTGAATCTTCTCATCATCAAACTCAACAATCAAAATTTGTTTTTCCTCTTCACTCAAAGACGAAACATCTTTAATAAAATTAATTTCTTCTATTAAACTAACTCCTTCAGAAACTTCTTCCTCAACAACTTCTATAACTTCTTCTTGTTGCAAATTTCCAAGACTAATTATTTCTTTATTTTCATAAACAAGAGTCACTTTTATTTCTCCTTCAACTACCAGATGCAATTCAGACAAATCAATGGATAAAATCTTTTCTTCGTCTCCCAAATATTCTTCTCCAAATCCTTTCTTTATTTCAGAATAATTTGTGGTTATAATAATTTCTTTCCCTTCAATATTCATTCCAACGTTTTGTGAAGAAGAAATAATTTCCGCAGTTTGATTTGGTTCTAAGACATAAACAAAAGGAGTTTCTACAGAAACTTCACCAAAAAGAATCTGTTTATCATTTGGTTCTTCTAAAACAGAATAAATTCTCAGACTAAAGTTAACTATTGGATAAATTTCCGTTTCCCCAATAAGCCCATAACCTTCTCCCACACCTACAAGAGTTTTATCTTGGATATAAAATTCTCCTTCGATTGATTCTTCTTCTATCAAATCTTTTAATCCATACTCTGTGTAATTTCCTTTTGAAGTTTCAAAAGAAACTTTAGAATCTGCTGGGAGAAATTCTCCTTGAGTTAAAGAAAAATCTAAGCTTCCTTCAAGTTCCCTTAATGTTAAAAGTTCCGGATTATCTCCTCTTAATTCTGCCACAACATTTCCTGTAAAAGTTGTTTTATTAGACAACATCCCATAACTCGCTGCCAAAATTAAAACCACCCCAAGAAAAATGAAAATAAATTTCTTATACTCAATTTTTTTCCCTGTCCCTTGATATTCAGAAACCACTTTCCCATTTACCCTACGGCTATGATAAATATACGGCCCATAAAGTTTCCCATTCCTCTTAATATATTTCTTGTACATCTTATATTAAAAATAAAAAGATATATTTAAAGGTTTTTGATTAAGATGTGTGTGCATCTGTGCATTCTTGCCAATCTTCCCAAATTTGATATGGTTCTCCTGCAGAAATACTCAATGGTTCAGATAATTGTAATTCAACAATAGCAGAATAATCATATGCAAGAGTATAACTGTATCCCACAATTAAATGGCAAGAGGTAGTATCTGTATTTGGGAAAAAAACTGCCATGCTGTAATATTCGCCATCTATTTGGGGTAGAGAATCATCATCAAAATAAATTCCGCTTCCAATGGGCCAAGTATTATCAAGGTATCCAGAATCAATAAATGTTATTTCTGTACAAGTTCCTTCAACACAACTTTCTCCTTCTCCACAACTACAATCTACTTCACAAGTTCCACAAGTTTCATCTCCATTACATTCTCCATCACCACAGTATTCTCCTTCACAAGCACTGCAATCTGCTTCACAAGTTTCACATGTTTCTTCAATAGCATCACAAATATCGTCTCCACAAGTTGCTCCTGAACAAATCCCACAATCTATTTCACAGGTACTACAAGTTTCATCTCCATTACATTCTCCATCACCACAGTATTCTCCTTCACTGCCACTAATTCCAGAACCAATATTAGCAGAGGTTGTTGAACATAATTGCTCTTTTCCAGAATCATCTTCAAAATAAACAGTAACTTCTAATTTAGAAGGGTTTGACAAGGTACTATCAATTGTTATTGTTTTTCCAGCTAATGCTTCTATGTTTCCTTGTTCATTAATAATTCCTGAATTTGAAATACCTTCAAGAAAAACTAATTTTATCCCGGCTATACTCTCTGAATTAGTTCCTGTCCGTTCAAATGTGACAACGCAAGCAGCAGGGTTATCACAATTCACAGAGGTTGCTCGCACATCTGTATTCAAACATGCTGCACTTAATTCTATTCCTTCTGTTCCTTGTCTAACCACATTTCGGATAACTCCCCACACAATTCCAATAGCTACTAAAACTAAAAGAACGATTAATAATGTTGTAATTATAGCTGACAAACCTCTTTTATCATGCATATTTCAAATAAGAAAATGTCATTTATAAATTTAACAATTAATTATCCTGTTGGTTATTGTAAACAATCTACCCAGACCATATTCATTGTTGTATCGCCCACAGTTAATGGAACTACTTGGCATGTCTGTGCTTGTTCCATTATTGATGCAACAGCATAGGTAACTCCTTCCCCTTGCAATTTTACCGCATATCCAGTAAAAGAGGGCTTAATCACAAACATGTATAAGATCAAGCCAAGCAAAACAGCAATCACTGCAATTAAACTCAACACCAACACTCTTGTTTTTTTATCTTGTTTCATGCTTTATCAAATTTTCTTTTATTTAAAAAGATTTGGTTAATTCGTAGTAGTAATCTCCAATATAGTTATTACATCTTTCCAAACCAAACCTTGCTTTGCATTCGCATAAACAGAAATCACATCGCCTGGTTCAAAATTCACAACGTCATTTGATTGAATATCATAATCCTTTTGCACACCCAATGCCCCATTCAATGCATTCTCAAATCCAACTTGTTCCCCATTCTTATAAATAATTATTTCAATTTGTCCTTCTCCTTCTTCAATTACTTCTAAACTTGTTGACAAACCAGTGATGCTTCCTTTCCTCATCATTACATATCCTTGTTCTAAGCTACCTTCAACACCCGTCGCTGTTTCTAAAAATCTTGCAGAATCCATTGCGCCATCAAATCCAAAATTCAAAAATTGCCTTTTATCATGCGCGATAATCAAATCTCCTTGTGCTTTTAATTCTTCAACAGAATAAGTAATCACAAAAACTTTTTGCGTTTCTCCTCCTTCCTCATAATCAACTTCATATATCGCTAAATTCGTATCATCCACATTCTCAATATTCACTTCTTTAGGCAAATTTTCAAAATCTACTTTGTTAATCTCGTTTATGCTCTCTCCTTCAATTCCTTTTTTTTCTGCAAAACCCTCAATATAATTTTGTACTTCCAAAGAAATTTCTTCCCCTATTGGAGAATTAATCAATTCAGAATCAGCAGCAGCTACAAAAATTCCAACTCCTAACAGAACAATCATACACAATCCCAACACACCAAATTTTTTACTCATCTCTCCTTAAAAATAGAAACGATTATATTTAAATATTCCTATGAATTCAAATAAGAATGGACAAAATAACCTCGGAAAAAATACAAAAATGCAAAAAAATAACTACTAAAGCTTTAGCCATTGCAAAAAAATCTGTTATCAAAGGAAAAGAAAATTATGCACAAGAAATTTTTGACATGGTTGAAAACTATTTATCGGATGCGATTCATTTTGAAAGTAAGGGAGATTTTGTAAATGCTTTTGCTGCACTAAATTATGCTCACGGATGGATTGATTCAGGAGTTAGATTGGATGTCTTCGATGTGAAAGACGACAAGTTATTCACAATAAAGTAAGATATAAAAACACATTTCCCTTTTCCCAATTATGAAAAAGAGGTTAATTGTTTTGAGTTTAGGGGGCAGCCTTATAATCCCTGACAAAATAAATATTGTTTATTTGAAACAATTAAAAAAGATAATTCTAAAACACACTAACAAATACAAGTTCATTATCGTTTGTGGGGGAGGGGGAATTGCGCGACAATATATTTCTGCGTTAAAAGAAATAAAAATAAATGAAAAATTACAATCTTTCGCTGGAATCAGTTCAACGAGAATGAATGCTCGTTTCATGAGTTATTTCTTTGGTATCAACCCAGAATATGGAATTCCCCATACAATGAACATCTTAAAAAAATACATACGAAAAAAAGACGTAATTTTTTGTGGAGCCTTAGAATATAAACCTCATCAAACCTCAGATTCCACTGCTACGAGAATTGCAACCAGTTTCAAAACCATTTTCATAAATTTAACAAACGTTCCAGGACTATACGATAAAAATCCGATTACGCATAAAAACGCAAAATTTATTCCGAAAGTAACATGGAAAGAATTTCTTAAAATAGCGAACAAAACAAAATTTCAACCAGGACAACATTTCGTACTTGACCAAACTGCAGCAAGAATTATTATGAAACATAAAATCCCCACATATATTTTAGGGGAAAATTTAAACCAATTGGATAATTTTCTTAAAAATCAAAAATTTAAGGGTACTACAATTCAGGGAGTTTAATGAAAAATCAAATATTAATACAAGAAACTAACTTTGATTCTGCAAGAAAAAAGATTAGAGAAAATAAGGATAAATTAATAATTTTTTCAGGAAATGATGAATTAAATAGAAAAATTTTAGAAAAAGAAAAAATTGATATCTTGCTTTTGAATCAGTCACAAAGAAAAGATAAACAAAAACAAAGGGATTCTGGATTTAATCAAGTTCTTGCAAAATTGGCGAAAAAGAGTGACATCACAATTGGAATAAATTTGGATGAGATAATCAATGCGAAATTTAAGGAAAAAGCAGAGATTATTGCGAGAATAAAACAAAACGTTTCTCTTTGTAAAAAAAATAAACTAAAAATGAAATTCATAACTCAAAATGAAAAGGATACTTATGATTTGCGAGCGTTGGGTTTGGTTCTAGGTATGCCAACAACCATCACAAAAAATCTTTAAGAAACATTTTTTAATCCTCTTTCGTTAAAATTTAGAATGGATATTAAGAAAATAGTTGAATCTTTAAGTCCAAATGAAAGGAAAATTTTACCTTATTTAGATGATAATCTTAATCAAATATGCGAGAAATCAAATCTTGATACAGTTTCTGTAATGAGGGCATTAGAATATCTAAAAAACAAAGAGATAATCAACCTAACATACACTACAAAAAAAATTATTGAAACAGGGGTTAATGGTTCTCTCTATAAAAGAAAAGGTTTACCTGAAAGAAGGCTCTTAGATTTGCTTGATGAAAAAAGAATTCTTAAATTACAAGAAGCACAAAAACAAAGCAAACTTTCTGATGATGAATTCAAGGCGTCTTTAGGTGCGTTAAAACACAAAGCGTTAGTTGAAGTAAAAAATGGGAATCTTATTTTTGAGGGAAACAAAGCAGAAATTTCCAAGAAAAGTCTTGAAGAATCTTTTTTAGAATCATTGCCTCTAGAACAGAATTCATTAGACCCAGAACAACTTCACGCATTAAAAATACTAGAAAAAAGGAAAGGGATAATTCAAATAAGAGAAATTAAAAAAGCTACAATAAAATTAACAGAGATAGGAAAAAAGGTTTCAGAATCTAAAGACAAAACAGAAGAATCAATTGAACAAATTACCACTGCGATTTTAGCAAAAGATTCTTTATGGAAAGGAAAAAAATTCAGGAGATACGATGTTTCTTCTCCTGTTCCAAAAATAAGTGGAGGAAAACGCCACTTTGTAAATCAAGCAGCAGATTATGCTAGAAAAATTTGGACTGAAATGGGTTTCAAAGAAATGAGCGGAGACATGGTAATCAGTTCTTTTTGGAATTTTGATTCTCTCTTCACAGCTCAAGATCACCCAGTAAGAGAAATGCAAGATACTTTTTTCCTAAGTGAAAAAACTTCTCTACCAGATAAAAAAATTGTTAAAGGAATAAAGAGAAGCCACGAGCAAGGAACCAAAGGGAGCAAGGGTTGGCAATATTCTTGGAATGAAGAAGAAGCGAAAAAACTTGTCTTAAGAACACACACAACTAGTCTTTCAAGTCAAACACTCACTAAAATAAAACAAAAAGATATCCCCGCAAAATTTTTCGCATTAGGAAAATGTTTTAGAAATGAAACAGTAGATTGGAGCCATGGTTTTGAATTCAATCAAACAGAAGGAATAGTTATAGACCCAAATGCAAATTTCAGGCATTTGCTTGGATACCTTAAACAATTCTTTAACAAAATGGGATTTGACAAAATAAGATTTAGACCAGCTTATTTTCCATACACAGAACCAAGTGTAGAGATTGATGTTTGGCATCCTGAAAAAAGAATCTGGCTTGAACTTGGGGGAGCAGGAATATTCAGACCAGAAGTGACAATTCCTTTGTTAGGAAAACACATTCCAGTACTCGCATGGGGACCTGGCTTTGATAGAGCAATTATGGATTATTACGAAATAAAGGATTTACGTGAAGTTTACAAAAATGATTTAACTAAATTAAGAAAGATGAAATTCTGGATAAAATAAATGGCAAATATTAAATTAAACAAAAAAATCTTTGAAAAAGAAATTGGAAAGTTAGATGAAAAAATGCAGAACAAAATAGCCATGTTCGGCACAACTATAGAAAGTTTTGATGATAAAGAAATAGAATTAGAAATTTTCCCAAATCGCCCAGATTTACTTTCTTATCAAGGTTTCAAAAGGAGTTTCCTAGCTTTCTTAGGTAAAAGCACAGGATTAAAAAGATATAGTGTGCATAAACCAGAAAAAAATTACAAAGTAAAAATTGATTCTTCTGTAAAAAATATTCGGCCGTATACAGTTTGTGCAATTATAAAAGGATTAAAACTTGACGATGAAAAAATAAAAGAAATTGTAGAAGTGCAAGAAAAATTGCACACCACCATTGGAAGGAGAAGGAAAAAAATGGCTATGGGAATTTATCCTCTTGAAAAAATAAAACTCCCAATAACTTACAAAGCAATGGAACCAGACAAAATAAGATTCATCCCTCTTGAATCTGAGAAAGAAATGTCAGGACTACAAATTTTACAAAGACATCCTATTGGAAGGAAATATGCTCACCTTTTAGCAGGAAAAGAAAAATTTCCGTTTTTTATGGACGCAGAAAAAAACATTTTGAGCATTCCTCCAATAATTAATTCAAAACTTACTGGAAAAATTACAGAAAAAACCAAAGACGTTTTTATAGAATGCTCTGGATTTGATTTATATGTTTTGAACAAATGCTTAAACATAATTGTAACAATCTTCGCAGACATGGGTGGAAAAATTTATCAAATGGAACTCCTCTATCCCAAAAAGGAAAAAACTCCTCAATTAAAATCAGAAAAAATGAAACTTTCTCTAGCCAACACAAATAAACTCCTTGGATTAAACTTAAACGATAAACATCTTAAAAAACTAATTGAAAAAATGGGACATGAATATACAAAGGGCTATGTTGAAATTCCCGCCTGGAGAACAGACATTTTACACGAAGTAGATTTAATTGAAGATGTCGCAATAGCTTATGGTTATGAGAACTTCGTCCCAGAAATTCCAAAGATTTCTACAATTGGACAAGAAGATATCAAAGAAACAATCAAAAGAAAAATTTCAACAATCTTAGCTGGAACTAATATGCTAGAAGTTTCAAATTATCATCTCACAAGCAAAAATGACCAATTTAAAAAAATGGGAACAAAATCAAAAGATTTTATTGAAGTCGAAGAATCTAAAACAGATTATAAGATTTTAAGGAAAAACTTAGGTCATTACCTTATGAAAATACTTTCTGAAAATATAGACTCAGAATATCCTCAGAGAATTTTTGAAATTGGGCGAGTCTTTGAAATAGAAAACCAATCTGATGAAAAAATCCTTCCGAAAATTATTGAAACAGAACATTTAGCAGCAGCAATCACTCCTGGAAATTTCACAGAATTAAAACAAATTCTTGAGTACTTTTCAAAAATGATTGATAAACCGCTAAAACTAGAAGAACCCGCAGAAATTCCTTCCCATTTAATTGAAGGTAGATGCGCGGAAATAAAACTTGAAGAAAAAAGCATCGGATTTATTGGAGAAGTTCATCCGAAAATTCTAAAAAACTGGAAGATAAAAATGCCAGTAACAATTTTTGAAATTGAATTAAAAGAAATCTTGGAAGAATTAAAATAAAATGTATCCACAAAGTCATTTCCTATTCTCACTTTTAGTTGCATTAATCTTTGTAAAATTCGCTGTCTTTGATTATAGAATTGCCTTGCTTATAGCCCTCGTCGCTGTTTTAATAGATTTAGATCATTTTATAATTTACATAATTAAAAGAAAAGAGTGGAGTTTGAAAGACGCGTGGAATGCTGACGTCAAAGGAAAATTTAGAAATGCAAGAACATTTATCCACCATTATGTAGGTTTCATGATAATTACTCTTATTATTGTTGGGTGCTTTTTCGTAAATAAAAATTTATTCTGGATTCTTGGACTTGGTTATTATACTCATATGTTTTTAGATTACGCTCACCTAAATGTTCTCCACATTAAAGAAAAAATGACCCTAAAAGAATTTGGACTTATCGAAAGGATAAACAAATTTGAACTTTTATTTGATATTTTCTTAGCAATTGGAATTGTTTTATTACTTCTTTAGAATCATCCAAAATAATCTTTATTATTTGTTTCTGTTTCAGAATCCCAATTTTTGTCTATCACTCCAGCAATTTTCAAAATATCTTTCTTAATTCCTTCCCATAAAACCAAGGAGTCTTTAATGAATTCTACTTCTTTTTCATCTGTCGAATCAAGGTCTAATGCAATTAATTCTACTTCTCTTTTTGCTAATTTCTTATACATCTCTGTAATCTCTTCTTTTTCTTGAACACCAAGAGTTTTAACAATAGAATAAACAAACATCGGGACATTAACTGGATTCAAAAGAGATTCTATAAACCTCAAATAATTGAAAAGTTTCTCAACAATCATTTTCCGAACTTCTCTCAAAAGAAAATCTGTTTCAATCTCTGCTATTTTTTCTATTTGAAAATCCTGATTCAATTCATCAAAAGTCGGAAGAGAATATCTTTCTTGAAATTCTACATATCTCTTCTTTAATTCATCTAAATCTTCTTTTGTCATATTCAACTTAAGGAGATTATCTTATAAATTTAACTAAAAGCCTCAGCTGAGGATTGAACTCAGGACCTCTACCTTTTTGGATTATCTCAATCTGAAATGTGAGAACTACATTTTCACTTACCAAGGTAACGCTCTACCAACTGAGCTACTGAGGCTTGAATTATTTTAAGAAAGAGATTATAAAAGTATTGTTATTTTTTCATAACTTTCATAATTAATAAAGCAAGGAGAACAATCAAAAATGCAACTCCTACAAAACCAAGAATGATTGAAAGTAGTTGATATAAATTCCTAAATAAAACTTTATTGGAAAAACTATAAAGAACAAAAGAAACAAGAGACAACCCTCCAAATAAAATTAAATTTTTTAAAACAAGATTAATCTTCCTTTTTGTAGAACGGGATTTAGTTGGACGAGATTTCTTTTTAGCAACTTTCTTAGATTTACTAGTAGCCTTCTTCGCCCTCTTTTTTTTAGCCATTGTATTATATATATTACAAACTATAGTTTATAAATTTTAACCTGTTTCATTTCCTTTCCAATCCATATGAATTGCATTTGCAGTCAATGCTTTAAAATTTAAAAACACAGTCCCTAACCAAGACATGTATAAACCTGTTGCCATTTTAATTCCATCAAGACTTCTAAAATCAATTTCTTGCTCTCTAAACACGAATGTAAAACTAAAATAAGAAAATAAAAGTAATCCAATTAAAAATACTGCAAGGATCTTATGTTTCATCCTCTTTGTTTCAAATATTACCCAAATTGCAATCACCAAAAGACATATCACCAAAAGTGCGACCCCTAATTCCATATATTAAAAAAAAGAAGCAAGTATAAAAATATTTCTATAGCCCCACCAGGATTCGAACCTGGGTCAACTGGCCCAGAACCAATTATACTTGACCACTATACTATGGGGCTATTAATATAATCTAATCGCTAAATTTAAATATCTTCTGTTCGTTAATAAATTATGACAGAAAAAGAAATCGGAAGAGTATCTACTTACTTTTCGCACGTAGGTGTTGCTGCAATAAAACTTTCAGATTCATTGAAAGTTGGAGATAAAATCCATGTAAAAGGAACAACAACAGATTTTGAAGATGTTGTAGAAAGTATGCAAATAGAAAAAGAAAGTGTTCAAAAAGCAAAGGCTGGAAACCATGTTGGAATGAAAGTTCCTGAGAAAGTAAGACCAAATGATGTAGTTTTCTTAATAGAATAATTGTAAAATTTATAAAGGAGTTTGTGTATTCAGTTAGATGCCCTCATTTGACATCCTTTGACGAATGAGTGGGAAAATTTCACAAGGAATTTTTGTTCAATTTGTTGAACCTTTTCCAAAGGAAAGCCCCTGTAGTTCAGTGGCCAAGAATGCCACCCTCTCAAACTCTAAAAAGAGTTGCGAAGGAAGTAAATTCCTAAGCAGTAAGCTCTTAAGAAGAGAGGTGATCTAGTCTCGATGAGAGCATAGGTCTATACATCTCAATGTGACCTCGAAGCACCTTAGAGATAAGGTTTTGGAGAACGGTGGTGACTCGAGTTCGAATCTCGGCAGGGGCGTAGTTTAATTTTCTTAACCAAAATATTTAAATAGTAAAACACTATTAATAATATAGATTAAAAGTTTATCATAGTAAAAAACTACAATGCCCAAATATACTATTGAATTAGAAAAAGAGGATTTAATTTTAATTAATGTTGTAAAATCAATTATGAACGTCAAAAGTATAGACAAGGCGCTTTCATTTATTCTCAAAGATTATGCAAAGAAAAACAAGTATTCTGATTTTATTAAAACAAGGAAAAAGGAAACCAAATGAAAAAAATAAATTTAATTCTAATAAGTTTGATACTTTTAGGCTTGAGTGTTAGTTTTATTTCTGCTGCAAGATTACCAACTGTAAGTGGAGATTCTGGAACTTGGGGAACAGTTTTAAATGAATTTCTAAATGTATCTCTCAATGAAAGCGGGGCATTAAACGAGGACACTATCGCAAGTCTTCAAATAGTAAATGGAACAATCACAGATGCAGACATTTCAGATACTACAAATTTAACCCTCGGTGAAAAAATAACTTTTACTTTAGGAGAAGTGATTGATAACATTGTGGATGGTTGGATAGCAATCACAGGAAGTTTAAATGTTTCTGGAAGCTTGAACGTTACAGGAGATATTTTTTCTAATGGAGTTAATGTTTCTGCTTGGGAAACAAATGTTTCAAAGAACTACACTCTAGACACTTATACAAATTGGAATGATGAATGGACTACAACTTACAATGCAACTTACCTTGCGTAT
>Ga0208769_1000075_pt1 | contig 47838 bp, 81 predicted proteins | sample AntAceMetag02UKC_FD_184768 | JGI IMG/M metagenome (GOLD analysis project Ga0208769, IMG submission 184768) | Saline lake microbial communities from Ace Lake, Antarctica- Antarctic Ace Lake Metagenome 02UKC (SPAdes) (version 2) | ecosystem: Environmental > Aquatic > Non-marine Saline and Alkaline...
ATTGTTCTTCTGTTATTGGAGCCGTTCTTGGCTACGGATGTTCACAATTACTTGAAGCATTGAGGACAGTAGCATGAGTGAAGATAATGGAAAACTCGCAACAAAGTACACATCACTATTTCAATGCTTTCAATTCCTAGCGCGTAACGAGGCCACGATTAGCCTCGCTGTCAAAGATGCTTGCACGCATCGCTGCGTGATTCGGATTGGCGAGGAAATGGCGACTATCGAGTACAACATAACTGAACCTAAGAACCTTGTCACTGCTTTCATTGGCCCTTGTTGCTCGGCCTTACAAGCTCATATTGAAGGAGATTGACAATGTGTGACTACCGCAATGTTGAACTAACAGCAAATGAGCTTCGTATACTGGCAAAGATCATTCGCAACTTGCTAAGTTCCGCACATGAGGCGGGTCTCAATCCCTTAGAGGTCGAAGAACTATACTACAAATTAGAGGGAGCGTTACGTGATTAAGATAGGCAGCATTTGCAGATGCCGAAAGGGCATCACTGGAATCGTGCAGCGGGCCGAAACCCGTCACCAGCTTTCTCAAACAGGTGTCAAACTTGGCTCTGTCAAGATAACTTATCACGGCACAGCCCTCGACACTGACCGAGCCGGAATGCCGTGGCAGAGCAAACAGCCAGTCCATATTACCGATTCGCTTGATGAGTGGGTTGTCTTGAGGTACAATGAACTAAAGGCGAAACTTGCATGAGAAGACACCCTTTCAAGGACCATGATATAATAGCCGCGTGTCGGCAAGGCTATCAGCAGTGTCACATTTGCCCAGATAAACGTTGCGGTGATAACAGGAATCCGCGCGCAAAGCATCGTGTCGATGCTGGTCCGTTCCTTTTAGCTGAAGAGTATTGGGAGCAGTTCGCAGGTAACAGTTTGTATTTCTATTGGGACAAGGACAAAGACCTTTACTGGAACGCCACTGGTAGTTCAATAAGTGGCGACCTATGGCGGGGTAAACACATGCAAACAAGGACGCAGATATGACAACACCGGCACAGCGTGCAGAGATACTAACAAATATTCACAACTTCAATGTTAATCCAGTGACGCGTGAAATTTTCCTACATGGTCACGTCGGTGATTCATGGGAAGACGTGATGGTCGATCATCGAATGGCAAACAATTTCATCAAGAACATGACCCTACTTGAGGGAGAGGGTCGCGCCCCTATCTTGATTCACCAATGTACGTGTGGTGGCGAATGGCCTTATGGCTTGGCTATTTATGATCGAATCAAGTGCAGCCCGTGCGTGGTCACAGTGCTGGCTCATGCCGAAGCCAGATCAATGTCGTCCATCATGCCACTCGCCGCTGACTATCGGGTAATGATGCCATACGCCGTGTATATGATTCACCACGGCACTGCGGGATTTGAAGGCGAAGTTCAAACTGTTTTATCCGAAGCCAGGGAACTGGAAGCTGAGACTGAAATCATGTTGGATATTTACATCGAAGCATGTAAAGGGAGTGCGAAATTCCCCCGTTGGAGTGCGGGCCGTATTCGCAATTGGTTACTGGCAAAACTCGGCATCGACTCACCGAATTGGTATTTGACGGCTCGCGAATCGGTGGAGTATGGTTTTATGACCGCTGTACTCGGTGATCCTGGTTACGAGACTATTGACGTGTTGAGGAACAACTAATGCATTGGAAAAGTAAATTAGTACACAAATCACAAGTAGATAAAACTCGCATCCGCGAAATCTTTCTCTGGTTACCTATATTGAATCTCAAGACAAGTATATGCCACTGGTTGGAGTCCGTGCGTATTCGTGAGCAGGTAATGCCACGCGGCGAGTCGTGGGGTGGCGACGTTCAACACAAATGGGTTTTAACAGAAATCATTGAAGCGTGATTTGGTTTACATCAGATACACATTTTAACCATACTGCAATTCTGCGGCATCAACCTGCACGCGCCGAGAATTTCCGCGACGTTGACGAAATGAACCTGGCGTTCATTGACGGAATCAATTCGGTTGTCGCACGAAACGACGTACTCTATCACATGGGGGACTTCTCATGGAAGGCGTCCCGAACCGGGCATTTTCGCCAGCGGCTCAATGTACGTACGATTCACCTTTGTCGCGGCAACCATGATGCGGCCTCTACCGCGCAGCATGTGTCAACAATGGAGCACATGAGATTCCCTAAACTAGGTGACAACAAGTTTCACCTTTGCCACTATCCTATGGCCACTTGGGCTGCGCGTCAGCATGGCTCATACCACCTTTACGGACACTCTCACGGCTCAATGGAAGATGAGCTAAATGAATATTACCCAGGTCGACGCGCAATGGACGTGGGCATCGACTGTGCATATAAGAAGTTTGGACAATGGCGTCCATTTTCCCTTGATGAAGTATTGGAGCAATTATGCGATGTATCGCTTGCGGGAGTTACTTAACAGAGTCATTCTATTCGTTGGACGACCAACCTCTTTCCGTGCTAACTCTTTCAAAGTCTAAGAGCCGTTCAATCAATGCACCAAGATTCCCGATGGTGTTCCGCCGTTGCATTAGGTGCGGCCATGTCTTCAATTCGGCGTTTGACTACAGTGACGTACCTTATGATACTAGCGACAACCTCATGTTCAACAGAGGCGGCAACTGGGCCGAACATATTAAAGAGGTTGCAGAGCTTCTAATGTGTCGTTATCCACGAGGCGCAACAGTCATCGACGTCGGTGCCGGGGATGGCGGTCTTCTGGCCCTTCTACCAGATACGTGGAGGCGAGTCGCTTTCGAGCCGGGAGCAGCGGCCGAACAATGTCGCAAACATGGGTTAGAAACTATTCAAGGGTATTTTAAACCCGAGATACATATTGAACAGTACCAGCCAGACATTATTCTTGTACGTCATTTGCTTGAGCATTTGGAAAAACCGCAAGAGTTCGTCGCACAAATTGCACACCATTCGCACGCCATCCCTCACCCACCAGCCGTGTTCGCGGAAGTACCAAATTTCACAAAAGGTTTAGAAGGGGCTCGTTTGTCCGATTTACTGTATGAGCATGTCTCAAACTTCACACCTAGAAGTCTACGAGCAATGTTTGAAGGGGCTGATTACAATACCCATTTTGAGATGACAGCTTATTCCGATGAAGTAGCAATCTGGATCGGAGGCGCTAAGTACCGCATCCCACTGACTCGCGAAGCAAATGTCGCCAAGACTTTCAAAGTCGTCGCAGATAGGGGTCGTGTCCTAGTAAACAATACATTCAGAGGGCGTAACCTCGAAGTCGTTGCTTTTTGGGGCGGAACTGGGAAAGGTGCTGCATTTCTAAACGCTTATAAAATACGTTACGGTCGCGTCGTTGACTCGGACCCGGCGAAATGGGGGTTTTGCGTTCCTGGAACTGGACAAGAGATTTGTGATCCTGAAACCCTCAAAACAGATGAGGTTGACACGATTGTCATTACCACCCGCTGGCGTGCAACCGACATCTTTAATGAGATCAACAAGCGAGGCATCCCGTATGAAGTACTTCTTGTGCTTGACAATGGTGTTATGAAACCTTATGGAGATTTAGTATGAGCCGACGAAATAAGAAAACCAAGAAGAAGAAGAAGAAGAAGTTGCCGCGCATGCGTGCCCGTGAGGAAAACACAAAGAAGAAACCCAGTGTGAAATTAACGGGCCGCCCCATCGGACCTCAGACAGCCCCTCCGGGCGGGCGAACTATTGTGTCGCCTATAACAATGCCCCCGTCCCCAGATGAGGGATTGCCGATCACGGATGTAAGCAAACTGTATTCAATCTTTTTGCGCGGTGATCTTGAAGCAGTGTGCCGTGGCATCCATTCAGTGTTAGGATTCTTTGAAACACACAATTTTCGCGGCTTCTCGCTAAAACATCGTTTCGACATTGACGACTTTGTTTCAGTTGTGCTGGCCATCATGGCCAATCCAGCTTTTAATATTCCACCGCAGTATGCCCGCTTATTGTTATCAAGAGCGCATATTTTCGCAAATCTAGTGGCAATCTCACACTATGAAACGACCGATGGCACATTGCAACATGTCTCTGGACAAAAGTTCAACTTTGCCAAGGTACTCTTTCTTAATACTGCTCGGAACAAAGTGCGGCTCCCTGTTGATAAAATCTTTGGGATTGATCCTAAACTTGCCTCGCTATGGTATTATACCTACACACTTCCGTCCATCGGTTGTATAACACAACGGCTTGGAGAAAATGTTACTCAACATTTGAAGAGTATGGATGGGCGATGGGAATTGACCGATCAGCGAGTAACACCATTGTACTTTAACTGTACATATCATCTCGGAGAAGAGGGTGGCGATAGGCGAATCAAGGAGCATTTGAACAAGGTCAGTCGGGAGAAGACATCGGAAATTACGATGAAGAACATCCCGGCACGAGATAGCATTGCCATCATTACGAGCAAGTGGTTTGCGAACAGTGCAGTTCACAAGAGTTGTTCACCTTTGATCGAGCGTCTGCGTAAGAAATATCGTTTGACATTGGTGCATCTTGGCGAACATGTACCGGACACAATGATTTATGACCCGTTCGTCAAAGTTCATAAGGTTGCGTTCAATGACCAAGGATTACTTAACATTGATCCATTACGAGACAACGATTTCCAGTTGGCATATTTCCCAGACATAGGTATGAACAATGAATCTCCGTGGTTATCAAATCTTCGTATTGCGCCTATTCAAATCACTTCGTATGGCCACCCAGTTTCAACGTTCGGCAGCAAGATTGATTACTTCATTGGGGGCCAAGACTCCGAGATCGCGGAGGATGCGGAGAAAAATTACTCGGAACGGCTTGTATTGATTCCGGGAATCGGTGCGCACCCAAGTTATCCGAACTACGCGCGAAAAAGCCCCCCACTGAAAGATGATGGAATACATATCAACTGCATCTGGGGGCCGGACAAATGGAACTGGAAACTAATCCGCCTTATGAAGGAAATTGACCAGCGAACTGAGACAAAACTGACCTTCGAGTGCTATGTTAGTATGGGAGCCAATCGGTACAATGCCTTGACGCCTTTCATGCAGAATATGCACGAGTTGCTTGGTGACTCGGCGCACATTCACTCTGATAAGGAATACTTCGATTATATGGAAGATTCTGAATATCATCATTTTGCACTTAATTCCTTCCCATTCGGCGGGTACAACACTGTTGTAGAATCGCTCTACCTGGGGAAGCCAGTGGTGACTTTAGAGGGCACGAAGTTCTACAGCCGGGCGGGAGCGTGCTTGCTTCGCAAGGTTGGTTTAGGTGAATTAGTCGCCTCTAACTCCGAGGAAGTGGTACGAATTTGTACTAAGTTGGTCGACTCACCCTCATTTTTACAGGAGATGGCACAGAAGTTGCAACAATGTAACCTGCGTGAAACGCTCTTTGATACCAATGAGCCCGCACATTTTGAGAACGCTATCGAATATCTCATAGATAACCATGAAACTTTGAAAGGCGGTACAAAGCCGATCTTTATCAAATGAGCATCACCGAGTTTTACTTGAAAGAATTTGCCGCATCAAAGGAACGCTTCATTGAATACCCCGCCGGCATCCATATTGAGACGACCGGACGATGTCAAGCAAGGTGCGAGACATGCCCGCATGATCGATCGCCACGAAAACATATGGATATGTCGGACGAACTGTTTGAGAAAATCCTTACCGATTTGGCAGAGATTCCATCCGACCGGCACGTAGTAGTAACACCCGGTAAACTTGGCGAGCCGATGCTTGATCGCTACATCGCTCGGCGGATTACTAGAATCTCAGAGGCAGTTCCACAAGCCAAGATTAGGTTGCATACTAACTTGAATTTCTTGCCGCCACATAGATTAGCAGAGTTGCAGCAAGGACCAATGCTTGATAACCTCTGGGTCTCGCTTATGTCACTAGACCCGAAAAAATATAAGAAGATAACGGGTATGCGTCTGTCACGAACGGTAAACAATATCCATCGCTTGATTGAAGCGAACAAGGAAAAGCCTTTCATCAAAGACCTCATGATCGGTCGTTTAGCAAATATGACCGATGATGACACTACTTGGGAAGACAAATGCTATAAAACATTTGGGCCAAATATGGCACCTAAACAATTAACGTATGGCAACTGGGTGGACGAGATCAAGTCACCGTGTGAAGTGATAAGAGAGGATTTCTTTCTCAAGTTGCCTTGCATACACTGGTTCGATGTGTCCATTTGCTGCGATGGGAAAGTTTCACTTTGCTGCATGGATGGCCTTTGCGAATACCCAATTGGCGACATTACACAGAACAGTGTGCTTGAAATCTACAACAATCCTGAATTCCGCCAACTCCGCGAGAAACTTTCGACGCGGGAAATGGCTAAACCTTGCCACCGTTGCACATTCTTATGAAAGAAATACCACTTATGAAACTTTTACTCTGCCGCAAATGCCACGATGTATTCAAACTTGACTATGATATTCGCTCCTGCAAGTGTGAAGAAGTATCGGGTTACTATGAAGAGAATGGTTTGATGGCTTACTACAGCGGTGAAGGAGCCGTCCCCATTGGCTTTGCTAATAGTAGCCTTGTCCATGCCGCCGTCAACCAGCCAGAAGGGGGTGACCGTGGAAGAGTGTTTGAAGCGTTCATAATTCCAAAGAAATGTGACAATTTCCAGAAGGTTGATACAGTATGAGTGACACACCTATCGAAGTACTGCGAGTGCATAAGATTCACGACCATCCGAAAGCGGATCGGTTACAGATCGTCAAGGTGCTTGGCACGCAGTTCATTGCGACAATTGGTGATTTTGAGGTAGGTGATCTTGTTATCTATTTCCCACCCGATATGCTCATCCCAGAGGATGTGGCGGAAGACCTTGGTGTCAAGGCATACTTGAAGCACGCAGTTTATCCCGGTGATACAAAGAAGAGTCAGTGCCGTATTGGGGCTATTCGCTTGCGAGGCATCCCGTCGTATGGTTTTGGGATTAAGGCTTGGCCGCGAGACAACGTAGGTGACAACCTAACTGATAAGTACGGAGGTGTCAAGTATCAACCCCCAGTAAAGTCCCCGCAAGGCGATCAAGCTCCTGACATAGATGCGTTTCACAAGTATACCGATATTCAGCATTACTGGAAAAATACTAACGTGTTTGAAGAAGGCGAGCATGTCCGCATCACTGAGAAATTGCACGGAGCAAATTGCCGCCTTGGCTATGTGAAAGTAGATGGAGAATCTGAGTTCGTTTGTGGCTCACACAATACTCGCCGCAAGTCCGGGATGTATTGGACACCGCTTGACCGCCAGATGATGGAAATGTTAAAGTACATTACTTTCCGCACTACGCCCGCACGGGCAGACGTAATAGTCTTCGGAGAGCTATATGGAAATGGTGTTCAAAACATGGACTACGGAACTGTGGGCGTCAGTGGCTTCGCTGTCTTTGATATTTCCGTTGACGGCGCGTATCTCGATTGGGTTGACGTTTGCAGCTATTGCGACTCATTCGGGATTGAGACAGTTCCGCTAATCTACAAAGGGCCGTTCAAGCCTGAGCTAATAGATCAATTTATTAGCGGCCCTACTTTGGCCGCGATGCCTTCCACAATCAAATGTAAATTTCTGGGGCGTGAAGGTGTTGTCATTGTATCCCTCAAAGAGCGGTACGATGATGTTCTTGGGCGTGTTATCCTCAAAGCAGTAAGTCCGGAGTACCTTGGCCGGGAGCAGGTATGAGAGAAATAACGCTGACTCAAGGCAAGGTCGCGATAGTTGATGATATTGATTACGCCTATTTGAAACAGTGGAAATGGCATTATGCTAATGGCTATGCTAAACGTTGTTGGCGGGAGTGCGGTAAACACAAATCAATTCTTATGTATAGAGTAATCCTGGGGCAAATGGACTATACCCCTACAAGATACTTGAAAGTAAAGTATAAGTTAAATTATTGTCGCGACATTCTTGTTCCGCCACTTGATTTATCCCCAGGCCCGAAAGAGATTTCACTGACTCGGGGCAAGGTTGCGATAGTTGATTTAGAGGATTATGAATACTTGATGCAGTGGAATTGGTACTATGCTAATGGTTACGCCTTTCGCAGCGGCGGATGCAGAATGCATCGTTTGATTCTTGAGCGGATGGGTTTTACTGATTTCGCGGAAAGCGATCACATAAATCATGATTGTTTGGATAATCAGCGAGCAAATCTGCGGCCGGCAACCACTCAACAGAATCAAGGAAATCGGCGGCCCCAAGAAGGTTGTTCATCTCGATACAAAGGCGTTAATTGGCACAAACAAGCCAGCAAATGGCAGGCGGGCATAAGTGTAAATGGTAAGGCGATTCATTTAGGCCTCTTTGACAATGAAGAAAAAGCAGCAACCGCCTACAACGATGCGGCTAAAGAACATTTCGCTGAATTTGCAAACTTAAACACTATTTAACATGGAGCTACAGATGACTAAGTTAACCAAAGCCCAAGTAAGCGAGATCAAGACCCTACTCGCGGATGATGAATTGACGCAAGCCGATATTGCCAAGAAGTTTAATGTAAAGCGTTCGATCATCTCGAACATCGCAACAGGACGGGCGCACAAAGACGTGCCCGGCCCCACTGCCCCGCACAAAACAGGTAAGGGACAGCGAAAGAAGTTGCCCGAGCATGACCCGACCGACGCGCGTGTTCTCGATCTTGAGGGCGAAGTCGCCCACTTGCAGGACGAGCGTAATCACGCACGCCGCCAAGTAAAGGCTGGGGCAAAGACGCAAGGGTTGTTCAAAGCCATTGTCGATGAAATGGGTAAGGTTGTAAAACCCTTCCGCCCCTTGCCGAAGGTACGTCCGTCTTATAAGATTGGTGTAAAGGGGTCGGTTACCGAAAGTCTAGTGATGCATATCTCGGATGGTCACCATGACCAGATCGTTACGCCCGACGAATGTGGTGGTTTAGAGTGCCATGATTTCTCAGTGGCTATGTGCCGCGCCGAGCAATATGTTAACACCGTGCTAAAGTGGACTCAGGAAACACTCACACCTCAGTTCAAGTTCCCTGAACTTACCATCCTAGCTTATGGGGATCATACTTCCGGTGAGATTCATGGTAGCGCGGGCCGATCTTACTTCCGCAATATGTTCAAGAACACTCTAGCGATTGGGCAGCTACACTCTTTGATGGTTCGGGACTTGGCCCCTTACTTCGAGATGATAAATGTCGTTTACGTTCCCGGCAACCACGGGCGTCGATCCACAAAGAAGAATTATCACGGAGCGCACGACAACTGGGATTACTTGATCGCAAAGGCGGCTGAACTGTACTGCGGGGATTTGGATAATGTCCACTTCACCGTTCCCGATTCGTTCAGTGTCAACCTTGTTATCAACGGGATTGGCTTCTGCGTCTTCCACGGCGACGACATTCGCTCCAGCATGGGGATTCCGTGGTACGGCATCGAGCGTCGAACTCGCCGCATCATGGCATTGGAAGCCGTGCGTGAAGGCCCGCCCATTCGTTACTACTGTATGGGTCACTTCCATCGCGGTGGAACGTCAAGTGAAGTCAACGGCGAAATCCTAATGAATGGTTCCTGGATTGCTTCGGACGCCTACGTCTACAACGCTTTCTCCGGTTACTCTGAGCCAACACAGTTGTTGCACGGAGTGAGTAAGAAGCACGGTGTGACGTGGCGACTGCCGATCAAGCTTCGCTCCGATCAAGAGCGTCGAGGCCCACAACGATACCAGATCGACCTCATGGAGGATGTTGCGATATGAACAAACTGATTATGATGACGGGGCTACCGCGATCAGGTAAAAGCACCTGGGCAAAGGCTCAAGGATTCCCAATTGTGTCACCAGACGCCATTCGGCTAGCGCTCACTGGTCAGCGTTGGTGGTCGCCCATTGAGCATCAGGTTCACGCGACGGCCCGCACGATGGTTCGAGCCTTGTTTCTGGCGGGGAATGACACCGTGATTCTTGATGACGCAAGAACATCCCTCACGAAAGAGAGCCGAGAAAAGTGGCGTGCGTCAGATGATGTACCTTGGAAACGTTACGTGCAGATTATCGACGAGCGAAAAGGCTTATGCACTTCAAGAGCGATTACGGCCGGGCAGCTTGACCTGTTAGATATAATTGAGGACATGTGGACCAGGAAAGAGCCGGTCGATTCGTTTGTAGAGAATATAGAGATTTGGGGGGAAATACGGGAGGGAGAGGTAATCTTTTCAAGAGAACCAGTTGACAACGGCGACTTGTTGTGATATACTTGTAATAGAGGAAAACAAGATGCGCGGTAGCTTAATGGTAAAGCGGACGACTGTTAATCGTCTGACGTGGAGGTTCGAGTCCTCCCCGCGCAGCCAACATACGTGGCCAACATATGCGACCAACATACGGAGTCAATGCGATGATTTGTGAAATAGCCACAGCCCTTGCGGCATGGACTATACTCCTTGTCGGCGTAGTTACTTTATTACACTGGCTTTTGAAAGGTCTCAAATGACCAAAGTTGAACGCTACTTTTCACTTGCAAAGCTGGTAGCCAAGCGTGTTACCTCTGGAGATGCCAGACGACAATACAGGCTGGGGGCCGTAGGGATACGACGTGATGGCACAGTTGTCAAATCTTCCAATATCCCTACTCGCGTGCCTGTTGCAAACGCACACGCCGAGGCGCGACTTGTTAAGAAGCTCGACGCCGGGGCGACAGTGTATGTCGTGCGGGTCTTGCGCGACGGCACCCTTACTCACGCACGCCCGTGCCCCTCTTGTATCGGCAAGATGCTAGCTCGCGGCGTGCGGCGATGCTATTACTCGATCTCAGAAAACGAACATGGAGTCATACAGCTATGTTAACAGAATTGCAAGGTTACGCAATCGTACTTTTTACATTCCTCGTGGCAGGAACCTTGGGCTGGCTTTTTGCCAAGTTTTACCCGCCATCCGTACCTTCCCCTCCAAAGCCCGGTCAGCGAACATACCCCCGCCGCCAATACCCTATATTGGAGGATTCTACATGGGATTGGGAGGGAATTCTCGCAAAGCACCACGCTACAGTCACCCCTAGCGTATACAAAGATCAAGTAGAGGGATACGCTCTTAACTGGAAGCCTGGCTGTATGCACCTAGCAACAGACATTGAGCCTATTGCCCGAAAGGCAGCGGGGCTCTTTATTAGCCTCTGGTTGAAAGACATTTCTGCTTCATTTTGTGACAAACTTGTCGATGGTTACATCGACTTCCTTGAACGGCAGGAGAGATTCAATGTGTGAGAAAGGGACATTTGCCCGAGATATATGGCTTTGCTCAGCGGCGTATATTATAATAATCCCTGTGATAGTTGCCATTGGTACTTATCTTCAAGGCTCGGAGCAGAGTAATATTGCACCTAGAACCCAGATACTTATCAATGCGGGGCAAGCCGCTGGGGCCAAGAGCATTACCGAAGGGACGTACAATCAAATCATCTTTGCCGAAGCATACATGCACGCACACCGGCAAGCGCGGGCAGGTAGGCAGAGTCACGACGGGCACGACGCCCGTGTAGCTCGTCTACAAGTACTTTACCCCGACCTCCGTTTTCGGGAAATCTGCTCACAAAGCTGGGCCGGTCAGAACTACTATGAAGCAGCTTATGACGCTTTTAATGTAAGCTGGCCCTCTTCGGATGGGCACTGGGCAGTTGCTAACTCGCCGTGTACTTATTACGGAATCTCAATGGCCCGTGGTCGGAATGGCATCATCTATGTTTGTATGCTTGCAGGAAGGCCCAAATGACCCAAGTAATTGATGTACCTCTCACCGAACTCTACTTCGACAAAGAGTTTAATTGTCGGGGCGAGTTTACTCCGCAATCATGCAGCGACCTAGCTGAGAGTATGCGGAGCATCGGGCTACAGTCACCGATCATTATTCAACCAGCAGTGTTGATAGATGCGGCACCTGTTGAGCATCCTTATCGAATCGTCATGGGTCATCGACGGTACACTGCCGCCCGTTACTTATTGCGTTGGGATACCATCCCGTGCATCGTTCGAGAAGGACTCTCCGAAGAAGACGCGCAGCTACTTAACTTGTCTGAGAATTTGCAGCGTAAGAATCTATCCCTCTGGGAACAAAGCTGTGCCATACGGGCCGTCTTTCCCGATCCTACAGCTAAACCTACTTGGAGCGTCATGGCCCGCACACTGCACCGAGGGGCAACGTGGTGCCGCATCCGCTACCTAATCCAAGACCTACCTGAATCAGCGCAACAGGGCGTGAGAGACGGCGTCCTGGGGGCTGGTGACGTGAGTGTGCTTATATCCCGCGACGAGGCAACCCGCGCAGCGGACTGTGAGCTAATGGTCACGGCCCGCCATGCCGGTATGACCAGTGAGCAAGCCCGACAGCCGTTTGTCCCGAATAAGAAACCTCAGACACGGCGAGCGATCCAATTGATGTTGACCCACCTCATGTTGAATGAGATAGACGTATCGCCTTATAGGGCTTTGGCATGGGCCGCTGGCGACTTAAAAACCGAGGAATTTTTACAGGATTTGACACCGGAGATGAAATGTTAAAACTAGCACACCAAATACTATTGCAACGGAATCATATCCGCTACCCCGCAGACCTCCCCACTGACGCCAGGAAGCTTTTTTCCGGCTATGCGGTTGATATTTCGCGCGGCGCAGTCATCCTTGCCGATAACGTAGCCTCATACTGTAGTTCAGCGGGGTGGAAGGAATTCGACAGCTACAAGGAGTTTTTTAATTTAGCCCCACCTTGGCCTATATCTTTCATTGAATGGGGTGGCCCCTTTCCTGAGCCATTTTTTGTCCATGGGTATGTATCAGAAGAGGAATTACCAGAAGACGGGGACGAAATAGAAGGTGGAGTACCAGTAGTTCGTCGCGGATGCTCAATAAATGCCACCCCACGCCCCACCGGAGGCTGGGAGCTTATTGTTACATCTTGGTGCCTCCTAAAAACGGGGCAAGTCTTTTTTCCTGGAATTCTGGTTTACGTCTACGTAAAGGATAATGGGGAATTGGAAGACATAGTATTTCAAAGCGGAAGAAGACTGGCCACAGCCTCAGAGAACGACAAGAAACCAGCAGAAATTATCGGCCTTTTTAGCGTACTCAGCGCTATTCAGTTCTGCCATTGCAAGAATGTTGCCCTCACGGACGCCACCGAGACAGAGGGGCCTTCTAAACGATGGCTCAGGCGTCAGCGACAACCGGCGATTCAATACAACACGATCAGTATTGAGCCGACTAGTCGCCGTCGCAGCGGGGAGACCGCTAATGACGACTCTAGCTCGCGGCCCACGGCGTTACACATCTGTCGTGGCCACTTTCGAGAATATGAAGACGGTCATGGCCCCTTTGGACGTGCCGAAGGGGGAATCTTCTGGATTCCGTCGCATACCCGAGGCAGCTTGGATGCGGGACGAGTGATTAGTGATTACAAGGTAAAAGCGCCAGACTCGGAGGCGGTGACCTAAAAACCGAGGAATTTTTACCTGTTTATGGCTCGTTTGGCACGAAAAGTGCATTATAGAGTATCATGGATATACCAGTAAGCGTCAAACAACGGAGCTTGTTAACTCGGCACACTGAGCAGGGGGTCGTCAAAGTTCGCGACCTTTCGCAGGGTGTATGTTTACTTATTACCACACCCGATGAAAATTATGAACTTGTCATTGGTACACCTAGCCGAGGCGTTGTCCTAATTGCTAGTGACGGGCGATTCACCCACCGCGACAAAGGTGTCCTAACCGGGGGATTTGATCCCGAATCCGGCATCTTCCTCCCTGAAATCATTGGCCTCGGCCTGAAAATGGTGCTAAGCGGAGAACGCATTGGTACTATCAGGACAGGACCGGTTCTTGAGTGCATCGTGGTCGGCAAAGACTTCCGCTATTCAATGTGGGAGTCTGAATGATGCAAAAGTGCTACTTAGACACGGAGACCTGTGGGCTCAGCGGGATGCCCGTCTTGCTACAATACGCCTACGACGACGGCCCGATCCACCTGTATGACATTTGGAAAGAGCCAGTAGCCAAGACCTTAAAGTTGATCGAAGAGATTATGAAGTGCTGCGTCGTAGGTTTTAATCTAAGTTTCGACCATTTCCAACTCTGCAAACTCTATACAATCTGGCTACTTCTTCCAGGGGATTTCATTCCTGAGACGGACATTGGTTTTGTTGCCACTATGGAGTCTTTGGGGCGGGATGGGCCGTGCCTCAAACCCGCGTCCGCACTCGACCTTATGTTACACTCCCGGAAGGGCGAGTTCCAGTCCCTTATGTCACGGAATGACGTGCGAATACGTCGCGTGCCTACGGTGCTTGCCCCGGTGTTAGCCCAAGAGTTAGAGGGCCGCATTGAATTCGACGGCATTTTGTTTGCTAAACGCACCGATCCAAATGCCCCTAAATGGTCCGTCATGGACAGGGTCAGCCCCACTGGCGAAATTGACCCTGACTTCAAAGATGTACGCCTGCGATTTGATCCCGCTGGCGGATTAAAGTACTTGGCCGAACATGCATTGAAGATTAAGCCTGACTACCACTACGAAGACGTTGAACTAGGTAAAGACCTACGCCCAGCCGAGCTAGGTTATGTACCCTTCGCCAATGGCATTTCCTCACCTGATGTTGGTTGGGCCGTGACTAAGAGTGACGGCAAACTCAAAGGCTACGCTTGGCCTGCACTGATTCAACAGCATATAGACCATTGGGCGACCAATGAGCCAGCCCGCAAATACGCCGAAGATGATGTAAAATACACTCGTATGCTTGACGCGTACTTCAACTATCCTGATCCTGATGATGATGATAGTATTCTAGCTTGTATGGTAGCGGCTGTTCGCTGGCACGGATTCATGGTAGACTTCGATCAAACTGACGTGTTGCTTGAGAAGGCGCAAGCAATCGTCAACAACTCACCAGTTAATGTCAACAAAGTTGCCGCCGTGCGTGAGTATATCCTTGAAGTCATGGACGCAACTGAGACCATTCTCATAGACCAGTCAACAAAGAAAGCCAACCTCGAACATATCCGCGACGAAATGGTCGTCATAGAGCCTGGGGAAATATGTGTCCAGTGCTTTGGTGACGGCTGCAAGCGTTGCGTAGGTGTCGGTGAATTGGCAGTTGGGCCGATGGAAGCGGCAAAACGAGCGGGGGAAATCTTGGCCGTTCGTGAAGCAGTCAAAGAAGTAAACCTTTATGGCAAGTTGAAGAAGGCAGGGCGTTTCCATGCAGACTTCAATGTTATCGGGACTCTATCATCGCGCATGTCTGGTGGTGGTGGACTTAACGCCCAGGGTATCAAGAATTCCGTTGAAGTGCGACAGATGTTCCCCTTGGCTTGGGATGGCATGGTTTTGTGTGGCGGGGACTTTGATAGCTTTGAAGTAACCCTGGCCGACGCCGTGTTTAAAGACGAGGCACTTAGAGGCTCGCTTCTAGCAGGCGAAAAGATACACGCACTCATGGGCATGGAACTTTATCCAGGTAAGACTTATGAGGAAATCATAGCCTCAAAAGGTTTCGGTGACGGCGGCGTAATTGATATGTATACCCGTGGCAAGCAAGCCATTTTCGCCCTGCTCTATGGCGGTGACGAGAACACTATTCATAACAAACTTGCAGTACCGCTCAAAGTCGCGGAAGAGGCGTTCAGCCGATTCCAGAAGAAGTTTATCGGAATCAAGGAATGTCGTGACGCTAACTTTGAGAAGTTTCAAGCTTTGCGTCAACCAGATGGCATTGGCACGAAAGTCATTTGGAAAGACCCCGATGAGTTCGCTGAGACATTCTTAGGCTTCCGACGTTACTTCACATTAGAAAACAAAGTTTGCAAAGCCTTGTTCAAGCTGGCCGCGAATGTACCCAAAACGTGGCAAGCCGCCAAAGGAATGGTTACGCGATCAGACCGCGAGCAGACTGCTGCTGGAGCCGTTTCGTCAGCTTTGTATGGAGCCACGTTCCAGTTACAAGCTGCAAATACGCGAGCAGCGAATAATCACCTTATCCAAAGCCCTGGGGCTCAAATTACGAAGCGGGTACAGTGCGCAATCTGGGAACTTCAACCCTCGGGAGTTTCCGAATGGATGGTCGCCCCAATGAACATTCACGATGAAGTGATGTGCGTCACTCACCCATCAGTAGTTGAGCCACTGGTTGAGAAAGTACGTGGCGCGGTCGAGCATTATCGACCTATGGTTCCGCTCATCGGGATGACTTGGAGTACGGCTATGGATAATTGGGCCGAGAAGTCAGGTGGCGGCAAAGGGCGTGAAGTCCACATTGATCCGACAACTACTGACCAGATACAAGAAGCCTTGGCTCCCGACGACGCGACAGTCGATCTGCCACTTGACATTGACATTGATTACTTACCCTCAAACGAACTCGATTTACTTGAAACTGGAGTATGAAATGGATATTGCAGAACGTATCAATTGGCTTAGTACATTGACCGAAGTACAGCTACGTGCTTTGGCTTGCCAGAACAAGGTCGTACTGTGGAAAACGGCCACCGTCGACTACCTTGTCGACACACTTATGAGCCTAGAGGAACTTGTACATGAAAACGATTGAGTTGACACAAGGCAAGGTCGCGATGGTCGACGACTGCGACTATGATTACTTGACGCAGTTTACATGGCACTGCAAGGATGGGTATGCCTGGAATCCCGAGATAGGGTACATGCATCACGTCGTACTTGCCAGGGTGGAGGCAGGGCAAATTGTAAACCAACTTCCCAATCTCAGGGGTAGGAATTATGCGAACAATTAAACTAACGCAAGGCAAGGTAGCCCTTGTCGACGACTGCGATTATGATTACCTGATGCAATGGCAGTGGTACTATACTTGTGGGTATGCTTATAACAATAAGATGAAGTACATGCATCGCCTCATACTTGACCGCATAGGTTATCGACCTAAAAAATTACTTAACTTGAAAGATACCTTGGATTATCGCCATGAGATTCTTAGGCCACCTCTGAATCAATCTCCCGGCCCTAAGAAGATATCGCTGACACAGGGAAAGTTTGCCATTGTTGACGCCGAGAATTATGAATTTTTAATGCAGTTTAACTGGTGCTGTCACAAAGGCTATGCCACCAGAAGGTGTGAAGGTCGCACACAATATATGCATAAGGTAGTATTGGAGCGGGCGGGTTTGTCGGGAGAGGAAATCGACCACATTGACGGGAACCGCGCGAACAATCTCTTAGAAAATCTCCGACCAGTTACACGACAGCAAAACTGCATGAACCAGTCACCACAAATCGGCAATTCCTCTAAGTATAAAGGCGTTTGTTGGGATAAGAATGCTTACAAGTGGGTAGTTGGTATTAAAATTAACGGAAAACGAAAAGCACTTGGCCACTACACAGGCGAGGAAGAAGCCGCCCGAGTATACAATGCGGCTGCGATAGAGTTGTTTGGTGAGTACGCAAGACTCAACGAGATTGAAAATGAAAACACCAAAGTTAAGGTCTAAACATGGACCTGAATGGAAAATACAACGGAAGCTTATCCACTACTTGCGAGATCGCGACTGGTTAGTCGAAGTCACCCAGGGAAATATGTTTCAGACCGGTTTCCCCGACCTCTTCCTTGCCCACTCAAGATTTGGGATTAGATGGGTCGACGTCAAGAGTCCCGTTCGTTACACATTTACAAAATCGCAAAAAAAGAAATGGCCTATTTGGGAGAAGAAGGGGGCGGGCATCTGGATACTAACAGGCTACGACGAAGAGAATTATGACCGGCTTTTTAAGCCTCCCAATATGCGCGATTACTGGAAGCCCGCGTGGGACGAAGAACCAACCGTAGACGAGTTACTAAAGGAGCTAGAATAATGCCTGTGCAGCGAGCAACGAAAGATGGTAAGCCCGGTTTTCGCTATGGTAAGTCTGGGAAAGTCTATACGTATACGCCCGGCAATGTCACATCACGCAATAAGGCAAAACAGAAAGCGCATTTGCAAGGAGCCGCAATCGAGAAGCGAACAGGAGAGAAACATTGAACGCCATTACAAAGATTAAAGGGTGGTCATGCATCGCCGATGCTTTTGCATCAGTATTAGGAATCCCAGTCGCGAGCCTTATCAACAAGATTGGGCATACAGAGTCACATGGCTTTCACGTACAAGAGTGCATCGAAGTCGCTGTAAATCTTGGCTTCGCATGCACGCCAATCGAGCTAGTGCCTCAAGCCCTATTGACACCAACAAGCGAGCCGCGCCCCATCTGGTTTCCTCAGTACAAGATCGTACCTGACTGGGAAAATATGGACGCCAATGTTTCCCGCCTGTATTCGCATATGCGAGGTAACGAGGGTGTCCTGACCGGCCAAGTCCAATCCGGGATTGGGCACGCAGTCAACTGGCATAACGACGAAATATGGGACACCCGTGAACGTGGCTTTGCCTACAAGTTCGGTGACTGTGACGCCAAGGGATTCTACCCCCAATGCTTCTGGAAAGTACAGAGGGTGCCAACATGAGTAACACCTGGATGGTACGGCTTCAACCGCACCACACAAAATGTGCATCGGTAAAACATCCGATGCTTACTGACTTGCCTCCAGCGTTAAGCCGTGATGACTATGAGATGCTCGTTGCTGGACATCTTGACGGCCACTACGGTAAAAGAGAACGTCTGATAATGGCTAACCTGCGCGTACTTAGCAAAGTTGTAGGTCGGTACATCTATAATTGGCCATTAACCAAACGTTTTGTGGATGAAATGGTTTCCGAAGGTTTGGTCGCGATCATTGAAGTCACGGACAACTTTGACGGCGACCCGTGTGAGTTTCTAACACACGTTATGAACCAAATGTATTACCGCATCGAAGAAGAGGTCGCTAGGATACGTGGAGTAGCCCCCGCCTCCCCGCGAACCAATCGCCGTCGCCAGTCAGAGGGGTTCCACGCCCAGTATGGCGGTGTGGAGACAAACTTGACCGATCCTGTAATACGTGAATTTTACGGATACATTGACGAAGACCTTGAATCGGTAGACATCTTTGACACGTTAAAGACAGTTCCTCAAACTTCCACCCAGGAAGAAGTTCTCTGCCTTTGCTTTGAGGGAAAAGACAATGCTGAAATAGCTGAGGAATTAAACCTCAATATCGATAGCGTAAGCCGCTTGAAACAGCAATTAGTAGACCAGTACTTGAACCAGTGCAACCTAATTAAGGAGTAACTTATGGCCCGTCTTATGAGAGTTTTGTATGGTCTGATACTTGCCCTTCTCGTCACGTTCGTGTGCGTTGACAGCTATTACCGAGCCGAGTGGCAGGACATTATGACCAATGGTTACAATTACAATTTGCGTGAATTGGGCCGCAATAAGCAAGTGACCATCGCTCAGTCCTACGCGACTCGCGCTATTCAACCCTTTGCAGCAGCTTTGGAAGAATCACAAGACAGTCTCAAGGTCGTTGCCGCTACGTCCGCGAATGTTTCTCAAGAGAATATTCACCTTCGTGAGAGTGTTGATCGCGCCAAGCTGATCGTTTCCGGCATCCGTGAAAAGCTTGCTATTACCGAAGCTTCTCTTGCCGAAGCCGTCAAAATGCTACGAGATCAGATTGACGAGACAAACGAAGTAATAAGTGACAATGAGAGATTGACGGATCAGATACGAACACTCCAGTGGCGTGTCGAATCTCTGCTTCGCCAAATCAAGGCATTACAAGTTCCAGCGCCCTTGGATACAAAAGGACCATGATAATGGAATTGTGGAAAGTTTTAATACTTGTAGTTTTAATGCTTTGTGGTTACAAGTTTGTTCTCTATCTTGACGGACAACATAAAAAGGTCAAAGCATTGGAGCAAAGAGTTCAAACCTTAGAGCAAGTGCAAGCCCACATATGCCTGATAGCCAACTTTACCCCTTCGTTTAACGAACTCAAACTTCCAGGTGAAGAATGAGCGCTCCAGAACGTGAATTCTTGATGCAAGCGGGTGAGTACAGCCCACAGCATGACGCAGTGGGTGGCTGGTATTTGTCAGAAAAGCTTCGCGGTGTACGTGCCTTTTGGGATGGCGGCATCAGTCGCGGCAGTCGCGTGAACTGCGTCCCGTATGCCCGCCGAATGTTCGGTGAAGCATTGACTGGGATGGCAACAGGGTTGTGGAGTAACGACGCGTTACCAATCTACGCCCCTGATTACTTTCTAAATCAATTGCCTTGTATACTTCTTGATGGTGTACTTATAACCGAGAAACACCCTGTAGAAACTTTGAAAGCCGTGTGCGAGCCAAAAACCCCTGTAAAGGGATCGACGCCTTCTTCGGTTTGGAAGGATGTTTCGTATGCTGTTACAGCTTTACCGACCTTTACCGCGATGTTTAAGACGGGGTTAGTCTCTTCAACACGTCCAAGATTTAACCTTGTACGTGGGCGGGTAGACACATGGATTGCGTCGTTAGATAAGAGCGTCTGGGAAGACTTCCGACGCTTTACTACAGACAGCGGGGAGGTAAACTTTGACATCGAGCTTAAAACCTTGCAAGAAGCTTTGCTGTGGTCTGACAGCCTACACCTCCATAAGCAACGCCGTTTGCCAATACATGTGCCCGAAGCAGCCGATCTTGTCAAGAAGCTTCACAATGAAATTCGTGACGCGGGTGGGCGGGGCACTATGTTACGCAACTCGGTGTCTTACTGGAAACCTCATTTTTGTGCTGACCTTTTAAGTAGAGAGAGAGAAATCTGATGAGAATCCCTAAGTACATATCACCGTCGTCCTTGACTCGCTGGGAGTCAGATCGAGAAGCCTTTTATTTGAGCTACTTGGCCGACACTAGGACACCTCGCGACCCTCAAACTGATTACATGGCGATTGGCAGTGCGTTTGATGCATTTGTCAAAGCAGCGCTATTCCGCGATTTGTTCGGAATAACTAATGACCCTGAGTTCGAGTTAGACACAATTTTCACCGCCCAGGTCGAACCGCATTTGCGCGACTGGGGTTGGAAGGCTGGCAAGTACGCGCTTAACTGTTACAAACTGTGTGGGGCTTACGATGACTTGCTAGACGATCTAACTGCGAGCAAGTTTGAACCTGAGTTCGAGTTCACAGTTCAGAAGACAGTTGCAGGAGTGCCATTGATGGGCAAGCCCGACTGCCGTTACATTGACAAGAACGGCGCTCACGTCATTCTTGACTGGAAGGTCAACGGTTTTTGTGCTAGGTCTGCCTCAAGTCCGTATAAGTATTACCAATTGGTACGGGATGGGTGGCATGAAAGCACCTGTAAACACAGCCGAAGCCACGGCACGGCTCACAAGGGTTATAAAGCCATGACGTATAAAGACGTCGTGATAGGGTCGCACACTTTAGATCAAACGTGTGCCGACTGGGCCGACCAATTGGCTATTTACTCCTGGATGTTAGGTGAGCCTCTAACAGGGGAAGATGTCATTGTACGGATCGACCAGATCGTTTGTAAACCACAAAGCAGAGCTTTCCCACTGTTGCGAGTCGCAAATCATATTTGCCGCCTCTCACCCGAGTGGCAAGAGGCATTGCTCGAAAGAATCTTGTCCTGTTGGAAGGCGATCAAATCTGGCCACATTTTTCAGGACGTGTCCCTTAGCGAAAGTCAAGAGCGGTGCGAACTTCTTGACATGCAAGCTTCTGTTTGTGCGCCAGTAAACAGCATTGAAGCGTGGGTGCTTGAAAATGCTGGAAAGACAACTCAATTTAGGACACGTTAAGATGGGGGAAGCGGTAAAATGAGCAAAGTTAATTACCGACCGCCAAATCTTTATGATTTGTCGGATATTATGGACATTGATCTCAAAAGTTACGAGTACCCATTCACTTTGGCAGAGTGGCGAACGCACGTCAGCAGTAACATCAATTTCATGCTACTTGCCACTGTTGCCAAGCAGCCGGTAGGCTTCATACTATGGAGCAAAGAGGGTGACACTGGAAGTATTCAACGCCTAGCCGTCATGCCAAGGCATCGGCACCAAGGTATTGCTGCACAGTTGCTCAGAACTGCCGAAGCCGGTAGTGAGCGGCTTACCGACACTAACCGGATGGAGTTCATAGTTCCAGCAATCTTTTGTGTACCGGGACAAGCAGACGACATGAGCCAGTGGTTACTCGCCAAGCACTACCTGGCAAAAGGCCCAAGCATACCTGAATACTGCCGGATGTACGGCAAGTTTATTGAAGGTTACAGATTTGTAAAGGAGTTAAACGTCGATGAGTAGAGCCAAACGCCGCGACTACGCGATGGGGAAACCTCAATTTTCTAATGCACTTCGACCAGCCAAGGCGTTGACAGGTCGAAAGGATTTTATCTCCAGGGATAAAAAGCGACTTATGAAAACCCAAGGGATGATTGGCGACAAGTTGCCTTTTGAATATGAGTGGTGCTACGGCGAAGACGCCGGAACGGTCATGGCGTTCACTGCTGGTTCGGCCCGCGCACAGATAAAAGTAATACTCGGCACCCCTAAGAAGAAGCGTTTACCTATCGGAGTGCAGGTTCAAAGGGTAGAATATGTTACATAAGCCCAGTAAAGAACGACTCGCGTCGGTAGCCTTATCTGGCGAGAAATTGCTCGTCTTATTTGAGGCGATGACGGTCGATGCCGGGGCTTCCGACGAAGATGTCATCGACGTGCTGATTCATTATATGGAGCCTGACGACGAGTTTGTTGTCGGAACCTACACCCCTGAAATTCACTTAGTTATAAAGAAAGTTGCAGACGATGTTTAAGTGCAAACTATTCGTTGATGGTTGGGGTGGAACTCCCTCGGAGGGCGTCTCACAATTTGAGGCTTATCGCCGTATAGAGAAATGGCTACTTACATTTTGTGGCTCCTTCGAGTTTGAGCGAAACATTCGCCCGTATCAACTCTCGTATCGAGATTTTGACTGTTATCTCATAGATATTGGAGGGCTTCCCGAGACGAGTAAAAAGCCCTTTCTGTCTTTACTTGGCGACGTAATCCGTAGTCGGCCTAGCCGCCTATATCTGTTCTGGACGGGGGAGACTTGGGAAGCATTTGCCAATGCAAACCCCTTATGGACCAATTATACCACCTGTATCAATTGTTGTAATACTGAGGCCATAGATAATATTTCCCTGAAACTACTTGACTTAGACGCCGAGCATGATATACTTTAAGTAGAAAGGAAAGACTATGCCAGCACTCGAACATTACATCTCTGGAACTGATCGCCCCAGTATAGAAAATATTATGGCGGGCCTCCTAACGTTTACACACGTTTACGGGACTGGCGCGATATATGTCGCTATTACATCTAAGGCCCAGTGCCTCGGACCTACGATTAACCCGACTCGAATGTTCCCCTCACGGTGGTTTGAAGAAACTCCCGACCCTAAGCAAACATATCTGTTGTTTGACACGGATCAGCCGGTATCGTTAGTGGAGATCGAATCTCGAAACGCCCGTAGGGCATACCGAATTGTTGTTGACGGCAGCACTGGCTCATCTCATTTTTGGTGGCACCGCGATGCGGCATGTGCAGGACCGCACCTCGAAATCCTTGAAATTGCGGTCTACTACTCGTGCAATGCCAACAACCTTTTTACTCTCTCGAAACGTTATTTAGACGAGTTTTTTAGCAGCGAGAGTCCGATAGGGGGGCGACTCACTTCGAGGCATCGGCCAAGCGACGTCGAGGTATCAATAGATGATTGCTTCATAACTCGCACGCCGCCCCCTGCGCCGCTTCCGCCTGTATCGCCTGTAATGTCAGTCCCGGTCGTTCCGAGGGCAGGCACCGTGAGTAACGCAGCGACCATTAGTTTCCGGGACTTTTGTAATGACATACCTTTTATACGGTCAATAGAGTGATAAAACTTATTAACGCTGATTGTCGCGAAGCTTTGCTGGAGTTAGAGCCGGTGCGCATGGTCTTCGCGGACCCGCCCGATAATATTGGCCTGAACTACAATGAGTACAGCGACAATCTCGCCATTGACGAGTATCTTGACTTCTTGGACGATATCGTCCACGCGTCCGCTTCGATTGCGGACATAGTGTGGATAAGTTACAACGCTAGGTATACTTACCAGTTTGGCGAAGTGGTGCAAGATTTTCTCCGGATACACCGCAACTGGGAAGCCAAGCCATGTGTACAAACATTCACGTTTTATCAGTATAACAAAAATGACCTTGGTAACGCCCATAGGCCGCTCTGTCGCCTTATGAAAGTAGGCACACAACTGTACCCTGAAGCGATTAAAGTGCCTTCCTGGAGGCAACTGCACGGCGACAAGCGCGCTGCCCCTGGAGGAAAGGTGCCGAGCGACCATTTTGACTACCCACGCGTTGTTGGAAATAGTAAACAACGCCGATCTTGGCATGTTACCCAATTGCATGAGGGACTAGTCGAACGCTGCGTTAAACTTAGCTGCAAGCCTGGGGATTTGGTGATCGACGCGTTTGCAGGGACGGGAACGGTTTTAAGGGTGTGTAAACGTACAGATAACCCATCTATTAGTATCGAATTGGGTAAAAACTACTGCAATGAAATAGCAAAAGATAACGGACTTATTAAAATTACAGACACGGAGTGGGAACTTTGAGGCCAATACCTAAATTAACCGAGCGGCAAGTGGTTCGTTTCAAGTTGCAAATCGCTGCTTCTGGTTCAGGGTGTTGGAACTGGGTGGGGTATGTACTCGACAGTGGTTATGGGCAAGTTGGGTTTAACTACATACATTATCGAGCCCACCGTGTTGCCTATTATGTGGAACATGGTGTTGACCCTGGTAAACATTTTGTTTGTCATAGTTGTGATAATCCCCGATGTTGCAACCCGGACCACCTTTTTCTCGGCACCCCGGCAGAAAACTCACACGATATGGTTATCAAAGGGAGGTCGGCCACACCGTTAGGTGAGGCTCACGGTGGCTCTAAACTTACTGAAGGTAAAGTACGCGAAATTAGGGCCTCGGCTGACTCTTGTGTACGCCTCGCAGCAAGGTACAAGGTAAGTCCGTCTTTAATTTCGTGTATACGTACTTACAAAATATGGAAACCTACCTCAAAATAAGATCGCTTTGGAACACAATTTGCACTCACAAACTGATAGTACCTGGGAGGGTTAAAAATGCCGATCTATAGTTATACTTGTAAGAAATGCGGGCAGCGATGCGACAATATAACATCCGTTGCAGACCGCGACAAACTGACCGGAAGGAAATGTCCCGAGTGTCCTGGCCGTATGGCTCGCGATATAACAGCACCGGCACTTCACATGCGATACTCGAATCTCCACCCACGGCACATGCGGGGACAGCGAAAATGAGTATTAACCCACTTTTAATACATTTGATGGAGCAAAGCACGGCTGACATAGTTAATCATGTAATCACGGACAAAACACTGAGCCAGAGGGTAAAGCTAGTTGCCGATGTCATTCTTCGTACGGGTGACAAGCCTTTAAGTGACATACTTATGTTCGGCATGGCCGAGGCAAATCTTCACGCATTCAAATACTATGAAGATATGAAGAACTTGGAGGGCGATAGTGATGCATGATCCTTCCTCCCCAAGACGCTCAATTGCGAAAGGCTTGACGTATCGAGGCATTTCAACGCTCGGCACCGTGCTACTTGTCTTTGCATTTGTTGGTAACTTCAGGCTAGCCGGGGCGATTGGCCTCGTTGAATTTATCTTCAAGTTAGCGCTGTACTACGCGCATGAGCGAGTCTGGCACCAGATACCGTGGGGCAAACGCCTCTCAAACACATTTAGTTATCCTTCTGTGAAAGACCAATTATGTTAACAGCTACGACTCTTACTACTGCTGCCACTGTCGGCGCCGTGCTTCTAGGCATCACTGTTGTTATCTTGCTGATTCGCAGATTGCGACATCCGAAGTGCCCCGCTTGTCGTGAGCGTGCTTTAGGTATCGTACCGATCTTTGAACGCAGAGGACTGCCGTTTTATATTTGTAAGTCTTGCGGCCTGATTATGGCGTGGGATGACATTCACCCTAGACGAGGAAACTGATGACTGACGCTCAAATCTTATCGACTATTGATCTCGCCGTTCTTGGCCCTAATGATGGGCTTGACGCCGTTCGCACCTGTTGTGACCTTGCCGCGAATTATGGCTGCGCAACTGCTTGCGTCAAACCGTGTCATGTTGACTTTGCAGTTAAGAACTACCCCACTGTACCTATTAGTGCCGTCGTGGGATTCCCGCACGGTAACACCTTTGGGTCGGTCGATACGATGGAAGCAGCCCTTGCCTTGAACGGGGCTTGCGAACTCGATATGGTTATGAACATAGCCGACTTGAGGGACCGCCCGCACCGAACGGCAGAGACTATAGCTAATGTTGCCAATATTTGCCATAACAATGACGCCAAGTTAAAAGTCATCTTGGAAACGTGTTTCCTTACGCCTGGCGAGATAGTCAAAGGTTGTGAGATTGCAATGGGTGGTATGGCTGATTTTGTCAAGACTTCCACGGGGTTTGGAGCTTGGGGCGCAAAGCGACCCGCCGTACAGATCATGTTGGACACTGTGCGTGGGCACATTGGTGTCAAAGCAAGTGGCGGCATCAGCACGTTCGATGACTGCCGTGCTTTTATCAATCAAGGCTGTACACGCCTGGGCGTCGGCTATGCTAAACTACGGAGAATGATAGATGGATATTGATGATTGCGGGTATGACAACGCTATTGACGAAATGAAGTCGAGCATTGAGTCTGCCTTAAAACTCCTACAAGACTGTCCCGAATGTTTTGGTGCCAAATCCGAACCTATTCGCGAGGCGATTGCCATTTTAGAGGCGGTGTTCAATGGATGATAGTTTTGATTGTGGTTATGACATCGCCATTGCAGAAATGAAGTCCAGTCTAGAGCCTGTACTTGCAGTTCTACAAGACAGCCCCGAGTTGAATATGCAAAACTATACTGAGGATGAAGTAGCGGAACTTAACGACGCCGTTACCGAAGCGTTCAATTTACTAGAAGGGGTTTATCATGGATAGTGTGTATCTTGCAGGCCCGATTAGCGGCTGTAGTTACGCGGACTGTACTTCTTGGCGGGCATACGTTAAAGAAGCGTTTGATTCGCTTGGTATCAGGTCAGTTAGCCCAATGCGTGGAAAAGAAGAGCTTGCCGACATTAAAGAAATGGACGCCGTAGCCTACGAAGGCGTGCTCACTTGTCCGAAAGGTATCACTACGCGAGATCGTTGGGATGCTACACACTGCCCGCTGCTGTTTGTCAACTTGCTCGGCGCTGACCGTGTTAGCATTGGCACGGTCATGGAGATAGCGTGGGCCGATTTGCTACGTACACCGATTGTTCTTGTTATGGAGCCGGGGAATCCGCACGAGCACTGTATCCTCAATGAAGTTGTAGGTTTTCGGGCCAGTACACTTGACGAAGGGATAGAAATTACGAAACACATTCTAGGAGATCACTATGCCAGCAAATGAGAACCCTGTTTTAGAGAGCGACGGCAAGATTAACCGACTTCGCCATACGCGAGGTTACTTGTGTGGGGCAATGGATCGGACTGTCGATGGTGGTGTCGAGTGGCGGGTGAACATACAAGAAGACCTCCGTGATTTGGATGTCTACTGGCTTGATCCGACTCGAAAGCCAATTGATATCGGTATCGAAGATTTGGAGAACAGAGAGTACCGACATCGGATGATGCAGGCGCACAACTACGACGCCGTGCGAAGCGATATGAAAATCATTCGCGGCGTCGATCTACGAATGGTTGACGTTTCCGACTTCATTATAGTGAACCTTGATCTGGAGATTCACGCCACGGGCACTTATGAAGAGTTGTACCTTGCCAATAGGCAAAAGAAGCCGGTCATCATCCGAATAGTCCAAGGTAAAGAGAATACTCCCGACTGGCTGCTCGGCACGTTACCGCATGAAATGTTCTTCTCCACTTGGAAAGAAGTTCACAACTACTTGCGGCATATTGACCGCGACCCGGTAATCCAGCATTTCAACCGTTGGTACTTCTTCGACTATAGTATGTGTTCCATCTATGGCGGTGGGAATGTTACAGAACGATAATCACTTGACTCTGGCTGGTGGCGTGCTATACTTGTAGTATAAGCAAGACACTTCAAACGAACTGGGTAACATGGACAAGACGCAAATTTTACTGAGAGTTGGCTACAAAGGGCAGTTCGTTAAATTCCCTAAGAAGTGGTCCCGTCGAATGGCGCACACTGGACTACGCCGTAATGACACAAGTTGTGACTTGATTCTCGGCGTATGTGCTTGTGGCGAAAATCACACCGGCACCGAAGACTGGATACTGGACAAGCTAGAAAACCATGACATGCGTATTGAGACTCACGCCGAGTGGGTAGAAAGAACGGCGGTTAACCGTGCGAGATAAAGCCATCCTTGGGCGAGTAGTAACATTAGCCTCTGACCCAGCGGCTCCGGTCGATGCGTGGGTCATTGAGACACTGGACTGCAAGCCGGGCGGCTACTACCTGGACATAGGGGCTGGCGACGGCGTTCGACCCAGTAATACTTACACACTGGAAAAACAATTCGGGTGGCGTGGTATCCTGGTCGAGCCAAGACCGTCCTTGACCCAGCAGTTAGAGCGTAACCGCAAGGGTAATATGTTTGTCACGGCGCACCCAATAAGGGGTGATATAACCCCAGATGTAATCTTAGGTAAATTTAACTCACCTACAGAGATAGATTATTTAAGTATCACGGCGCAAGCCGGGCAGCCCCTACATCTGGGAAGTACGTTCAGCCCTCACTGTGTAAAATACCGTTTTAACTGTATCAGCATACCATTTGACTTCGATATGCAGCAATTGACACGCCTTCGCCGCCTCTTAGAGCCGCTGAGCTATGAACTCGATCTGCTTTGTGGTTGGTACGCTTGCTTCAAACACTCGGAGATCATTTGATGAATAAAGCATAGGGCGTGGGGGAGACACGGGATGAAATTCGCGGCAAGAGAATTACTTTAATATTAAGTTAGACTGATAACATGAAAAACTCAATCTCTAAACTAGCACAGCAATATTTTCAGCAAGCCTTTGAGGAAGGGCAGGCGACTGTTACTAACATCAATTTACATCAGTATATCTCAGACAAAACAAAAAGTACCTGCGCGGTGTTAAATGGTACACTTGACGGTACTGGACGTGGATCGCTTGTCGATTCTGACTGGTACACCTCGCGTTGGCATAAGGAAAAACTTGACAATGGCCGAATTACCCACTGCCTCAACAGCAGTACTACAGGGTTACGCGCTCAACGAGAGATGAACTTTGATTTCCCCCCTCAAGAAGCTCGCTTGTGAAAAGATCATGTCACATCTTCCAAGTACAGGGTCACCCCGGCTTCTGACGCTGGCTTCCACGCGCGGGAACTGTGTCAAGGCCGCCTTAGAACAGAACCCAAACACGCAAATCCACAATGTGGAGTGTGATCCCAAAGTTCTTCAGCTTTGGCAAATACAAAAGGAAGAGCTAGGCATTGAGACAGTTGACTACAACTGCTTACTTCAAGATTTTATAAAAGCACCAGGTTTTGGTGATTGTCATTACGCACTTATCAATGCCGATGTAATGGGGTATGCTGCAAGACCAATGTACGATTACTTGTCAATACTCAACCGCTTCCAGAATACGGATGTCCTTGCTGTCACAACGCAGTGCCTCAACAACTTCCGAAACTCTGGCGCATTTCAAGATGCCTTACGTAAAAAGTACGTCGGAAGAGTTGATAAACACGCCGAGTGCATAGTGGATTGGCTGCACAATTACGTAATGATTGATCGCTTTACCTATAAAAAAGACACCGGCACAAGACGCATGGAAGTTTTTATCTTTCAACTCGAATCCCTAGTACCCGAGGTAGAGTAATGAGATTTATGGGGGGTAAGATGCGCATTGGTAAGCAACTGGCCGCCGTTATTCAGGCATTTAATCCAGTAGCGTATGCTGAGCCATTTTGCGGTATGTTTTCAGTTGGTAAGCATGTTGTTTGTGACCGCCGAATAGCTACAGATATACACCCCGACTTGATCTTGTTGCTCGAAGCAGTTCGGGATGGTTGGAAGCCGCCGATTAACGTTACTGAGGAGCAATACAAACAATTAAGCACAGCAGAGCCATCAGCGTTGCGCGGGTTTGTTGGCTTTGGCTGTAGCTTCTACGGTAAGTTCTTCGGAGGGTTTGCACGCGACCCACGTATGAACGATTTTGGTACTATTGCTAGAAACAATATGTTGAAACTGGTCCCTATGATTCAAGATGTCACGTTTCAATGCCAATCTTATTTGAACTGTGGTGAGGATGCTGATGTCATCTATTGCGATCCACCCTACAAAGGCACAACAAATTACAGTAATGGTGCGTTTTGCCATGAGGAGTTTTGGGATTGGGTGCGCAGCCGCAAAGAAATAGTGCTTGTCTCAGAGTACGCAGCGCCTAATGACTTTGAGATCATTTGGGAGAAGGCCGTCACAACCACCATGAAGGATAAAACCGGCAAAGGTTGTGCTCGTGTCGAACGCTTGTTCCGGAGAAAAAGATAACTAAAACACTCGGAGATACTTTGATGAATAATATGGCCGACGTACTACTTGAATTGCGTGACATCGTGACTGAGAAGGTACGCGCCGTGATTGTACGCAGATTTGGGGTAATGCTTTCTAATCAATTCAGGTACAAGGGCGGTGACGCGTATACCCATTGGATGTCGCATGGGCTGCCCCGGTTTATTCGGGAGTGTGAGGTAGTCGATGACCCCACGCCGGAAGATTTAGCCATTGCACCCACTGAACTTGCCGCTTTCTGCAAGCGATGGGAACAAGTTACAGCCTTCCGTACTGGCCCCGAAGGCAAATGGCGAACCGTCAGTATGGATATGTCGTCACTCCGCTTGTCGATGCTCACCGAGTTGCGCGAAGTAGCTGCCGGGGAAACCACGGTAGAAAAGCTAAACGCTGACTTGACAAGCGAGTAGTACGTGATATACTTGTAATATGAAGACGAGTAAAACTACCACACTGGCTCCGGCAACAGTATTTGATACTCAAGTACTCGCCATCTGCAAGCAGCTTGACCGTGACCTGGAGCCAGACCCCGTAGATGTCATCAGGCGGGCTTTGCACGCGGTTCTTGACGGCCTTACCTTGGAAGCCGCTCTCGGTATTCTAAGAACTCTCGGCTACCATAAAGACATTGTCTACCGAGACAACGAAAAGTGGTCTGTCACTGACCTCGGTTTGAGCAGCTTCTTTCCCGAGTATCAAGGTCGTCTGGCCCGAGAGATCAAGGGAATCTGGTTTTGGGGTGGCCCACCGAATAAACTTACTTGGTATCAAGGCAGTCTGGAAACCCTTGTCAAAGATCGCGTCTATTACGAACTTGATAACCACGGCGTCGAGAATGTCGCAGGAAGGCTGGGCATCTAATGCTAACTGCAACTACCTTGCTCAAAGTTATAAGCCATGTCACAGTCGAAGAGGTTGAACGTTACCTCACCAAACACGGCGGCTTACATCGCTATGTCACGTTTCCCAAGAAACCATTAGGCCAGAAAATGCAGACACTTCGACTCGTTTGCGAAGATTTCAGCGGCGGGGCGTTGGCAATGGATGTCGGCCCTTTAGTTTTTCTCGGCGGTCCTCCCGGCCCAGTAGGCCGTTTTAAGGGAACACTTCTCACAGTTTTTGCGGACGTTATTCTTAACCACTGGCACACAAAGAAGACACATGGTAACTCCAACAAAATCACTGTACAGCAACTTGCTAAACATTGATGCTGTTCGTCAGTGTACGGAACATCTTACTGTGTCGCGAATTGCCTCTATCCTGCACTATATTTTCAATGCGGGAAATAAGGTTGTCTATATCCACGATCAACCTACAAGCGTTGAGGATATTGCTCGGACTGGTTCGCTACAAGATCGCTTGGGCAACAAAGTAGTCATTTGGTTTACAGGCGGCCCTCCCGATGAGCGTGGCTGGTATGAGGGCACTATGCTGTCAATGCTGCTGGACTACATCCTTAGAAGTGCCCTCGCGGAAGATCACAAACGAATTGAAGAACTATGCCATATACTAAATTAGGTAAAACCTGCATCTGGACGAGTTTAGGTATGCCGCGCGTCGGCGACGCGCTGCCGTGGCTATACTTGCTTGAGGCTCAGGATAGCGTAATCCAGTTCGAGGACGATTGGTTGAAAGTAGGCGCTTTGTGCGACAAACTCTACGCTTACCATTTGTGTGAGCATGTAGCTATTGCTTTCTGGGGTGGTCCTCCTGACGCGCTTGATTGGTATAGAGGCACGCTTTATACCTTTCTTGTGGATCGTATCATGTATGAAATGGCCAAGAATGGGGTAATGGCGGCGGAGCGGAAATTAAGGGTGCATAATTGCCGAATAAATGTTTGACTTTCGCCTCATTGGTGGTATAGTTAAGGTAGAGGGAAACCATGAATCCAAAACGAATAAAAGATCAGATGCGCGGCATGACGGTTGACGCCGCGATCACTATACTTCTGCAAAAGGGGCGAAAGAATCTTTTATTTTATTGGGGTACGCAGCCGTTTTACCCCAGCGAACTTAGAAAGTATCTAGCACCTCCAATGTTACTAATCTCTTGCGGCGAGTTGAGCGGCGTACAATTCTGGGGCGGACCACCTGGCCAGCTATCCAGCTTTTCAGGCACACTACTCACTGTTATTTGTGACGTACTGCTGTATGACCAGGCCATCACCACTTACGAAGACGAAGTAATTTACTTGGGACAAGAAAACTAATGGTAAAACATCCCGACAGACTGCTACGCGCTCGCATGAACGCCTTGCTACAGACGCTTGAGTCATTGTCGATTACAGAGGCAAAGTGGCTTCTCCATTTGTATGGGGACACGCTTGTCAACTTCTGCATCCTCGGGCAGTGGACAAATATCGACCGGCTGGCTCGGCTACGAGACCCGGCCAATCTGATTCGGTGCATTAACCCTATTAGTTTCTGGGGTGGTCCCGCGCGAGGTATCAAACAGTTTGAAGGCACTGTCGCTACGTTCGTTGCTGACCGGATGCTCTTTCATTGGCAGCAATCAGGGATCGAATTCAAATGGTTGATTCGCTTCAATCAATTTGACTCAACCTCAATTGACAAACAGTTGGCCGAGTTTATCCCCGCTGAACTCAAGCAAGTGACAAAGCTACCCCCGGCACCTGAAACAATTGACGACAACGACCCGGTAGTAGAGACTTGTCTTGTCGGTGGTAAGACTCTTAAAATCCACGAGAGTGGGGTTCAACGCTGGTCAAGTAGTACAGTAGTCGGAGGGAATACTAATGTTTGCCATATCTGATGTCTTCCACCATATTCACGCCGTCTGCAAGGGTCTGACCCTTGAGGAAGCAATACAGTGGCTTGAGAGTATGAACGTTGACTATCCGTACTCGATCTATGTTGCTCGAAGCGGACAGGTGCGAGGAATGACTCTCCAGAAACTCCTAGCGAAAAAACAGTACAAGTATCGCTTGCTGTGCGACGTCGGCCCTTACTGGGTCTGGGGCGGTCCCCCTGGCACAAGTATACAGTACAGAGGTACGCTTGATATGTTAGTAACAGACCTCGTGTTTAAGCGGATGCTAACGCTAGGGCTACCACAAGTTCAAGAGAAGCTAAATGATGTCCTTTTGGTCGGGGCACCTTAACTTTAGAAAGATGACAATGAGTTCACAGTACATATTTGTTTATGGCAGTTTGAAACGGGGTTTCCCCCTTGAGAGATACCTTGTAGGTTGTGAGTTCATCTCGCCGGGGAAGTTAGAGGGCGCTAGCCTCTTAAACTTGGGTGCCTATCCGGCGCTTATCCTCTGCCGACCCAGTACAGGGGTGCTTGGAGAGATTTACAAACTGGGAGGTGCTACTCTCTTAACTATGTTGGACGCTGTAGAGAATGAGGGGCTTATGTATAAGCGAGTCCAGATGGAGGTTCATACACCTCCAGCCGAAAAACTGACTTGCTGGGTGTACGTTTACATGCCAATGATAAAACAAGAGTTCGTTGAGAACGGGAACTGGGAAGGTGGCGCATAGCAGGGCGAGGTAGGAGAAGCTTTGAATCTGATCGGTTGGTTTCATCAGCCTTGCCGTGCCAATAGCTCTTTTAAGCTTCTTCCTTGCCCAGCCACCAAATACAGAAAGGTTGTTATGAATATTTTAGTTTGGCAATGCATTGACGGAACGCGTTACTTCTCGGCGCGAGATTTTGTCGAATCCCGAAAAGCCTACGGTAAAATCTTCCGTTGGTTGGACTCAAAAGAGTATTACGACACAGTATTTGAGAAGGAACAATTAGTTTGGCTGGAGGATGCGCGGGGCGGGGGCTGCACGTCCGCAATGAACCTCGTGCAGGAAAGATCACGGATGGGCTACATGGGCGAGATGGTGACGCAAGCCTTCTTAGAGTAAAAATCTCTGCGTGCGGGGGATCGCGCTAGTTACAAAACCCTGCGTGCGGGGAACCTTCCTGGTTACGCTGCTCTGGGGGCCTTTTCCCCTCTTCTAGGTTTGCTCGACCCACTCTCAAAAACCCCTCGCCCGTGGGCTGGGGGTTACTCCCTCCCTCTATTACAAGTATACCACGGATGGCGGCGTTGTCAAACCCCCCGTTAACTTAATGATTAGTTCGGTGGTCGGGGTCCGTATGTCTATCGGGGTCCAAATGATTATCGGGGTCTATTGTGGGCGCGGGACCGAGGCTTTGACTCTAAGAGCCTTGCGGCTTGTGGGTAGTTGGACCCGCCGAGGGCGGTCGGAAGCCGTGAGGGGGCAACCTGGGGCGTCTGAGGTCGACGTATAAGAAAAGCCCCGATCCGCTATGGGCCGAGGCTTTTGATTCTGAGGGAGTGGTGGCTTACCACTAGTCTGAGTCACCGAGGGCAGTCGGAGGGCGTTAGGTGGTAATCTGAGGCGTCCGAGCGAGGCGTATAAGAAAAGCCTCGGCCCACTATAGGCCGAAGCTTGGGAGGGGGTCGCTTACCCATGTACTTGAGTTAATCGCAAAAGCCCGACCCCCTTCACTAAGAGTCTCACTCTCGGCACGGGTTCGAGGTCGCCGCCGACTTGCCAATCTCCGTGCGCGTCTTGCCCAATACGCAACGAGGTCGGCGTCATCTAGCAAAGACTCAAGGCACGTTATAAAGCCCTCAGCCTGTCGCATCTTCTCATAAGGTAGTCGGGCAGTTAGACCGCCATACGAGAGGTGTTTTACCTTGTCGATAAACTGAGCGTGCAATTTGACCCAGTTGCAGATTTCCACCGCGTCTAAAGTGCCTTGGTATACTCGAACCTCAAAACTCCCGTGAACCAGATAAGCCCGCCAGTTGACAAACTCGAAACGATCCCGTTGCTCGACAAAGTCCTCGATATGCTCAGACCTGCGAATATCCTCCAAACCGTACTGAGGGCTACCGCACATCGAATTCTCAAAACGGTTACGAGTCACAATATGCATCAACCCCTGAAAAGCCAGGCGATACGCATAAGCAATGCGTAAGCACTCTTCGCTACTTTCGTCACGAAGATCAAGATGCACATGTAAGCCACAACTACTATTTGTCTCCCAACCTTTTCTACAGGCAACATCACAAAAGTCCCGAACTTCGTCAAGGCCGTTGTCACCGCACAAGATAGGCGAAACGAATTCATAGCCCGAGGTGCTACATTCGTAAACACAGCCCCATTCTGTCGTTTGGCTAAGACTACGATAATCATCACAACAGGCCGTCTCTAGTTCGATGCCGAATTTGCGGAATGAGCCCACTTCGCTGTAGCTAGGCCCGGCTTTTGTCCAGGGTAAGATGGCCCAAGTGCTTGCGCGAGTCGCGCAGTGTTGACAGCAAAGAGTGCCACGGAAGTCACGCAGGTCGGATCGTCGCACGCTTTCACGGCATTGCAGACAAATCGTATGGTCAACTTCAAAGCAAACCGGGCAAAGACATTGATCGTTCGCGACATGGCGAATCTGGTGCGTTTCAAACGTCTCGCCACAACCATTACAGCATAAGAAATAGTAGTGGAAACACTCAGCGCAGAAATCCGACCCGGTGCTAGGGTGGCGGCACACATTGCCCTCGCCCCGGCGAGTTAGACGGCCACATTCACTACACTTAGAGAAGTGTTCAGTGATGCAAGACTGACACCACGGTTGACAGTCGTGCATGACCCCGTGAAGGGGTCGATTATGGTCATCAATCGCAAGCAGCTTACTACACTCGCAGCACTCGACAAACAACTCGGGCAAGCAACGCGCACAAAACAAGTCCACGCCAACAGCGGTAAGCTGCTCGCGCGGATAGTCTAGGCCACAACCGCCCACGCACCTCGCAACCCTTGCGGGTTGCGGGCGCGTTGGTGAGCCCAACAAGTTTCGTTGTAGTTCAGTCTGTAGTTCAGTCTGTGGCATTGTTTACCCTGCGTATCTTTCGCCAAACTCGTCGTCAGAAACAGCGTGCAAGCTGCAATAGTCAGACCATGCACTTTGCCATTCGGCGTCGGAATCCTTCGCAAATTCGTCAGCCTTTTCGGCGTCGTAATCCGCTTCGGTTTCCTGGTCATTCCACCACTTGCTGTTTTCCTTACGGCCCGCGCCGCCACGTCCGCCACTGGAGTAGTTGCGGCTGTTTTTGTTGCTGGAATACTTGCCGTAGCTGCCCCTGCCGTAGTAGCCCGATTCCCACTGTTCGGTAGCGGTTGACTCGAACTTTAGTAGGTCGCTAGCAGCGTTACAAGAGTGACTGCCACCGTGCTGGACGTTGAAACGCCACACTTCGCCTTCGGTGAACTTACGAGGCTCTACACCAGTGCAAGCCTGTAGATGGTCCGCGTCCGACGAATAGTAATATACGCCGTCGAGTTCACAGATTGCTAGAGAGCAATTATGATTGAGTAGATAGAAGTCAGCCCCGTCGAACCAACTCAGGCCGAAATAGCCAGCGATGTCCTTCAAACCCTTTTGGTAGTCGCCACGATTCTTGTTAAGTGACCAGAACAAAACTTCTGAATCTACCTCGAACTTTTGTGGGGCCGTAACCATCCCATTATGCGAACCAATGATTCGCCCGTAGCGGAACGGGTGCGAATTGCGACGGCACACGCGGCCGGTAGTCGCCATGCGAGTATGCCCCGCAATAAACCAACTCTTATCTTCCGAGTTGGTTAGCCACTGATTTACCTTGGGTTGCGTCAGTACGTCGGACGGATCGCCCGCGCGCTTCGTCATTTTCCCCGATGAATCGAAGAAACCCAATGAATCTGTACCGCGCTCACGGTTAGCCCACGCCAATGCGCGGATGATGCCAAGATTCCACTTTTTGCCAGGAGAGGCGATTGCCCCGAAAATTCCACAAATGTTAATACCCTCGAACGCGATTTAGACTTGACATATCTGACACACTCGGCCAGCTTGACAGTCGTGTGAGGTGCCGCGTCGGTCTTCCCTCACTATTACAAGTATACCCTACCAGACTCAAAAGTCAAATGAATCTGGTAAGGTATTTCAAGATTTATCGGGCGTGACGGCCCCAGTAAGTGGTCAACTCGGCATTGTCGATACAATGCTCAAGACCCTCAAACATAGTCTCTTTTGTCTGACCGAACCAAGCGTCAATTTCCGCAAAGGTCATATCTTTCACCGCGTCGATGAATAGGGCGTTTAGTCGAACCCATTGCTTGATGCGGACCCTGTCGAGCGTACCTTCTAAAAGGCGATTCTCAAAAGTCTTATGCTTGCGATAAGCACTAAGATTGATCCAGATATACTTGTCCCAATTGTTTATAAGGCTTTTTACGTTGCCACTCTCATAAGCGTCACGAATGTCACGACTCCGATTATCGCTACGGACGCAGTAATAATTGCCAGCACGCCCGCGACTGACAAACCTCTCCCAAAGGCGATAAGTCTTAACATACGCATAAGCGATGCGGGCCAATTCAAGTTCACTTTCATTGCGCATATCATAGTGCGTATGGGTGCCACATTCGCAGTTAGTTTCCCAATGATTCTCATCGGCATAGTCGAGAATCTCATCAAGAGCCTTAAAACCGGAGTCGCCGTACATTATAGGCGAGTCGAATTCCATGCCCGATACGCTCGGGTCTTCTTTGACCCCCCAATCGCAGGTTCGGGGCAGACCTTTGTAATCGTAACAGTCGGATGTTTCGAGTTCGATCCCGAACTTGCGGCGAGAAGTCATCTTCTCGTAAGTGGTGATACTAGCTTTGAGTGGCTTAGGAGTCCGCTCAGGCGCATCGTAACAACTTTCTTGGTCAATGCACTTATAGCAAATTCGGTCGCCGTCACGAACGGACGAGCGACTTATAGTGGTGGCCTCGCCACACTGGATACACAAGAAAAAATGCTGGTCGAAACAACTATTGCAGACGGCAGCCGATACGTGCATGGCCTCGATCTTGATTTGCTCACGGCAATAATTGCAGCGGACGGTAGAAAGTATAGCGGGCATATTTGTCTTTCGTTTGGTCGTCAGTTGTTGAACACTTGAAGTATACCCTATGCTCGGAAGATGTCAAAGGAAATCCTTAAAAATATCCTAATGTTATAATCAGCGGGGTCGCGCTACTCGTCGGGGTCGCGCCCCCATACGTAAGAAAAGCCCTTGGCTGAGCGGGCCAAGGGCTTTGAAGGCGGGGACCGCGTTTGCGACCTGTTAGGGTGGGCAGGGTGTAAGAGGTTCCCCCTCTCAGGTTGGACCCTGAGTGGGGGCGTTGTGCCTGGCCGATTGGGTTGTCAAACAGGCTGGGTTAAAGTCGCGGCGTGTGGCTTGCTAGTTGACTTGAGTGTGGGTCGGTCCCTCACCAGGGTGACCCATCTGTCTCGTGTCATTGTGGCCGACTTCGTTTAGACCAACTAATCGACCCGGTAAGGCCGTTGACATAGTTGTTGTGCCTAATCAAAGTTATCTCACGGCTTAGCTCGCTACGGTGGCGACGGTTAGTAACTAAGTTGGTTCAGGTCGTAGGTAGTGTAAGATGCCTCCCGTGACGTGAATCAACTCACGATTTTCGTTACTTTTTTCCCTTCTCTGTAAGTGCTTTTCTTTGCGGGTCTGGGCAGCCTCGAAGCGTAAGCGTCGAGATATTTGCCAAATCATTAAATCGGCCATTCGAGTGAAAGAGTCGTAACCGGTCCCGCACCAGACTCCGCATAGTGTCTACACGGCCTATCATGCGAGAATACTGATCGACTAGCGATGAGATTACCCATACATCAATTGACGTATCAATAATGACCTCGGCGACACACGCGACAATTTCCCTTTCCCCGAATTCGTTTACCCACCCAATCCAGACGCCCCAATCAGAATCATCTGCGACCAGTGAGTATAGAAGAGAGAAGGGTGTATGTGAGTTGTCTAAAACTTTGCCATCTTGCATCAGTAGATAAGTCGTTGTTTGCATATTAAAGTATACCTTATGAAGCGGTCGAAGTCAAACCAACTGAACCGATTTCTTGATTTAGACTCTGGGCCCGTCTTAGGTAGTACTCACTCAGAGGGGTGTCTTTCCACGCCTCGTCGGCAATGACCTCGAAGCGACGTTCAATGCTTTTGTTTGCTAGCTTGGCTTTAATCTCAGCAAGTCCCAACTTAGCAGCCCAGTCCGCAAAACGGGTATGAGCCTTGACCCAGTTACAAACTGTATCAGCGTCAATAGTGGCGTGATGCAAACGAATCTCAAAAGTGTTATGGTCGTAAAGTGCTTCAGTGTTGATCCAGTTGTACCTATCATGATGATTCCAGTCATTAAAATCTGTACCCTCGGTATAAGCCGAAATACATCCAGGAGCCGACCAAGTACACTCATGGCAGTATTCACCTTCGCGGCGGTCATCTTCCACGAAACTATACCAAACGCGCTCAGTGAGCCGGTACGCATAAGCGACCGCATACTTTGTCTTGCGAGACGAACCTCGCATATCCAAATGTAGGTGAAAGCCACAGTCGTTATCAATCTTCCATTTGTGCTTTTCGGCAAAATCCGCAAGCCTGCGAATAGCTTTAAGACCGCCATCCCCACGCAGAATAGTAGAGCACAATTCTTTGCCTGTCACGGTACAATCATCTTTTGCGCCCCAGCCGGACAAATTCAACTTGGTTAGCCCGTAAGTCTTGGACGTTTCGAGTTCGATTCCATAGGCCCGCTCGGACCTGAGTTCAGAGAATCCTTGTCGATTGCGGAATGATTTCCGTGGAACATTCAGATAAGAGTCGGCGCATTTGAGACACACTTCGTTTGCGACCCCGCTGCGAAGTATCACGGCAGTACAATAGTTACAGGTTTGATAAGTGTTGTAAAAACACTTGTCACACCAATGGTCACCCCCCGGCACTCGTCGCATCGTGTATGAGGCCGCCTTGCGACTGCAATTGTCGCAGGTCACGGTATCGTTGTAAGCTGCAATTGGCATAAGTTTCCTTTTGTTACTTAACTATAGCCCACGGTGGGCGAAAGTCAAATCAACGTCGCCCGTTTAGTGCGTCATTTATCCCGCATTTTTCGGCCAGTGCCATTACAATCTGATCGAGTTGAGCGAGCCGAGCGACCGCTATATTCCGCTGTTTCTTGGTTTTGACACGAGGTATCTGGTACTCAAATCGGCGCTGCCGACTTTTCAAATCGCTATGTTCTTTCAGCAGGTGTTCTAGTGTACGTCTATCCATCAAATTATCTCCGGTGTGATTATCATTACAGGTACGATTGTCGTGTGAGTTTTCCATGGCCCCGGCTCATTTGGTACGTCCAGCTTCCGGCGACGGCAGAGGGAGGCCACGTACAGCTTAATGGTTTCAATGACCTTAGAGGCGGGGACACTGCGCGCCGTCTCTACGTTGTCCTTAGCGACCGTTTTGACGTCATACGTTTCCGCGTCGGTGAGCGTACCTAGAACGATATATAGGTTACCAAGGTCTTTACCGTAGTCCACGCTTACGGCAAAGTGCCGATGTTTCGTAATGACTGACCAGTCAAGTTTCGCGGCCATAATCCCTACATTGGGGTAGTGGTCGCAACGAGATTGTTTGACGGTGCTGGTATTATTCGCCCCACCTCGTACAGTTATGCTCTTAGGAATTGCTGTTTTCATCGTCTTTTTTCTCCGGTTTGAAGTAATAAGTATAAAGGTCGTAACCCAGAATCGTTAGAAGCAAGGCCTTTTTCTGTTGGTAGTTAGTCTCTGCGAGGGCTTTTGTAACCCCCGCTAGACCTAGCTTGGACGCCCAATCGGCGAACCGCGTATGCAGCTTGACCCAGTTTTTCAGTCGCGTGGGGTCAAGCGTCCCCTCTAGCGAACGAATCTCTATGGTTTGGTGTGTGTCGAATGCCCAAAGATTGAGCCAATTGTAACGTGGTCGTGAGTCGGCAAAATGGTCATAGTGGCCATCTTTCGCATAATGTGTAAGGTCGGAAACACGCCAGGATATAGGGGCACAATAAGAATTGGTGCGACGGTTAGCAGCCACAAAATCGTAAAAAATGGTTTCAGTTACACAATAAGCGTAGGCGATAGCATAGCGTTGATCGTCGGTATCGTCGCGGAGGTCAAGATGTAGGTGAGTGCCACAAGACCTGCCCACCCCCCAATTGTGATGTTTGGCAAACTCGGTAAGTTTGTCAATAGCCTCAAGGCCCGCGTCACCGTGCAAGATGGACGAATAGAATTCCTTACCGGTAACGGTACAGTCTTCCTTCGCGCCAAAATAGGTCTTGCCCTCAAAACTACTGTATTTCTCACAGTGGTTCGTCTCGACTTCTAAACCATAGCAGCGACCAGAGCCCACCTCTGTAGTGGGGCCATCAATGGGGCAGCGACGCGGATCGTAGTCTGGACCGTCGTAGTCATAACAATCCTCACAATAGTCGCCTGCGGCGCAGTCATTGTTATGAAAAGTATCGCCACAACCTTCACAAACGAAATAGTTGCAATCGTAACACTTGGTGCATACGTCGCCGATGTATGGTAAACTGTGCGAATCGTCACTATAGACAGTATCGCCACAGTCGTCACAGTCCACAGTATTAGTACTGACGCACGCCGGGCAAAGCAGATCGTCCCCGAACGGGTGACCTTGTCGAGCTACTTTGGCCATATTGCTATCAGCGTGATACTCGTCACAGACGGCACAGCATGAATATTCGGAGTCGAAGCACGATTGGCAGATAGTGTCGCCCATATCAGGGGCCAAACACTGATCGTCAAGATCGTTATAGTCATCGCCGCAGATCGCACAGACAAAATAGTTTTTGTCGTGGCAATCGTCGCAAAGGTCATCGTCACTATGATGGGTGGCGAGTTCATCTTCGCAGTTTGTACACATTATGGCAGTTGTAGGCATAGTAGCAGTGGCGCGGATGGCGCAGTCTCTTTCGTTTGTGGCGATTGTAGTGGCGCGCGTATTAAAGCTGGTAGTTTGTGCGGATTGTGTCCCGGATACTGGTTGCACATCGGTTTGCGTAGTCCGCATCGTCGTCACGCCCCTCAGAATCGGCAATTTGTGCCTGCTCGGCATTATAGCGCCACTGGGTATGATATGCCGCGACGCGGCGCGCTTCAGTTTTTAGGTTTTCTTGTAAAATAATGATGAATCTCCATCGGTTAGAAGTTTTGCCTCACCTAATGTGAGTAAGGTCGCGGACCAGGACCACATTGTCCAGTGACCCGATCTGTGATAGTAATACGGATATCCGTCGAGATAGCAGTAAATGCGATACATTAGTTTAGCTCCGCTGTGCTTGAAGAAAGGCGATAGCTGCCGGGCTCAGGTCGGTGGCAGCCCAAGAGAGCGTGCCCCACAGAGCCACGTGCGCGGCCTTGTAGGCCCACGCCGCGTCAACTATATTGTCATAGCGACCCAGCGTGATACGCTTGTCGTAGCCACTCAGAGCGTCACAGACACGGATACGGGCACGGTAGGTGCCACGGTCCAGGTCTACGCCGACTACGCCGAACTTGTTAGGTTCGGGGGTGACATTAGGTTTAGTTGCCTCAAGGGCACGGGCAACGCCGAGTCGCTGAATAGCGTCGGTGGCGATTTTAGCCCGTTCGGTTTTGTTTTGTTCGTTGCTCATACTACAACTATACTGTACTATCGCGGAAAGTCAAATCAAAATTCACTTGACTTCGAGATTATTCGTGATATACTTATATTAGAGTCAACAAGCAACTAACGAAGGGGGAACTATGTCACATACATTAGCGGTCGGACAGTTGAAAAGCAAACTTTGGATTACATCAGATGTAGAGTTCAAGCAGATTATAGCAAATTTGATGGCTGATCTGGTTGCAGCGGGTACGGGAATCCAAATTGAGGACTCACTGTTTTTCCGTTGTGCAAATCGGACCTTTGTATTAAAGGCCGATGGAAGCCTCGAATATTCTGAGCCAGCGGCTTGACTTTCACCTTGAGCGTGGTATACTTTAGTATGCACAAAACACATACATTCAGAAACGGCCTTGAAGTTCCAGCCCATCAGCACGCCAACGGCGGTGGTTGGGTAGCGGACACGGCCACCGTTGAAAACTCTGTTTACGTCGGACCAAATGCCGAGATTTCTGAGTATGCTTCCATCTGGGGCAAGGTACGGCTACTAGACTTTGCGGAGGTCGAGGGGCTTGCCACTATTAGGGGCAATGCTACAATTTCAGGGTGCGCCAAAATGCAAGACGAATCTGCAATGACGGGCAACACTCGACTCTGGGGCAACGCCAAATTGACTGAGTATGTTGCAATTTCGGGCAGCGTCACAGTATGTGGTAATGTCATACTCGACGGCACTGTTAAACTATGCGGAAAGTTTCTTGTCAGTGATTTAGTTTGACTTCCGCCAAACATAAGGTATACTTTAGTATGAAACATACATTAGAACGACAAGCCCATGCCCTGGCTAATTCTCCGTATTGCCTTAAACGTCGTTTGCTCGACGCAAGGTTATGTTTACGGAGCCAATTGAGGCGGGAATTTGGCGCAGGTCATTTTGACTTTGACGGCCAGCGCCTAGTAGGGCGCGGCGGACTTGTCTTGCAGTGGCGTTTGCGCCGTTGGTCCATGAGCCCTATCAGTCCACGCAATCAGCAAACTAATCGGGGCTCAGTTGCTTTGATACTGGAGATTCCAGATGTTGCATAAGTTCCGAACAGGTGACACAGTAGAAGCCCACCGGCACGTTAACGGCGGCGGGTGGGTGGCCGATACGGCTCACGTTGATGCGACCGCGTATGTTGGGCCAATAGCCGAGGTCTACGGTAGGGCGCATGTCTTAGGACACGCCAAGGTTTATGGTAACGCGGTTGTCTGTGGTTGTGCTACCATCTGGGACAATGCTCGCGTTTGTGATTGCGGTCAGGTCGGGGGCGCTGCTTGGGTTCACGGTGATGCCCGTATCGGCGGTACTAATCGAGTCGGTGGCAGTGCTGTTGTCTGTTACGCCCCAGATTGAGCCTTGTTGTTGGTTGTTGGTCGGGGTGGTGCCCGGCCACATTGGTGGGGAAAGGCCTCACGCGAGAGCGTGGGGCCTTTCTTATGCGCTCGGCTTGATCCAATCCAGCTTGCTGCCTTTACTTAGATTGTGCGCGGCCAAAAGTGGCTGGGTGTTGGTGTAGTGAAATGCCTGGGCTAACTGAATCGAGTCTTCTAGGTCAAATGATGCGATAGGAATGATGTGGTCAATATGCCACAACGTGCCGTGATTTTCCCACGTCATTCCATCCGTGAATTGGTCTTCTAAGAAAGCTTGGTAAAACAGGCCTGTGCACCCTAGAAGCTCGATTGTGTGCTTGTCTTTGGCGTGGCTCTTGAGCGCTGCGAGGATGCGTGAGCGAGTGAGAACCGTGAGACGGTAAGGTATGTCAGTTTGGTATCGCACATGATGGCGGGCGTTCCGTGCGGCCTTGTTCTCTGGAATGGCGCGATAGGCGGCCTTGCGTTTGGCCGCTGCGGCCTTGTTCTCTGGAATGGCATTATATACGGCAGCACACTTAGCCTTTGCGGCCTTGTTCTTTGGGACGGCACGGTACGCGGCCATACGCTTGGCCGCTGCAACCTGCTGCATTTCAGCGATAACTAAATCGTCGTCGCGCGGGTCGTCAGGATGTGTTAGCCGATAGTCGGCTAGTCGCTTGAGTGTTTTCTTGTGTCTCATACCACCTTATACTGCAAACGGTGTGCCAATTGGGTGCGGATTCTTTGAATCTTTGATTCTTGATGGTTGGCACGGTATTTGCAGTATTGTGAGGTATGGCATATCAGAAAAAGACAATCGAAAAGATAAGATGCTGGCGGGTCGAAAATCCAGGTAGTGGGCTCAGTGATGCCTTGGTGGTGGCCGAGTTGAGGCGAGAGCGGCAGAAGGCGCATCGCGCCAAACCAGAAGCCAAGGCGAGAAAAGCCACATATGATAAAGAGCGGCGCGACAAGCCAGAGTACAGGGCATGGACCGCCGCACAACAGAGGGAACGGCAGGCAAAACCGGAAGTTAAGGCGAGAAGAGCCACGCAGCGGAGGGAGCATCGTGCCAAACCGAAAGTCAAGGCGAAAAGAGCCGCGCAATGTAAAGAGCGATATGAAAACGATGTACAGTATCGCTTAACCAGGCTCGCCCGCGAATTAGTTCGCAGAGTTATTGTGGGCCAGAAGGTGGCGACTACCCGCGAGATGCTGGGCTGTGGCTTTTCACATTTAAGGGCTCATTTAGAAGCACAATTTACAGAGGGGATGACTTGGGGAAACCGGGGTTCCTGGCATATCGACCACATTACCCCATTAGCCAGCTTCGACCTCACCAATCCTGAACAGATGATGCAGGCTTGCCAGTGGTCGAACCTCCAGCCGCTATGGGCCAGTGAGAACCTAGCTAAAGGCGCTAAGCTTGACTGGGTGGCCACCCGCAAGAACCAGTGAACCACCAAGAACCAGTGAACCCACCCGCAAGATTCAAACGGCCTCGGCCCATTGATTCTCGTTGGTGGCGGGTAGTAGCTCGCGGGCAGGGCTCCCGATGGATGAGCCACCCTGTCGCCCGGATGGAGTTATCGAGGTACTGCGTAGGTACTCCGATAGCCTGAATAGTGCTTATTTTACTGGTCGTCGGGGTCGTGCAGGAAATGGCGTAAGACCTTATAGTGTAAAGGGTTGCACTGATTCGCGGGGTCGTGCCGGTCAACGGAGTACCTAGCTTTAGCATCGGAGTACCTAATCGGAGTACCTCGACGTAACTTGTTGCAGGGTAACAGGTTATGGAATGGGCAGGCTCGCGAAGGCGAAGGGGGTGGGGGTCAATTTTGTCGCTCTAAAGTGTGGCAGGGTAAGGTTTTACGTTGTAAAGCCGCGCTAGAGCCCTAGCGCAGTTAGGTACACCCCCAAGTTACAATTGACGTAATACATAATATATAAATAATAATAATAATAATCTATATAAACATGGTCCCAGTACCTCGTTTTCCACTGCGCGAATTGCCGCAACCTGTTGCTACGAAAGGGGTTGCGGCAATTCTAGCCGAGTTACCCGCTTTTCTCCCAATTCCGTAACCTGTTGCCCTGCAAGGATTTACGGAGGTACTCCGTTTGAGCAAAATAGGTACTGCGATGATCGCAGTACCTCGCGAGCCCTGTTTACCCCCTGTCGAGCCCCCCATCTGGGGGGTATATAAGCAAGAATCACATCTGCAAGAGTCAGATAATGCACAATCTGCTTATGCCGATTTACGGGGTCGGGCCGGCCTGAAGCGGCCTGGTTGGTTATCTGAATGTGTGATTGTGTGAATCTTGCTGGTCGGCGGGCTCGGGCCGGGGGAGGTGGTCGAGCCTCCGATGCTCCGTTCACCCCCTCCCATTGTTACAACCTTTTTAATCTTCTCCCCTAGCTTTTGTTTTTCGTGTTACCGCCAAGATTCACACCATCTCAAGTCACAAATACAATGACTATCCGGTTCTTGCGGGTCGCATCGCTTGTCGGGGTCCATCAAAACCTCCATGGATTCGACCAAACCTTCTGGTTACGCTAGTTACGCCCTTCCTTACCCCTCACTCCACCCCGCCAGAGCAGCGGGTGGTACGACACCCCCCGGAACTTAGTTCATGGGTCGCGCCTCCAGTCTCAGACCCCCTTTCGGGGGGTAGTGCGCGGCATGTCGCGCGACCCTATGTCCACCCCGCCTATCGGGGGGTAGTATAGCCTTCCTCGACTGTTACAAGTATACCACCCCCTGGCGGAAAGTCAAATCATAATCTGGCTATATTTTCCGCCCCAGCCGTACTACTCACAATGGGTGGAAGTCGAAGCGGGCGGACCCCGGCAACCCGCAAGAACCACACACTCCGACCTATAACATACCCCCCATCCAGTCATCCTGACTATAAGGATTATGTGAATCCTGCGGGTTGTCGGGGTCCAGCCCCGAGCCGCCTCAAAGGTGGCCCCTCGACTGGGCCGGCACAGACCACCCGGAAATTAGTTCAGCGCAACCTCCCCTCTTGTTGTCACGCAACCGCCTGCGCTCACTATTCAAGCTTACCTTACCGGGCGCGATAGTCAAGAGGAAAATTCGCGGATTGTAAAGATTACCGCCCCACCCACAAGAACCACACACTCAGAGGGGCAAGGCACACCCCAGCGCACGTTCCTTTGCGCGTGCGGGCGTGCGGGCGACGTTTCCCGATTCCACCCCACACCTCCTGAGATCGCCCAGATTGCCCCCTGAGTCGCTTCCCGCTCAAAACCGAATCAGAACACCCCAGCCACGTCCAGCCCGTTA
>Ga0208769_1000083_pt1 | contig 45715 bp, 58 predicted proteins | sample AntAceMetag02UKC_FD_184768 | JGI IMG/M metagenome (GOLD analysis project Ga0208769, IMG submission 184768) | Saline lake microbial communities from Ace Lake, Antarctica- Antarctic Ace Lake Metagenome 02UKC (SPAdes) (version 2) | ecosystem: Environmental > Aquatic > Non-marine Saline and Alkaline...
AGTGCTGAAGCACATAGTGCTGAAGCACAATTAACTATTCCCACAATAACTATTACTGCACCATTAGTTCCAGAAGAAATCCTTTCTTGTGCAATTACAGCAGAAGCAGCAGGTTCTGACAATGACGATTTACAATTAAGTATAGAAGATGTTCAAGTTACTGGTTTTGGAGATGAATATGAATGGTTCCCTTTTGATGAAGTTGAAGTAGAGATTAATATTGAAAATGATAACAATGATTATAATATTAAAGGAATTGAACTTGAATGGGGACTTTATGATAAGAATTCAGGAGATTGGTATTACAGTGATGAAGAAAGCGACTTCAAATTAGGCGATGGCGATGACAAGACATTAGATGTTACATTAACTTTAGATGATGATGTTGATGAACTCCCTGAAGGAGATTATGTATTTTATGTATGGGCAAATGCAGAATTAGATGCAGAAACAGATATCTCCATTTGTGCAAGTGCATATGAAGACATTACAATTGTTGATGAAGATGATTTTGTAATCGCAGGAGATATAGAATATTTAGAAACAACTGAATGCGGAACTGTTGTAGAATTAACAGCAGACATTTGGAATATTGGTGATGAAGACCAAGAAGAGGTTGTAGTGGTCGTTCAAAGTGAAGAATTAGGAATCACCGAGAGAGTAGAAATTGGGGATATAGATTCATTTGAAGATGAAAAATTAAGTGTTCTTTTAGAAATTCCAGAAGATGCAGAAGAAGAGTCATACTTATTTGTAATTATGGTTTTTGATGAATACGGAGATAAATTTGAAAATGATTTTGATGAAGACAAAGCAGAATTTTTAGTTTATTTAAAGGTAGAAGGAAATTGTAAGAGCGAACCAAAAGTTTCTATTTCTGCAGATTTAATTTCAGAAGCAAAATCTGGAAGAGAATTAGTAGTAAGTGTGACAGTGCTAAACACAGGTTCAAACACAGGCACTTTTGATGTAAGCTTTGCAGATGTAAGTTGGGCGTCTTTGGTAAGTGTTGCTCCAGAGAGTGTTACTTTGGATGCTGGAGAATCAGAAGATGTCGTAATAACTTTAGATGTAAATTCAGGAGTTTTAGGAGACCAAAATTTTAATGTGGTAGTAACAGAAGGAACAAAAGTATTATCGCAACCAGTTTCAGTTATGATAGAGAAAGGCGGTTTTAGTGGGTTTAGTGGTATAACAGGTGGAGCAATTTCAGAATCAAACTGGCCAATTTGGACAATCGGTGCAGTAAATTTAGTTTTAGTGTTCATAATCATATTAGTAGCATTAAAGATTTCTAAGAAGTAATTAATTTAAGAAAATGAGTGGAAAATCAACAGGTGAAATAAGAGAAGTAGTTAAGAAATTAGAATTAGAATACAGATATTATGATGATCTTCTAAATCTTCCCAACAGTGGTTTTTCCAAAAAACAACTCTTAGAAAAGAGGACAGAAATCCTTTGTCAAAATTATATAATGGGAGATGGATTAAAGGGTGCAGGTTCTCCGTATTTTATGGGTTTAGCTGAGAAGATTAATGATGAACAATCTGGAGAAAGTATCCTCTTGTATGCTTTGAGAGGAAAAGAAAGATCTCCTGAAGAACAAAAATTAATTTACGAAACATTTAGAGACATTTGGAATGAGAAGTATTTGGATAAAAAACAGCTTCCTATTTTTGAAGAATTGCCTTTTAATTTAAAGAATTAGTTTTTCTTGAAAAGTTTATTATAAACTTTTTCTCCAATCTTATGTTCTTTCTCTAATTTAATCACAATTACCCCTAAAAGATAACCGATTATCCCCCCACAAATAATATCGCTCACAAAGTGTAATCCAAAATAGACCCTTGAGAATGCAACTAATGATGCAAAAGTAATCCAAACATATTTGAATTTAGGAAATTGTTTTGATAAAATGGGGATAGAGCAGAATACAAGCATTGCATGAAAAGAAGGAAATGCAAAGTTCCATACAGACTGACTAGCTTCTTCTAATACTGGTAAGATAGAAACCAAACCCAATTGAAAAGGTCTTGGGCGTTGGATAATAAACTTCAAAACAAAACTGACAATTGCAGAAAGACCGAGAGTAAACCACAAGGGAAGAATCCATTTTCGTTTATGTTCTTTCCACAAAAATAAACTTGTTAGAAAAAAGAAAATAATTACAGAAGAGCTGATAAAGGTTAATCCAAGAAAGAAATCAGTTAGAATTTTATTTCTCAATAAAGAAATCCCATAAACGAGCACAGAATCAAAATAGAAACTAATAATGATTGCTAGTAAGCTAAGGATACCAAACTTCAACCAGTTTTTTCTTTTCATCTTTTTACAAACATTAAATTATTTAAATACATTTCCACTTGGCTTCTCATGGAATTGGGGTCAAGAAAATTTTACGGAATTTTAATAAGATATCTTATTTTGATATTCATTGGAATTCCAAATCTGTGGCTCTTTTACTTAATTTTTTCACCCTTGACAATTTATCCTGTTTTCTTCTTTTTAGGATTATTTTTTGACGCAACATTAGTTAATAGTCTCATAATTTTAGAAAAAACATTTCCCATAGAAATCATCGGAGCTTGTATTGCTGGTTCTGCATACTATCTTCTCTTAATTCTTAATCTTGCTATGCCGATGGAGATAAAGAAAAGATTAAAGATGCTCGTATTTTCTTTTTCAAGTTTGCTTTTAATTAATATTCTCAGAATTTTTTTATTAAGTTTCCTATTTGTTTCAGGAACTTCTTTGTTTGATATTACTCATGAATTATTTTGGTATCTTGGAAGTACTGTGTTTGTAATCGGAATTTGGTTTGTGGGAGTAAAAATATTTAAGATTCAAGAAATTCCTTTTTATTCGGATTTAAGAAATACCGGATTATTAAAGAAAATTAAGAAATCCAAGCGTTCCAAAAAGAATAAATAATCCCGCGATAATTACTCCAATTGATATTGCGAGAACACTTCTTTTTCTATTCAACCCAACAAGCCAAGATAATAAACAACCAGTCCAAGCACCGGTTCCGGGTAAGGGTACTGCCACAAATAAAACTAACGCTAAAAAGCCAAGCGTTTCGTATTTGTTTTCAAATTTATCAACCTTTTTTTGAAATTTCTCGACGTATTTTTCAAATAATTTTTTATAAACTTTCCATTTCAGAAAAATATGATGAAGATGATCTAAAAAATAAAAAATAAAAAAGATTAGGAGAATATTTAATAGAACAATAAAAGAAAAAATTAACCAGATAGGAATGCTTTGTTCTATTGAATAAATAATAGCAACTGGCAAGCCAGCCCTTAATTCTGTGATGGGCATAAGGGTAAGAATAATTGCCCAAAGAATTTTGAGATTCATTTTTATTGCAATCTGTTTTCAGTTATTTCAGAAAGTAACTCTACAATATATTTTTCTGTAACCTCAAGAATTTCACAATCATTTATGTTTAAGTTATAACACGAAGGACCAAATTGTTCAATACTTGATTCTTCTCCCGGTTGTATTTGTAAGAATGTATATGCTCCTTCTGAATCGCACCCAGCAGTCTCATCTTTTATTGTTTTAACTCCTAAAACATCTAAGACATTAATTAAATTAGCAATAGCGATGATCCCATCTCCATTACAATTAAAATCTCCAGTAAAATTTATTACAGTGTTTGGCATTAAGACAAGCTCTCCTTCTAAAGGAATATTTTTTAAGGTTCTAGGGTCTATTCTAAGATAAAAATTATAATCTGCAACACTTTCACCTTCAGTTATTTTATGTTCAGAATTTACTGGTACAGATGTTCTGTAAATTGTTTTCCCAGAAATTGTTTTCCTATCCATATCAAATCCTACTCCCTGATAGTCAAAATGTCCTATAGCATTCATAATGAAGATTGTTGCTACGAAGAAAAAAACTAAAACTCCAATCATAATGAATACATTTCTTAGTTGTTTATTTTCTTTTTCTGTAATGGCTTTATCTTCTTTATCTTCTCCATGTTCATCTCTTTTTATCTCTTCTTCCATTTATTTTAATCTCGTTTTGAATTTATAAGTTTTATTGTACTCCAATTATCTTAAGAAGAAAGCTGTCAGTAATCTTTGTTAATTCTTCTACCGGTCCTTGTATAAACACACAACCATCTTCTTGTGTGATAGAAATAGCCTCTGCTTCTTGGATTATAATGAAATTGCTTTCGCAAGTTTTTATGGGTAATTCTTCGTTCTCACATTCTTCCCCTTCTAAGCAAGCTAGTTGCATCCGTTGAATGATTGAATTTTGATCTAATAGATTACGGTAAATTTCACTTTCAGATTCTATATCCTCTGAAGAAATGTAAAGCGGTTTTTCATAATAGCTGTTCAAGAAATTTAAATCAGCATTAATTTCTTCTATCTCGTTCGGATTATATCTAAAAGAAAATTCAAAATTAGAAATGTCCACAAACCAATAACCATTTTTTTCAGTAAAATCATATCCTTCATAGGTAATCTCATTTTCTTCAGAAGATTGTCCTCCAAAGGCATATCCGAATATGCTTGCAAATAAGATTGAAGCCAAAAAAATACTTGCAATTATTTGGTTTCTCTTTTGTTTTTTTGCCCCTTTTCTTTTAGAATTTATATGTCTCATCTTAATATATTTTTTTCATCCTATAAAAACTTTTTCTAGGGCTCTCGCCAATTCTTAAAAAAAAAGAAAAAGAAAAAAATAAAATAAAATTGGTTTATGAGACTACACTAAGTGTCGCTTCTGTTTCAGAAGTTCCAGTATATTTATTCCCAGCTGTTGTGTCCACTGTTTTAGTCTTTAGGTAAGTAACTGCATTTATTGTATCTGCAGCAGTATAACCTGCAACTAACAATGCAACTTTTCCAGTTGAATAAGCATCACCGAAACTTTGGATCAAGAATTGTCCTGAACCGATTCCAGTTGCGTCTGTGAAATCACTTTCACATGCAGCAGAGCCAACTAAGAAAGCAGCAGCTGAATTAATACAACTTCCACCAACTACAATTAAGTTCTTTGAACTTACAGAGCTAACTTCAGTATCTTTTACTACAACATTTCCTAGAGAACCTGAGCTACCTTCCATTGTGGAAGCAGCTTCTGTTAAGTAGACTAGTGCATAAGCTTCAGAACCGAAATAGTTTATTGTCAAGTCATTAAGACCACTTGTAGGTTTGCTATGGATTACATTTGTTGCAAGATCACTAGGCATGTATCCTTCATAAATCTTAGACCCATCCTCAGTTTCATACATAGTTGAAGATGTTAATCCTTCCAAAACACTACCTGCTTCAAGACCATCTGTACCAGAAATATCAAATTTAATTGAGAAGGAGTTTCCTTTCTCAATTGCTTCGGTTGCATCTTCCTCAGTAACATTCATAGTCCAAGTTATTGGCTGGTCTTCTGTGGCATTAATATACCCATTTGCGGTTGTATGTGCCGTACTATTCGTCTCAAAAGGTAGCATCATCGTTAGACCTTCAGAAGTTACGATTTTATTTGTATAAACACTTCCAACAGTTGCAGCACTAATATTCAAAATGACATATTCATCAGTTGGATATTTTTCATTTGCAAAATCTAATGTAAACTTTACGTTTCCCATATTATCCCAATCTCCATCGGCGTCAAGAGTTATATCACTTCCACCAGTAACCATGCTATGTAATACTGTTTGGTTATTAATATTCTCATCTACGCTTTCTAATTCGTATGCATATGTCTCGAAATCATCTCCATTAATCCAAGTAACTACAAAGTAACTGTCTTCTGTTTCATTAAGAATTATTCTACTTCCCAATGCAACTCCAATTCCAGCAGTTACATTATTTGTTACTAATAAATTAGTAGAATCCTTACCAAGACCTTCAATTCCAGTTGAAGAACTGTTCAAGTAGAAAATAGGTAAAGTAAGAGCTCCTTCTGTTACAGTAGTAGAAATCTCAAATTTGCTACTATCTCCTTCAAAAGTTGTTACTTCTGGGGTTTCAGTAACGAATTCAGTCATACTTAATTTAACAGTTTCAAAACCCGGTAGAGTTATGTCTGTTCCAGGAGCAATCCAAGTTGCATCGTCTAATTCCCAGTCTAAAACAATACTATCTATGTTATTTCCAGAAGTACTGATGTAAGAAGTTATTTTATAACTTACAGTTTCATCAGAGCCTATAATAGGATATTCTGTGTCACTAAGTTTTGCATTGTTAATTTCTACTTCCTTTGTGTTTTCTAAAACAAGCTTTCCAGAACCAATGCTAAATTCAACATAACTTTGTCCACCAGCATATTGTTGAGAAGCTAATGACTTAATTCCAACATAAGTTCCATCTGTTAGTTTCTGAGTTTCACCTGCTGCTAAACTATCTGTTTCCTCACCATTAATTACTAATTTAACATTAGTATTATCAAGGTAAGAGATAGAGGCATCATATGAAGCCCCTTCAACAGTTAGAGTTGTAGCTTCTCCAGCATTTAATGTTGCAGATGCTGCAGCATTAAGTAAAGTAAGTTTATGGTTTGTTGCAGTTGTGTTAGTCATACTCAATACATAATAAGGTTTACTGAATAATGGTATTTCACTATTTGTTATTCCTGACCAAGAAGTGTCTGTTCCTTCTGCATCATCAGGAGTAAACTTTAATGTGTAATTCAAAATATGCTTCCCATCAGCTAAATCAAAACCAACTATTGGTTGATCTCCATTAAACTTGCTGTCTAAGAAATGTGTTAATTGAAGTCCTTCAGAAAGCAAAATCTCTTGAGTGTAATCAAAATCGTCGTGTGCATCATTACTGTATATGCCTTTAGCTAAGATTACTGATAGTTCTCCTTCATCAAATGAAGTGTAGAACGAACTCATGTTATTCAAAAGATTAAATTTATCTGTTGACCTTTCAAGTAAAACATTATCTCCAGTAGGTGTTCCGCCTGTTGAAGTTACAGAAGAAGCAAGATTTGCTTCAATGAGTCCTGCATATGTTTGGTCTGAGGGATTTACTCCTGCTCCTGTACCATAAACAATTGCTACGTTTGCAATTCCTCCATCCACAAAGGGTGCAGGATAACTTGCAGCAGCAGCAACGCCCATAGTCATACCAACCATTAATGCGCTAGCAGCTATAGCAGAAATTTTCTTAAATATATTTTTCATATCTTTTTTTTAACCTCCTTTCAACTCTCTCGAATATGTTGTCGACGACAACCTATCCCAATCCGATAGTATAGGGGGACCACCTTATTGAGATGACTATTAGCCCCTACTTAAACCCCTATGAGAACACTCTATGAGTGTAATCAATCCAAGCGGTTTCCTTTAAAAAGATTGTCGCTAATTTTTTGGGTGTCCTTTAGAAAATTCTTGTTATTTAATTTTTCTTTATAAGTCTTCTGCTATCACTATTATATCATAACAGACTTTGAGGGTGGAAACAAAATAAAAAGGTTTATTAAGATGGGGTATTTTAGAAGGATATATGATGTAAAAAAATAGGTAAATGTATTATGTATATTACATATATATATTAAGAAATTAACCCTATTCATCACCGTCGAGAATGGTAGTAAGAGAAATAACAATTAAAAGAAGCAAGGGAGCATTTTCAATTTTTAAAAAAAGTTCTTCTAAAGAGGAGTATGATTTTTCTGGAATTTTGGCGTTAAGACAGCTTTTAAGCAACCAAAAAGCACGAATTTTGCATGTAATAAAGACTCAAAAACCCCAATCTATTTATGAATTAGCTAAAAAATTAGATAGAGGATTTAAATCTGTGAATGATGATGTCAAACTTTTAGAAAGATTCGGCTTTGTAGAGTTAATAGCTGAAAAAACAAAGAACAGAGTTAGATATAGACCGGCGGTTTTAGTAGATACAATTACGATTAATGTCAAGATTTAATCATAATATACCTTGAAATACACCCCATAATCTATTCCTCTTTTGGAAAAATCTTGCATTGCTCCTTTATAATTCTGGGTTATATTTCCTTTTTGAACACTAAGAAATTCGGTTCCATCAGATAGAAGTCGCATTTCATATCCCTTAATAGGTGTATTTTCTCCTACATTCCACCCTTTCTCACAAAGTTCTATTAATGTAAGATTAAGAATTTCACGAGCACTTCTTTCGTCTGAACAGGTTTCCTCTCTTTCACTGAATATCAATTTTTGCACAGATAAATATTCTGAAGTACCTTTACATTCACTTGTGTGCTGTAAAACTGCTTGAATGAATCCTTCTGCCTCATAACTTTGAATTTCCATAGCAGAAGAGCTTCTTAGGGAAATGCTGAGAAAAACAAGCAAAATGATAGATACCAAAATAATTATTAACGCGAACCCCACAATTTCTTCCTGTCCTTTTTTTAATTTAGTCATGTTTTATCCTCTGAACTCACCATCAACCTTGCAACTTCGCATCTTTCGTTAATTCCTCTATCTGAGCCTTCTTTCCAACACAAAGCAACAAAATTAGATGAAGCAGGTAATTTGTTTACATTTTTTGAATAAACTTGGATAATCCCACAATTTGGATAATTTTCCAAATTACATTCTTTAGAATCTGATGAAATTTTTCGTATTTCTATTTCTGCAATCCCCCAAAAACCAGAATAATCTGAGATATGTTCTCTTAACATCATAACTTTATCTGCGTCAATACAACTTAGTTTACTGTCTCCAAAAGAAGAGCCACAGGCAAATTCAGGAGAATTAGCGAGTTTTGTTACAAGAAGCATAGCATTTTCTTCTTCGAGTATAACTGAAGATTGTTTTAATCCAGAAAACCGGATTACAATTACAAAAAGTCCTACAAGTGCAAAAAATAGAACAACCGCTATCAGCATAAATGCCATTTGTTGAATTTTCATTTGCCCTATTTTTGGAAGTCTTTTTACCATAATTTACAATCTCCTCCTGCATCATTTTTTTCATTAAGATTTTCTACATTTGTAGTTAATCCAAGGATGTCTTGTGATTCATCAAGATTTCCCGCAAGCACAATTAATTCTGCTAAATCCGTCTTTATTTCCAAATCACACCCAGCATTTCCAATCAAAATAGATTTATCTCCATAAAGAAGAGAAAGTTCTCCCACCCGTTTCATTAAACGTTTTAATTGACATTCATAAACAGCCACATCACTAAAAATAGCAGCATACATTAAAGCATCAGATGAAAAATACATTATCTCTCCATCTTTTTCTACAGTTCCATCTTGGTAATTCACATTAATATCACAATTTCCTCCAAAGCAAACATAAATCATTTCTTCTGTGCAATTTTCTAACAAAAGATTTTCTTGATTAAGATTAGAAAGCTCTTCTTCAATATCCCCCCAAGCATCGGGAAAACAATAAACCTCTTCTGAAGAGGTCATATAAATTAAATCAGAAACTTTGAAAGGGAAGTCAAATGGTTTTGAAAAAATATAGAATTTCTTTCCTTCAACAATTCTTTTTGAGAAAATATATTTATTAGTAAAACTGGCATTAAGATTTGTTTCTGTCCATTTGTTAAAGCTCTTTTGAGAAATGCTGATTAATTGTTTACCAAAATTACCTTCGTCGTTGCATCCATTGTAAATTCTTGATTCTGCGGGCAAGGTGAATGAAGATGTTTTTGCAGATTCAAAACTCGTTTCTAATGGATTTAAGAGCACTCCAATTTGTTTCCCTGTTTTTACATCAAGTGTTGTTTGTTCTGTATTCATGAGTTTTATAACTCCATAAATCGCAAGAAAAATTATAAACATGCCTACAATAATTGCAAAAAGCCATCCGAAAGATATTTGTAACGCCCCTTTTTTTGTATCCATTTAATTTTGTTTAGCAATCATAACCAAAGTTTCTCCATAATCTTTTGAAATAGTCATTTTTACCTTCCCATCAATATTTGGAATACAATAACGAGTTTTTCCCGAGGTAATAGATTCAAGATTAATATTGTCAATCATTTTTCCATCCATTGGTTTTTCAGATTCAAACATCAGGTTTTGATAATCGTCGTTTCTAATAAAACAAATAGCATCTATTTTATTTGGTAATCTATATTCTACTTCCCTGCTTCCTTGTTGGCTTTGCCACATTTGATTTATGTCTGCCTGTAAATTATTTTGGAAAGTTTCAATTTGAATTGATTCTTGCAAATTAAGAAATTTAATTATAAAATAAATCGCAATCGCAAGAAAAATAATTATAAGAAAAATAGAAAAAATCATTCCGAAAGATAACTTCATTTGCGCACGTTTTGACGTCGGACAAATCTTTTTTCTAATTTGCGGTGTTAAGGCGCAAGTACCTCTTTTATTCATTATTAGAAATGGAGATTATAACTTATAAATCTTATTAAAAAAATTCAAACGGTCTGACAATTATACTACAACCCGAAGGCGAAATTCCATAATCATCTTGGCACTTAATATAAAGATTATTATTTGTACTCCAAGTTACAGAATGTGTAATGTCATCGCTACTTTGCAGATCCACTCCATCATCAAAGAGATAATTGCAAGTAGAAGTTCCATAAACACATTGTGCAGGTTCATCCGTTATCACAATTAATGCTCCTCCATCGTAATATGTTCTTACAATTGTTGGAACACCCAAATCAGTTACAACTTCAAAATCAATTGTTTTAACTACAGAATTTCCTGCCATATCAAAACATTGTATGTAATAAGTATAATCATCTTCTTCAAGATAAACCGAATTATCTGTGTGTTTGTTAGAGCGAGTGTTTTCGAATTTAGTGTAATTGTTGTAGTTACCTGTAGCGCTATGATAACATTCTGCTATTCCTTCGTCAAATCCTGCAGAAGTTTCTGCTTCAAGAGGCACTTTCACTAAATTTGAAGCACCCCTCACTTCTCCGACTGGCCCCACAGAAGTTAAAACTAAAGGAGAAGAGCCAACCAAAACTAATTTTTTAGATTCTGTATTAACATTCCCAAAACTATCATTACATCTAAAATAAAATTCATTTTCTATTCCATTTTGAAGTCCATCTAATGTTCCTGAACAAGCATAACTTATTTGTGTACCAAAGATAGTAACTTGATTTACATTTACAGAGCAAGAAGAGAATGTTCCAGGCATATCTTTATATGATTGATCGATATGGCTCCATTTACATCCTTCTGTCGTGCTTGATAAAGGTTTATTGACATAAACCGCTATTGCTGTGCTATGATCTTCAGTTTCATCAAACCACCTTATCGGAGTATTATCCACCTTGTTAAAACCCCGTATAACTGGGGGGGAGACATCGTCTACAGGATCAACACAAAATTGGAATAAGAATTCTTCTTCATTTGCATGTCCATTGTAACTTTCACATCTAACATAGATTTCATGATTCTCTTGCACAGGAATCACTACATCGTCTGAGTCTGCTGTTTGCCCTGGATAAAATAATGATTGAGTGTGATTTCTTTCCCACAATGCCTCTCCAAAAGCCAACATATCATCAAAAGAATCTGTGCTATGGTCTTCAAATCTACATGTCCCTGTTTTGTCTAATTCAATTCCAAAAGTAAATGTTTCATAAGAAGGCAAACACCCATTTGTACTATCATATCTTATTTCTACTCCGAGCTCATTTGTACCAATTGGCACATAAGAATAATCTGTTAAAGATAATAAAGAATCATCTCTAGGAGTTATGGTCGGAGCAGTTATATCTTGAGAGTCTATAGAAACACATTCAGCATTATCTCCATCATTTACTAATTCACATCCCAATCCTAAACTTTTACATTGGTATTCTGTACAAGGGAAATCATCATCATTACATGCATGACAATCTTCTCCTCCTGTTTGTGGTTGCCAAACTTTATTATCCACTATAACTATTCTTTCATCCATTCTTACTGTAGAACGTAAAAACATGTATAATAGAACAGCTCCTCCAATGACCCACCCAATTCCGGGTGCTGCAGCAGTCGCACCTAAAACATGTGCTAATCCTCCCCCAAGGCTACCTGCAAGGCCTCCAAGACCAAGGGAACTGCCCAAAGCAGATGTCCAAAACCAAGTTTCAGCCCAATCACCCCCACTCATAAGTCCCACAACGATAGCAGTAATTGCCATAGCAATAAGAGTAACACCCAATCCACTTGTAACCAAAGCTTCAAAGGAAGCTATTTCTCCAAAAATATTTACCAGACCTTTTCCTATCCATGCACCTGCAGCTCTTGCAAATTCAAAAGGAACCCAGACCACCATCCCTGTGATGGTTGCTTGGGAATTTTCTTCTAATCCTTGTTTAGATTGGTTAGAAATAATTATAGGTTTCTTTACTACATTAGTTGCGAGAGGGGAACTTGTAATTTGAGCACTAGCTATATTTGTAAAAGCCATAATACCAATTATTAAAATAGAAATTTGAATTAATGCTAAAATATTTAATGTTATCTTTTTATTGTTCATTTTATGAATGGGCTTCAGCACCAGCAATATCCCATATACTAATGTTGTCTCCTGTGAAAATGTCTTCCCAAGCATTATACCCTCCCTCTCCAATATAATTTGCTTTGACACCACAGTCTCCAAAAGCACTGCTTAAATTTTTAATTTTAATTACCCATGTTGAATTTAATGTAACATTGCCTACGCTTAAGGAAGTTGTTTCTTTCCAAGCAGTTTTTTCCATATCTACAAATGCTTCAGAATAATCGCAATCTTTAATGCATTCGTGCGTACATTCTACTATAAAGAATTTTTCTTCACATTCTGTTACACAATTTTCAAAGCAAATACCCTCATAAGCTATCCAAGATTCATGTTCTCCTCCCAAATCAGAAGTTAAAAGGGTATTCTCATATCCTCCTATTTTACTTACACTTGCGATTCCGCAAGTCATTGTCGGAGTTGTGAAAGAATCTCCAAGAAAATTATCGGTTTCGTCAGATTCCCAAAACTTAAATCCGGGGGTATATTTTGGAACACAAACAGCTTTAATCTCATCTGTATCATCACCTAATATTTCTAAAGTAGTTTCATCATAAGTATAAGTATAATTTAAGAATAATCTATCTCCCCCAGTATCATTTTTTAAACTTATTCCTTCTAAAACTTCACAATCTCTATCTGCAGTATCTAAACACAATTCCGAATCATTTTGAATTACACAATCCTGCCACCTATTGGGGACACAGTTCGCTTCACTTTTGAATTCACTAGCCGTTTTAGTTTCATCTTCTTTACACAGATTATTTCTTGTATTATCACATAATTCCCATTGCACTTCTCCAAAATAACAATAAAGCCGATAAGAGATTTGTCCAGGTAGAGCATATTCAAAAATAGATATAGGTTCAGAGCACCAGGATTCTCCATGTTCTCTATATTTCCCACCAATATCCCCACAATCTAAATCAATACAAATATAATTTCCTACTTCTGGATTTGCTGAAGAATTTCTTTTAGAACCACACACGCTTCCTAGTCCATAATTACAATTTCCACAAGTTGATGAATCTTTATTATGTTGTCCAGATTCACAAATGTCAACTGAAAAAGGGTCTATTATATATGTCCAATAATTAACATCTGTTATCTTAGAGAAATCATAAACATTTGCAGTATTTCCACAGTTATCTTCAAAATAAACTTCAAAAAACCCATCCACACATTTGGTATTTTCTGTCATAGTACAAAGAGTTCCTAATTCAGGAGCACTACACAAAAGTCCTGCATGGAATTCTCTTCCCAATTCTCCACACCTTTCATTTGTTTCAATTGTGCAATCTCTACCTGATTCTGATTGAAAAATACATGCACCTTCAACATCTGGTCCAGCACTTAACAAACACGTTTCTTCATCAGTTATGCTTTCTCTAAAATCTACAGAAATACCAGAATCAGAAGAAATATCAATACAAGAAACTCTTGAAGTAAATGAAGGTCCTCCAGGAAGAAAACAACATCCATATTGACATTCTGTAACTTCTTCTTCAGGTTGATTATACCAAAATCCTCCCCGAGAAGAATCACATGCAGAGTCTGAAGAAGGCATACATGTTCCATCTGCAACATTTACGCAAGTTCCATCTTTACAATAAGTCGTTGATTCGCAGGCAGTATCCTCCCAACGAAAAAGATTATTACAATGTATACTATCACTCACATCTAAACAAATTCCTCCATCCAATGTTCTCTCACAACAAACAGCGTTTACATTGCTCATCAAAAATATAATTCCAATTAAAAGAAACATTATTCTAAAGATTGTTTTTTTTACCTCTATCATTTTTAACAATATCCGCTTGGTGCAAATACTAAACTCCTTGAAGCGAATTCAAATTTACTCCCATCATTTCTATCTGTGAGAATATAAACTGTTGTATCATCACCCAAGAGTTTTTGTTCTATTTTTAAAGTAGGATACAAATCCATGTAAAGCGTTACATCGGTTCGCCCATAAGTTCTTTCCCACTTTAAGATACTATTTGTAATAGCTACTAATTCATAAAGATTATTGTCCAACACCACACTAAACGAATCATAAGTTTCTACTTCTTCTTTCGTTAATGTTAATGAATAATTAAAAGTAGAGAGAATTTTTTTCGGAAGAAGTTCAATTTCTACAGGACCTGATTTTAAATTAACTTCATAACCTTTTCTTTCATAACTCTCTTTCAAAGAATTAAAACAAGCTTCAACTTCTGTATCAATTTCGTTTTTTATTTCCCATTCAATAGAAGATGCTAATTGAGGTTCTTGGATTGTGCAAAGTGTACAATATTGTTCAGTATAACATAAATTTCTTATTTCTATTCCATCATAAACACTAAAAAATTCCGGAGCAACCTTTCCTCCATGCAAAGAAATTTGTTCTACAACATCTTCAATTTCTTCTTCAATACATTCTGAAATATAAATCTGAGGATTTGTTGCGCCCCCACTTAAGGTGGATTGGATTTTTGGAAAGAAAAAATAGAGTAACAAACCCAAAACAACAATAACAATTGCTATTATAATAAAGATTGTAACCTGCCCCTTTCTTTCCATATTTGTTTTAAGATATTCTTATTTATAAACTTTAAGAAATTTTTAATCTTCGTTTTTCACTCTCGGTGCAAGCAAAAAACTAAGTTCCATATGCTCTGATTTGAAATTCATTTTCAATGGATGATCTTCTGCAAAATTCAAAACCGTTTTGTCAACAATTTTCGCACTTTTCATGAACTTTACTAAATATTCTAAACTGTATTTTGAATTACAATCTTCTGCTTCAATTTTCGCTTCGTCTCCTGAAAATTCTGAACGCGCAGAATCAATACTTTTTGCCTCGACGATGAATTTTCCTTCTTGTGTTATAAAAGAACAAGCATCTGCAACAACACTACAATCGTCTATCGAATCAACCAAATCTTTTGAATTTATTTCAACACGCGCAGTATATTCCAACGTCGGCATTTCTTTTTCTTCTGTTTCTATTTCAATTAAGTTCAAACTAAAATTTCTTTTTATCCTGTCTTGAATTTGAATATTCAAAAAATTCTCTTTCTTTTCCAAAATTAAAGAGCTTCCTGCCCCACACCTTTTCAGAATTCTTTTGAAATTATCTAAATTAATTCCTAAAACTTCTTCTCCTGTTTCAAATTGACTGAACGCACTTTTTGGAAGTTTAAAATTTAACATCGCGACATTCGCAGGATCGATCGCACTAATACTAAGTCCGAATTCATTGAATCTTATTCTCACTTCAATTACAAGTTCTGAAATGATATCTATCACCCGTGAAAGCACCAAAGGATTATCTAATTTGACTAACATATTTGTTTAAACAACATTTATTTTTTAAGCATTGTTGTTGTTGAATTAGTTAGATAAAAGGTTTTTTAAGTGCTTGTTTTATTGGAGTTTTATGTCATTATTACAGCAATTACAAGAGAAAGAAACTCTGAATATAGATTTTCACAACCATTTACAAACTGGAAGTTCTTTTAGAAAGGAGCCAAAAACATTTAGAGAAAAATGTATAAATCTATTTTTAGAAGAAGGGTTTTCAAACTTGGTTGAAGTAGCAGATAAGGTAATGACTTCTCCAGCAGATATGCTTTATATAACTAATTTTGGAGAAAATGATGGGAGATTTGAAAAATGGACTTCTGGAGAACAATTAAACTTACTTGTGAAAGCAGGTTATGAAGTTGAACTGGGTGAATATTTCATTTTTTTTTAAGAAGGAGAATTTGGTAAAAGCATTTGCAAAATCACAAGAAACCCCTTCTTCTCAAGGCCATGTTCTTTTCTCCGGGGTTAGAAGAGGGAGAACAATTCCATCAGGGAAATCTCTTGAAGAAACGTTGGGAGAAGCAGAAGAAGGTGAGTTAAAAATAGCAGACCATCCAGAAGCTTTAATACAAAAGTATGGGTCCTTAAGATATAGTAAAGACAAAAAGAAAGATGCTTCAAGATTTGATAGCTTTGAGTTAAACGGCAACTTTTCCCCAATCTCAATGCTTTTTTCAATTGCCAATTATTTAGCAAGGCGAGATGCTAAGAAATACTCAAAACCTTTAGTCGCAAATTCAGATGGGCATCATCCCAAAGATATTGGAAAAACCTACAACATCTTTGACCCAAAAAGTTTGAATTATTCTTCAGAAAAAGCATTCAGAGATTCAATTACTTATAATGTAAGAGAAGGGAATTTTACAACAAGGTTTACTCCAATTCCTTTTTGGAGAGTTTTTCATCATGCGCTTATGATGGGAGTGTATAAAATTTTTAAAAGATAGGTTTTCACGATAAACCATATAAAGATAACTTGGCTTTTTCTCTTATGCCAAATATTAATGAGCAAAGAGTTCGGAATCTCACGCATTTGTATTATTCTAAACCAGAAATTCAGCAGATTATTTTTGAATTTTCAACAAATAGAGAGGTCTGTCCTCGCTATTTCGAAGGATTTGGAAAACGTCCAGATACTTTGCAATATCCTGCAGACATTTTCGAACTTGTAAAAAGAGGAGCAACTTCTTTTCATTGTTCAGAAGAACTTTGGGATGACCCGTTGAATATAGCAACAGAGATGACACCAAAAAAATTTAATGAATTGCGAGTTGGATGGGATTTATTGTTAGATATTGATAGTAAATATTTAGATTATAGTAAAATTATGGTAGAGTTGATTGTAGAAATGTTGAGATTTCATGGTGTGAAAAATATTGGAATTAAATTTTCTGGGAGTAAGGGTTTCCACTTGATTATTCCGTGGAAAGCATTTCCAAAAGAAATTAATGAAGTGCAAACTTCAGATATGTTTCCAGAGTGGCCAAGGATAATTGTAAGATATATTATGCATACAATTGAGAAAAAATTAATAGATAAAATTAGCGAATTATCTCGTCCGAATAAATACATTAGGGATTTTCAGGCGCCAAAAGAAGTAGTCCCAGATTTGATTCTTGTTTCTCCAAGACATTTATTCAGGATGCCTTATTCTTTGCATGAGAAAACAGCATTGGCGAGTATTGTTCTTGAAGCAGACGAAATTTCAAGTTTTCAACCAAAAGATGCATCTCCTCTTAAGGTTAAGATAAAAAACTTTATGCCCAATGTTCAAGAAGGGGAGGCAAGCGAACTTTTAATGCAAGCTCTTGATTGGGATAAGGGGAACAGTCAAGAAGAAATCAAACCCAAAACAGAATTCAAACCAATAAAACTTTCAAATTTATCTGAACAAAATTTTCCTCCGTGTGTTCAAAAGATTTTACAAGGGATTGGTGATGGGAAAAAACGAGCATTGTTTGTTTTGATTAATTTATTTCGTTCAGTAGGTATGGAAAAAGAAGAAATAGAAAAAAGAATTGATGAATGGAATAAAAAAAATGAAGTTCCCTTGCGTCAAGGATATATTTTTTCCCAGTTGTCTTGGAGTTTTAGAAAAAAATCAATCATGCCACCAAACTGCATGGAATTTTACAAGGGAATTGGTGTGTGCACACCAGACAATTTGTGCAACTTAATAAAAAATCCTGTTAATTATGTTATAAGAAAAAATTCACCGTATCCAAAATCAAATAAGAAGCGAAAGAAAGAAGATAATTTTAAAAACAAGCAGTGATTAAATAAAATATGAAAAAAAAGTTGTGGATTTTGTCTTTAGTTCTTTTAATATTCCTCACATATTTTGTAGTAGCAGAAGAAACAACAGTTGATGAAAGAGGTTATGATTGTCTTGAAACAATGGTTGCTGAAAATTGCCAGTCTCTTTCTGCGGAAGAAAGAATTTTTTCTTTATTAGCAATTGATAGATGTAAAACCGAAGTTCTTGAAGACCAAGCAAGTGAAGGATGTTGGCCAGATACAGGATGCTCAGTAAAAATGACTGCTCAAGCAATTCTTGCACTTTATTCTGTTGGTGCAGATACAACTGATGCAGAAGAATGGTTACTGTCTAAAGAAACAACTCCAGCAAGTATGGAGTGGCTTTTACAAATAGAGTCAACAAAAGAAACCTCTTGTGATATAACTTATCTTGGAGATACACACATTATCACTCTTGATGAAGATAAAAAAATAGATGGAAGTCCTGGAAGTTGTTTTGATATACACAAGGATTATTGGCTTAAAGTAGATGATGCTTGTTATAATGAAGAATTTACAATTTCTTGTGATGAAACTTTTCTTACGAATCTTTTATATTATAAGATTAGCGAACCAAATTTAACTTATGTTTCAAAGTTAACAACTTCTGCGTCAGCAGAAGGAAGCACAACAGCAAAAGTAAATTCTTATTGTTTCATAGAAGGGGGAGCTTGCAATTATGAAGGAACATTGTGGGCTGCACAAGTTTTGAAGCTTAAAGGTTATGATATTTCAGGTTACTTGCCTTATTTAGTTACAATGGCAGATGAATACTCAGAATTCCTTCCAGAATCTTTTTTATATTCCTTAACAGGCAGTTTCAAAGAGGAATTATTACTCAAGCAACAAGAAAGTAAATGGTGGTATGAATCTGGAGATAAAATTTACGACACTGCTGTAGCGTTGTATGCATTGCAACAGGATACGTCTACAGAGAAAACAGGGGCGAAAGCATGGCTTGAAGAAATTCAAGGTGATGATGGATGTTGGCAGAGTAATATAAGAAACACTGCATTTATTCTATTTTCCGCTTGGCCAAAAAAAATAATTTCAGGGGAAGAACAAAAACCCGATTGTGAGGAAGCAGGATATTATTGTTTAACAAGTAGCGCGTGTACTGGTGCAGATGGAACTGCTTTGACAACATATGGAGGTTGTTTCGGAACAAATGTGTGTTGTGATTCAGAGAGCTTATTATCAAGTTGTTTAGTTCAAGGAGGAGAGATTTGTGCTTCAGGGGAATTATGTAATGGTGAGACTATTGAAGCAGCAGATACGAGCAAATGTTGCGTGGACGGAGAATGTGAAGTAGTGGTTGGGGAAGAAGAATCCGAATGTGAAGTTTATGGAGGAACATGTAAATCTTTGTGTTCTAGTAGTGAAGAATCAAGAGCATATGATTGTCCATCCTACGACGAATGTTGTTTTAGTAAAAGTAAAAAAGGTTATGCTTGGATAATAATTTTAGGGGCACTTATTGTTCTAACAGCTTTGGGGATTGTATTTAGAAAGAAATTAAGAAAGTTGTGGTTGAAACTTAAATCTAAATTCAAAAAAGGAAAGTCTCCTCCAAGGAGGCCTCCAACAGGACCTAGAAGATTTCCTCCCGGACCTTCTTCATCTATTCCTAGGAGAGGAGTTCCAAGAAGAATGCTCCCACCAAACCAAAGACAATCAGTAAAGTATTCGGCTCCTCAGAAACAAAAAGGAGAATTAGATGAGGTTCTCAAGAAATTGAAAGACATGGGGAAATAATTTTACATACTCTATAAAAATAAACTTTATTAACTGCTTTTCGTTTAGTTAATTATGAAAAGAGTGTGCATACTATTGTTATTACTTTTAATTTTCCCAGTAATCTCTGCAGTAGAAATAAATATGAATGAAGAATTTGCACAAGGTGAAACATTAATAGCAACAGTTTCTGGAAATTTTCTTTTGCCATTACAAGAAGAAAATGTGGTTTTTTACCGAGGACATGTGAAAATTCCAATAGAATATGATATAAAAAAAATAGATGAAGACTATTACATTTATGCTTTGCTTGTAGGAAAAGAGTCAGCGAATTATTCAATGGCTTTAGAAGATATTAGGTATATGAAAGGTGGAGAAATGAGCGAAGAGGAGATAGTAAGAAATTTTATTATTAATAATCAAACAGCAGATTTTTCAGTTAATCCCGGAGTTGTTTCAGAGGCAGAATTTTCATTAGAAGTGCAAAATTTACAAGAGGAAAAAATTACAATCCAAATAAGCACATTAGGGGAAGAAAATTCTTCAATAGGAATTCCTTATGAATCTATCACTTTGAAATCTGGGCAAAAAGAAAGCATTGATTTTCTTTTTGAAGAACCTGTTTCTATTTTTAAAACAATAGAATTAAGCACAGGGAATTTCACGTATGCAATTCTTGCGTCTATTCCCGCAACAACAATTCAAGAAGAGACATTCAAATTTGAACCACAAAAATTAGTCATTTCTGTTTCAACTGATTCCCAAGAGCAAAGAACCGTTTACATTTATAATGTAGGTAAAGAAGACTTGACAAATGTTACAATCTCTTTATCTGATTCATTAGTTCCTTACACAAATATTTCACAAGAAAGCATAAACAACTTAGCATCAGATTCAAATGCTCCAATTGAATTAACTTTCTTTTCTGAAGAAGAGTTTGAACTTGAAGGACACATAATGGCACAACAAGAAGAAGAGATAATTTATTTACAAATTTCTGTTAAGTTTTTAGAAAATTATGTACCTCCAGAAGAACCAATCCAAGAATATACTACAGAAACCTGCGCAGAATTAGGTTATCCTATTTGTGCTAGTAATGAAGAATGTAGTACAGATAATATAATTTATGCAAAAGATAATGTTTGTTGTGTCGGAGCTTGCAAACCAAAAGAAAAATCTTCTGCAGGAATGATTATAGGAATTATTCTTTTAGTCTTGGTTGTTGTAGGAAGTATCTGGTTTTATAAAAAGAAATATAAAAAAGCTAAAAAACCTATTAATTTGTTAAAGGTTGCAAGGGGGAAAGCACATGAATCTGTGGTTAAAGAGAAATATAAAAATCGGATAAAACCAACTGAAAATAAACCAATTACAAAAGTTGTTGAAAAACCAGTTGTCAAAATTGTCGAAAGACCGGTTATTAGACATGTTGAGAAAAAAGTATTTGTGGAAAGACCAAGAGAAGAACCTAAAACTTACAAATATGTTGGTTCATTAAACACAAAAAAATACCATAAATCTTCGTGCAGACTTTCTAAATTAATTAAGGATGAATATAAAGAACAAAATGATTCGCCCGAATATTTTCAGAAAAAAGGATACAAACCTTGTAAGGTTTGTTTGAAAGTTTAATACGCAATAATATCTAGGTGTGTGTGATAAGTTTGATATTCAATTGTTTTTCCTTGGGCATTATAAGTTTTTTGAATTATTTCAGTTTCTTCTATCATCTCTTCTTGTTCTACTTCTTTAATTTCTGGAGTTTTCTTTCCAGCATCCTCAGCTCGCCTAAGAGGGGTATGACAAACTCCTGTTTGTGAAGCTAAAATAGATGCAATTTCAAAACTCATTTTTCTTCTCCTTCACTCTTTCCCATTAACTCTTTAAGTTTTTTTTCTAAAATATTCTTTTCAACTTGCACAATTCTTACAACTTCATCATAGCCATGAAGTTTTCTTGATAATTCATTGAATAATTCATTCCATCCATTGTTTGTTAAAGCGATTACTTCTGGAGAAATAACTTCTATGTGTGCTGGCATATATCTAAAGATTAAATAAGCAAGAGAGGAAATTTCTTCAATATCTATTTCAACTTCTGCAAATGTTGTGTAAAATCCACTCGGTTGAGCTCCTTCTTTAGATTCAATTAATTTAGGTTCTTTAATATCTTTTTTCTGAACCGTCACGCCTTGTTCTTCGTCTAATTTTTTTATTAAATCTTCTAAAGCAGCCACAAGATGCTCTGCGGGTTTTCCAATTACTTCTAACATCATCAATACCCTTATCTTTGGTTTGTCATCTGAATTCATTTTTGTATTTCTTGTTTTTTATTACAAACAAAACTCCAAGCAAAACGCAAAAAGCCACGAGCCCATACACTGCGTACTTGCTATTGTCTTGTTTATTATCTTCGCTTTTTATAGTTTTTGTTGTTAATTCAATAGTTTCAACTTCCTTTGTTTCCTCTTTTTTTAGCTCTTCTTCAAAGATTTCTACTTCTGCTGGAAGCTTTTCTTCCTCTTTAGTTTCTTCATCAACGCAAGCCAGTCCTTGTTCTTCAATATTTGCCAAGGTAACTTTACCAATCCCATAAACATTTATTAATTCTTTTACAGAATGAAATGGACGAGAATTAATTATTGCTTGTGATTTAACTTCACCGATTCCTGTTAATTTATCAAGTTCTTCTAAGGAAGCGCTGTTTATGTTAATCTGTCCTTCTTCGCACAAAGCTAAAATTGGTGATAGGCTCATCAAAAAAATTAGGATAAAAACAAATAGTTTTTCCATAAAAAAGTAAAGAAAAATCTTATTTTAAGTTTTATTGTACTTTTCCCCATACTTCTCTGAAAAATCATCATATTCAATTTCTATCTTTCTTCCTTTTCTAACTGCTTTTGCAATCCAAATTTGTGAGAAAATCTCTTTCTGTAAATACCAGGCACATTTTTCTTTTTCTATTTTTGAAAGAATACCATTCATTTTCGCTTCAACTCCAATAACGCTATATGCTCCTTTGTGGATTTGTTTAATAGAGATAAAATCTGGAAAGCCAGTTCCAATTACCATAACTTTTGAAAATGGATTGTACTTTCTTTTAGCAATAATTATTTTCTCTTCTTCTAAGTCAATATTGTTTGTCCATTTATCTACGACTCTTCCTTTATCTTCCAAATCTCTTCGAACTTTTAATTCAAATCGGGAACCAGCAGCCCGAGATGTTCTTCCTTTTTTAACTTCAGTTTTTTTCTTAAATTTTATTCCTTCTGGGTTCCAAGAAGATTCTATTCCATTTTCGTCTTTCGAGAGTTCATGTTCTTCACTTCCAGATTTTTTAATAAATTCTTCTCGTGAATTATTTTTTTCTTCCATAAAATCCTCACAAGTCCCTCGCCTGAAGTGTCCGTCTTCCATTAGCCTTTGCTCTTTCAATGGCTCTTCCGAGTATTTCTTCTACTCGCCTTTCCATTGCAATTCCCACATCTTCAGAAACAGAACTCACGGCGTTTTCTTTATCAAGCTCTTTTACGACTTTTCTTATATTTGATTTTATAATCAGTGTCATTATTAAATTTGCTCCAATAATTTAATTATTTTATCCTTACCAATTGCTAAAATTAAAGAAGCTAATCTAGGTCCTTTAACTTTTCCAATAATTGTCATATAAGCTCCTTCAAAGAATTCCTTGTTTTCCAATCCAACAGCCCCGCAAATATCATAAAATTCATTGAATAATTCATCTTCAGTAAAATCTTTAACAGCGAGAGATTCTTTCAAGGCTTTCAAGGCCTGCTTTTGTTTTGTATCTAATTTAGCAGAAACTTTTTCAGAAACTTTAAACTTAAAATCTTCTGGAGCATAATTCTCGAGCCAATTTTGAACCTTCTCTGCTCTAATTTTGGATTCTGAATTTAGTCCTTCTGTTTTTCCTATTTGGACAAAAGTGATTAAATGTTTGAATCCTAATTTTTCTGGTTTTTTCTTTGCTAATTTTATTTGAGATAATTCATAGATTCTTCTCTCTTGGGGTGTAGCAGTTTTGTTGTAATATTTTTCTTCAAGTGCGTCATATTCGTCATAGAGCTTAATTACATCTGCATCAAAACTTATTTGAAATGCTTTTCTTGGTCGTGTATGAACAAAAATGTATCTTATAATCTCAGGTTCATATACCCCCTGAACTTCTGTTAATGTTGTTACATCCCCAGTTGAACTTGCAAATTCTTTTCCTCCTTTTATTCTAATCCATTCATAAAATGTGTGGAGTGGTGGGTCAAAATCAAAAATTTTTCTATCTACTTCATCTGAAGTCATTACAGAGCCCCCGTAAACACTATGGTCAATTCCTGCAGATTCAAAATCTTCTTTATAATAAACCCATCTCATTGGCCAATCAACTCTCCAAGGCAATTTCACAATTCCTTTTTTTCTATAATCAATTTTATTCTTAAATCCACATTCACATTCATATTCAATAGAATATCCTTCAACATTGAGAACCTTGGTTGTATCTTTCTTACATCTCTCACAATAAACATTTAATGGAACCCAATCTTTTTCTAAAGGCGCTTTTCTATATTTGTTAAGAATTTCTCTTATCTCTTCTTTTTTATCCAACGCCTTTTTTATCAGAGGAGCATATACGCATTTTTTATTTAATGTGCTTTGCTGAATAAATTCTGGAAGGATTCCGACATTTTCTAATTCTTTTTTGAATAAACCTTCAAAATAATCTGCATAACTTCCCTTTCCAAATGGAGAGGGGATATCACTTACTGCCATGCCAATATAATCTTCATATTTTTCCTTTTTAGCCTGTGGCAAATTTGCAGGAACCTTCCTAAATCTGTCATAATCATCAAAAGAATAAATAAACCTGACTTTTTTTCCTTTATCCCTCAGTGCCCTAACAACTATTTCATTAGTTATTGCGTCTCTAAAATTTCCTATATGAATCATTCCAGAAGGAGTTACTCCTGCAGCACAGACATATTCTTTCTTCTTTCGTTTTATTATTTCATCGGCGAGTTCATCTGCCCAAAAGAATTTTTCCATGTAAAACTAAACTGAATTCAGTTTAAATAATTATTTCTTATCCATTTCTTCGTTTAAAAGTTCATCTGCAATCTGTTGAAATTTGTCCCATCGGCTTACATGTTTGTAAATTATTTTTTCAAAATTTTCTTGAAGTTTTTGTACTTTCAAGAATAGCGCCATTAATTTAGGATTTCTTACTCGATATTCCCCTAAAAGTTGCTTAACTACCAATTCAGAATCAAGATAACAAGTGAGTTCTGTTTTAGTATAATGAGAAGCCAATTCCAATGCTTTTATCAAAGCAGTATATTCAGCCACATTGTTGGTAACATCTCTTCCAATTTTAGCGCTGTATTTTGTAAGAATTTCTCCGTCTTTCCTAACAATAATTCCAATCGCGCCTAAGCCAGGATTGCCCCTGCTCCCCCCATCTGAATTAGTAGATATCATTTCCTCTTTTATAGAATTTTATATATGTAAGACCTTAAATGTTTTAAAGTCTTGAAATCGTTCTGGTTTTAATTCAACGCTTCTTATTTGCGCATGTTTCGGCCCTTTTTTACATAATTCAATCATTTTATTAACGCTATCCGAATCCCCTTCTAAAAAAACTTCAATTTTCCCACTCTCAAGATTTCGAATAAACCCTTTAACATTATACCTTTCTGCATTCTCTTTTACAAATACTCTAAAAAAAATACCTTGAACTGTCCCATCAATATAAAGCCGCACAGATTTTTTCATAATATATCATCTAAAGGAGACTTTATATTTTTAATTATTCCTTTATGGGTTGCATAACAAATTCTGCTTTGGCAAAAATATCTTTTCCGTTTATTATCTTGTACATTCCAACAAAATTTTCTTCACAAAAAACCGCGATAATTTGTTCATTTTCAAATTTTTCTTCCTTAATTAAATCACTTTTATGAACTGGTTTCCCAGTAAAAATTTGTTGAAGATTATCCTCCTTAATTTCTACAACAGGATAAACTTTTTTAATAGATTCTTCTGCAGGAATTATTGCTTTAAAATTTTCATCAATTTTTTCTAAGTTTACAGAATCTTTTTCTGAAAAAATTCCTGCGCGCGTCCGCCTTAATTTAGTCATTTGCGCATTTATGCCTAATGCTTGCCCTAAATCATGAATTAATTTTCTAATATATGTGCCCCCCTCAACTTCTGTGTGAAAAGTTACATTTAACCCTTTTTTCTCTAATAAATCAAACTTCATAATTTCTCTTTCTCGTTCTTGCCTTTTCACTCGTGATTTAACTGGGGGCAACTGGATAATTTTCCCAAGAAATTTTTTATTAATCATTTCCCTAATTTTTTCTAATTTAACATCTTCATGAATTTTCATTTCACCAATATATTCTTTATCATGATGTATAAAAAATCCAGTAAGTTTGCAAGCACGATTCAATGCAATTGGTAAAACTCCTGTAACCATTGGGTCGAGAGTTCCAAAGTGAGAGGCTTTTCTTAATCCTAATTTTTTCTTTATCGCATACACCACATCAAAGCTAGTCATTCCTGCTGGTTTGTCAACGTTAATAATTCCGAATTCCAAAAGCTCTTTGAGGGTTTTTTCTTTCATCAAAATTCTCCCTTTAAAAATTTCTTTCGTTTTTCTTCTTCAAATTTTTCAATAACATATCTTAACATGGTTCGTGGCATAACTTTGTAATGTTTCTTCAAAAATTTTTCTAAAGATTTTTCGTCCTGTTTTCCTGCTTCTCTCAACATCCAACCAACTGCCTTGTGAATTAAATCGTGTTTATCCCCCAATAACATTTCTGCAATCACAAAAATATCTTCAACTTCCCCTTGCTTAATTAAAGCATAAGTAGAAACAATAGCAATTCTTTTGTCCCATAAATTATTAGAATTAGCAAGTCCATAAATTATTTTTTTTGAATCTGGATTTTTCAAAATAAATTCTCCTACAATTTTTGGTGCAGACAAATCCACCAAATCCCAGTTATTTATTTTTTGAGAATTTTTCAAATAAAACCGAAAAGCACCTTCTTTATTTTTATTTCGAATTAAAATCAATAAACCAATAAGTCGATGCTCATGGATTTTAGAGTTTAATAATTTCTGAATATCTTCAAAGCTCAAATCATATTTTTTAGACAATTCCCTAATCTTTGGATTTGAAATTCCGAGAAAAACATCTCCTTCACCGTATTCTCCTTCCCCTGTTTTGAAGAATCTTTGACTCTGTTCTGCTCTCTTTTCATCGCCTAATTCTAAAAGTTCAGCAATCAATTTATTTAACATAATCATTGTAAAAACGGGGACTACTTAAGGTTTTTCGGATTAATTTTTATATAGATTTATACACTTTTACGATTTCTTGGCCAATGTAGAAGGTTGGATATTTATCTGAAGGAGTAGAAGATTTTTCCAAGGTTAGAGGGTGACTACCGATTTCAAAATAAGGCACTAGTTCTTTTGGCGATGTATCCTTAAGTCCCTCTCCAAGATATATAAGAAGTTCTTCTAGTTTTGTAAATCGTAGCTTTTCAATTTTTTTAGGATCAATTGAACCCACGCAGATGCCCCCCATTAAAAGTCTTTGTTCCTCTTTTTCCACGAACCATTCTTGATTTTTATCTCGATAATAAATCCAATCATCTGCTGTTTGAAACATTCTTTCTGCATAAAATGTACTAGAAAAATGTGCCAAGGGGGTTAGCATCTTCATAAGATTTTTTAAAAAATTTCTCATTTTATAAAATTATTTAGCTAAAGCTTTTCTAACTTGATGTTTTTGTTTGGTTGCTTTTCCTGCTGCTTGTGTGGCGTGTTTTGCTTTTTGAGAAGCAGCTTTTTCCATCTTCGCACCAGCTTCAACAACAGCAGACTTCTTTTCTTTTTCATTTATGTCCTTTAGGGTATCAACCTTTTTTTCTTCTGTAGGTTTTTCCACATCCTCTTTAGCTTTTTCTATCTTAGATTTCTTTCCTTCTAAAATTTCCCTAGCTTTTTTCAATCTTTTTTCTTCTCTTGCTTTCTTAAATTTCAATGCGTCCGGCATATCTGCTAATTCAGCACGAATAATGTCGCCTTCTTTAACTGCTTTAACTTTAATTTTATGAGGGGGTTTTCTTATTCCCCTAAACCACAATACCTCGTTCAAATATTTATCAATCTTAATTTTATTTAAATCTCTATCCCTAACTTTCATGTGTCTCGCTAAGAATTCTTTAACAGTTTTAACTGCTTTGTTAGTTTTCTTATATCTTGGAACAACCCTAACTTTTTCTCTCAATGGAATTACATATTCTCTTTCAACTTTTTCTGTTTTGATTTCAGTTTTTCTTTTAGATTTTCGTGGGATTTTAGGGACAGACTTCCCAGTAATAGGGCTTTTTAACTCTCCTTTTTGGAGGGTTGGTTGCGCTCCTTTACTTGGGTTATATGGTTTTGTGTTTTGTGTCATTTTATTTATCCGAAGTGAGATTTCCTCTGCTTCCTTGGTTTAATATGAAGTTTAGTTCGTCTCCAATTTCTTCTATGTCTTGTTGTTGAAGAAGGATGGATTCTTTTGCCAACACCATATTTTTTCAAAACAATCCAAACAGGAGCCCACTTAGTTTGCCTTCCAGCTTTTGCAAGTTTAGTTTTTTTCTCTGCGTTTTTAATTCCCATTTATTTTAATTCCTCCAAAAAGTTTTTCCCTTTTTCTGTGAGTGCTCTTCCTGGCCTTTGACTTTTAACTCCTTTATTTGGTTTGATAATTTCAGTAAAACCTGCAGTATCTGCTTGTTGTAAAATTGTTCGAATAATTTTTCCTCCTGCTTTTACAAATTTTTCTGGTGCAGACCCACGATTTTTTTTACTTCCATATTTTGTTCTAAGACGATTTACTCCAAGAAATTTTCTTTTGTAAACTTGTTTTAAAATACCCGCAGCCCGTTTATACCAAAAATCTTCTTCATCAATTGGCCTTTCTTTACTAGGGGAGGACTTCACAAATTTCACCCATTCTGGTGCTTCAAATTCAGGAATTTCTTTCAAGGCTTCAGCTAATTTCAAATTATATTCTTGAGCATCTAATTCATATATTTTATTCATTTTATGGCTTGCTTTACAGCAATAGATTCGTTATACGATTTACCTAAAATTATTTACTGAAGTTAGTTTATAAAAGTTATTATTACAACTCACTCATTCTTTTTTCTTCATTTATGTGTGTTTTCGTCAAAGCAGAAACAATATTGTCTGAGGTGAGATTACTCTCTCCAATTATATCTTCCCACCTAATAAATGAAGGCAGTAATCTTTCAATTAGAATCCTTGCATTATCTCTATTTGCTGAAGCAATTCCTTCTAGGCAGTCTCTTGGAATACAAAAACATTTTACAGACTTTTTTATATGTAATGCATATCCTTCTGGGTCATTTGGGTTAGATCTTACTTCTATTTCAGAATCTTCATAAGCAATTCTACCTTTTTCATATGGAATCATGCTTATTTAATGAGAATTTTCTTTTTAAGAATTATTGTATTAAAATTCTAGTTTCTAACCGGTTTCCGCCATTTCTTAAAGAAAATAGTAAATCCTACAACTTTTGCAGTATAATTATTTCCCAATCCTTCAAGAATCTTTTCTGAATATTCTTTTACTTTGGCTTTATCGTGTCCAGCAGATTTTAAAACAGAAACCCGCACATTTCGGCACCTATCAAATTGTTGTTTCAGAGTTTCGATAAAATTTTCTGTTAATCCTTGTTTTCCTAATTGCATTCGTCCTATTTTTTCCATCTTTCTATATCTCGCCTTTTCGCTTTAATTACTTTCTTTTTTTTAATGCCGAACGTTCCCAGTTTCATTTTCTTTTCTTTGTAGACATCTTTCCCAATAAATGCATGAACTTTTACATCATTGTGGTTATCTCTCCAGTCTTGACTGTAACTTGCACAAACAGTTGTTGCGTCTTTAATGTCTTTTCTTCTCGGATTCAAACTTTCAATAACACAAAAAGGACTACCCGGAGCAGCAGTGTGTAAAATTATATTTTCTTTTTCCTGAAACTGCTTCACAAGTTCTTCGTTGCTTTTCGCGTCTTTCCCTAAAAGAATCTTCACGCCAGACTTTGTTTCAAATTCTCTGAATTTCATTTTAATAATTAGACTTTCCTTTTTATAAAGTTTGAGATGTTTATAGAAAAACTGGACTTACGTCCACTTCTTTAGAGCTTCTCTTAATTCTTCATGTGTTTTAGAATATTCTTTTAAGGTTTTCTTTTTCATCACTGCGTCAACAGCTTGTCGCATTGCAACTGCCCCAGCACGGGTTCCTTGGGGATGTCCATGAATTCCACCACCCGCCTGGATAACTAATTCTTTTCCTAAATGTTTAATTAAAAATGGAACATGTCCTGGATGCAAACCTCCAGAAGAAACCGGAAAAACTGATTTTATCCGAGCCCAATTCTGTTGCAATCGTTTATGTGTTGTTTTAACATCCTGCAAAGAAATTTCTTCAGCCAAATCTTCAATGTCTTCAATGTCGCCTTCTAATTTTCCAATCCCAGTTCCAATATGAATTTGGTCAACACCGATGAGTCTCGCGAAATCTGCAAGCACCATCATATTTATTCCATGCTCTGGATTTCTGTCGAACGCAGCATGCATGGCACGATGAGCATGAATAGCTAATTTAAAATTTCCTTCACGAAGAGTTTGTAAAGCTGCCCAACCAGCAGTTAAAATATCAATCATTACATACTTGCCTCCCAAGTCTTCAACAATCTGCGCACGTTTCATCATTTCTTTTGTCTCAGCAGTCACGTTCACAAGATATGCTTTCTTTTCCCCTGTTTCTTCTTCGGCCTTGTGTGCTTTTTCCAATGTCCTCGCAATTCTTTCTTCAAATGTATTAAATTTTTGGCTCGCAAGATTTTCATCATCTTTAACAATGTCGCATCCCCCCATCCAAGATTCATAAGCAGATTGGGCATGATGTTTTGTTACAAGTCCGAGTTTGGGTTTAATAATAGTTCCAACCAATGGACGACCCTTAACTTTCAACATTTTTCTCACACCCTTAATGCCATATCTTGGTCCCTTGTAACTTTTCAAAATTGATTTAGGAAAACTAACGTCTTCTAATCGAATCGCTTTGACTGCTTTCATTCCCATAATATTTCCTGCAATCGAAGATAAGATATTTGGGACATTGTCTGTTTCAAACAAACCTTCTGGATAAGCAACTTTAATGTATTTGCCTTTGATAGAAAAAACTTTGGCTCCAAGTTTTTTGACATAATCTTGTGCTTTAACATCTGTCCATGTTCCAACGCTTGACTCAAGAGCAACAGTGTTCGCTGCTTTTTTCATATTAAGATTTTTTGCAGGAGTCACCCTAAATAAACAAACCAAATCATTCTTTGGCACATATTTTAAATTTATAAATTCAAACTCTTTTTTCATTTTTTGTGAATTATAAGACTGGTGATACTTGTGATTATTGGAATAACCATGAACAATAATGAATAATATCCGATTCTTTTAAATATGGTTACAGATATCCAGAGGTAAAGAAGTAAGATTATCATTTGAGAGACATTCCCAAAAAAACACTCAATTGTTTCTGGATACCTTACCTGAGTATTATATTTTTTATGATTGTAATTGCCAATAAAGAAGCTATAATGTAATCCCGCTAGCATTCCAATCAAAATCCTTTTTGAAATTTTCTTCTTGCTTTTGTAAGGTTTATATGGAAAATTTTTCTTTTTATATTTCCTCTCATGTAAAACGATAATAAGGTAATTAGCACAGAATAATAAAAATGCAAGTCCTAAAATCTTAAAATTTTCTACAATAGAATTTATAAAAATTATAATTATCACTATAAAAATTATATCTAAAAGAATATCCCTAATCAATTCAATGTTCTTTTTTTTCATTTTTCGCAACTTGTTTTCTCCCCTCTTTTATGATGATGCTCTTGACACGCAATACAATTTCCATGTCTTGGGCAACTCGTCTCAACACAAGGACAATTTTTATTTAAATCATCAAACATTTTTTATCTCAACTCCCTCTTTTGTATCATTCAAAACATATCCTGCTTTATTAATTTTCTCTCGTAATTCATCTGCGTTTTTCCAATCTTTTATCTTCCTCGCTTCTTCTCTTTCGTCAACAAGTTTCTGAATTTCCTTAGGAATTTTAATTTCTTTTTCCTCATCTAATCTCAATCCAAAAACCTTATCAAAATCCAAAGCTAATTCATATTTTTCAGAATCATTTAATCTGTCATCTCTTAGAATTTCCCATAAAAAAGACAACCCTCGCGAAGTATTAAAATCATTATTTATAATTTCTAAAAATTGTTTTTTCACAGTTTCAATATTTTTCTTGTTCTTTTTCTCTTTGCTCTTTTTCAATTCTATAACTATTTTTTTCAACCGCAAATAGCTTCTCATCGCAGAATTCAAAATTTCTACTGTGAAATTCAATGGCTTTCTATAATGAGTTGTCAAACATAAATATCTAAGTGCCAAGGCATCATATTCTTTTTCTTCTAATTGTGAAAGTGTGTAAAGTCCTCCTCCACTTTTGCTAACCTTTTTGCCTTTGAATAATAACCATGCAAAATGAATCCAATAATTCACCCACTGCTTTTTTCCAAACGCGCATTCACTTTGTGCAATTTCATTTGTATGATGAACGGGGATATGTTCTTGTCCACCCGTATGAATATCAAACTGTTTCCCAAGATATTTCGAAGACATAGCAGAACATTCAATGTGCCAACCAGGAAAACCCAAACCCCAAGGAGATTTCCATTCTTGTTGTCTCACACCAGGCTTATCTGAAAATTTCCACAGCGCAAAATCCGTTTTATTTTTTTTATCTCCAATATCTATCCTTTTACCTGCCTGCAATTTTACCACGTTCAATCGAGCAAGTTTGCCATAATCTTCTAATTTAGATGTATCAAAATAAATTCCATCTTTTGTCTTATAAGTATAGCCTTTTTTTTCTAAGGTTTTTACTAATGCAATTTGTTCTTTAATATGCTCGCTCGCTTTTGGCCAAACATTCGGCTCGAGAATATTTAATTTATCTAAATCTTTTTTGAAAACATCAAAATAATGCGCCGCAATTTCAGAGGCTTTTTTTCCTTCTTTTTTGGCAGCCCGCTCCATTTTGTCCTCGCCTGTGTCTGCATCAGAAGTCAAATGTCCCACGTCTGTAACGTTTATAATATGTTTAACTTTATATCCATTATACAAAAAAATCCGTTTTATCAAATCATTAGAAACATAAGTCCGCAAATTCCCTATATGTTGATACCAATAAACTGTCGGTCCACACGAATAAATTCCGACATGGTTTTTTTTAATCGGTTCAAATTCTTCTTTCTCTCTTGTTAATGTATTATAGATTTGAATAGGCATAACATTCATAAGAAAGAGTATTTTTTAAAATGTTTTATCCAATTGTTACAAAAATATCTACCGTTTTCCAATCTTCACCAGCTTTTCGTATAGTTAATTCATAAATAATTGTGCAAGGTGGAGCTGTTTCTGGAACATCAAATTTAACCAACCTTGGTAAATCAAGAGCATTTCCTCCCCCCAATGTGAAACTTCCTGCACCCCCAAGAAGATAACTTTCTGCCTTTGCTTTTGTAAATGTACTTCCACATTTTGCAAAACTTGTATCTTGGTCATTTGCTGTAGTAGTATAACCGAATTTTATTGTGTTTGCATCATCTACGTTTTTCACTGAAAATGCAAATCCCTTCGGGTCATCCCCCTTCTTTAAAGTTATTTGTCGAGAAGTAGGATAAACTGCTAAAGCCGCGCCTTCTTCAGCAAAAAGTTTTGTTATCTCTGATTGAACTTCTTGGTCAACAGCATCAACCGCGCCAGTAGCACTTTTGAATATTTTTTGAACTAAGAAAATTCCCATAACTAAAACTGCCATAAGAAGAACAATAGTAACAATAGTTCCTACAGACATTTCCATTGCAGCTTTTTTGTTCATTTTAAGCAAGTCCTTCAAGTAACGGTGCGAGCACCGTTGAATATAAGAATATGAATAAAATACTTATGACAAATCCAATAATGTTAAGAACTAAACCTACTTTGGAAATTCTCATTTTTTTATTTTTTTGTTGAACATAACAAAAGATTCCTCCAACTACTGAAATTATAACTCCCATCCATCCAGCAAAAATTATACTCAAAACACCGAGGGTAAACCCAGAAGTTCCAAGACCATTTCCAACACCTTCTTTTTCTACCATATTTAATTTAATTAAACTTTGTTTATAAAAGTTTTTAAAATGGGACCTCGGGGGGTCGAACCCCGGACACCATGATCTTCAGTCATGTGCTCTCCCGCTGAGCTAAGGTCCCTTGGAAAATAAAGTTAGAAATCTTTTTTAAATCTTCTTAAAAAGATAAAAAGATGTAAGTTGGGAATAGGCCACCTTCTGTCGTTCGCTGAGGCCTCCTTATTTGGAGGTCATGCAGACCGAACGTGTTAACATTTCACTATGCGGCTCGAAGCCTTGCACCGGTCAGGATGTTCGTTTCATCAAATCCATTTCTTCGACGTTCCACGCAAGTTTCATTACTCTCATTTGAAACCGAAATTTCAAATGACGACATGATTTTCATCATGTCATGAAATGGCTGTGCCGTTTCTTTACCAGAGCCTTGCCTCACGACAATTCACTTTCGCGAATGACCTAAATGGTGGGCGGACCTTCCTCAGAACTAATACTGTTATCCAACATTTGCTTATCTAAAAGCAAGTCCCGAAGTTAACTACCCAACTTACAAAAATACAACCAAAAACTCTTTTTTAAGACTTTCTATTCGTTAATTTATTACCCAAGATATTGAGTTTTAACGATCTCTCCGTCAGTATAACAATAACATAATCCTTCTACAGAATCATAGAGATAAGCATCATACCCCTCACAGGTATTATAAGCACATTCATTTTCATTCTCTATCATCTTTCCTCCAGCACTAAAAAGATAAATCAACATTATCAACTCTATAACTGCTACTATGATTGAAATAATGGCTATGATTTTCCAAACATTTTTCGCCATAGAAAAGATAGTGGTTTATTGTTTAAAAATCTTCCTTCATTCATCAATAATTTATTAAATCCCTTCTCCTTCATTTTAAAATGCAAGAGGTGAATCATTTTCATACAAAAGATATCAAATCTCTTTTTCAAGAGTTCCATACTTCTGAAGAGGGTTTGGCAAAAGACGAAGCAGAAAAAAGATTAATGCAAAATGGACCAAATGTTATTTCAAAAGAAAAGAAAACCTCCCCCATTATAATTTTTTTAAGACAGTTGAATAGTCCGTTAATTTACATTTTAGTTGTAGCAATGATAATTTCTTTTATATTTAATCATTTTGTAGATGCATATGTGATTCTTGCCGTTATTATAATTAATTCTGTAGTTGGATTTGTTCAAGAACGAAAAGCAGAGAAAGCGATTGAGGCGTTGGAAAAACTTATTGTTTCTTATGCGAAAGTTTATCGGAATAAAGAAATGATAAAAATTCCTTCGAGCCAACTTGTGCGAGGGGATATTATTTTATTAGAAGAAGGAGATAAGGTTCCTGCAGATGCACGTTTAATGGAAATGAAAAATTTCAAAACACAAGAATCTTCACTGACTGGAGAATCTTTTCCAAGAGAAAAGGATTTGAAAGTTTTACAAGATTCAACTGCGTTGGGCGACAGAACAAATATGGTTTTTATGGGAACTATGGTTGTTTCTGGAGAAGCCAAAGCAGTTGTAATAGCGACGGCAAATCAAACGCAAATAGGGCAAGTCGCGAAATCAATACAAGAAATTACACATCCAAAAATGCATTTTAATGAGAAGGTTAAACAACTTTCCTTCCAAATGGCTTTATTCGCATTCGCCGGCGCATTTTTAACTTTTATCATTGGATTTTTCATCAATAAATTAGAATTTTTTGATATTTTCCTTTTTACAATTGCATCTCTTGTTTCAGGGATACCTGAAGGATTGCCAGCAGTTTTGATTATAGTTCTGGCGGTTGGTGCGCGAAGAATGGCGAAGAGAAATGCGATTGTAAGGCATTTACCCGCAGTAGAAACTCTTGGTGTGGCGACAGTGATTGCGACAGATAAAACCGGAACACTAACTCAAAATTCAATAACCGTGGAAAAAATCTCAACTGCCGACGGAGAATTTGATGTGACAGGGGATGGGTGGCAACCAATTGGGAAATTCTTTTTAGGTAAAACTCCCATAAATCCATTTAAATTTCCAATTCTTAAAAGAATATTTGCTGTTTCAATGTTGTGTAACAAAGGAAATCTTTTAAGGAAAGGAGGAGATTATGAAGTAGTAGGTGACCCTACTGAAGTTGCGCTTCTTGTTCTCGGAAAAAAAGCAGGATTAGATAAGAAAAAACTCGAAGCAACAATCGTCGACGATTTCCCCTTCAGTTCAGAATTAAAATTTAGAGCAAGTTTAATTGAAATAAAAGGAAAAAAACATTTATTCTCTGTTGGCGCATTTGAAACTATCATTCATAATTCTACTTATTTGTCAAAAGCAAATAAAAAAATAAGATTTACAAATGATTTGAAAAAAGATTTCTTGGAGCAAGCAGAAGTTTTAGCAAAAAAAGGTATGCGAGTTTTAGCATTAGCATATAAAGATGTTTCTTCAGATGTAAAGTCTATTTCAAAAGAATCTGTTGACGATCTTGTTTTTTTAGGATTAGTAGGAATGAAAGATCCGCCGAGAAAAGAGATTAAGGAATCAATACAAAAAGCGAGGAATGCAGGAATTAGAGTGATTATGAAAACAGGAGACCACCATGAAACCGCCATTGCGATTGCGAAAGAAGTCGGGCTTGTTACAGGAAATACAAAAGCACTCACTCAAACAGAATTAGAAAAAATGGATAAGGTTCAATTTAGAGAGGCGATAAAAAAAGTGGATATTTTTTCTCGAGTTACGCCCAAGATGAAGGCGAGGATTATACAAGAATTACAAGAACAAGGAGAAGTTGTCGCTATGACTGGGGATGGGGTTAATGATGCGCCTGCCCTGAAAAAAGCAGATATAGGAATTTCTATGGGGATTATTGGAACAGATGTTGCAAGAGAATCCAGTGAGATGGTTTTAGCTGATGATAATTTCGCGTCAATTGTAAATGCGATTGAAGAAGGAAGAATTGTTTTCCAGAATGTAAGACAGACGAGTTTTTATTTGATTACAACCAGCGTAGCAGAAGATGTGACTATCGTTTCGGCTTTGGCTATGGGAATGCCTCTTCCAATGTTGCCAATCCAACTTTTGTATTTGAATTTGGTTACAGACACTTGTCAGGGAATTGGTTTAGCAATGGAACCGGGACATCATGATGTTCTAAATCAATTACCACGAAACAAAAAAGAGAGAATTCTTAACAAAGAATTAATTCCTTTTTTAATTTTAATGGTGGGATTAATGGCTATAGGAACAATTCCTTTATTCAGACATTTTCTTCCACAAGGATTAGATAAAGCAAGGACTGTTGCATTCACAACGATGTCTATGTTCCAGCTGTTTAATGTTTTTAATATGCGTTCATTAAAAAAATCCTTATTTAGGATAGGAGTCTTCTCAAATAAATGGATTCTTGGAACTTTGAGTATATCTTTTTTATTGATGATGGGAATTATTTTCTTACCTTGGATATCTGATATATTCGGTTTTGTTCCGCTCACATTTGGAGAATTAATCATGATAACATTAGTTGCTTCAAGTGTTCTTGTTGGAGGGGAAATTTACAAATTAATCAAATACAAGAACTTGAAAAACAATTCTTCAAGTCATTAGGGGGGTTCTTCTTTTTCCATGTTCATCTCTTTTTATTGAATATGAGGAAACAAGGGGGACCTTGTTTCCAGGGGTTATGGAGGTTAAAAGTAATATATGAATATCACTCTTTACATTTATTAGAAAGAAAACTTATTTATAAACGGTGAGAAGCCAAAATATATACTCTTCCTAGGGACAAATTAATCACACAAAACTTTAAATAACCGAAGGGAATTGGGTTTTTATGCTAGAGTGGATAATTGCAAATAAAGAGTTACTAAAATTCGTTTACACATTTTTGATAGCAGGAATTTGTGCTATAATTGTTGTTAAGATAGATAGGCTTTTTAATTTAAGCCAGCATCAAGGAATAAGATATTTACGAAATGCTTTCTTATTTTATGGAGCAGGTTTTATTTCACGAGGATTATTAGGAGTAGAATCTTTGCCTAGAAATGTATTAAATATTATTTTTGAATTTTGTTTAATTATGGCCGGGTTCTTTTTATTATATAGTCTCTTATGGAAAAAATTTCCAGTTTCAACAAAGCGTAGTTCATTGTTCAATCCATGGGTTATTCTTTTGTATGTGATGGCATTGTTAATAGCTTTTGTAGACAATCTCTGGGGAGTTTACATTTTGATGTTCTTTTCGCAAATATTTTTATTTAGTTTTGCTTCAGCAATTAGTTTCAGAAATTACGTTTACAAAGGAAGAAAACATAAATTCCTTAAATTTTATTTTGTAGCGATGATGCTTAGTTTAATGGCTTGGACATTGAACACATTAGCAGCATTATATTTTCAATGGAATCAATCGTTTGTAATGGGAGTTTACATACTTAATATCGCAATATTTTTATTATTCTTATATGGAGTTTTAAAAGTTACAAAGAAATAAAATGAAAACCGAATGTTTATCAATTATCTATCAACGTAAAAAGGTTTTATTAGGAAGGGAAGAAACCTATAGAGGTAAAGAACTTACTGGAATTGGAGGATATGTTAAAAGAGGAGAAAGAATTGAAGAAGCAGCGATTAGACAAGTAGAAGAACAAGCAGGGATAGTTATGTTAAATCCAGAAAGAGTCGGAAGAATTAGACTATCTCTTTCAACTGAAAGCTTTCACCATTTAGTTCATATTTTTAGAGCAGAAGATTTTGTAGGTAAATTAGATAATTTAGAGGCAAGAAGTTTTAATTGGTTTGATATAGCTGAAATTCCTTATGAACAAATCCGAGGGCATGAACAATATTGGTTGCCCGCTCTTTTAGAAGGGAAATATTTTACAGGGAATTTTTTTGGAAAGAATTCTCATTCAATACATCCACGTAAAATAAAATTAATAGACGAAGGAGAATGGCGAAAAAGCGCGAAAGACTGGAAGTAATTCGAGACATATTAAAGTCCATAAATGCGAGTAGGCAAATTAAGCCGACGCGACTTTTGTATGCTTCAAATCTTTCACCACAAATGTTTAAAGAATACGTAAATGAATTACTTAACAAGGGTTTTATTAAATTTGAAATAGATAAAAAAGAAAAGAAAACATTTTCTCTAACTCCCAGAGGGCAAGAATTTCTACAAGAGTATAAAATAATCGAAAACTTCGTTGAAAATTTTGGATTATAATTGGTATTATCTCTCTTATTTTGAACCCAAAACCTTTAAAAACCTGTTTCATTAGATAGATTTATGTTAGTTAAATGTAAGTTAGAAAGCGAAGGAGCTAGTTCTAATCAATAAGTATAAGGAGGATAAAATGAAGTTATATATAGGGAATTTGCCTTTTTCTGTTGATGATGCAGGATTCAAAAAGCTTTTCGAAAGTTACGAAGTTGAAGAAGCTACGCTCATCATAGATAAGTTTTCAGGAAGATCAAAAGGTTTCGGATTTGTGACAATTGCTGACGATGAAGTAGCAAAGAAAGTAATTACAGAAATGAACGGAAAAGATGTTGACGGACGAGAACTTAAAGTTTCTGAAGCAAAGCCAATGGAAGATAGACCCCCACGAAAAAGCTTTGGTGGTCAACAACAAAGACGAAGATTCTAATTAAATATTAGAATTATTTTTTATTTTTTTATTTATTTTTTAGCTAAGGAAGAATTAAAAGGAATTTCTCCTTTTAATTGATATGAAAAAAGGGCGATTAAGAAAGAATTGGTACCTGGGATTTTTAGGTTTTTTTGGATTATGGGGAATCCCCGAGGTTTTAACACAAGACTTTTTCGGCTCACTTTGGTTACTTTGGTTTTTGTGGTTTATCCATTTTATTCCAGTTAAGAAAAAATAGCGTTATCTTTAAAAACTAATTTTTTCTATTTTATGTATGAAAAAAGTTGGAGCGGTTATAATAATCTGCATCCTTCTTTTAGCAAGTGTAATCACATTCAAAATGACAGGAAATACAACATCTGAAATAAGTGAAGGGACAAGAGTAAAATTAGAAACAAATCAAGGAGACATAATTATTGAACTTTATAGTGGGATGCCCATCACCGCAGGGAATTTTGAAAAGCTTGTTCAACAAGGATTTTATGATGGAGTAATTTTTCATAGAGTTATTGAAGGTTTTATGTTACAAGGAGGAGATCCAGATGGAACAGGAATGGGTGGACCAGGATATGAAATAAAAGATGAATTTACAGAAACTTCTTTAGATGAAAATAATAGGGGAACAATTTCAATGGCAAACGCAGGGCCTAACACTGGGGGGAGTCAATTTTTTATAAATTTGGCAGATAATAATTTTCTCGATGGAAAACATCCTGTTTTCGGAAAAGTCGTTGGGGGAATGGATGTCGTGGATAAGATAGCAAAAGTGCAAACAAACGCACAAGATAGACCAGTAGAAGAAGTTAAAATAATAAAAGCAACAATTCTTTAAAGATTAAATTATTTTCATTAATATGAAAGTAAAATCTGTTCGAGTGGTAATCTACTCAATAATTGCACTAGGTTTTCTTGCCTTAACATTTCTTGTTGACTGGCTTTTTATTATCCCAGCTACAATCTTGATGTTTTTGAACCACAAAGAATTAATTAAAAATAAAAATTAGATTACTTATTTCTTCAATTTTCTGCACTTAGATGTAACTATTAATAAAAGTCCGATAGCCCCGCCCACGATAGCGATAACCAATGTCCTTTCTCCTAGCATGCTTCCTTCAAACGCGAAGAAAATCCCTGCTGCTAATAGTAAAAATCCAATAACGCATTGTACCAATTTCTTTTTCATGTTTACCTCCTTTTACAAAAATATTAAAGAAAAACATTATATAAATGTTTCAAAAAAATAAAAAAGAAAAAAAAGAAAAAAAAGAAAGTTAGATTACGTTGAATAGTACTAATGCTCCCCAAACAAGTAGTGCAATCCAAATAAGTGTGTAAAACCAATGTTTCTTCCACAATTTTCCTGCCTTAAGTTGTGCCTCGTATTTTTTAATAAAAGGTCCAATATCTCCAGCAAGTCCTATCATGAACATCATAGCCACGAATAATGACACTGCCAAAATCTGCACAATAGTCATACCTGAATTAATTAAATAATAAAGGATAACTCCTGCCAAGATTGCTCCAATAAATTTAGTCACTGCTGGTTTTCTATAAATAGCTTTTGTAATATTCATCCATGTTTGTGCTTTTACAACCAATATTAGCATTTTTATTGTTACAATAACAACTAAGACCAATGCAATAACTTCAATTGAATTTGTAAATTCCATTAACTTTTCAACCTCCTTTTACTTATGAAATAAAATGATTATTTAAATGTTTCAAAAAAATCTCAATCCTCGCACTAGGAAATTTCCCAACCTTTTAGAGTCTATAAAAATGAGGCTTTTAGTAGTTCTATGCTGAAATAGTCGCCGAAGCTTCTATCTTACACAAGAACTCTATCAACGTTATCTTCTATAACGGCCTTAGTTGTCTCGTTTTGCGGATGGCTTCGAGCTTAGATGCATTCAGCTCTTATCCATTCAATGCGTAGCTATGCAGCCTGCCATATGACAACTGCTCACCAGAGGCATCCGAGTCCAGTTCCTCTCGTACTATGAACTCGTTCCACTCAGACAACAACACACCTAGTAGATATCATACAAACTGTCTCGCGACGTTCTTAACCCAGCTAACGATCCCTTTTAATGCGTGAACTCCGACACCCTTGCACGCTTCTGCACGCGCAGGATAGGAAGAGCCGACAGCGATGTACCAAACCGCCCCGTCAATTCGGACTATCGGGGGCGACAAGCCTGTTATCCTTGGGGTAACTTTTCTATTAGACACGGCACCTATTAAAAGTGCACGTGGGTTCACTAAGCCCGGATTTCTCCCCTGCATTCTTTGCTGTTCAGAATACAGTCAGACAAGCTTTTGCCCTCGCACTCAACTCCAGATTTCCAAGCTGGATGAGCTTGTCTTTGGGTCCTATCGATATTTTTTCGACAGGGCACCGCCCCAGTCAAACTGCCCGCTTGCAGCTGTCCTCATAAAGAGTAAGCAAGCTTAAACAAAGTGAGTAGTATTACAAGTTTGCTCCGTTGCCACCAAAATGACAACATCGACGCTCCTACTTATTCTATGCATTTCGCTTAAGTTTACAACAACAAGTTGCAGTAAAGTTCCACAAGGTCTTCGCTTCCCACTAGACGTCCGTGGCCTTTTCACCACGAGGTATTTTCAGAAGGTACCAACTAGGGACAGCGACAACCTCGTTAAACCATTCATGCAAGTCACCATTCAAATGACAAGGTATTACGTTACCTTAAGAGGGTCATAGTTACCCCCGCCGTTTAATGGGGCTTAGCTCCCTTGAAAAGGAGTTTCACACACCACCACTGGGCAGGTCTCACCAAGTATACAAGTCCTTTCGGATTAGCACTTGGCTACGTTTTTGGTAAACAGTCGGGCCATCCTTGTTACTGTGATCTATTAATGCAAAAAATTTCTTACGAAACAAAAAACAAAAATAGACATCCCTTCAGCCGAAGCTACAGGACTAATTTGCCGAATTCCCTTAGTTGGGTTTCCCTTTCATGTCTTGGCCTTCTAAGCCAGAGCACCAGTGCCGGTTGTGGGTACAGTTAATTAAATCAAGAGTATAAACTTTTCACTGACTCCCGGAATCAGCAATTTTATTCAAAAAATTCATCTGCGTCTATGGATTACCCTCGACAGATTTCTTTATCAAAACATCCTTTCGGATGCTCGCTTATCCAAAAATAAATTATACTATATAAGATTCAATCAGTACAGGAATATTAACCTGTTATCCATCGTCGTACTCCGTTAGGGTACGACTTAGGTACTGACTAACCCTTGGCTAACATATATTGCCAAGGAAACCTTGCTCTTTCGACACTCTACATTCTCAGTAGAGTCACATCTTACTATTACCAGGATTCTCATTGCTTTTCGTTCCACACTTTCTCTCGAAAATGCTTCTACACAAAAAGCACGCCTGCTTACCCGAACACTCATCTGAGTGCCGCCGAAGTATCGGTACTATGCTTAGCCCCGTCCATTTTCCTCGCCCAGGATCTCAATAGGTGAGCTGTTACGCTTTCTTTAAATGATAGCTGCTTCTGAGCTTACATCCCTAGTGTCTCTGATTCTAGACAGAGTTTGATACACTTAACATAGATTTTGGGACCTTAACTTTGGTCTGTGCTATTCCACTCTCGGAACAGTATCTTACATACTGCCCCTGTTTCCTGTCTTTTGCAGTTAATAGTTTCTGAGTTGAAAAGAGTTCCGTAACCATTAGGCCCTGCGAACTCTATTCGTACTTTACCCCATTAACAAGCAAGACAAGACTATACGTAGGCATATTTCAGCAGGAACCAGCCATCGCTAGATTAGATAGGCTTTTCACCCCTATTCACAGGTCATCCGAGTGCATGTCCACAACAACGGTTCAGGCCTCCATCCCTCTTTCGAGAGACTTCACCTTACCCATAAATAGATCATCTAGCTTCAGGTCTTATCCACATGACTAATGCATTTTCATACTTGCTTTCGCTTTGGTTACCCTCGTAAAAGGTTAGCCTCGCCATGTAAAAAAATTCCCTGGCCCGTTCTTCGAAACGTACGTTACAACCCTACAACACATAAATGCGTTGAGAGCAGTAACAATCTGTAACTGTTAGATTTCAAGTCTTTTAACCCTCTGTTAAGAGTACTTTTCAGCTTTCCCTCGCGGTACTAGTTCGCTATCGGACTTTGGTTTTATTTAGGGTTAGGAGTTAATCCTCCTATATTCAGACCTCCAATCCAGGAAGCCCTACTCTGTTAAAGTTCTGTCATAGAATTTTCGAATACGGGACTATCACCCTCTGAGGTGTTTCGTTCCAGAAAACTTCTTCTCAATTCCTTAGACTTTCCTCACCACATCTCTAACTTCTTTTCAAAAGCAGATTCAGCTCGCCCTGTTCCCTTTTCGCTCGCTGCTAATAGGGGAATAATTATTTATTTTCTCTTCCTGCTGGTACTAAGATGTTTCAATTCCCAGCGTATCTCCGTCTCTCGACGCATTCAGAAATCCCCGGATCAATGTTTGCATGCAACTCCCCGAGGCTTATCGCAGCTTGCCACGTCTTTCATCAGAACCAAAACCAAGCTATCCATCTAACAGTATAATAAAATATAGTGCTCTAAAAATATAGAAAATCTTCTGATTTTCTAATGGGAAATTTCCTAGTGCTTGGTCATTGAATATATCAATTTATTCGATTGAATATCCTCATCAAGACATAATAGTTTAACTATTACGCCAATTCTCGATTGAGTATGATTTTTGATTACTATTTTCTTCTCGTTGTTTTACTTAATAGTTGGTGATACTGATGGTTTTTAAACTTTTTGAGTTGTTTCTTCCGGTTTGAAATACATTCTTCTTGGGATTACTGCTTCTGAAATTTCATAATTTATCTGAGTGATATATTTTGATAAATTTCCTATTGATTTTATCTGACTTGGTTGTGATGGTAAACTCCCCATCGACGTTAAAGCAAACCCCCCTAACAAAATAAGAGATGCAACAAGTTTACTTGATTTGTTTGTCATTTTTTAAAAATTTTTTTTATTCGATAAATTACTGATGTTTCCAATTGTATTTTATTATACATTATATCCCTAATTTCCTTATCGTTTGTTAACATATAATGTCCATTCGCAATAATTTTACTCCCTTTCACAATTGTACATTGACCATCTGGAATGATTAATATTTTTTCTAGAGCTCTGTCTACTTTTCTCTCTAATGCTTTTGTTCTTGGAGTCTGGTTCATTTTCTGTTTTCATTTTTTATTTGTTAATATGGACCCACCGCGAATCGAACGCGGATCTCTTCCGTGCAAGGGAAGTATTCTACCACTGGACTATGGGCCCTTATTTATCTCAATCCGTGGCAGTTTTTAAATTTTGTTCATATTTAATATAATCATTAACTAAATGAGTGGTATGTAAAAGAGATAATTGTAATATAAATATAGGAGGTGATCCATCTGCAGGTTCCCCTACAGATACCTTGTGACGACTTGACCTGCCTCATCGTGTCAAGATTCTCCTTCGAAAAGTTTCATCATAACACAACTCGGTTGGTATGACGGGCAGTGTGTGCAAGAGACAGGGACATATTCACCGTTCGTTGATAACAAACGATTACTACAGATTCCATCGTCATGAGGTTGGGTTGCAAACCTCAATCTGGACTGAGATGAACTTTAAGAGATTAGCTTCACCTTTCGGTGTTGCATCTCGTTGTATTCACCATTGACGCGCGCGTGTTGCCCAGGGGATTCGGGTTGTACTCACCTAACGTAGCCCACACTTTCATCCTTGTTACCAAGGCAATCTGTATATAGTAATAACAAATATACATGTGGGTCTTGCCTGTTACCTGATTTAACAGGTCACCTCACGGCACAGGCTGACGTCGGCCATGCAACTCCTCTCAGCGTGTCAGGTAAGACCTTTAGAC
>Ga0208769_1000084_pt1 | contig 44655 bp, 39 predicted proteins | sample AntAceMetag02UKC_FD_184768 | JGI IMG/M metagenome (GOLD analysis project Ga0208769, IMG submission 184768) | Saline lake microbial communities from Ace Lake, Antarctica- Antarctic Ace Lake Metagenome 02UKC (SPAdes) (version 2) | ecosystem: Environmental > Aquatic > Non-marine Saline and Alkaline...
ATTGGTATTCCTATAAAAAAGTGGACACATAGTTAAGCCACAAAACATGGTTGATTTTCCTGATCTAAATAGTAATTATTCAGATATTGTTCTGGAGAGATATTTCCCAAAGTTGAGTGTCGTCTTTCCTTGTTGTAAAATATTTCTATGTAATCAAAGATTGCTATTCTGGCTTCTTTTCTAGTTTGGAAGGATCTCTGATAAATCAGTTCGGCTTTCAAGGTTTTAAAAAAGCTTTCAGCGACAGCATTATCATAACAATTTCCTTTTCCACTCATGCTTTGAATCATATCATTGCTTTTTAAAAGCTTTCTAAATTCACTGCATGCATATTGTATGCCTTTATCCGAGTGGAAGATTATTTTAGATCTTGTTTCAGATCGTAAAGATGCATGCTTTAGAGCTGCTACTGTCGTTTGAGAAGCAAACATACGATCACTCATTGACCATCCTACAACTTTTCGATTAAACAAATCAATTACAGTGGTCAGGTATAACCAACCTTCGCCTGTTTTGATATAAGTAATATCAGATACCCATATTTTATTCGGTCTATCTGTTTCAAATATTTGTTGAAGCAAATTTGGTGATATCAGCTTCTGATGTTTTGAATTCGTTGTTACTTTATACTTTTTATGACGTTTCGCCATAATTCCTGCCTCTTTCATTAAACGTGCCACCCTGGACGTACTGCATGTAAACCCTGCTTCCCAAAGCTCATATGCCATACGAGGACTACCATAATTGGATTTCTTTTGTTCAGCATGAATAATTCTTATTTCCTGAGTAATAATCTGGTTTTCATGTGCTGTCTTACTTAGGGGTTGTCTTAACCAAGCATAATATCGGCTCCTGTTTACTCTTAATACTTGGCACATTTTCTCCACACGAAATAGGGAGCTTTCTAGCTGTATAAACTTGTATTTCATAGTGTTTGTTTTGAGAAAATGGCCAAGGCTTTTTTTAAGATATCACGTTCCTCCTGGATATTGCGTAATTCCTTCTTAAGATCGTGTAATTCGCGCTCTTGGGGATCTCCTATTATTCCATTCCCCGGGAAAGCATTCTCTTTGGATGCTAAAAATTCTCGCTTCCATCGATGTAGCATATTAGGGGTTATTCCTAAACTTTCTGCTAATTCTTTTGGCTCTCTGTCGCTACTGAGTAGCAATTCTACTGACTCAGTTTTGAATTCCTTCGGATACAGTCTTCGTTGTTCACGCATTTTTAATCCCTTTTTTGATTCTTGTTAATTTAAGTCTTATCTGCGTGTCCACAAAAAGATAAGAAGACCAGATTGATGGATTGATGGGTCGATATGTCGATGGGTTGATATGTCGATGGGTCGATGGGTTGATGGGTCGATGGGTCGATGGGTCGATAGTTAAAATATTCTCTTTACTCTTTACTGTTTACTGTTTACTGCTTGCTGTTTACTTCTTCCTACCCTATTCCTGCATAATTGAGTTTAACGGCATAGTGCGCAAGAAAGTAATTTCGAAAATCCAGATGTACGGGGAGTAAAAGTTGAGGGTCACTTTGTATCAAGTTAAATGCCACAATTCTTGCTTTCTCCATAATTGGTCTGTCAGTGAACATATTAACAAATTTAAGATCAGGAAGACCGTGCTGACGAGCACCGAAAAGATCGCCTTGCCCACGTTGGCGAAGATCTTCTTCTGAAATTTCAAATCCATCATTACTGTTTTCTAATATTTTAAGACGCTCAGTGGATGTTTGGGTTTGATTGTTTTGAACAAGAATACACCAGGAAGCTTCACTTCCCCTACCTACCCGACCCCGGAGCTGATGCAATTGACTTAAACCAAAACGCTCGGCATTTTCAATAAGCATGACAGTTGCATTGGGATTATTTACACCCACTTCGATGACTGTAGTACTCACAAGAAGTTGAATTTCGTTGTTCATAAAAGCATGCATGACTTGTTTTTTATCGTCTTTTTTGGTTCTGCCATGCAACATTTCCACTTTAAAAGCTCCAAAACGCTCCTTCAATTCATCATAACCAATTTCAACAGCTTTCAAATCAATCTTTTCAGATTCTGTGATCAAAGGGTAAACAACATATATTTGTCGCCCGGCACACATTTCCTTTTCAAAGAAATCATACACACCCGGCAATCGTGAAGGCAACACTACCTTAGTTTTAACAGGAATACGTCCTTTAGGCATTTCATCAATAATTGACACATCCATATCACCATAAAGTGTCATGCTCAATGTTCTTGGAATAGGTGTTGCGGTCATAGCCAAAGTATGTGGATGGTAGCCTTTTTTTATCAATGTTCCTCGCTGATCAACACCAAAACGGTGCTGTTCGTCAATGATCACCAAGCCCAAATGTGAAAATTGCACATCTTCCTGGATCAAGGCATGTGTACCTATCACAATGGGAATTTTGCCAGAAGAAATTTCAGTAAGTAAAAGGTCGCGTTGCTTTTTAGGCGTTTTTCCTGTTAACAGACAGCAATTAACACCCAAACGATCAAATTCATTTTTGAAGTGTTCAAAATGTTGGTTTGCCAGGATCTCTGTCGGAGCCATAATTGCGGTCTGAAAACCATTTGCTGTCATGATTGCCGCTACCATCGCCGCAACCAATGTTTTTCCGCAGCCAACATCTCCTTGCAGTAAGCGGTTCATGGGTCTATCGCCTTTAAGGTCACTATAAATCTCTTTTAGAACCCGCTTCTGCGCATCCGTTGCCTCAAAGGGAAGATGTTCATACAAATTTCGTAAAATATCTCCGGCTTTTTTACACTTTGCATGATTCTTTTGTTCTTGTATTCGTCGTTTTTTTATTGAAATAATGCTTTGTAACATCAAAGATTCCTGGAATTTAAAACGATAAAGGGCTTTATTAAGCATATCGGAAGATCCCGGAAAATGTAATTGCCGGATCGCATCAGTAAAGGGCATTAAACCACTTTCATTTCGTATTATTTTAGGTATAGGATCTGGGAAATCCGGATGTAATTTATCAAGGATCAAAGCAAATAATTTCCGAAACGATCGACTGGTAAAACCGCTTTTTCGCAGATCCTGGGTCAAAGGATATACAGGGATAACACCACCGGTATTTAATGCATCTTTATTCGGATCAATAATATCAAAATCCGGATGTGTCATCGTGTTACCACGATAGAATTCAACTTTACCATAAACCGAGACGGTATCACCGGGCTTAAAAGTCTTTTGTATCCATTCGCTTCCATGGAACCAATTCAAGGTCAAAATTCCTGATGTATCTGCGATCTCAATTTTTAATATTTTTCGTTTTTTTGTCGGAATGAGACGGACACGTTGAACTTCTCCCACGACCGTGCATTCCTCTCCAACAATAAGCTGTCCAATGGGTTTTACCGAGCGACGGTCAAGGTAGGCACGAGGCACATAATATAATATATCTTCTAGGGTATGAACACCTACTGTAGCAAGTGCTTCACGTCTTTTTTCACCGATCAAAGGTAAATTGACCACATTTATGTTAAGATCTTGAAATGTCATGAATAAAAGTACGAAGCTTAAAGCTTAAAGTCAAAAAGATAATCTATCCAACTCAGTGCTTTTTATCCCATAAAAACTCCAGCACGTCCCCAAATCTTTGGCGCCAATAGCTTTCGTTATGTTCGGCGCCTTCATAAATTTTAAAATTTACTTCTCTGCCTTCTTTCCAACCTGCAGCAATTAAAGCATTCCTAATTGGAATTTGATTTATCTCGATTTCCATATTCTCACCTTCTTCCGTTCCGGCATCCAACCAGAAACGAATGGGATACTTTTTTGGATGCTGTGCAATAAATCCGATAAGATCATCCCGACATACGCCAAAAGCAGATGATAAGGCACCAACTTTGGAAAATATATCTTGATACTCAAGAGCCAAGTAGACCGAAACCAATCCACCCATTGAGGAACCCGATACAGCTGTAAATTTTCGACCTTTTTTTGTTCGATAATGTTTATCGATATATGGCTTTAAGGTTTCAACTAAAAATCGACCGTATAATTGGGCTTCGGCATTGATCTCTTGTTCATGATATTCAAAGGGGAAAGGCGTATATTCATCCAAGCGGTACCGGGGATGGTTTTCAATGCCCACAACGATCATCTTGGGTATTTCCTTTCCTTTGATCATTTTTTCGAGCGTTTCATCAATCCCCCACTCTCCCGAAAATGATGTTGAATCTGAAAAAAGATTTTGTCCATCATGCATATACATAACCGGATATCGCTTTAAACTGTTTTTATAACCCGGTGGCAAATAGATCCACACACGTCGGGAGCGTTCCAGTTGCGGCATATCAAATTTTTCAATCATTTCAACATTTCCCGTTATAGTAGATGTGTTTTTCCTATCTGCCCAGGCCTGTACTTTATAAGTCTTTCTCAGGAAATCCTTTTTCAATTTTTCCAAACGATTGACCCTATCATCACGATTGCTGAGAACTTCAACTTCATCCCAGGAGCCCATGGTAAATTTAAATTCCACATCATCTATGTGTAAATTCATTGCCAATGTATACAGACCGGTTTTAACTGGAATCAGTTTATATGCCGAATCAGCCGGATTCCATAGGTTAAAATTTCCAGCAATATAGATCTCTGCACTATCAGGTGTACTATCCGGAATTCCCACATCAATGATCCACTGAGTCATTTCTTGCGCATTGATCATCGCTCCCAAAAGAAGTATAAAGACCAAAATATAGTTGATTTGCTTCATATTATTACTTTACTGATTACTTCTATTCCCTTGAATATTCCTTTGCTACTGGATAAATATATTTTTATTTTCCGTAAACAACAAGGAATCATCTTATGTTCAATACCTCACGCATTAAATTTATCCTTATAGCTATCTCTCTGCTTTTTGCAGGAGGTGTACTTTTTTACTCGCAAACCATCGTCAGCGATCTGCGTGAAGAATCTGAACAGTCCCTGATCTTCTACACGGAACTTTATGCTCGTCTTGCGGGAGATGCGGAATTTTCCGATTATGGCTTCTTCTTTGAGGAGATCATCCCGCGTATTTCTTTCCCAATTGTTATCACAGTGCCCGGAACCAATGATATAAACGCCTGGAAAAATATTCACGGCATTGCGGATACGGCAGATGTAACCCCGGAATTAAAAGCAGAATTGCTGGCCCTTACACATAAAATGGATGATAACAACACACCTGTTCCATTGATCATTGAAAATCAACCCGTCGGGATCATTCATTACGGAGACAGTATTACTATACGTCGATTGACATGGTTGCCATTTATTGAGATCCTGGGGGCTTTTGTGATCATCTTGGCAGGCTTCCTCGGTTTCCAATATATTCGCGGAAGCGAAAAGAAATTTATCTGGGTCGGTCTGGCTAAAGAAACGGCTCATCAGCTGGGGACCCCCATATCCTCTCTCATGGGTTGGCTTGAAATGATTCGAATGAAATTGGGCGATGATGATGAGATCACTCAAGAAATGGATATTGACATTAAACGTCTTGAAAAAGTATCTAATCGTTTTTCCCAAATCGGAGCAAGAGTCAAGTTACAAGCTATTGCGGCATCTGACCTTTTTGAGAATGTTAAAAGTTATATTGAGCGACGTATCCCACAAAAGAACAAATCAGTAGAACTTAATTTTACGATGAATGCAAAAGGGAAAATTGATGCCAATCCCGAACTGATGGAATGGGCTCTTGAGAATCTGATCAAGAACGGCGTGGATGCTCTTGAGGGTAAACCGGGTAATATTCATGTTCGTTTTCAGCAATCTAATTCATCCATGATAATTGAAGTGGAAGATAGCGGAAAAGGGATTCCCGACAACCAGTGGAAAACTATTTTCAAGCCCGGATTCAGCACAAAAAAACGTGGCTGGGGTATGGGTTTATCTCTTACAAAACGCATCATCGAAGAATACCACAAAGGCAAAATATTTGTCCAGAGGTCAAAAGAAGGTAAAGGGACTTGTATTAGAATCGTACTTCATGCCTCTGAAGAAGTCGAAGAGTCTAAAAGTTGAAAAGTTGAAGTTTGATAGTTGATGATTGAAAATATTATAGAAAGGGCGTAATAAATACGCCCTTGTTTTAAATGGCTTTTATTATTTCAAGCTTTGAAGCAATTTTAATAAATTCTTTCTCTCGGCTATAACAGCACTATGGCCCAGATCGCTGTATAACATCAGCACCCGATCATCCGGCATGACCTCAATATCCTTGGAATTTCCCTTAAAATATGGAATTGATACAGAATCACATTTTGCCATAAAACTTTGTGACAAATCAAACGTACCCCCATTCTCTGTGTAAATATTAACTAAGCGCCCATTGTAATTTAGCAGCCAGTTCAAGTAATCATTTTCATCCCAGTACAAACCGTCAAAGATAAATACATCGGAAATATATTCGGTATATCCCCCATACCTAAGAATACGGGCCATAACATAATAGCCGCCACTGTGACCAAATAATATGATTCGACCTATCTTCTTTGTGCGAATGATCTTATCTGCTTTCAATGAATCGAGTAATTCATCTATAAATCGCTCAAAGCCGCCTTCATCGCAAAGCTTTCCGTCAAATGAATCCGGGGCTAGCTTCGGTCCTTCGGGAACAACAAGCAGCATATTTCTTTTGCTTTCGTTCAGTTGTTCATCAAGAGCAAATTTAGTGATGCATTTATCAACCGAATTACCCCAACCATGGAAATGTATGAGCAGGTTAACCGTGTGTTTTTTCTTGTAATCAAGAGGGATGACCACGCCAACAGAGCTGTCGGAATAATGTTCTTTATAAGAATAATGAATCTCTTTTCGCATATAGCCGTCCGCTCTATCCGGATGAGGAAAAGGTGCGGTATTTAATTCATAAGTTATTCTCCTCGGTTCGACCGAACAGGAAAACAGCAAAATTGTAAAGAATGCAATCAAGATTGAAGTGAGTATTCTTTTCATAATTAGCTCCATTTATTGAGTAAATGTATCTTTTCTTCATCTATAATCAAAATAATTTCTTATTGAAGAGACAAGGCATTGCCTTGTCTCGGCATTTATTTGATTAGTTAATTTAAAAACTTGAGGCAAGTTGATATATGCACTATATTGCCTTCATGTTGAAGCCGATCAAAATCAATGATTTGAAAATTGATAACCCCGTATTTCTTGCTCCTATGGCAGGAGTAACGGATAAACCGTTTCGTACCTTGTGTAAATCTTTTGGTGCAGCGGTTGTTTTTACGGAATTCGTCTCTTCGGAAGGGATTGTCAGAGAAAATGACAAAACCATCAACTACATGCGTTTTGACGAGATCGAACGGCCTATCGGCATACAGATCTTTGGTCATGATCCCGAAACTCTGGCCCGTTCGGCACAATATATTGAAGAAAATCTTAAACCCGATATCATTGACCTGAATTTTGGCTGTCCCGTACCGAAAGTCGTCAAACGCGGAGCGGGATCAGCCATTCTAAAAGATCTGGACCTCTTGGAAAAGATCGCAAAATGGGTCGTTCGTGCAGTGTCTCTTCCCGTAACGGCAAAGATCCGTTCCGGTTGGGATAATGGCGGCATTGTGGCTGTAGAGGCTGCAAAGCGACTGGAAGCTCAGGGCGTATCATTGATCACGGTTCATCCTCGCACAACGAAGCAGCGTTATACCGGCGAGGCTAATTGGTCTATTATTGGCGATGTAAAAAAAGCCATTAACATACCTTTGATCGGTAATGGCGATATTCATACACCCGAAGATGCAAAACGTATGATCGACGAGACCGGATGCGACGGGATCATGATCGGTCGTGCAACCATGGGCAAGCCTTGGCTGTTTAGCGATGTTATAAATTACCTTACACAAGATAAACTACCTCCGGAACTGACAAAAAAACAGATCGTGGAGAGTTTTTTCAAGCATCTTGAATTACAAAATAAACATTATTCATTAATGTATGCAGGTAATTTATTTAAGCCGCATGCAGCAGCATATATTAGAGGCATGGACGGTGCCGCCCATATGCGTTTTGAGATCAATCGATCGAAAGATATTGATGCGATTAGAGAACTGGCAAAAGCTTTCTTTGCCTCCTAAACTCACACACTTGTCCAACGTAGCTTCAGCGAAGTTGGAAAGACACAATACAACAAAATGTATGTCATCCCGGACTTGCCTGTCGGGCGAAGCTCGAAGAGCGTAGACTGAATCCGGGATCTTACTTATTTGACAATGATTTTTTTGACAGGATCATCAACCTGCGCTTAAGCTTCGGCCGACAGGCAGGATAAACAGGATTAGGCTAATGTCTTTTTCAATTCATCATTATTAAACCTTAAGCACAAAGCATAGATATGAATAGATCCTTCACTTCGTTCAGGATGACAATTTAATTAACTTTAATCTTTATACTTTTATCTTGAATCTTCTTTCTTGCTTCTTGTTTCTTGTCTCTTGAATCTTTAAATTGTTTGATGTATTGGAGTTCAATTTAGTATGAAAAAAGACTTAGATAAAATGACCATTATGCCGCCGACCATGCGCATTTTGCCGGTTGAGGGTATTATTCCCCTTCCGCATATTATTTTTCCGGTCATGATACGTGAAGAGAATTTACTTCAGTTGATCAACGATGCATTAAAGACAGATAAAACCATTGCTGTATTTACCCGTATTATCAATGATGAAATGGATGAAGACGATAATGAGATCTTTGAGATCGGCGTCGCATGTTCCATCCTTAAGATCATTCAGACAGGTGACGGTTCTTCACGTGTTTTACTGCGCGGGCTGCATCGGATCAAGATCGATCGAGACTTGGAAACACAGCTGGAATATCGAATCGCGATCGTTAAAAAACTTGATGAAGTTGTTGCTCCAAAACTTAAAGCAGAAGCATACATTAGAACTATTTCCGATCTTTTCCAGCGCATTATCTCCATCTCCCCTATTTTCCCAGAGGAAATACAGGATGTGATCTTTGCCATTGAAGATCCATCAAAACTTTCGGACCTCATCGCTTCGTCACTGAGCATCCAAATATCAAAAAAATATGAATTCTTGAAAGAATTGAATGTCGCAAAACGACTTGATCTCTTGGTAAAGGCCTTGCAAAAAGAATTCAAGATCATTGAATTAAACGCTAAAATCAATGATCATGTCAATAAAGAGGTTAACCGTCAGCAGAGGGAATTCCTTTTACGCGAGCAATTGGAAGCCATCAAGAAAGAACTTGGTGAATCGGATGAAGATGAAGCCGATGTAATAGAAATGAACAAAAAGCTTGATAAAACCAAGCTGACTACCGAAGCAAAAAAAACCTTAGAAAAAGAAATTGAACGGCTTGCTTTGATGTCCCCCTTCTCTTCGGAATATACCGTCAGTAAAACATATATAGATTGGATTCTTGACCTTCCGTGGGGTGCCTACACCGAAGATCGCATTGATATTAATGAAGCCTCAATAATTCTTGATGAAGATCATTATGGTCTTAGTGATGTTAAGGACAGAATTCTTGAATTTTTATCGGTCCTGAAATTAAAACAGAATGCAAAAAGTCCTATACTATGTCTCGTGGGCCCACCGGGTGTTGGAAAAACATCCATCGGCAAAAGTGTTGCACGAGCAATGCATCGCAAATTTATTCGATTTTCGGTCGGTGGTATGCGCGACGAGGCTGAGATCCGTGGTCATCGAAAAACCTATATAGGTTCCATGCCTGGCCGGATCATTCAATACATTAAAAAATGCGGCTCACAAAATCCTGTTATTATGCTGGATGAAGTGGATAAGATCGGTACCGATTTCCGTGGGGATCCCGCTTCTGCTTTACTGGAAGTATTGGATTCCGAACAAAATAAAGATTTTCGTGATAACTATCTTGAGATCGCCTTTGATTTGTCAAAAGTTTTTTTCATTGCGACTGCCAACACCACTCACAGTATTCCCTCTGCCCTTTTGGACCGAATGGAATTGATTTTCATGCCCGGATATATTACACCTGAAAAAACTCAGATCGCAAAACAGTTCCTTGTTCCAAGACAGATCGAGCAAAATGGTCTCACAAAGAAAAATCTTCGCTTTTCTTCCAAATCCATTGAGCTGATGATCGAACATTATACTATGGAGGCAGGTGTTAGAAATCTGGAACGCGAAATAGCAAAAGTTTGCAGGAAAAGTGCACGTGAGTTTGCCAAAGATGAAAAACATGAAAAGATCACTCTAAATGCCGATAATATCGAACAATTTCTTGGACCAAAGAAGATCTTCAAAGACAACTTACCCTTAAAGAACGAGGTCGGTATTGTTGTTGGCCTTGCTTATACTGAGAGTGGAGGCGATGTCCTACCGGTAGAAGTTACACTTATGCCTGGAAAGGGGAATTTCAAGATGACCGGTCTCTTGGGGGACGTTATGAAAGAATCGGTTGAAACTGCGATCTCTTTTTTAAGAGCTTCCGCACATGAATACGGGATTGAGCCGGTACAATTTATGAAACACGATATTCACATACATTTTCCCGCAGCGGCGATCCCAAAAGACGGGCCTTCGGCGGGAGTTACGATCACAACAGGTGTCCTTTCTTGTTTGACTGGCAGAAAAGTAAGACATAATGTAGCTATGACGGGCGAGATTTCTCTTCGTGGCCGCGTACTTCCAATTGGGGGGGTTCGTGAAAAACTCACAGCCGCAAAACGCATGAACATTAAAACCGTCATTTTACCCAAGGCGAATCAGTCCGATCTGTCCAAAGTTCCGGATATGGTCAAAAAAGGGATCTCCTTTGTATTTGTTGATCATTTTCGAGATATTGTCGACAAGATTTTAATTTAAGATTAAACGCAGACAACTGCGTTTCATTTAGATGCTATTTGACATACACGCTATGCCCACCGTATCGCGTTACGCGTCACGTGTTTCGAGTTACGGTTTTTTAAAGATAACGTTTAATTACTTAATAGGAGGTTTGTATGAAACAAACTAACGTCATCATTATGGGTGCCGCAGGTAGAGATTTTCACAACTTTAACACCTTTTTCAGAGGTAACGAGGACTTTAATGTCATTGCATTCACTGCAGCACAGATCCCCGATATCGACGGACGGAAATATCCGGCTGTCCTTGCGGGCGACCTCTACCCCGAAGGTATTAAGATCGTGGATGAATCAGAACTGTCGGAACTCATCAATGAACATGATGTCGATCAGGTTGTGTTTTCATATAGCGACGTTCCTCACGAAGTAGTTATGCATAAAGCAGCATTAGTAAATGCTTGTGGCGCTGATTTCATCATGATGGGCGGAAAACGGACGATGTTAAAATCGACAAAACCCGTTATCGCTATAAATGCAGTAAGAACCGGATGCGGCAAATCCCAAACCACACGACGTGTGGTTAACATTCTAAAAGACATGGGACTTAAAGTCGTCTCTGTCCGTCACCCCATGCCCTATGGCAATCTTGCAGAACAAGCTGTACAACGCTTTGCCTGCATTGATGACTTGAAGAAGCACAAATGTACCATTGAAGAAATGGAAGAGTATGAACCCCATATCGCAATGGGTTCTGTGATCTATGCCGGTGTGGATTATGAGGCTATTCTTCGCGAAGCGGAAAAAGAAGCCGATGTGATCCTTTGGGACGGTGGAAATAATGATACCTCATTTTATGATGCCGATATCATTATTACTGTAGCCGATCCTCATCGACCGGGTCATGAAGTCAGCTATTATCCCGGTGAAACCAATCTGAGGATGGCTGACATTGTTGTGATCAACAAGATCGACACAGCAGACAATGATGATATTGAAATGGTACGACAAAGCATACGGGAAGCAAATCCGAATGCGATTATCGTAGATGCTGCCTCTCCGATCACTGTTGAAGATCCTTCAGTGATTTTTGGTAAAAAAGTCCTAGTCATTGAAGATGGACCAACATTGACCCATGGTGAAATGGAATACGGTGCCGGTATGGTAGCCGCTGTCAAATTTGGTGCGGAAGATGTTGTAGATCCCCGACCCTACACCGTAGGCAGTATTACAGATACTTTCAAAAAATACCCGGAGATCGGCGTATTGTTACCCGCCATGGGATATGGTGAGCAACAAATGAAAGATCTTGAAAAAACAATTGAAAACACTGAATGTGATGCAGTGATCATTGGTACACCCATTGATCTGCGTCGTGTGATCAAGATCAATAAACCCACCGTTCGAGTTACTTATGATCTACAGGAAATCGGTCAACCGGACCTGAAAGTCATTTTGAACGAAAAGATCCCGAATATTAAAAAATAGGTTACCATGAAAGAACAGACACTTGCTTTGATAAAACCTGATGCAATCTCAAAACGTTTTCAGGGCTTAATTATACACGACATTTTGGATGCCGGGTTTGAGATCAAGGCAATGAAAATGCTTCACCTTTCGCAAGAACAGGCGAAAGCATTTTATGAAGTTCACAAAGGTAAGGACTTTTACGAACCGCTGATCGCATTTATGACCAGCGGTTCAATTATTGCCTTACACTTGGAAAAAGAAAATGCAATAGCGGATTACAGGACATTAATGGGTAAAACGGATCCGGAAGTTGCAGCTGCCGGGACCTTACGGCATAAATATGCCGAAACAACGCGCCGAAATGCGGTACATGGCTCAGATAGTCCTGAAAATGTAAAAAAAGAGATTGCCTTTTTCTTTTAAAAACATGAAATTACTATACTAATGTATAATTGGAGGTTCTTATGAACAAATCCATTAAGCTTACGCTAATAGTGTTGGCTTTTTTCATGATAATAGGCTGTTCAGGCAATCAGGGTGTATTGGTAGGTGATACCGTAGATATTGAAAATTATAATCGCCCCTCAAATATCGTCAAATACCAATGGTCATTCGATACCAAGCCCCCCACATCAAGACTTGATCCTCGGGATTTCATTCCCTCCAACTATCATCCAAACGTAACATTTATTCCGGATGTACCCGGAAGATATATTGTTCGTTTAACTATGATCAATAATGAAGGTAGTGTTCTTCATAAAAATTTCCTTTTTACGGCCGACCGTCAACCGGATTATTTGGCAAATATTGAAAAAAAAGAACCGGTAACTGAGGTAAAAACGACCCGTAAACCTCCTAAAGTTATTGAGATACCTGTTGTGACAGAAAAAGTCATACTCACAAAGACAACCGTTACAAAAACACCTAATGAGTGGCAAGAAGCTCCAAAACCGGGGCAAAATCTTGAAGAGATTGAACAGGAACCGGCATATTCTACTAAATCCGTAACCGAAGTAATTGAGGAAAAGAAAAAACCGGTTGTTTTGAAAGCTAAAGAAGTTGCCAGTTCACCTTCAGTTTCAGTAGCGAATGTCAATAAAAATGCAAAATATACCCTTCAGGTTTCCAGCTCAACCGTTGAAGCATATGCTGTAGAACTTAAAGACAAATTGATCGCTCAAGGTTATGATTCCTTTATCCAAAAAGCGGTAGTAGAGGGTATTATGCGATATCGAATTCGTATCGGGCATTTTACTACTTACGATGGAGCCAAAGCTTATCGTTTAAAGATGCTAAATGAGACCGATTTTGAACCTTGGATTGACAAGATCAAATAGAGAAAATCAAGTATTTAATATAGTCTAAACTTCTGTGTCAAAACACTTGACTAACAGTATTTTCTATCATATCTTTGCAGGCTATGAAAATTTTGCTATCACACATTTCTGTTGATAAAACGCTCTTTGACTTAACAGGTAATAAGGATGAATTTGATATCCCCGAACTGGCTGATGATATATCGGTTAAGGTGTCGGCATATCAGTCTGCAGAAAGCTATACTTTCTCAGGTAAGATCTCAACAAAACTGAATTTGAATTGTGATCGTTGTCTTGAATTATATAAAAAGACCGTCAATCATAACTTCGAAGTGATCTATACTTCTGAAGAAAATATTGATAAAGATGATCACATCATGTTTCTCCCTCCTCAGGAGGTAGAGATTGATCTCAAACCTTATGTGCATGACACGATCATGCTGAACTTACCTTTTAAAAAGGTCTGTTCGGATACTTGCAAAGGTCTGTGCGCTTCTTGTGGGTTAAACTTAAATCATCATGCCTGTATCTGTAGCAAAGATAAAATTGATCCCCGATGGGATTCTTTAAAAGAATTGAAGAAAACGCTTGAAAGTGCGGAGGAATAATGGCCAACCCAAAACGAAGACTGTCACACACACGTGGTGCAAAACGTAGGACTCACTATACGTACAAAGCATCAACAGTCTCAACCTGTGAACATTGCGGGCAACCTAAAATGCCACATCATGTATGTCAGCATTGCGGTTACTATAAAAATAGACCGGTTATTACACCAAAAGAAAATTAAATTAATATCCGTAGGTAAACTATAAGGACGAGCATTATCGTTTTTATAGTTTACCCGCCATATTTTATTATGGTAAATATCCTTGATAAAATCAAGTCTGTATATTTTTCCTTCTTCCCGAACAAGCCCCATAAGCTTGCGAAGAAGGTTTACGGCGTTTATGCCTATTCTTTTGATGATGAAGATCTATTAAAACAGGCTTTCACCCACACTTCAGCTATTGATTATGAAACTCAAACCAAAGTTGATTCCTATGAACGTTTGGAATTTCTTGGTGACGCGGTTATAGAAATGATCGTGACTCGCTTCTTGTTTGAACAATTTGCTGATGCTAAAGAAGGTGAATTAACACAGATGCGAGCAAAACTGGTTAACCGTACTACTTTAGCATCTATTGCACGGGGTTTACATTTTGGCCAGTTTCTACTTTTAGGTAAAAGTGGAGAAAACGACAACCTGAGAAATTCTTCTTCTATTTTATGTGACATCTACGAATCGTTTATTGGAGCATTATACCTTGACGGCAGTTTTAAGGCGGCTTATGATTTTACTTACCAAACACTTCTTTCGAAACATAAACGTCTCTTACCGGCCGCCGAGATACAGAATTACAAAGGGAAATTGCTCGAATACTGCCAACAGCATGGAATGGATATGCCCAAATTCGTAACAACGCATGAAGAAGGTCCCGCACATGGGAAATACTTTGAGATTTCGGTTATGGTTGGTAGAGATTGGTACGGAACTGGTTCCGGTACTACAAAAAAAGCTGCCAGTCAAAGGGCAGCCCGTCAAGCATTGTCAACTTTAGTTGATTCAAATCAAGAACAATCTATTAAATTATCCAAATAATTCACAATCTCTTTTCTTGTGCTCATTCGCAATATCTTCTTTAGATGTTGTTCGGCATTTTTTTGGTCACACTTATTAATATGATCACGAACCGCGCCAATGTAACTGGGCGCAACACTCAGTCCATCAACTTTCATAGCCGCAAACAATACCAATGCCCGATATTCTGAGGCCATCTCGCCACAAACATATGCGGGTATACCTTCCAGATGCGCTGCATTGACAACTTTCAAAATCATTTTAATAATAGCCGGATCATAATGGTTATATACATTCGTAACCCGTTCATTACCTCTATCAACAGCTAATGCATATTGAGTAAGGTCATTTGTTCCAATTGAAATAAAATCAATTTTATCAATGAAAGATTCAATATTCATAACCGCAGATGGTGTTTCAATCATCATTCCTAACTTAATCGATTTATCATAGGGTATCTTTTCTTTATCAAGAGTTCGTTTGACCTCATCAATATATGCCATACTTTCAGTCAACTGCTCAACATGAGTGATCATAGGAAGCAATATAGATGCTTTACCAAATGCCGAAGATCTCAGAATAGCTCTTAGTTGAGTAATAAATATTGCGGGTTGATCCAAACATATCCGGATTGCCCTATAGCCCATAAAAGGGTTGGATTCAAAACGAATATCCTGTTCCCAAAGATCAGACATTTTGTCCCCACCGAGATCAAAAGTACGAATAACCACTTCTTTATTCTGCATGCCCTCGGTAACCTGACGATATTCATTGAAAAGCTCTTCCTCTTCAGGAAGATGCTGTTTCATGAGATAGAGATATTCTGTTCTATAAAGACCAATACCCCCTCCTCCATACTTGATAACATCAGCAACTTCGAAAGGAAGACTGATATTTGCTCCCAGTTCAAATGTGTAACCATCTTTGGTAATTGCTTTTTTATCATGATCCGCCAGAAAGGCTTTTTCGCATTTATTTAATTTATCGATCTCACGCGCATATTCATCTAATAATTCCTGACTGGGCTGAACAAATATTTTACCATGATCAGCATCAAGGATACAGGTTTGACCGGATTCAATATTTTGGAGTGCTTCCTTTGCTCCGGTGATCATAGGAACTTTCATCGCTCTTGCTAAAATGGCCACATGTGATGTTTTGCCACCGAATTCAGTAATAAATCCCACTACGTTTTCAGAAACAAGCATCATAATATCCGAAGGATTCAAATCTCGCGATACAAATATTGTCGGCTTATCAATGGTAAAAGTTGATAGGATTGTTTGTTTTGATATTAAAGCAAGTAAAACGCGCTGTTTAATATCGCGAATATCCGATACGCGTTCCTTAAAGTATTCCGAATCATGCTCTTCAAGCAATTCAACATATTGATTAACAACCACTCTGTATGCAAAAGCAACATTCACATGATGCTCTTCAATATAAGCTCGCACTTCACGAAATACTTCTTGATCCTTTAGGATAGCCAGCTGGGCAGAAATAATATCACTATATGAAATTCCAAGATTGATCTCAATTTTTTCGCGAACTAATGCCAGCTCTTCCGCAACCATATCCTGAGCTTTCTTTAACTTCGCCATTTCTTCTTCGATCTTATCGGTTGAGATCAAAGTGCGAGTTACAACCGTTTCCTGATTTAACTTACGAACATAAGCTGTACCAATAACGATACCCTTGGATGCATTAAATCCTGAAATTCTATTTATTTCTTCATGCTTAGCCATATTTTAACTGCTTTTACCCATTCCAAAATGATCGTTAACCAAGTTTACCAGAGCTTCAACCGCTTCATTTTCATCCGAACCTTCAGCTTCAATGGTCAAGACAGCACCACATTCTGCTGCAAGGACCAATAATCCCAAGATCGATTTGCCGTTAACTTTTTTTTCATCCCTGCAAATAAATATCTCAGATTTAAATTTTGCTGCCGTGTTTACCATTGCTGTTGCAGGACGAGCATGTAAACCTTGTTTATTTAATATCGTTACTTGTCTAGATACCATTACTTTTTCCTGTTCATGATAAATTCAACCATTTCGTTAAACATTTCCTGACTTCCTTTTGGAAGACCCTTGATCAATTCCTGAATAGTAACATTCCGTAATGTAATATGTTCACGAATTCTATCAAATATAAAATTATCTTTAAGAATCTTTCTGGCATCATGTAAACCATGCGTTTCAATGTAAGTGACAGAAATACTTTCAAGAAATTTATTCCATTCCACCTGATCCAATTCCTGTTGAGCAAACAGATAAGGGTATGTCTTCTTTTGTTTTATCAGATCTGACCCTAATGTTTTTCCCATACTCGCGCTATCAGATGTTAGTTCGAGCAGATCATCCTGGATCTGAAATACAATACCCAGTTCTCGAATGATCTTTTCTACAAGCAATTCTTCATCTTTATCGGCACCTGCGATCACAGCTCCTATTCTTGCAGATACTGCCAGCAAATGGGCTGTTTTTTTCTCGACCATTGAGAGATATTCTGATAATTCGACATCTTCACGGGATTCAAACTCCATATCCAAAGCTTGTCCTTCACATACAATTGTTACAGCTTGTAAGATCAGGGGCATGATGCTTGCATACAATTCGGCATCAGAAGCATAGGGGTCTAATTGTGCAAGAGCCCTTGCAAAGAGACCATCTCCTGAAAGAATGGCCAAATTTTTATTCCATTTCGAATGAACGGTTTCCATTCCATGGCGAAGAACATCTCCATCCATGATATCGTCATGCACTAAAGTAAAATTATGCACCATCTCCATGCAAGACGCCGCAGGAAAAGATTTTTCAAAGGAGATATCATTTAATGAATAAGCAACGGCCGCAAGAAAAGCCGGACGGATCTGTTTTCCAGGATATTTCAGAATATAATGAATTGGATCATATAGTGATACAGGAGCAGTATGATGAACACTTTTCCTATATTCCAAATTAAACCTGGTAATGTACTCTTTGTAAAATAATTTAAACGTCAATTTAATGATCATCTTCCGTTAAAGTGCCATATTCCGCCAACTTATTCAACACTAATGTTTTATAACTTTCTAAAGCTTCCAAAGAATTCGCTTCGAACCGCATGACGATCACCGGCTGAGTATTTGATGCACGCACCAGACCCCAACCTTCATCGAAACGGATCCTAACACCATCAACTGTAATACAATCATAGTTTTTTGAGAAATAATCAAAAGCTTTTTGAGCGATATCAAATTTAACTTGATCAGATTCGGCATGCATACGTATCTCAGGAGTTGATACGTATTTAGGTAAAGCATCAAGATAATCACTCATAGCTTTATCTGATCGTGAAAGCATCTGAACGAGTCGTGCCGATACATAGATCGCATCATCGTAACCATAATAATCATCAGCAAAGAAAATATGTCCGCTCATCTCACCACCGAACGGCCCCTGAAGTTCTTTCATTTTCTGCTTCAAGACACTGTGTCCTGTTCTCCACATGATGGGTTTTCCACCATTTTTAATAACTTCATCTTCAAGTGCCTGACTACACTTTACATCAAAAACAATGGGTGTACCTGGTTCCTTGATTACTTCAGGTAAAAATAGCGCCATTAATTGATCGGCCCAAATAATACGGCCCTTATTATCAACAACCCCAACACGGTCAGCATCACCATCATAGGCAATACCTACATCATATTTTCCCGTTTTCATTAAAGCAATAAGATCTTTGATGTTTTTTTCAACTGTCGGATCGGGATGATGATTAGGAAATGTACCGTCAATTTCACTGTATAGCTCAGTTAATTCGACATTAAGTGACTTGAAAAGTTCAGGCGCAACCAAACCGCCCGTAGCATTTCCTGAATCAACCACGACCTTTATTTCACGTTCAATATTGATCTTTGATAAAACTTCTTTAAGGTAAGAGCTTTTAATTGTATCGTCAGTCGAAAAGGTACCCTTCCCTGCTTCAAAATCATTTGCAAGTATCAAAGCCTTGATCTCCTGGATCTGTGGGCCATAGAAAGCTTGTTTAGCATATGAAAGTTTAAAACCATTGAATTCGGGTGGATTATGACTTCCCGTGATCTGAACCGCAGCATCAACGGGGCGGACGAACTGACAATAATAATTCAGCGGTGTGGGCAATATTCCAATATCAACAACATCTAAACCGGTTGAAAGCGCGCCTTCAGCAAAAAGTTCTTTCAACCTGGGGGTTGTAATTCGTATATCTCCACTTAAAGCTAAGTTCCTGGCACCACTGCGCAACAGCCATGTTCCAAAACCTTTGCCCAAATTAATGACAACATCATCGGTAAAATCATCTTTAACAATACCGCGTATATCATATTCCCTAAAAATAAATTCATTCATTTTCAACCTCATATTTTGTGTGTGTAAATATACACATTTCAAATATAAATAAAATGTTTTTCAACATATAAAAAAAGCCCTGTAAACAGGGCTTTAATATCATAATTCACAATTCTTAGAATTCAAATGCGTAAGAAACACCGAGGTTCACATATGCTGAACCAACAGCAGCATTACCACCCCTAGTATTGAAGGTACCGGTAACATCAAAATCAAATGTTTCTGCAAGAACTAATTCAACACCAAGTCCATCGACAACGAGGTCACTTAAATCATAGCATACCATGGCACCAAGTTGCAAGCCAAGTAAATGGGCTGAATATGATTCTGAAGTTGATTTATAAAATTGAGCATCATATTTTATTCCCAAAAATGGATTGACATCTACAATGGGTATCTCTACAACTTCATCCAAGTTATAAAGAGCATCAATGTTTAGGACAAATGCATTTATGGTTGAAGATAAGAAACCTTTAGCAGCTTGATGATAGTATCCGAAAGATACTTGTGCTGTCAATGGTAAAAAAGACGGCATTTCAAAGAAATCGCCTAATGATTTACGAGCACCTAATTTAACATCAAATCCATGTCCAGTTGTATTATGATTATATGCGAGAGCGCCTGTACCAACCAAACCCGGCTCACTAAAACCACCAGCTACAAAAGCCTTCATTCCAAAACCTTCTCCAAAGGCAAATGTTGCCATAGCAACAACTAACAGAACAACAATAAATCTTTTCATTTCAAACTCCTCTATTTATACTTTATTAATTTTCAATGCTGAAGCTAATATAGTACTCATTTATTCTAATGTCAATTTAATTCATTTAATCAGAAAAATAAATGTATTAAAAGACTAACTATTAAACTTTATAATTTAAGGGCAATCCCCAAGCGTAAACCAACCTCAAAATTTAATGTCTGCAAGATCGGCAAGCCAGTTACCGCCATAATATCAGGACTAATTGCCAATATTTCGTAAAATTTCAGATCAAAAATAAGGAAATTGATCCCCTGCGCTAAACCGATGCCATAGGAGAGGTGATTATTCCAATAAAGATCACTATCAATAAAACCATATGAATGAACTCCAAAACGAAGACTTTCCTGAAAATATATACTAAATTTTGGTCGGGCTTTATTTCTACCGGTAAGATTTTGTTGAAAAACCAAACTGATGGCGAAGCGTGTTGCTGTTGTATCGTTAGCATTAAATGAGACTAAATTTGTGTCAGGAGTTTCTATATAATCAAAAGAGGCATAATCAAACGAAATACCAAAGGAATTGGGACTCTTTGATTGTTTTCCATTCCAACCATAAGGGTGTAACATAAATCCTGCTTCCCAAGTGTACATGTTATCAAATAACACCAATGCCCCTACGCCAGCCAAATTGCCATTCCATCCGAGCTGACCTGTTGCCCCGATAGGTTCAACCATACCATATGAACCATATAATTTATATTTCCAAGAGTATGTCTTTTTTTTATCTTTTTTAAGTGGTTTAACAGGTTCTCCTACAGGTTGAACAAGCTGTTCATCTTTTTTATTCTGATCCTGTAAATATAGATTGACGTATTCGGCGACTTCTTCAACCGTTTTAAATTTTGCTTCTTCAGAGGCTGGAATATCAATATTATATCGTGATTCCAACTGTTTGATCACATCACTGAGGTCAACGGTTGGTGCCACTTTTTCATATTTTGGTATATCCAATTCCGATGAATTAATAAACGTACCATAAAATTCTTTAAAAAATTCCGCTCTTGACTTCGAGTTTTGCGCAAAGGATGAAACGCAAAGCAAAAGAGAAACCATTAAAGTTAATATTTTTAAACGCATTATCTACTCCTACCATTTTTATGTCATTGACTATTCAGACAATAATGATATAAACTAACAAACTCAAACTATGATGTCAATGCATTAATATTATCTTATAATGTCTTCATAAATTCAATTGCACTTAAATTTTCACAGTTATATATCATTTCTTTCAATGCTAAAATATCAAACCTATCACCACAAAGAGCTTCAACTTTCGCATCCAGATCAGCTTCTGTCATCGGTTCACGAGGATCACCTTTTGGATATTCCAAGTACAGTGTATGCTCTTTTCCATCGTTTAATTTTATCGTAACTCGAGAAGGTTGTTTTGCGGGGAACATCTTTTCAAATTCCTCGGATGCTTCACCCTTGATCTTATCAATTACTTCCCAAATACGTGGATCTTGAATACTTTCATCATCAAAACTCTTGGTTGTAACTTTTCTATCCACTAATGCACAAGCAATACAATAGGGCAAGCTATGGTCAGCAGTTTCACGTGATTTCGGACGGTATTTATGCGAATCAAAAAGAATATCGCAAGCTCTAGCGATGGTCTTGATCGTAACAGTATCAATATCTTTGTAATTAATATCATTTTCATTCATGATCTTGATAGTAGCAGATATGTGAGTATGTGTTAACGCTTCAGTTGGAAATGCTTTCATTGAACATTCTAGTATCTTAAAAGATTTTCCAAGTCCACCGATTAAAGCATCAACATCCCAATCAGGACCATAAACATCCATGAAGCCTTCTTTTCCCTCGAAAATAGCTTCTGTTCCGGTAAAACCTTTTTCAGCCATTAATGCGGCTAAAACTCCAGATTGAGTTGACATGGGGTCGACCGTATTCTTCATCATGGTCAATTTCCCTGCAGTAGGACATCCGATAGTATGATTATGACAAGCAGAAATCCCTATGGCATTGACCATTTGATCTACATTCAAACCAAGCACTTTACCGGCAACGATAGGAGAAACGAATTGCGTTAAGGTTGCATGATGCCATTTTCGCTCGCGTACACCCGGCTTCGCAAATTCACAAATACGTTGTTCAAATTCATAAGCAAGAACGATAGCAACAATAACATCTTTCATTGAAGCTCCGACTCTTTCAGCCATTGCCAAGGCTGCAGGAATGATATCGGAAGGATGAGATGGATCCTCTTTCCAGTAAATATCATTGTAATCAAGAGCCCGAATCATCAGAGCGTTTAAAAAGCTGGCTTGAACGGCCGGCATTTTAATCTTATAACCAAATATTGTGGCTTCTTCTTTTCCACCCATGTCTGCATAGATATCTTTAATGATATTTACGTCACGTGTATGCATAGATCCCAGAGCACATCCAACGGAATCATAAAGATAACGTTTTACTTCTTGAATAACATTTTCAGGCAGATCTTCATAACGTAAATTTACTGCAAATTCAGCGATTTGACGACTAATAGTTTGTTCCACTTTAGGGCTCCTTTTTACTTAGTATTCCAACAGTGAAATTTAACCGATATTTTTCTTAATTTCCAATATATTTTCAGAAGGTTTTACATTTTTTGGACAAGCATCATTACAGTTGTACATGCTATGACAACGAAAGACTCCATTTTCACCTGTAACAAGCTCCATACGTTGATCATGAATGGCATCTCTTTCGTCTCTGAGGAAGCGATTTAACGTCACATAGGCTGCCGGACCATGAAAATCGGGATTCATACCCGTCATCATACAGGCGGAGAAACATGCACCACATAAAATGCAGTCTATCATTGAATCCATTTCTTTTCTATTGGTATAACTTTGACGTGCTTCCCCTGAATGCCGAACAAGATAAGGTTTTATCGATTCATATTTTTCCCAGAAACGTTCCATATCAACCATAAGATCTTTAATGATCGGCAATTGAGCTAATGGACGAATAGTTATTTTACCTGCTCGTAAAGGTGTTTCACACGCCAATCCATATTTTCCATTAATATGCATCGCGCAGGATCCGCATCGCCCCTGAGTGCATGAAGCCCTAAAGGCTAAAGTTCCATCGATATGATCACGTATATACAGTAAGGCATCAAGCACAGTCTTTGCTTTACTTCCGGGTACTTTATAATTTATAAAACGATGCTTTGTATCTACAAGTGGATCAAAACGGAAAACCGATATTTTATATGTTTTCTCTCTCATTTTTTCAGTGCTTTCGAATCCGAGAATAATGCAAATAATGGATTATTTTTTATACGAACCGCGATATGTTTAATCTTTATTTTACCCTTTTTAACCTTAGCCAAAGAATATCTTGGACGGCCTTTGGTGCTTGGAAAATCATTTCTAAAATGTACACCAATACTTTCTTTTCTTTTCAAAGCGCATTGAATAATAATATCTGCTATATCCAAGCTCCCTTTTAATTCGATTGCCTCAATAAGTCCATAATTTGCTCTAGCATCATTACCCTGAACAAGCATATTTGTCTTATAAGTGGTCTTTAGCTCTTTTATGATCTGTCCGGCTTCTACCAAACCCATTCCATCTCTATATATACCGGCAAATTCATCCATCGCTTTATTCATTTTTGCGCGAATCTCTGCCGGTTTGACCTTGCCGTTAGTCTCTAAAAGTGTCTGTAATTTATTCTTTTCTTCAGCATAAGCATTCTCTAAGAAAAGTTTATTGGGTAAACGCTGATGTTTTTGCCGAATATAAGATCCTGCACTTTGCGCTGATATCTCACCGAACACCAATGTTTCCATTAGCGAATTTCCACCCATTCTATTTGTACCATGCACACCGGCACACGCACATTCTCCTGCAGCAAAAAAACCTTCGATTTCCGTTTGAGTTTTTTCATTTGTACTGATTCCACCAATAGTATAGTGTTGTCCCGGAGTTACCGGAATCTTTTGTCTGATAGGATCAAGGTTTGCATAGGTTTTGCAGAGCTCTCTGACGCCGGGAAGTTGTTTTTTAATTTTCCTGCTGCCAAGACTTCTGAGATCAAGAAGAACACAGCTGGCATCAACGCCCCTGCCGGCAAGTATCTCTCGTTGAATATTTCGACTCACAATATCTCTTGCAGATAACTCTTTTTTATCTTTTGAATCACTGTAAGATCCAAGAAAACGCTCGCCTTTTCTATTGAGAAGAATTGCACCTTCTCCTCTGGCTGCCTCAGTAATTAATATATGTGATCCTGAAAGCTGAGTTGGATGAAACTGAATAAATTCCATATCTCGTAATGGTGCACCAGCATACAAAGGAACAGCAAGACCCCATCCACTATTGGTAAGTGGATTGGAAGTACTCCCAAAAATCCTGCCACTGCCGCCACTTGCCCAGATCACTGCTTTTGCAGTAAATACTTCCATTCTTCCCGTAGCGATCTCAAGCGCAATTACTCCTGATACAACATCATTGTAAACAAGTAACTTTTGAACGAACCATTCGTCATAAAAGCGTAAAAGATCAGGTTTGTTTTGACGTAAACGAATACACTGTCCGTAAAGCGTACTCATGATAGCATTGCCGGTTTTATCTGACGAATGTATGGTACGTGGAAAAGAAGCCGCTCCCATGGTCCGTACAGCCAGACTATTATCTTTTTCCCGAGAAAAAAGACATCCCCACCTTTCCAATTCTTTGATCTTCCCCGGAGCTCTACTTACTAGTGTTTGTAATGCTTCCGAATCTGAGGCATTATAGCCGCATTTCATTGAATCTTGAAAATGTTTTTCAATCGAATCGATATCTTTTTGTTCTATGTCTTTTTGGGGCATAACGGCATTTAAACCACCCGAGGCTGTAACACTATGTGAGCGAAGAGGATGAACTTTTGAGATAACTGCCACATGAAGATCTTGTTTAACGGCCTCTATTGCAGCACGAAGCCCAGCCATACCACCACCGACAATTATCAGATCATATTTTTTCATGGATGCACCAAGCCAGGGTAAGCATAAATAAAATAGAAAATTATACCCAAAATAAAGATTACGATCATTATAAGTGTTAAAAGCTTATGTATACGACCTGCACGAAAAAGGTCAATGATCAATATTTTAATTCCGTTCAGGATATGCCAATATAGTGCAATGGATACAATATGTGCAAGAACACGAAAAGTCGGGAATTGTAATAGTATAATTAACTCTTCAAAGGTAGTTCTACCTAACATAACAACAGAAAGCCCAATTAGAATAAATAAACCGGCGATTAATAGAAGTATACCTGTTATCCTATGGGACATAAATGAGAACATGCCTAAACGCAAATTCATACGGTAATGGGAAATTGTACTTACTTTTCTCATAATGCACCCAATAAAATTAAATTCCAAAGGGTGATAGAAATAAGCAGAATACCCGAGACAAATAAAATGATCTTCCACACTTTTTTATAAGTTTTTGACGGATTCTCATCAGTTAACACAGTCCATAATCCCGAAAAACCGTGATATATGGCCAAAGCTATGAAAATAGTATAAAAAACAATCCACGCAGGATGAGAGAATATCACTTGTAGACCATCCAGGCTGATCGGTCTTTTCAGCTTAAAAAAGAATACCCATATGTGAACACCAAAGCAAATTAATAGCTGTAAGCCGGAAATTCGTTGAAATACCCAGTGAATTCTTTCTCTGTTATGCTTCATTTTTATCATAATTTTTAACATATTGATAAAAACGATGATTATCAAATAATAATTTTACACTTCCTAAGCTTATTATTCCGATATAACTTTCTTCAGACGATTCATAAACGCTTTTGGTTTTTCAAATCCGTTCAAACGTAGATCTTTTCTTTCAGTGCCCGTTTTATCATAGAATATAATGGTTGGAACACCGGGAATATCAAATTCTTTTTTCAAAGTATTTGTGCTGTCATTAACGATCGTCAGGTCTACTTTGAGTCTAATAAAATCTTTTAAAATAGTCTGTACATCGGGATCCGCAAAAGTAATGTGTTCCAATTCTTTACAGGGATTACACCAATCCGCATAAAAATCAATGATCACCGGTTCTTTTTCTATGATCGATGTTTGCAATACAGGCGCTGAATATGTTTCCCAAGACATCTCATTCATAGGCTGAACAACAGGCTTTAGCATTAATATTCCGGCAGCCAGAATTGCCATAGCAAGAATAACTTTTAATCTTGAGAACCAGGATACCGATAATCCTGCTTTGTCAATTACACCATAATAGACAGCCGCAACGATCATATAGACCGGCAATAAAAGACCCGCAATTTTATTGGGAAGCAAGGGTGATATAAAATAAATGGACATCCCTATAAGAGCTAAACCAAAAAATACTCTTATACCATTCAACCATTCACCTGAACGAGGCAGAGCAGAGATCTTGCCAGAGAATATTCCCAGAAAGAGGTAAGGTACGCCAAGGCCCAAGGCCAAAACAAAGAAGGTAATGAATCCAATAAAGATCGACCCGCTTTGTGCCACAAAACCTAAAAGACTAACGACAAACGGACCGACACAAGGTGCGGCCACTATGCCCATAGTAAGTCCCATGATCAAAGCACCAAAAGCACCGCTACGACTTCCGCCGCCAACTTGCGTTAAAGCGTTAGGTAATTTAAATTCATATAAACCGAACATACTTAGTGATAAGGCCAGCATCAAGACGGCAAAAAAGATCAAGGTTGCCGGATGAGCAAGTAGCGAACCCATCATAGAACCGCCAAATGCGGCTAGTGTACCAATAATTGAGTAAGTTATTGCCAAACCCAGTACATACATAACCGCCAATAAAACGGGTGATTTAGATTCTTTTTGAGCTAAAAAATAGCCCATAGTAATTGGAATAAGAGGATAAACGCAAGGGGTCAAGTTCAATGCCAGGCCCATAACAAAGACAAGTAAAAGAACAACGATCAGGCTCTTATTCTGGAAAGGGTTGCTTTCTTCATTTTTGTTAATTTCTTCAACCGTATTAGTTTGCACACCTTCTGTAATCGACCCTGTATTATCAATGTATTTAACTTCTTCTTTTTCTGATGGAGCTTCTTTGAGTTCTTCTTCTATATTTTCTTTTTTGTGGGGGGTTTCTTCATGTACTTCTTCAACTTGATCAACTATTACAACACTTGTATTCAGGCCTATAGTCTCTGGTGACAAGCAAGTAGCATTATTACATGCCTGATAGGATACTTCCAGATCAACCTTCTTTTTACCTACACTTAATTTGTCATTGACATGAAGGATAGCGGTAATTTGTACATCTCCCTCATAAAGCGACATATTGCCACCCCAAGAGATAGGAATCAATTTGCCCTCGGGATAATAGATTTTGCCAAGAGAGAATTCTTCATTGTTCTTTAATGAAATTTTAGTGGGAATAGAATAATCATCCAAAACTTCTGAGCTGTTAATATGCCAGCCTTCTTTGATATTCAGAATAATGTTGATCTTAGTTTCTGAACCAGCTTTAACTTCAATTTTAGGAATAATCAAACTTGCGCTTACTATATCATCCTGAGCAAACATGAATGTAAAGAGAGCAATAAACAATACGGCAAAGTATTTCTTCATATCTGTCCTTTCTATTTCCAGCGTATATTAGAGAAAATATCATACTTTTAATACATTTTTTCTTGCAAATCCCGATTTTTCGGGTTATTATTTTTGGCTTTTTAACATGCGAGAGTAGCTCAGTGGTAGAGCCCCACGTTGCCAACGTGGCTGTCGCGAGTTCGAATCTCGTCTCTCGCTCTTCAACCCTGTCTAAAGACGGGGTTTTTATTTTGTTGCTGTTTTCATATATAAAACGCTTTCTCATCGATCTTTACTCATTTACTCTTCTCTATTTACTTGACATCATGATGAATGTTTCATTAAATTTAGCGTCCAAAATTAAGAGGTCTTTATGAAGAATATTATTCCCGCTGCTCGTGTGGAAAACATCCGCTATGCTATTCGTGAGGTTGTTGGTATTGCGAATGAAGTTAAAGCTACCGGAAAAGAAATGACTTTTTTGAATATCGGCGATCCAAATATATTTGATTTTGCTCCGCCATCACACATGACTAACGCAGTATGTAAAGCCATGCGTAATAATTTCAATGGCTATTCACCGTCTCCCGGAATAGCTGAGGCACGCGAATCAATTCGCCGCCAAGCTGAACGGAATGGTATCCAGAATATTCGGGATATTATTGTAACTCATGGTGCCAGTGAAGCTATTGAACTCAGTTTAACAGCATTACTTGAAAAAGGTGAGAACGTCCTTTTGCCTCAACCCGGCTATCCGTTGTACTCATCAATTATGGCTAAGCTCGACACAGTGGTGAATCCTTATTACCTCAATGAAGAAGATGATTGGAATTTAGATGTTGCCGATATAGAAAGCAGAATAAATGATAAAACACGTGCCATTGTTGTGATTAATCCAAACAATCCAACGGGCGCCGTGTATCCTAAAGAAACCTTATTAGAGATCATTGAATTGGCACGCAAATACGATCTTCTGATTTTAAGTGATGAAATTTACGACAAACTGCTTTTCGATAATGGTTCATATACATCCATGGGTTCTTTATGTAATGATGTTCCGATCGTAACCTTTAATGGTCTCTCAAAATCTTATATCGTACCGGGCTTTAGAATTGGCTGGGGAATCTTCAGCGGTCCACTTGATATCATGAAAGATTACATTGAAGCTGTGAATAAAATGGCACGCGCTCGTTTAAGCGCCTCTCATCCTGCCCAATTTGCCATTAAAGCAGCCTTAGATGGTCCTCAGGATCATATCAATGAGATGTTGAAGGAATTGACCATTCGTCGCGATATGACCGTCTCCATGCTTAACGATATTGAAGAGTTCAATTGCATAGTTCCCAAAGGAGCATTTTATGCCTTTCCAACTCTGAATATTCCTGATAAAGATGAAGTTTTTGTAAAAGATCTTATTCGTGAAACAGGTGTTGTAACCGTTCATGGAAGCGGTTTCGGACAGAAACCCGGTACTCAGCATATACGAATAGTTTTTCTTCCAAATGAAACTTTGTTGGAACGAGCTTACGAGCAGATCCGAACTTTCGTTAAAAAACGTTATCATTGATCTGCACTTGACCATATAGATCAGCGGGTGTAGTTCAATGGTAGAACATTAGCTTCCCAAGCTAAATACGAGGGTCCGATTCCCTTCACCCGCTCTTAATTCAGTATGCAGCACGCAGTATGCAGTAATTAGCTGTGAATAATTGTTTTCTATCAATTTACTTAAAATAATCCTCACACATCTTAGATTTTGACACTATATTCGGCAGTTATCTGAAAGGGATACTGTGAGAAAAAATTCTATACGAAATATTGCCATTATCGCCCATGTGGATCATGGTAAAACAACCCTCATTGACGGGATGTTAAGACAGAGCGGAACCTTCCGTTTAAACCAAGAAGTTGAAACACGTGTTATGGATTCAATGGATCTTGAGCGTGAACGTGGAATTACAATTTCCGCAAAAAATACTGCTGTACAACACGGCGACATAAAGATAAATATTGTTGATACACCGGGACATGCCGATTTTGGTGGCGAAGTTGAACGTAGTTTGAACATGATCGATGGTGTGCTCCTTCTGGTTGATGCATCTGAAGGTCCTTTACCCCAAACACGATTTGTATTAAAAAAAGCCTTAGAACGCTCCCTACCTGTAATATTGGTCATTAATAAGATCGACCGAAAAGACAGTCGTATAGATACTGTCGTTAACGCTGTATACGATCTATTCATTGATCTTGGCGCAAATGACGAACAACTTGATTTTCCTATTCTTTATACTAACGCTAAGGCTGGAATTGCCCATAAAGACTTATCTGATGGCTCTAATGATCTTAACCCTCTTTTTGATACAATTATCGATTATATCTCCGGCCCGGAAGCTGATGATGAAGCACCTGTATCGTTTTTAGTTACAAATTTGAGTTATGACAATTATGTCGGACAGATCGCTGTCGGTCGTTTACTTAACGGTGTTATCGAATTCAATAAGCCCTATGCTCATTGCAAAGAAAACAGTATAAATACAAATATCAAATTTTCTGCCCTCTATACTTTTATTGGGTTAAAGCGCGTTCCTGTCGATAAAGTTTTTGCAGGTGATATTATTGCGCTAGCCGGTATTGATAAGATCAATATCGGTGATTCAATATCAGAGAACGAAAATCCTGTAGCACTACCGCGGATCTCCGTGGACGAACCAACAATCTCCATGGTGTTTTATGTTAATAATGGTCCTTTTGCCGGTACTGAAGGCAAATTTCTAACCTCCCGTAATATCAAAGAACGCTTAGAACGTGAAGTTCTCAGTAATGTCTCAGTTCAAGTTAAACCTACAGAACGAGCCGATGCTTTTGAGGTATGCGGTCGTGGTGAATTGCAAATGGCAATTCTAATAGAGACCATGCGCCGTGAGGGTTTTGAGCTTTTAGTTTCGAAGCCCCATGTAATTACACGTGAAATTGACGGCAAACTCCATGAACCTGTCGAACATGTCCATATTGAGGTTCCTGAGGAATTTGTTGGTGTTGTGACAGAAAAGCTTTCCAAGCGCAAAGGCCGTATTTATAGTATGGTTAATAATGGTATGGGATACTCCCATCTTGAATTTCGCGTACCTTCAAGAGGAATGATCGGCTTTAGAAGCCAGTTTTTGACCGATACAAAAGGAAGAGGTATTATGAACAGCCTTTTCCATGGCTTTTCACCTTGGTTTGGAGATATTCCCCAGCGTATTACGGGGGCTATCGTCGCCGATCGTGCTGGAAAAGTGACCGCCTATGCCAGTCTTGCAATGGAGGACCGAGGTACATTGCTCATTTCAGTTGGAGATAAAGTTTATGCCGGTATGGTCGTTGGAGAACGTAACTTGCCTCAGGACTTGCGTGTTAATATTGTAAGAGAGAAAAAACTTACCAATATGCGTGCCTCTAGTTCTGATACGACTGTTACTCTTCATGCTCCGAGAATATTGACCTTGGATCAGGCTATTGAGTTTATTTCAGAGGATGAAGTAGCGGAAATCACTCCGAAATCTGTTCGTTTACGTAAATTTTATCTTGATAATCGCTTAGGTAAACAATAATAATCAAATTTATTTTTTGATAAAACAATAGTATAGTTTATTAATATTTAACATTAGATGAAAAGAATATGTGTCTGGTGTCAAACATTTTTGGGAGATTTCAGCTCTAATATTCAGACTGAACAGGCTATTACACATGGTATTTGTGATATTTGTCTAAATAACCTTTTTTCAAAAACATGCTAATGTCCGACATAGGATTAATCTTGAGTTGACCACTGAAAAGGTGAATGGTCTTGTATTGATGCGTATCGATAGTCACAAATAAAAACAAATTTCTAATAATTATTCATAAGAATAATAAAAATCCATATCCCTGAATTCCCACTCATCATTGATCTTTTGTCTTAAAGTGGAAAAGCCGTGCATTTCCATTATCTGTCCCGTGTTATTATCAACGACGAAGAAAACTTCATCAACAAACCAATCTATAAATTTGCTTTTCGGATTCATCTGAATTACAATGCATCCTTCTCTCTCATATTTGGAATCCTTGATCATGAAAACTTTCATTTTAACAAGTCTTAGTACTTCAGTGGCAAAAATATGAAACGTTGCGGACTCGCCCTTTTTGAGCTTATCAAGATAACCTCTTAATGCCATTTGCTGATTCGGTGCAAACACAAGTGGAAGTTTGAGGTGTCTGGTGACATTTTTTTCCTTACCATTATCAATTAATTTCAATTCTACTTTATCACCTTTTCGTTCAAGACTGGAAAACACTCCAATTTGAAAAAACTCTACTGAATTATAATAAGGTTCATTGTTGACGAGAATAACTTTATCCTCAATATACAATTCGCCTTCCATGGTGTAGTAAAAATGATCAATAAAAGTGCTATCACCCTTTTGTTCAATGGTATTCATATGAGTATAAATCGGATTAATTTCATCTTCTTCAGAATATATTTTTGCATGAAATATATCATTAGAGTATGCAACAGAGAAAACAACTGTGAGTAAAATTAATATTATTTTATGTAGAGAAGCTTTTGTCATTTAATATTATATCCTCAATGTTAGAATATTTATTATTATTGTCCAAGAATAGCTTCAACCACAGCATCATTTACGGCTCTTCGAGTAGGTGTAACCGATTTTTTATCCTCTGGATAAACACGGTTTGTCAACAATATGATGAAAATATCTTTTTCATGATCGATCCATGCACATGTTCCTGTGTACCCTGTATGGCCGATAGCTGTTTCAGAAAGTTTATCTCCTGCGGAGCTACGATAATTATTCATACCCCATGCGTATGCCCGCGTACCTGCCTGTAGGGTTATAAATGGTAGAATGGTCTCTTCTGATACATAACTTGTGTTCTTATACTTTCCTTTGCCCAACATCATCTGGCAGAACTTTGCAACATCGGGTCCGGTAGAAAACAAACCGGCATTTCCTGAATAACCTTCTAACGAAAGTGCAAGTGGATCATGCACTTCTCCCTGACGAATTATTTCTATACCTGTACTATCCCCGATCGTTGGCATACAGAATTGTTTCATTTTGTCATTCAGAGAAAACCCAGTTCTGTGCATATCCATTGGGTCTGTGTAGACCTCTTTATAGAATTCCCACATTGGCATTCCGGTAGCGGCTTCAACCACTCGCATCAGAGTAATAAAATTCAGGCAACTGTATTTATAATCACCCAGTTCACGGGTCATTTCAATATTCATGATAATATCCAGTGTTTCCTGAGCAGATTTTCCCGGTTTGGAGTATGCCGGCAGCCCACTATTATGCATAAGCAAGTGTTTGACTTTGATCACATCTTTTCCATGATTATTGAATTCAGGTAAATAATCAACCACCGCTTTTTCGGGATCGACTAGTCCCGAGTCTATGCATTTCATTGCACACATACCGGTTGCAAATACTTTGGTCAACGAAGCCATATCAAACATTGAATTCAATTCTACCGGGGATGAATTCTTATCATAAGTAAAATGTCCATAGGCTTTTTCATAGATAATTTTATCTGAATTTCCGACTACCAGGACAGCACCTGGAAATATCCTTTCTTCAATGGCATTTTCAATAATTGTATCGACCGGCTTATACTCTTTGACAGTACATGATGAAAAAAACACCCCAAGAATAATAAATCCCAATACAATTTTCTTCATTTGTTCTCCTAACAAGAATGGTCCATTAAAAATATGCTTTCAAGTCCGACCATGTAGCATCTGTGGATACCGCAATATCCTGCCAATAATAGATCACCCAGTAATTTTGATTATTTCTAATTAATTTAATATAACTTCGCCCGTTGAAGAGTTTATCCACTCCTTGCCGGGTATGGTTTGCAACGATATTGTAATTGATCTGATATGAAATAGTATCGCCTTCGTCACTGTCCGGAACATCATCATTTGTAATTGTTAACATCAACAGGGAATCGGACGGACACGCTGCCAATAACTCTTGAAAAAATAATTCCTCACTCTGAACATTCCAATCGGGCGGAAATACCACTGCTTTGACGGGAGCTGCTGAAAAATGATAAGCTTTTCCTGATGTAAGAGAATCTGACAGACAGCGTGTATATATATCATATTCACGATATAAAAAAGCATTTTCAAGATTAGAAAAAACAAGCCGTGGATCTGTTGGTGGAACAAAATGATCAACCGATGGTCTTCGGGGCGGTTCAGATCCTCGCATCAGTCCTTCGCAAGAAGTCAATAAAACTCCAAAAAACAAAGGGATCAAAATATACTTAAAAAGTTTCACTTATGTCTTTCACATTAAAAAATCATTCCGACAGAAAACATCATCGGACTACCTAAACCATCTTGATGGAAATACTGCCCGTAGCCAATTCTGAATTTATTCCATTTAATATCTGCACCGACATGATGTACACGTTGCAGACTATCGTGACTATAACTGATCTCAAAGAGCGGATGAAAATAACGTATACCCCATCTCAAGAAGGGATCAATATCCGAATTAATACCACCCTTAAGCGATACGATAAAGAAATTAAAGATAAGATCACCACCAACATAATAACGGGTGGGAACATTTGTACCTACCGTACCAAGAGGTGACATCCAGCCAAGATTTTCAACACCGGCCAATACCCGTCCCATTACATTGATCGTTCTTGCTACTTCGGCATCCAAAGAACCACCCCATGATGTTGCAAAAAACAGACGTTCATTTAAGAGATTTGCTCGTGCTTTCACACTCCATTTATCATTAAGGTCCCACTTTTTGCCGACATAAAGTGCAGTATTGTAATAAGATGTTGTCCCTACTGGTATATCTGTCGGGATTTCGCCGCGAATTTCAATATCATTTGACATCAAACCTTTAAAACCAATTTCATAGCCATTTAACTTTACGGAAATTGCCGAGTAATCGGTTGCCAAATACCAATTTGCATAAGAAAAAGTAATTCCATTTTCAGTTTTTATCGGACTTGAAGGTAAATAACCATCCTGAGCAATGGAAGGCAAAGTCAAAACAGGTAAGCCTTCACCGGCAAAAGCCAAACTCAATGTAAATAATATGATAAGAATTTTCTTCATGTCCATCTCCTAGAAATTAAACAGCCAGGTAAACAAATGACTTCCGCCTTCTTGCATGGTCCCAGTTAGAAAAGCATAGTCCATTCTGGACGATATATTTTTCCATAATTTAAAACTTGTTCCCAAACCAAATGAGGGCGCACCGTTATCGGCACCTGCGCGTAAATATATGCCGTCCCAAACCCGTGCTTCCACACCGACATGCCAAGTTGGTTCGATCGTTTCAGAGTACTTATAAGCACCGGTAAAGAGGTAACGATCCATTAAAGTATAACTTAAACCAAAATGAAATGTCGTCGGATAATAATCTACTCTTCTTGTCTGATAATCAACATAGGGTTCCGAAGAAGTATCCCAGGTTGTTTTTCCCGAAATATCTTTAACAACAATTCCAATTAATAAGTTTTTAACCGGCGTCACAGTAACACCGACATCCGCGCTAAAACCGCTTGAATTTGAATTCACAAGTTGATCTGAGAGTACTTTTCCCGACACGCCAACAGATATCCAATCAACAATCTGCAAACCAAATCCAATGATAAATGCGTCTTGTGACCAACTGTAATCGTAAGTATAGTCATTTGAATAATTTCGACCATCAATATTATCTACTCCTGCGTGGATCCAGGAAATTGACATACCCGCGCTGGGAGGCAAGTTTACACCAAAAGAAAGTGTTTGATAAGAACGATCCAGTGAGAGAAATTGAAAAGAAGAGGAAAATTGCTTCTCTTCCAGGGTCGGGATCGACGCCGGATTGCTAAGAGCAATATTAACATCATTGTATAAGGCAATTGTTGCATTTCCTAGTGCTGCCGTCCGAGCATCGGGTGACATACGCAAATATGCACCTCCTACGCCTCCTGCTTCATCACCTGCCGTAAGAAATGTTACCAAACATAATATCAAGAGTATTTTAATTATTTTATTCATATACCACCATTAATCCAGCACTATTACTTTTGTCCACGCGATCTGCTTACCATCTCCATCGCCCCAGTCATATTCCAATCGAATAAAGTAAACACCATTTGCCACGAGGTTATTTAATCCGTTTTTACCGTTCCAGATAAATTCAACATTATTGTTAGCGACACTTATATTTTCAACAAGATTTTTAACGCGTGTCATGGAATAATCATAAATTTCAATATTCACTCTGCCCGGGCTTGGTAATTGGCAATGGATGCGCACATAGCCCTCCCCGTCCAATTGATTCATTCTGGAAGGTGAAAATGGATTTGGGTACGCGCTTAAGGCCATATCATCATCAAAATCATTATTGACCCGGCGTAATATTTCCCAACTGACACCCATATCTGATGATCGGGCAACCCCGTCAGCAGAACCGATCCATAGAACATCCCTATCATCTTCATGGACACAATATATATTTTGTGTTAAAAGAAATTGGCCGTTTGCATCCTGAATATTACCCATTTCTACCCAATTCCATCCGTCTGCAGAATACCAAAATCCTTCTTCTCCAGATATATATGCATGTCCTGCAGGCGCAGAAAAAGCATTGTATAAGCGGGTACCTTCCATTTGCGTTTCCCAAAAAAGCATCCCGTTTGTATTTCGGTTCGATACTGCCAATCCCTTGTCTTCTGTTGATTGGGTTGCTAGTGTAACACCATATATCGTGCCCTCATCGGATTGTGTTAGATCAACAATAAAGTTACCTGAAATACCTGAATTTTGAGCAGTATACTTAATCCAGGTTTCACCTTCATCACAAGAAATATTTATCCCGTTTGCCGTTCCAACGGCTACCGTATCTCCTTTTATACTCAAAGAAAAAGCACGGTGATTTAAATTACTTTCAAACCCCAAGGCACCTGAAGTAGGACTGAGGTCAAAATCCAAAATCGTTTCTAAATTTAACACATCATAACGATCCGGAGGTAAAACAACCCGTTGCCAGGTTTCACCATTATCGTAGCTTTTTCTGGTACCACCGGCAAAATTTGCCGACCAAAGAACCGTATCTCCTGCTTCTGTAAGTTGTATTGCAAGATCATAAGTCAAATTATTAATTTTAGACGTAATCGGGAGGGCCGGAATACTATCGCCAAACACTGCTTCCAAAGTATCGTATTGACCATCTGTAGACTGGGGAAATCTCTGCCATGTTCGTCCACAATCCGGTGAATATGAGATCCCGTTTCCTTTAGGATAGTCAGTATAATAGCTACCTTCTACCACAGATGTATCGTAAGCCGTTGCAACCCATATATGTTCACCAAGAGTTGTAAGCCCCGTGACTGCACCGTAAGAGACTGTTTCACCATTCGGATAATAGGTATAAATGTTTTCGCCCCGATCATAACTTATGGACAAGCCGTTACCGCTGGCAAAAAGAAAAGTGGAATCATTCATTTGAACAATATCGGTAATGGCATTGCTGCCAAGACCTTCATAAACAAGGGAATCATTCACTTCATATGTATGTGCTAATGGAGAACCAAAAACGATCGTAAAAAAAGCAATAAATGTAATGCTAATTATTTTTTTCATGCCTTACCTCACCACCACGGAGTCAAGGCTCCAGTCTGAAAAATTTGATGCCGTATCTTTTACCCTAAAGCGGAAATAATTTGTTGCCGCTGAATTTGCGGAGGAAATTAGTAATCCTGTTGAGAATATTCCATCCCCTGCCGTTGCGTCTCCCAGTTCACCTGTATCATTCAAGGAATAATCCGAGCTCCATTGTCCCGTGCTATTGCTTTGAACCTGAAAGTAGGCATTAATGACATCATAAATACCGTTAGGATCATCAACTTCAAGATAGATCAAAAGATCTTTCGTTCCCATTACAGGTCTAACGATGGTATCCGGCATGGTGATCTCGGTAATGACAGGTGCCAAATTAGCGATCACGTTCAGGGTATCAAAGTAACTGATGATAAGCACACCCGAATCAAGAATATCGTATTGAACGCTTATACTACCATCAATAGAATCTATTCTATTTAATGAGATATTACGTGAGAAAATATGATCACCCGGTAATGCATCACCATTTAAAGCGGAATCATTTAGGGTCAATTCCAATGTTGTGATATCAAATCCTACAAGTGTCAGTTCTGCATTTAATTCTGCAATAGGTTCGTCATACATCACCATGAGTTCACAATGTAATTCCTGCCTCAAGGTATTGAAGCTGATCCGGGCATCGGAAAATTCCGGAACCGGATAGGAAATATCTGTGTTGCCCTCGGGATAGGTCGGACCGCAACCCCACATGAGAAGAATGGCCATTACGATGGCGACCGGAATAAATTTATGTTTCATTCTTGCTCCGTAAGACCGCTGAAACTGCGATCCATTCTTTCTTTCGTCGTATGTTAAGTACCTTATACCCCTGAGCTTTCAATGCGTTCCTGATATCTTTTCGATGTACATTCAGCAAACCGGCTAAAATTACACGATTCGGTATCTCTTTTGCAACGCTAAAACGCTCTAAAAGTGGTAAAATAATATGTTTTTGTATATTGATCAGGGCAAGATCACATGGAAAAGTGTCCATGGCTAAAATATCTCTGATCTCCCACGTAATCATATCTAGCTTATTCTGTTTTAAATTATCATTTAAATTATCACTAATCTCAGGATCATTATCTATAGCATGAACCCGATTTGCACCTAACTTCATGGCCGCAATGGACAGGATCCCGGACCCACACCCCAGATCAAGCACCTCATCACCGGGAATTAGAAGCGCTTTCATCAATTTCAATGCAAGATATGTTGATTCATGTGTTCCGGTGCCAAATGCATTTCCCGGATTTATAATGATCTTCTCATGCTTTTCTGGAATTTTATCCACTTGCCAAGGAGGAGTAACCCATAATTTTTGATTGATACGGATAGGCTGAAAACCATCTATCCATTTCTGATCCCAATCACAACCATCTAGTTTTGTTATGACCCACTCTCCTTGTGGAAAGGTTTCATGAAGCTTTTTAATTAGTTTTTCTCTGTTTTCCCAAAGATCCAGAATAGTGAGAACATTATTTGTCTCTTCTACACTCAAAATATCCCCGGATTCCATCAAGAGATCCAGAGCTTCGGCTGTTTTGGCATTTTTTGGAAATTTTATTTTTATATAATCCTGATACATTTAATAATAGCTTTTCTTTTGTAATAACTTAAAATCTTTCAACAAACTCGATTTGGCATTCAAACGGATAAAGAAGCTGTTACCCGGATTCCAATCAATCGCGAGTGTCCAACAATGCAAATCGCGTATTAAACTGATTCGCTGGTCGGTGATCTTTTGTTCCAGCACATCGAAATTAATTCTATAACTCCCTGACCATTTGGGCGTCAAATATGCCTTTAAGGTCGTATTTATTAACAAACTATTCTGAATATTCAATGGATTGGTCGCCATTGAGACAAAGGAAAGACCTGTATTAACACTCCATCTCGAAAAACCGAGATCTGAATTCTTTGCCGGTCCGCTAAGATTTTCCGTCTTAACTTCTACATTATTTGTATCTGCCGATGAGGTTGATTTTTGATCTTTATTTTTACTTTTTTCTTTAAACTGTATTCCTGTTCTCAGACTAAATTTTGTCATCCGCGGAATGGTCAATTGGTCAATACGGGTAATGCTTGTACCATTTTCATTGATGCGATAAGCGTAAGGATCAAAGGTTGCATCGATATTTAAGGTCATGCCTCCCGGTAGATCCTTGATCGATGATCGGGCTTTAAATGAGCTGCTACGCAGAGAATCGGCCAAAAAATTGTAACTGTGACTTAAGCTCAAAAAATTGATTTTTTTTTCTTTGCCTTCTTTATTGACTGTTTTGGAATCAAAATTATGATTAAATCCCAAATTAAAGGTCTGGCTTTCCGATGAGGGTGTCGATCCTAAAAGCGTACTTGAGAAATAATCATAAGTGTGTATTTCACCATCCGTACCGATCCCGTTAAAGACATAATTGGGATTGCCGGACTGATCGGGACGATAAACATAGTTCAGGCTCATGTTCATCGTATGTCTAATTGCTTTTAATCCCCAAATATTTAGATTAAATACACCATAGAAAGTGGTACTCGCAGAGGTTCCCAAATTGAAACGACCACGGCGTTTAAACCCGGTTGTATCCTGCAGAACAACATTCCCGTTGGAATCAACCAAAGCCGAATCGTTTTGCATGACCGGTGCTTTATACAGCGTAGTCCAATCTTCGTAATAATTCAAATACGGGGATATATTAAGAAAACCGAATAATTTGTTGCTGTACTGGACTCCGGCAGTTGTCTGGAATTTATTTTTTTGCGTATCATAAAAAAGGGAATCAGATTCACTCCATGTATGATTTAGTTTATTGGTTAAAACAGTTGAAATATTATAAGTAAATTTATGGTACCACTTTTCGGGCGTTGTATTGCTCTTCCTTTTAAAAATACTCGCCCGGGATTTTGACATTGAAAATTGAGGCAAATAGCTTGTTGTGGTTCCGGTCAGCAGATCCTGAGTATGCGAGGCATTGATGCTCGTACTAAAGGGACCAAGACTTGTTCTGAAGGTTGCCTTCGAAATCATTTGCTGTTCCAAACGTTCATCTTGATCTAATTCTTCAGAATATCGGTTAGCATCATTGGTATAGGTCCCATTAATATTTAAACTTGAATTCCGCCCAATCTTTTGAGGGTGGTTAATTGATATCTCATATCCTTGTTTGGGGCTGGTCGATAAAAAATTATTCCAATATTTAAAAGTCAGGTTACCACCGGATATATGATCCCGCCAAGCATAGCGCTGACGAAATTCCGCTTTAATGCCAAGGTTGTCATAAAAATCAACCAATATTCTTGCATCGTAATAATCATTGGGAGCCCAATAGTAACCGCTACCTTCCAATGCCCAGCCTCTTCCCGTACTGGAATAATTACCGAATCCGGGAATGATCCATCCGCTGCGCCGATTTCCTTCCTCAATTGAAACAAATAAACTAGGGATGTAAAGCAGAGGAATATCCATGACCTTCAGCGTCAGATCCTGTGCAAAGACCCTGTCACCCGGTATGACTTTCATCTGCTTGGCTTCAATACAGAAATGCGGGTGCTCAAGATCACAGGTAGAAAAAATCCCATTCTTGACATATAGGGGTTCATCTTCTGTTTTTAAAACGGTTTTACCCTGATAGTATCCTTCTTTTATGGTAGTCTTTCCTCGCGTGATCCTGCCACGTTGAGTATCAAGATTATATTCAAAAAGACGACCATAAACGGGAGCATCATCATTCTGAATAAATTCAGGCAGATCATTCCCTTCACCCGGCATGGCATAAAGAATATTGGTTTCCCAGTCGATCTTCATGGTATCAGCCGTTAACTTGATATTTCCATAATTCATTTTTGATGCCGGATAGATAAACATATTATCATTTGTTATACTGTAATGAGCTTCATTCCCGAAATAAAATACAGAGGTGTCCATTTCTTCATAGGATGTATCGGGATCAAAACGGCCTTCTACACCAAAGATCGCAAACAAGTCCGAGACATCACCTTTTTCAAAAACAATATGAACCGTATCTGCCGTCATGTGGTTCATGCCTTTATACACCGAATCCTTGAAAACATGGTAATCTGACGTCACCATACCGACCATATCCATCCATTCGGGTTGATCATCACGATTGAATTCCAAATGCAGATGTTTACCCGTCATATTACTTACTTTTTCGATCAATATGTCTGTTGAATCGCCAATAAAACCCTCTTCACTCAAGGTGACTCGGGGTTCACGGGGTGCGGTCAGTTTGCCAAGATGCTCACGATAAAAATCCAAATGCATTTCCGGTCCGTACATATCAATTTGCTGATATCTCAAGTGGGCATTACCGTAAAATTCCACGGTTTGGAGAGAATCGTCGTAGAATAAAGAATCGCACCATCCCGCGGACGAATCCTGGAGAACATAAACACTGTCGGTAGCAATCAGCCATCCCCCATCCATATTACCGATCATTTTTCCCGCAAAGACTTCAAAGCGTTTCTTGCCATCATCTAAGGTCTCATAAACGGAAGCATCTTTATGTCCAAAAAACTCATCCGTATCCAGTCGATACTCCAGTTCAGCGCCACGCATGGTGATATGATTGACTGTATCACTCATCATGGCTTCACCATAGAGCCAGGCACGATCATTTTTCTGGTCAAATAGAAGTGAATCCGCATAGGCATAGGAAATGCTATCTTTGATCTCCACATTTCCCTTGGCAAAATAAACATCATCATCCAAATTACCAAATAAGGACAATGCTGAAAATTGACGACTGTCATAATCAATATTCAATGGTGAATATACGTTTAGATCTTTGGTCTCGGTATTATACTCACCTTCCTGGAATTTAACCGTGACGCTATCATCAAAAATGCGGACATTTCCAAATAGGCGCAGGAGATCAAGATCGGTATATTGATATACCCGATCGGCAAAAAGATGAATATCACCCTGTTTTAAGTGAACGTTCTTATCAAACATCAGGTATGTACCTTCTGATCCCTCCATTCCTTCGGAGAGTTCTTCAGTCACTTTTTGCATGGTAGCGGCATGTAGCAGCTCGATAGGTTCGGACTCCGCAAAAGCGATCCCTAACATGAGTAAGGAAGCTAAAATATATCTAAGTATTTTCACATTGTTTTGATGCACCGAGTCCACTTTTTGTTTCCACAAGTACTAAATCTTTAAATATAATGTCTTTTAAAACAAAAAAGAAGATTGTTATCACATTTATCCCCTAATATATAGACACATAGAAAAGAGAAAAAACGCTGTTATTTTGAGGGAAATATCAATATTATTTGGCATGTTACTGACAGGCGCACATATACTATTAATTGAAAATGACCCTAGGGTCATCGACAGCATTAAACAGGTTGTCAAAGAGCCCTATTTACTTGATATTGAAAGAAATGCGGCAGCAGGTATTAAAAAAGCATCCTTAAAAGAATATGATATTTATCTTATTTCATCAAAACTACCGGATAAGAAAGGTATTACTGTTCTTTCTGATATTTTAAAGATCTTCCCCGAAGCCATTTGCGTCATGATGGAACACGATCCGGATATTGATACTGTCATGAAGTCTGCTCACATGGGTGGGTATGATTTTTTAAAAATACCCATTAAGCATGATAAACTTGAACGTCTCATTTTACGTGCAACCGAACGCAGATGGTATATACTGGAAGCCAGACGACTAAAAGAAGAAAAGATCTCCAGTCTGCTGGCCATTTCCGAGGAACAGTCCCGACTTCGATCGGTCATCAACTCCATTGATGACGGACTGATGATCACCAATAATCGTCGTGAGATCATTTTTACCAACCCCCGTTTTCATAAATTGATCGATGTCAAACGTGAGATCCTTGTTGGAGAAAAGATCTTTGATATTTTACCCCGAAAATTGCAATTGCAGATCGATACGATACTTAAGCGCGATCAAAACACCTGTTCCATCAAGGAAGAGATCGTGATTGAACCACCCGCTAAATTAGTCGTTTTGGCCAACTCCACCCCCATTCTTGATGATGACGGAAAACGGTTGGGAGTTGTGTCGGTTCTTAGGGATATCAGTGAGATCAAAGCTCTGGAGCTATCCAAATCTGAGTTCATTAATATGGTCGCCCACGAATTAAAAGCTCCACTGGGAGCCATTAAGGGCTATCTTGAAATGGTTATTGAGAAGCAACTGGGTGATAATAGCGATCTCTATGAAAATTATTTAAAACGTTCACTGAATCGCAGTGAAGCCATGCTTGCGCTATTACAGGATCTTCTGAATATTTTCCGTATGGATGCACAAACCGTTAGACGTGAGATCGAACGTATAGATGCCGGAGAACTGCTTCGTGAAACAATTGAATTCTTTCATAGTAATATTCAAAAACGCAAACTAAAGTTAGTTGTAGATATTGATAAAAACCTCTTTATTGAAGCTGATCGCGAGGAAATCCGGAGGGTTTATACTAATTTGATCTCCAATGCAATCAAATATAATAAAGACAAGGGTAAGATCCGGGTCAAAGCGAATATTGAAAATACCTTTGTTTCAATTACAATGGAAGACAGCGGTATTGGCATGACTCAGGAAGAAAGCGAACGCCTGTTCGAAGAATTCTTTCGTGCAAAAAATATTTACACACGAAAGATCAGCGGTACCGGATTGGGAATGACCATTCTTAAAAAGATCGTAGATGAATACGATGGAAAGATCTCCGTTTCCAGTGAATATGAAAAGGGTAGTATTTTTACTGTCTATCTTCCTCTGGCAAAATAGATATCTGTAATCAGTGAGTTTCCTTCTCTTGTTTTCCTCTCTCCACATCAAAATTATTCTTGCACAATAAAAAAGGGTTGGACATGTCCAACCCCTACATTTCTTTATATTTTGTTACCAGTCGCCAGTCGCCAGTCGCCAGTCACCAGTTACCAGTTACCAGTTACCAGTTACCAGTTACCAGTCACCAGTTACCAGTTACCAGTCACCAGTTACCAGTTACCAGTCACCAGTTACCAGTTACCAGTCACCAGTTACCAGTTACCAGTCACCAGTTACCAGT